>Ga0265300_10000102_pt1 | contig 94605 bp, 70 predicted proteins | sample AusTroGonzalo_MG_FD_193482 | JGI IMG/M metagenome (GOLD analysis project Ga0265300, IMG submission 193482) | Bovine rumen microbial communities from tropical cattle in Woodstock, Queensland, Australia - Gonzalo_03 | ecosystem: Host-associated > Mammals > Digestive system > Stomach > Rumen ... | reverse complement strand
TCCCTGTCGAAAGCGACGGGCTTCACTCGATACTCGTCCAGCACATAGATGCAGGTGCAGCCCACACCCGTGGTGGAGTAGTCGAGGTTGAAGGTGTAGCGGTCTGCCTGTGGCTGCAGCTGATAGGTGAACTGGCTCTTCGTCAGGTTGTCCGTCGTGAACTGATAAGCGTTGAAGTTGAAGGGCTCGTTCATGGAAATCTGCACACCCTTGCCCTCCTTGTTGAGCAGCTGCACATAGCGGTTGTCGGTACGCAGCGCATGGTCTTGCGGGAAGAGGTAAGGCTCGTACATGTCAGCCACACTCTTGCTCCAGATGCCCACCTGATAGCCAGTCTTGCGGTCGGGATAGTTCTCTTCAGGACCACGGCCATACCAAGTGATGCGGTCGAAGTCGTTCGCCACCGAAGTGGTGAAGCCAACGCGTGGCAGGATTTCGGGCAACTTGCCGTTCGGGCTCAGATGGTTGTGAATCTTGACGGTGCCGTCGTCGTAGAAGCTGTATGTGTATTCGAGCATATAGCCTGCAAACTGCACGCCAGAGATGTAGAGGTCGAGGGCACCGTATGAAGATGCGCCCACCTGCACAAACTGGCTCACCGTGACGGTGGTCTCGTAGTCAGAGTGGTTGAGACGGATGGATGTGGGGCGAGGAAGCACTTGGTTCACACCCTTGCTGTACCAGAGCGTGGCCACCTGATTGCCATAACCCTCAGCATAGCCGCCATTCACACGGAAGGCGTCCCAAGAGTCGAACTCATTGGCGATGGGTGCTCGCCAGAGGTTGAAGGTGACAGGGGCTTTGAGCACAGCCTTTCCACCCACTTCAATCTGTTCCAGATTACCCGTTTCCTTGCTGATGACATAGCTGAAATCCTTGCCGCTAATCTTGATTTGCTTCTCATCCTCCTGAGCGTTCACCTGCTTGGCAGAAAGCTGTGGAGCTGGGGCAGGAAGGTTCCACGATGAGAGTTCCAGCTGATTCCAAGCCACCTCATGACCTGCCTTGGCCCACACCTCGTCTTTCTTCAGTTTCGAGGTGACAAGCACACGGTATTCCTTTCCTGACACAATCGCGGGCTTATGATAAGGTATCTTGATGAGCTGAGTCTGCTGCGGAGCCGTGGTGAACTGGATGTCACCCTCTTCCAGCACTTGGTCGTCAGCCATCAATGCCCAGTGTGAGGCGTATTGAGTGAGGTCGGTGAAGAAGAGGCGGTTGGTCACTTCTGCCTCGCCCGTCTCAGCATTGAGCAGACGCACGCTGACAGGCTGGGTGGTCCACTTCATCTGCTTCATCTCGGGCTGCACGGTGCGGTCAGGCCAGATGCTGCCATAGGTGCGCATATTGCCGCCAATGGTGTAGAAGGTGCCTTCGTCCCGATTGCCGTCGAAAGTGAGATAGAGCACGGCATCTTCTGCTTTACCCTCGCCGTCGGCAAGACATTGGCTGTAAATGGCCACATTGTCCATCTCGGCATCGGCAGTGTAGGTGGTTTGAGGGTCTTGAGCGTGGTTGCCCGCAATTCTTCCTATATTGATGGGGTAAGGGAAGTTGCTCAATATGCCTCTTTCACCCCCTCCGTTATTGCCACGGCGGTTGTTGTTAGGTTCGGTCTGTGCAATGGTCTCGGTGCCTTTGAGCTGTCCGTCGATGTAGAGCTTCATCTCCTTGCCGTCCCAAGAGGCGGTCACATGGTGCCAGTTGCCAATCCAGTTGGCTGGCAAATCGACGGTCAGGGCATGCTTCACACCCGAATGCAGATAGAACTGCAGTTTGTCGGCTCCCTTCTGCACCACACCAAACTGCGTGTTGCCCTTCGTGATGTAAGGTGCGCCCTCGTAGGTGCCACACAGTTTGCCGGGCTTCACATCGAAACTGATGGTCAGTGCCTTGCTGGCAAGTTCCACATTGTTGCTGCGATACACTTCCACCCATTCGTCATGTCCGCTCAGGTGCAGCACACCCTTCTTCACCTTGGCGTTACCCATCAGGTGGACAGGCGTGTTGTAGGGCGAACTGTCAGTCAACGGACGGATATGCTCCGTGAGACCAGGGTTCACAAAATCCCAGATGGCTCCACCCATCAAGCGTGGATGACGGCGGATGATGGCCCAGTATTCGTCCATGCCGCCACCAGCATTACCAGCCACCGACAGGTATTCGTCCATGAACGATGGACGGGGGTCTTGTGCTTCAGGCGTCATCGCCGTGTTCATTTCCAGCTCATAAGGGGCAGGGTAGCGGGGGCCGATGATTTCCTCGCCGGGATGAGCGTAGGCGTTACCGCCATACATGAAATAGCGAGTGGGGTCGAGTCGCTTACCCTCCTTGATGACTTCGGTGATGAGGGGACCCTCGCCACTCTCGTTGCCAGCACTCCAGAAGAGCACACAAGCGTGGTTGCGGTCGCGCAGCACCAGCTTTTGCACACGTTCCAGATACATCTCACGGAAGCGCTGGTCGTTGGAGATGTATTCCGTGGCATGTGCCTCGGTGCCAGCCTCGTCGATGATGTAGAGACCATATTCGTCAGCCAGTTCCAGATACTTGTTCACAGGAGGGTAGTGCGAGGTGCGCACCCCATTGAAATTATGCTGTTTCAGAATCTCCATGTCCTTGCGGATGGTCTCCTCGTTCATGGCATGACCTAATTCGGGATGCTGCATGTGGGTGTTGGTGGCATTCACCTTGATGGGCTTGCCGTTCAGGAAAAAAGTCTGATGCCTGATTTCCGTCTCCTTGAATCCCATCTTGCTGGCGATTTCCTGCATCACCGCGCCCGACTCATTCAGCAGCTCGAGCTTCAGACCATACAATACAGGCGTTTCACAAGTCCACTTGTCGGGGTTTGTGATGAGCGACGAGAGTTCCACCGTCTTCTTTCCCTTACCGTTCATCGTGAATCGGTCGGATGTCAGCTCCTTCACCTTGTTGCCCTTGGGGTCGGTCAGCGTGGCGCGAACAGCGTAGGAACCCTGTGCGTCCTCATATTTCTTCACATCCACCTGCACCTTCATCGTGGCATCCCTGTATTGGTCGTCAAGGTCGGTGGTCACGTACCAGTCGAAGAGGCGCGTCTTGGGTGTGGCATAGAGCGTCACATCGTCGAAGATGCCAGCTAGTCGCCAGTAGTCCTGACCTTCCAGATAATAACCGTCACAATACTTCACCACACAAACAGCCAACACGTTCTTGCCTGGTTTTAGGTAGGGAGTCACGTCATATTCAGCAGGTTCCTGTCCACCCTCGTTATAGCCCACCTGCTGACCGTTCAGCCACACAAACGAGCCGCTCTGTGTCTTCTCCATACGCAGGAACACCTGCTGTCCCTTCCAGTTGGCAGGCAGGGTGAAGGTCTTGCGATAAGCGCCCGTTGGGTTATAATCTCTCGGCACAAAAGGCGGATTCGCTCTGAAGGGAGCAGGCACATTGCGGAACTGCGCATCGCCATATCCCTCCATCTCCCAGTTGCTGGGCACATGGATGGTGTTCCACTTGCTGTCCTTGAAGTCCGTCTTAAAGAAAGTCTGCGGCACCTCCTCGGGCGTGTTGGCAAAGAAGAAACGCCAATCGCCATTCAGCGACAGATGTTCCTTGGCAAGGTAATAAGCATGTCCCTCCTCTTGGTTCTCCTCAAACACCGTGGTGTTCTCGATGTAGTCATAGATATGCTCCAGATACTGAGCGCTCGCCTGCAGCGAGCAAGCTGCAAACAGACAAACGGTAAGATGTTTAATGTTCATATTGTTTATTTTTTGTATTCTCTACAGATAGGGTTAGTTTTGTTTTGCAAAGTTACAACAAATTTTCAACATCCAATGGCATAATAATAAACAAAAATAGGACAAAAGTGATATTGGGCATCTTATAGATAACGATTACGCCCCCCTTATCTACATGATGCTCTTTTCTTTACTCTGTTGTATATTCAAACCAATCAAAATCTGCATATCCGTCATCACCCTGGGCAAACAAGCCAAGCATCACGCCTGTGAACCCATCGATCACCTCGGTGGATAGGTAGCGGTAGTGGGTGCAGACGGTTGACTGTTCTTATGATAGACAACTTACTCTATTCTGGAGTATTTTCGTCGGACTCACGTTAATTATGTAAAAAATCTCACTTTTCACTCACACTTTTCATTTTTTTCCGTACCTTTGTCGGCACAAACTAAAACCTTTATCAACAATGAAGAAGAAAAGTATTATTCTCACAGCAATCGCATTTTTGCTGACACTCACATTGCAAGCACAAGAACAACAGGCAAATGAGCAGAGCTCAAGTATCAAACGCGTGTCCAACCGTCGGTACACCCCAGACCCAGCCCCTGTGGTCTCGGGTGATCGCCTCTATGTGTTTACGGGACACGATTTGGATACAGCCACCTACTTCCGTATGCCCGACTGGCAGGTGTTCTCCACCACCGACATGGAACATTGGACGGATCACGGCATCGTGTTGACTACCGCCCATTTCAAGTGGGCCAAGCAAGGCGACAATGCCTGGGCTTCTCAGGCCATCGAGCGCAACGGAAAGTGGTATTGGTATGTGGCAGCAGAAGACACCACCAAACACCTGCACGGCATTGGTGTAGCTGTAGCCGACCGTCCTGAAGGACCTTGGGCTGATGCACTCGGAAAGCCGCTCATCCCTGGCGACTGGGGCTTCATCGACCCCACAGTGTTCATCGATGACGACGGGCAAGCTTGGCTCTTTTGGGGCAACAACGGTTGCTGGTATGCCAAGTTAAACGAAGATATGATTAGCATTGACAAGTCTTTTGCCAACAACGGCATCTGTGACATGCGTGCTATGTTGGACGACGAGGCACAGTTCGGACCTAAATGCATGAAGATGGACTACCAGCTCCATAGGAGGGTGATGAAGACAGGCTTTGAGGAAGCCCCTTGGATCTATAAGATTGGCGACACCTACTTCTTGGAATATGCTGCAGGTGGTGTACCCGAACACTGGGCATACTCGACGGCAAAGAGTATTCACGGACCTTGGCACTACGAAGGTCGCATCACCGACGAGTCTCCAGGTTCCTTCACCATCCACGGAGGCACCATCGACTTCAAGGGCAAATCCTATCTCTTCTATCACGATGGCATCCGCTCTGGAGGCAATGGTTTCCGTCGCACCACCGCCATCCGCGAGTTTCAGAGACAGAAGGACGGTCGTATTCCGAAAATAGACATCCAGGCAAAATAATTGATGTGGTGGAAGAGGTCTCCTCCCCTCTTCCATCTTGCATCGGTATATCACAGAGCTGTCTCTATGGCACGAAAGATCTTTATATCAATCGTGAAAGAAAAATTGTCTTTTTCTGATTATCATAGCGCTATTAGCATTTTAAATACACTTGACGAGGATGGAAATATCTCGGAACCACGTAATGGTTTCTGGTAAGCAGTAAGGAGGATTATCATGAAATATATTTTCTGTCTTTTTTCAACAGAGCACCCAAAACGTACCTTAAGAGCACTCCGAAAATCCTTAATGACACTCGTGACACTCATGACACATTTTTGAAGATTTTGAATCAGATTTTTGTCGATTTTGAGCGGATGCAACCAAGAATAAAAAAGAAGTACGTCTGCGGACGCACTTCTTGGATATGGATTTATGTTGTTATGTTATACAAACGATGATGATTTAAGTAAAATAAACAACAAATTATCTCCACAAAGGTTCAGCTTCCCATCCATCAGGGAAACCAAGAGCGATGCTGTTCCTTGGGCATCTGTAGCAATGGATACATATATGCTGACAAACGATAGTAGCCTATATAGTCAAGGTATCTCTCTGCTTTGTCGGCATCAGCTATTGTCAGGCCACGCGATTGAAGCAGCCCGACCAAATCGTGCGCACAGGCATATGGCTTATGAAAAGGTATTCTGGTGCTCATTGTATAGAAAAAAACGACCCGCACATTTGAGCATCGTGGAGAGGCTTGGCGGGTTCTAGTGCTGCAAAGGTACGGCCTTTATTTCAATCCACCAAATATTTATGGAACTTTTTCAATAAAACACTAAAAATGAGCCGAATCAAGAAAAGGACTTTGACAACCAGAAACGATTTTGACCAAAATGACCATGACCATCGTGACCGCGATCGACCCTTTTAAAATGAATCACAATTTTGTCTTATTTTTGATGATTTCTTGGTGTTTTAGATGTGAATACAATTCTTTCTCGTCCTTAACAAGTACGTTTCGAGGCATTGCTCCCTCTTGCGGACCAATAATCCCAATCTTTTCTATTTGGTCCATTATTTTACCAGCACGATTATAACCAATCGAATACTGACGCTGAACAGCTGATGTTGAACCTGTTTGATTATTTACAATAAAAAGTATTATTTCTGGCAGAAGAGAATCGTACTTGTCTTTGCTGATTATTTGGTTCAACAACACGTGGATTGTCTCTACACTGATGGCTAGTGTTGAATCTTGATTATCTTTTGTCTTTGTTTTATTAGAGTTGTCAAAAGAGAAAAAATTTGAAAGAAATCCCATAATCTATGATTATTTTCGTGAAACTAATATGTATAATCTCTATGGCCGTTCATACACAATCAGTGTAATCTTATTCCCCCTTCATCTCCTCCGCTTTCAGCTTCCCCTCTGACGTGGAGATGTCTTTCACTGTTTCTTCCAAATCATTAATCGAGGGCAGCTCAGACTTCAAGTCTTCTATCATCTTGTTCGTCTGATATTCAGCCACTCCAAGAGGTTGAGTCATACCGCGAAGAGCGTATTCCACCTTCGTGTTGTTCTTGGAACGGCACAGCAATAATCCGATAGTAGGGTTATCTTCTGGCATTTTCACGAGGTCATCGATGGCAGAGATATAGTAATTCAGCTTGCTCAAGTACTCCGGCTTGAAGTCAGTAGCCTTGAGTTCTATAGCCACATAACAATGCAGACGTGTATGGTACATCATTAAATCGACCTTACTATCCTCACCAGCGATGTTCAGTGGATATTGACGACCAAGATAAGAGAATCCCCGGCCCATCTCCAATAAGAAATCAGTCACCTTGCTGGCCAATTGGTCTTCAAGATCTTTCTCTTGCTTCACCTTCGTCATATCCACAAAGCCAAAATTGTAGGGGTCTTTGAAGGCAGCACGAGCCAAATCGCTATTAACGGGTGGCAAGGTGTTGCTGAAATTGTTGGGCAAAGCAACAGCTTTCTTATGATAGCTATCTTCTATCTGCATCATCATGATGTCACGGCTCCATCCTTGAATGGCAGCCTCTGTCATATAGAAGGCTCGCAATGACAAGTCTTTCACTTTGGGAATCATGGAGATATGATGATACCATGTAATTTGTGCAAGCGGCACTTGCACAAACTGTCCGTCAGTCGAAACGGTAAATTTTGCAAGTCGTGCTTGCAGAAATGGCTTTTCCTGTAATTGTGCAAGCGGCACTTGCACAAATGGAAAATCGGGGTATTCATCGGCAAATTGACGCATATATTTCAGATTGCGAATAGAATAGCCGCTATCGCCACCATAGCGTTTCTGCAAATCAACAGAAAGTTGGTCAATGACTTTTGCCCCCCACCCTTTCTCTTTCTGCTTCTGGATGATGTCGTTACCCAGCCACCAATAGTGCTGAAGCGTGGCAGCATTCAACTGCATCACAGCTTTCAGGCGTTGTTTGTCAATTTCCTCAAATAGGTGCTGAAGCCACTGCTGGTATTCGTTATCGTCAATAAAAGTTAGTTCCTTATCTATCATCTCAATTGTTTTTATTCATTTGCAAAGTTACTACAAACCGTCCACACCACAAAATTTCATCTCATTTTTTTGACAAAAAATCGTGGTCAAAGTGGTCAAGGTCATTTTGGTCATTTTCATTTTCGAAAACAGGTCATTTGCTCACTATATATATAAATAAATTTATATTATAGTGGCGGTTTTGACAACCCAAAATCGATTTTGACCAAAATGACCATGACCATCATGACCACACAATCGAAAAAAATTTGAAAATTTCGGCTCACCAGTTAATTCCTGTGTTGAGATTTGAAAGAAAACCGTAAAAACCTCGATTCTATAGGTTGGGACTATCGTCCATGATGTTGCGTCTGCATCCTTTTCCTTGCAAACTTGTTTGCAGATAAAAGCATACATTCGCCCCATCATCCCTTGCAGGGTTACAACCTGATGAATCGAAAAACCGAGAAAAATATTATTACGATGTGAACACCAAACAATCACGGCTTTTTAGTGTAGACTTTAAATTTTCTTGGTTTTTCGGAATGATGGTTGTTCCCCTGTAAGGGCGGTGGAATGTTTGGGTGGCATTGTCTGGATGCTCGCATACAAGCAATGACAGACGAATAGAACACCAACGACGATAGTTGCAACCATCTAATCCGGGGTTTTCAATGTTTTTTTATTATAGACACAGGTTTATGCAAGTGATCCAAAATTTCTGGCGATTTATTCGTAGACCGCAATGGCGATGTCGTACCTTTGCAGTGTCAAAAATGAGGCGAAATTTGCGCCCTAACTGGAGAAAGAAATTTTTGTAACTGGCCAGCAAAATTTTCCCAACTCTAAACTCTAAACACTAAACTCTAAACAAAATTATGGCACTGAAAGTAAAAGCAATTGAAAGACTGGTGAAGTTCAGCAAGGAAGATGCAGGCACCTACCGCTATGTGATGATGCCTGAGCTGTACACCGCCCTCAATCAGGAGAAGGTGATCCGCGAGGCAGCCCTCCGCTCGGGCGTGAGCAAGGGCGTGATGCAGGCCTGCTGGGACGCAGCCGGCGAAGTCATCAAGGCATGGGCGACGGAAGGTCACTCGGTGGCACTCCCGGGACTCGGCACCATGCGATTCGGCCTGCGCGCCAAGAGCGTGGAGGATGTGAACAAGGTGAAGACCTCCCTCATCAAGAGCCGCCGCATCATCTTCACCCCCAGCGTGGACCTGAAGGATGAACTGGCAGGCACCGCCATCCAGATCACCTGCTACGACCGCAACGGCGAAGAGGTGAAGCGCGTGACCTCTGCCGACGACGGCACCGTGGAGGACAACGAGGGCAACGAAGGCGGCGAGAACAACGGTGAGAACAACGGCGGCAACAGCGGCGGCGGCGGACTGCCAAGTGAAGGAGGAGAAGGGTAAGATGTTAGATGTAAAATGTTAAATGTAAAATGTTAGAGGTGAGAGTTAAAAACTAAAAACTAAAAACTAAAAGTTAAAGTTACTTTAAACTCTAAACCCTAAACTCTAAACTCTAAACCCTAAACCCTAAACTCTAAACTCTAACCCCTAAACTCTAAACTCTAACCATGACCTGAACTAACCGGATGGCTCTCCCCATAGAGGGGGAGATGTCTGAAAGACAGAGAGGGTCTAACCACAAACTATGGAAAAGAAACGTTGGATTGAGTTGGCGGTGAAGATTGCAGTAGCCGCACTCACAGCCTTCCTCACAGCACTGGGAACCACATCATGTATGATGTAAAATGTTAAATGTTAAATGTGAGAGTGAAAAACTAAAAACTAAAAACTAAAAACTAAAAGTAAAGTAACTTTGAGATGTTAAATGTAAAATGTTAGATGTTAAATGTTAGATCTAACCGGATGGCTCTCCCCATAGAGGGGGAGATGTCTGAAAGACAGAGGGGGTCTAACCACCTCAAACAAGCGAAGAGGCTCAACCTTGGGTGATTCCGAGTGTTGAGCCTCCTGCTTTTTTTATTCCCACTCGATCGTTGCTGGTGGTTTGGAAGATACATCGTAGCAGACGCGGTTGACGCCTTTAACGTTGCGGATAATCTGGTTGCTGACTTCGGCAAGGAACTCATAGGGAAGCTTTGCCCAGTCGGCAGTCATGGCATCGGCGGAAGTGACGGCACGGAGAGCTATCGGATGCTCATAAGTACGTTCGTCACCCATCACACCCACACTCTTCACGGCAGAGAGGAGGATGGCGCCTGCTTGCCAAATCTGGTCATAGAGGGACACTTCTATGGTGCCGTCCTTCATGTCAGCAGGAACGCCTGCGGCAAGGACTTTGCGGGCTTCTTCACCAGAGAGCTTCACCTTCCAGTTGCGGAGACCACGGATGAAGATGTCGTCGGCATCTTGCAGCACTCGCACTTTCTCGGGAGTGATGTCGCCAAGGATGCGCACAGCAAGGCCTGGTCCTGGGAAGGGATGACGGGTGATGAGGTGCTCGGGCATTTGGAGCTGACGACCCACGCGGCGCACTTCGTCCTTGAAGAGCCATTTGAGGGGTTCGCAAAGTTTGAGACCCATCTTCTCGGGCAGACCGCCCACGTTGTGATGACTCTTGATGACCTTGCCCGTGATGTTGAGCGACTCGATGCGGTCGGGATAGATGGTTCCCTGTGCCAGCCACTTCGCTCCTTCTATCTTCTTCGCCTCGGCTTCGAACACGTCGATGAAGCCAGCGCCGATAATCTTGCGCTTCTGCTCGGGTTCGGACACGCCTGCCAGTTCGGTGTAGAACTTCTGCGAGGCATCAACACCCACCACGTTCAGACCGAGGCATTCGTAGTCGCGGAGAACGTCGGTGAACTCATTCTTGCGAAGGAGTCCGTTGTTAACGAAAATGCAGGTGAGGTTTTTGCCGATGGCGCGATTAAGCAACACGGCAGCCACAGAGGAATCGACACCACCAGAGAGGCCGAGGATGACCTTGTCGTCACCCACCTGCTCACGGAGTTCTTCCACCGTCTGGTCAACGAACGAAGCTGGTGACCAGTCCTGCTTGCCTCCACAGATATCGACCACGAAGTTCTTCAGGAGCTGGGTGCCATCGATGGAGTGGAACACCTCGGGATGGTACTGGACGCCCCAAATGCGCTCTTCGTTGGCAGCATAGGCAGCATACTTGACGGTGGCGGTGGAGGCGATGCAACGGAAGCCTTCTGGGAGTTGGGTGATGGTGTCGCCGTGCGACATCCACACCTGGCTGTTCTCAGCAAAGCCTTTCAGGAGGGGATTGCCCTCTTCCATAAATTCGAGGTTGGCACGTCCGTACTCGCGTGTGCCCTCTGGCTCCACCTTGCCACCGAACGTGTGCGCCATCAGCTGGGCACCATAGCAGATGCCGAGGATGGGATACTTGCCACGAATCAATGAGAAGTCGAGTTTGAACGCACGTTCCTCATACACGCTGTAGGGAGAACCCGACAAGATGACGCCAATCACATCGGGATCATCCTGTGGAAATTTGTTGTAAGGCATGATTTCGCAGAACGTGTTCAGCTCACGCACACGGCGACCAATCAGCTGAGTAGTCTGCGAACCAAAATCCAAGATAATGATTTTTTGCATATAAAATAATAATGTATATGGCTTTATGGACTGCAAAGGTACGAATTATTTTGCGTTTTTCTTCCGTTTCTTCAAAATAAGTTGTACTTTTGCAACGGAATCATTCTTGTGATAGAATATGAAACACAATTTCTGGCGCATCAGATCATTTTCCGCTCGTCTTAGCCTCTGGGTGACGTTGACGGTTGTCATCATCTTGTTAGCTACATCTATCGTGGCTAACGTGTTTGTGCGGGATGGCATTCTTAGAGAGGAAAAACTGAGGGCTAACACCATGTTGGAAAATGCCGAACAGCACATCGACATCCTGTTCATCGCAGTGGAAACTGCCGTCAAAAACCATGCAAACCAGGTTAGACAGAACATCGACAAGCCTCACGAGGAGATGTACCGCATCACTCGCGAGATGTTGGAGAGCAACCCCATCATCGTGGGTTCCGCCATTGCCTTTGAGCCAGATTTCTATCCCGATCAGGGTCACTACTTCTCGCCTTACAGCTACAGAGAGGCTCCGAAGACAAACGAGCTTGACGAGGAGAACCTGAGCGTCATCAACTCCAAGCAATTGGGCACCGAGACCTACGACTACCCGACGATGGAGTGGTTTCAGATGCCGTGCAAGCTGAAGCAGGGTTACTGGAGTGAGCCGTATTACGACACTGGCGGTGGCGAGATCATGATGACCACTTTCAGCTATCCATTACTCGACGAGCAGGGGCATGCCTTTGCTGTACTGACAGCTGACGTGTCGCTCGAATGGCTGACGCAGATGATGGATTCGTTGCAGTATTACGAAAAGTCATACAGTTTCATCCTCTCCCGCAACGGCACCTTTATCACCAATCCCGATAAGAAGCGGGTGTTGAACGAGACCATCTTCTCCTCAGCCAAAGAGGTGGGCGACTCCGTGCTGGCACAGATTGGGAAAGACATGACCAGCGGAAAGAACGACATGAGGAAGTTCCGTTCGCACAACCTCGGAGACTCGTTCATCTTCTTCAAGCCCATCGAGCACACAGGCTGGTCGATGGCGATTGTGTGCAGCGCCAACGAATTCTTCCGCAGCGCCCATCGAGCTGGAGTCATCGTGGCGGTGTTCATCCTCGCCACCATCATGCTGCTCATCATCATCCTACATCAAGGCGTGCGCAAGCTAACCCTCCCGCTCACCCTCTTCACACAGGCTGTGAACGAAGTGGCGAACGGCAATCTGCAGGCCTCCCTCCCCAAGATAAAGACGAGGGATGAGATGATGCGCCTCCGCAATTCCTTCCTCACCATGCAGAAATCGCTGACCGAACAGATGGAGGAACTCAAACGAGTGAATGAACAGAAGGGACGCATCGAAGGTGAGTTAAGAGTGGCAAGCAACATCCAGCGTGCGATGCTTCCGAAGATATTTCCACCCTACCCCGACCGCGACGACATCGACATCTACGGACAACTGACACCTGCCAAGGAAGTGGGTGGCGACCTTTTCGACTTCTACATCCGCGACGAGAAACTCTTCTTCTGCATCGGCGATGTCTCGGGCAAGGGTGTGCCAGCTTCGTTGGTGATGGCTGTGGCACGTTCCCTCTTCCGCACCCTCTCCGTGCATGAGGCGCACCCCGAACGCATCATCTCGTTGATGAACGAACGCATGGCTGAGGACAACGAGCAGAACATGTTTGTCACCCTTTTCCTCGGCGTGCTTGACCTGCCTACAGGCAGACTCCGCTACTGCAATGCCGGACACAACTCGCCGCTCCTCCTCACCGAAACTCCGACAGGCATAGAGAAAGCGTTCTTGTCCTGCGACAGCAACCTGCCCATTGGCGTCATGAGTGGATGGAAATTCTCTCTGCAAGAGACCACCATCGCCCCCGGAACCACCCTCTACCTCTACACCGACGGACTCACCGAGGCCGAGAACATAGAGCACGAACTCTATGGCGAAGAGCGCATGATAGACGCCATCGAAGTGGCTTCCTCGCGGGACATCATCAGAAGCATGACCGACAGTGTCAAGGCCTTCACGGGTGAAGCCGAGCAGAGCGATGACCTCACCATGCTTGCCATCCGCTATATCAAGCCCGAAAACAAAATCCGTTTCCAGAAAGACATTACGCTGAGCAACGACGTCCAGCAGGTGCCGCTCCTCTCTGAATACGTCGATGAGGTGTGCGAAGTCGTGGGATTCGACCCAGTCACCACCATGCAGATGAACCTCGCATTGGAGGAGGCTGTGGTGAACGTGATGAACTACGCCTATCCTCCCGACACGCAAGGTGACATCCATATCGTGGCGGCAGCCAATGACAAGCGCCTAAAATTTGTCATCACCGACAACGGAATGCCCTTCGACCCCACCAGCCGACGCCCTGTTGACACAACCCTCTCAGCAGAGGAACGCCCCATTGGCGGACTCGGCATCCACCTTGTCAGCCAACTCATGGACAGCATCAACTACGAGCGCAAGGACGACACCAACGTCCTCACCCTCCGCAAGAAATTGCCCCAGTCCCACTCATAAGGCGTCAACCTCATCTATCCAATGTAAGCAATCAAACAATATTTACTAAACATTAATAACAACAAAAGTATGAAAACAACATTCAAAGAAGAAGACAACAACTACGTAATGTACTTCGAGGGACGCCTCGACACCTCCACAGCCTCCAAAGTGCAGCAGGACGTACAGCCACTCATCGAAAGCTCAGGCCATGACATCATCCTCGATTGCACAAGCCTCGACTACATCTCCTCCAGCGGCCTGCGCATTTTCCTCAGCATCCTTAAAAGCGCCAAAGCTGACGGACACCACGTTTACATCCGAGGACTCAACGAAAGCCTCCGACAAGTTTTCACCATGACTGGCTTCATCAACCTCTTCGAATTCAAATAAAACGATAAAAGCAGGAGCATCCGACACCCGGATGCTCCTGTTTCAATTCTTATAACATATTCCTGCGGAACTCGGCGCAGGCGATGGCAGTGGCTATAGCTACGTTGAGCGATTCGGAGGTGGCTCGACCGGCGGGATAGTTGGGGATGTAGAGGCGCTCGGTGACGTGGGACGCCACTTCGGCAGAGACCCCCTTGCCCTCATTGCCCATCACAAGGAGACCGCAAGGGGCTAAGTGCTTCTGGTAGAGGTTCTCGCCGTCGAGGAAGGTGCCATAGACGGGAATACTCTGGTCGAGGGAGGCGAGCATCTGGGGCAAATCGACGTAGTGTACCTGCACATGGGCGATGCCGCCCATAGTGGCCTGCACGGTCTTGGGGTTGTAGATATCGGCGCATCCGCGGGAGCAGAAGATGTGCTCGATGCCGAACCAGTCGGCGAGACGGACGATGGTGCCGAGGTTGCCTGGGTTCTGCACGTCGTCGAGGGCGAGGCAGAGTTGGGTCTTCGCCACCTCGTTGGCATTGGCTTCATAGACAGGCTGACGGAACACGGCGAGCACCTGCTGGGGGGTCTCCTGAAAACTCACGCGTCGGAGTTCCTCATCGGTGACTTGATCCACTTCGACGCCTCTGCTCCGCTGACACTCCACCCACGCCTCGTGAGCAGAGAGCCATTCGGCAGTGGCGATGAGCAAGGTGCAGTCGAACACGTCAAGCAGGTCACCTACGAGCTTGTGGCCCTCTGCCACAAACACGCCCTCCGCCCGGCGATATTTCTTCATCTCCAGCGAGCGCACATACTTGATTCTGTTCTTGCTAATCATAACATCATGCATTTTCAGGGCAAAGGTACGAATATTTCTTCAATCTTTCAATTCTTCAATTTTTTATTCTTACCTTTGCACTCAAATTCTTCCTTTCCCTGTGAAAACCCGTCTTATACATATTATATATATAGCATTGCTGAGCATGATGGCAGTATCGTGTTCGGTGGACAAGTACATCCCCGAGGGGGAGCACATGCTAACGGGAATGGCTGTGACGTGCGACGACAAGGAGGTGATGAAGACGTACATGCTGGGGGACTACCTGACACAGCAGATGAACTCGAAGTGGTTCGGGGCAAGAGTGCCACTGAAAATCTACACACTGTCGGGCACTGACACGACGAAGCGTTCGTGCCGGTTCTGGCGAAAGCTGGGCGAGGCGCCAGTGCTCTACGACAGTGTGAAGTCGGAACAGATGAAGGGCGACATCGAGAAGGTGCTGAACAACGCGGGCTACATGAAAGCCGAAGTGGAGGAATATAAGATTGTGAAGGGGAAGAAGATGAGGGTGCTCTACAATGTGCATCCCAACGAGCGCTACTACATCCGCAGCATCGAGCGCCTCTCCGAGGACGAGGGACTCGAAGATTTCATCATGGTGGAGGACACGGCCAACTCGCTGATGAAAGTCGGGAAACCCTTCGAGGTGACGACCCTGAACGCGGAGCGCAACCGCATCGCCTCCCATCTGCGAAACAACGGCTACTATAAGTTCACGAAGGAGGACATCCGCTTCAGTGCCGACACGGCACGATTCTCTACCGATGTCGATGTGGAGATGCTTGTGAAGCTTCAGCAGGACAACGGACGTACCGCCGCCACCGACCACAAGCAATACACCATCGGCACCGTCCGCTTCCTTACTGACATCAACAATCCCGATGAGCCCACAGACAGTGTCCACTACAAGGGCTACGACTTCATCCACCAATATGTTCCCCACTTCCGCAAACGACTGCTTATCAGCCACTCGTTCATCAGACCCGGCGAACTCTACAACGACAGCTACTTCCGCCGCACTTATAGCAACTACACACGTCTCGGCGCCATCGCCTTCTCCAACATCAACCTAATCGAACGCCCCGGCACCGACACCCTCGACTGCGACATCGTGATCAACCACGCCAAGCCCCACTCTTTCGGCTTCGACGTGGAGGCTACCAACTCGGCGGGCGACCTCGGCGCGGCACTCTCCACCTCCTACCAGAACAAGAACCTTTTCCGCGGCTCCGAATCTTTCATGTTCAAGATTCGTGGCGCCTACGAAGCCATCACTGGCTTGGAGGGATACGAAGGTAATAACTACATCGAAGTCGGTGCCGAAACCACCCTCGGATTCCCCGTATTCCTCTTCCCATACGTGAAACGCGAATGGGGTACCGAGCACAACGCCTCCTCTGAAATCGCCCTGCAATACAACCTGCAGAACCGTCCCGAATTCCAGCGCCGCGTCCTCTCCGCCGCCTGGCGATACCGCTGGACCACCCATCAGCAACATGAGCAGCACCGCTTCGACCTGCTCGAAGTGAACTACGTCTATATGCCCTGGATATCTAAGACCTTTAAGGAGCAATACCTCGACTCTCTCGGCAAGACTAACGCCATCCTCAAATATAATTATGAGAACCTGCTCATCGCCAAGATGGGCTACACCTACACCTACAACTCCCTCGGTGTCCGCGAGCAGACCTACGGCAAAAACGCCTTCACCATCCGCTGCAACATCGAGGCATCGGGCAACCTCCTCAACCTCGCCACCCACATCCTGAACGGCGAAAAAAACAGCGACGGACAATATACCTTCTGCAACATCGCCTTCGCCCAATATGTAAAAGGCGACTTCGACTTTGCCAAGAGCATCCGAATCGACAAGAACAACTCCCTCGCATTCCATGGAGTCCTCGGCATAGCCTATCCCTACGGCAACTCCAGCCAGCTCCCTTTCGAGAAACGCTACTTCGCTGGCGGTGCCAACAGCGTACGCGGATGGTCTGTCCGTTCCCTCGGCCCCGGCACCTACAACGGCAAAGACCGAGGCATCAACTTCCTCAATCAGTCGGGCGACCTCAAACTTGACCTCAGCCTCGAATACCGCGCCCAGCTCTTCTGGAAGTTCAGTGGCGCTGCCTTCATCGATGCCGGTAACATCTGGACCATCCGAGCCTACCCTGACCAGCCCGGCGGCGAATTCCACTTTGGCACGTTCTGGAAACAGATTGCCCTCGGCTATGGTATCGGCATACGCATGGATGCCAACTTCTTCATCATCCGATTCGACGCTGGTATGAAAGCCATCGATCCCGCTTATACCGGACGCAACCACTACCCCATCCTCCACCACGATTTCGACCGCGATTTCGCTTTCCATTTTGCTGTCGGCCTCCCATTCTAACACTCAAAGGAATTCCGCATACAATCATCCATAAAAAATCCTCGCCTTGGTTAAAGACGAGGATTACTTTTCCCCCTATTAGCTAGAGGAAGGATTTATGAATCATATATCACTTCATCTTGGCATTCTTCTCCAAAGTCCAGTCTTTACGCTGCAAAATAGCTGGGTTATCGCCTACAAACATCTTAGAGGCTTCCTTATCGCCCTTAAGCTGCCAATCGAGCCAAGCACGGGCAACAATGGCAAATTCGCCGCCATGTGGCTGGTTGTAGGTTCCACCATGTCCTACGGGCAAGTTGGCCACAAGAGATGGAACATGAGTGATGCGTTTGAAATCATCCATACCATTGGCGTAAGCAATGTCAGACTCACCACCGAGCATGTACATAATGGGGCAATGGATGTCCTGCAATTTTTCCTTAGGAACACTTGGCATACCACCCATAGGAGAGTTGCCACCACCGTTGAAAAGACCACTGTTACAGATCATGATGGAGGTAACACGCTTGTCAAAACAATTGAAAAGTGCCTGCAGACCACCACATGACATACCTGAGATGCAGATGTTCTTCGTATCAATCTTCTGATAGTAAGGGCTGTTTTTGTCTTCGTTCTGCGCAAATGCCCAGTCCATTGACTCCACTTGCTGCTCGGAACGCGACTGGCTGCCCATTCCGCCGCCCATACCTCCCATTCCACGGGGAGCATCTTGTGCTGGCATAACGCCTGTAGCGAGCACGATATAGCCATAGGAGGCAATCTCATTGAGGAACTTCTCGTGACCACGAGGTGAGTTGGCACAGCCACCATTACCCCATACAAGCACTGGAAGCGGATTCTTGGCATTGAACTTGGACAAATCCTTAGGAGCGAACACGGTGTGTTCAGCAAATCCATCTACTTCGTACATGACAGCCTTGTAAGGGCCTGTACCACCTTCTTCTAGTTCTGTAGTTTTAGTTTGCGCAAAAAGGACACTTGTCTGCATAGTGAAAGCAAGCGTCAAGGTAAAAAACAGTTTAGTTTTCATAATCACTTTGTTTTGGGTATTGATAATAAGTATTTCGTAGCTGCAAAGATAATACTTTTTCATTATATGATTAGCATTATTCATAAAAAAGTTACTAAAGGTGGAGCTTTCACCATTATCTCAGGGCTTCCTTGCGAGAAACTGTTGGTTTGTTTGCTTTTATTTGCAAGATATTTGAAAATGTATTACCTTTGCAAAGATTTTGAACGGATATGAGAAAACTCTTACACATTATTATATATATTGGAGCGCTGTTCTGCACGCTACCCGCCTCGGCTATCACTGAAGGAGGACAGTTCGTAGTGGTGCTTGATGCAGGCCACGGAGGAAAAGACCCTGGAGCCATCGGTTCGAAATCGACCAACCGTGAAAAGGACATCAACTTAGGCATTGCGCTGGAGGTGGGAAGACTGTTGAAGGCAAACTGTCCAGACGTGAAACTCATCTACACAAGAAGTACGGATGTGTTCATCGAACTGGGACGACGTGCCGAGATTGCCAACAAGGCTAAAGCGGATCTCTTTGTAAGCATCCACACTAACGCCCTGCCCAAGGAGGCCAGGAAAGCAACAGGCGTGCAATCCTACACCCTCACCCTGCGCACAGCCTCGACTAATCTGGCTGTAGAGAAACGAGAGAATTCTGTGATTGCCCTTGAAGGTGCAGCGGCAAAAAAATACAACTACAACCCTTCGCCCGAAAGCAATATCATGTTCGAACTGATGCAAGACCACGATATGAAGGAAAGCGTGAACTTCGCAAAAATGGTACAGAGTGAGATGGTGCATACGGCAGGACGAAACGATATGGGAGTGCTGCAAGCGAACCTCGCTGTGCTGCGCCTCACTTACATGCCCAGTGTGCTGCTTGAGGTAGGCTACATCTCCACTCCTTCAGAAGAGCAGTTTCTGATGTCAGAAGCTGGTCGACAAACAATGGCCAAGAGCATCTATAACGCCATTGTAAAATATAAGGCACAGAGAACAGGTAAGGAATCGAAACTGGAAAAGCCAACTGCCACCCCTACCCCTACAGAAACCACAACGCCTGAGACTTCTTCCAACGACGCCCCACCAGCAGTCACACCATCTGACGCCAACGGAGCGAAGAAAACAGTATATAAAGTGCAGATTTTCTCTGGCAGTGCCAAATTGAAGAGTAATGACAAGCAGTTCAAGGGTCTGAAATGCGAGATGCACGAAAAGGATGGCCGCTATGCCTACACCTATGGTTCCGCATCGACTTTGGACGAAGCAAAGAAGATCAGACAATCCATCTTAGATAAATTTCCACAAGCATTTATCGTGACATTTGAAGAATAATATGAAAATAAGCAAAGAGATTAAAATCGCATCGGTGGCAGTGCTCTCCGCCATCATCGTTTATGTAGGCATCATCTTCCTCAAAGGGCTCAAGCTCTTCAACGATGAGGTTTCGTATTTTGTGGAGATAACCGACGTGCAGGGTATGCCGACGGCATCTGACGTACGAGCCAACGGACTGAAAGTGGGTACCGTGAAAGCCATCAATTTCAATCCAGACCGTCAAAACCTGACTGTCGAAATCACCATCAACCCGAACTTCAAGATTCCACAGGGTACCAGCGTCTATATGACTAAAGAGATGTTGGGCAGTGCCATGATGAACTTGAAGCTGGGACCCAATCCCACCGCTATCCTTCAACCAGGTGACACCATATATGGCACTCCTCTTGTGGATTTGATGACGGAAGCGGGCAATATGCTGCCTCAAGTGGCAGCGCTCCTGCCCAAGATGGACTCCATCCTGACAGCACTGAACACGCTGACCAACGATCCAGCCATCGCAACGTCGCTGCACAACATGGAAGCCGTATCCTCAGATTTGCGTGTAACCACCACGCGTCTGAATGGACTCTTAGGTCACGATGTACCACAACTCATGGCGAAGACCAACAACATCTGCTCTAATTTAGAGACAACCACAAGCAATCTGAATCAGATTGACATGATAGGAATGGCGCAGAAAGCCGATGCTACAATGACGGGCGTGCAGGAGATGACATTCAAGATGAACACCGCTATGAACAGCAAAGACAATTCGTTGGGTATGCTGATAAACGACAATGCCATCGCATTGCATCTCGATTCCACCATGCAGAATTCTTCACGTCTGCTTGAGGATTTTAGACTGCATCCAAAACGCTATGTTCATTTCTCTCTTTTCGGGAAAAAAGATAAATAAAGGAACTCTTAAAAAAAGATGGAAGAAGGATGTTATTTGAATTTTGTTCAAACAATATCCTTCTTTCTTAAACGTATTTTTCGAGGCATTGAAAGCCTATCAAATACAACAAATTAGATGCTGAAAAAAAATATTTCATATTGATTGTTTCACGTGTGAAACAAATACGCAACCATCTAGCAATCAACACATAAGAAAAAAATAATACAAATCAATACCACTAAGAACTTAGCAAACGTAAATGACTGAAATGAAGCACTTTTTTGTTTGCCATTGAAAACGCCTAAAAAAATTAATTTTGCCATATCAAAAAAAAAAGCGAACTTTGCATTCGGAAAAATAAATATGAGAATTACCAAAACGCTAAAATGGTAGAAACAGAACAAAATCCAAAACTCTTGTGGGGTCGATGCCTCGACATCATCAAGGATAACATCACCCCACAGCAATTCGCGGCATCGTTTGCCTTCGTCGAGCTTCACAGCCTCGAGAATGGTAAACTGGTACTCGATGTACCCAGTGAATTTGTAAAGAAGTATTTGGAAGAAAACTTCCTGCCACTTATGGCATCTACCTTTAAGCGAGTGTTTGGTAACAGCGTCACCGAATTATATTATAATGTGAAATTGGTGAGCACCAAACGAGGTGGCGATGTACGAGAGAAAGGCGACATTCCAACAAAGGTGATCAATGGTCCCACTCGTCCAGATGTGCGTAAAACACCAGGTGATGTGACTGCTCCACAAGTGCAGGATCTCGATTCTCAATTAATTCCTGATTACAACTTTAGAAACTATCTTGAAGGTGAGAGTAACCGTCTGGCACGTTCTGTGGGCGAATCCATTGCCAACAATCCAGCCAAGACCTTTAACCCCTTCTTCGTTTTCGGTCCGTCAGGATGTGGAAAAACCCACCTCATTAACGCCATTGGTTGGCGCATCAAGGAACTGCATCCCCAAATGCGTGTGCTTTATATCTCAGCTCATCTCTTTTATGTGCAATTCACTGATGCTGTTCGTCAGAACAAGACCAACGAATTCATCCGTTTCTATCAGAGCATTGATGTGCTGATTCTTGATGATGTTCAGGAATTTTCTGGCAAAGACAAGACTCAGAACACATTCTTCCACATCTTTAACCATCTGCACGTCACCGGCAAACAAATCATCCTTTCTGCCGACCGTCCTCCTATCGCCATTCAGGGATTGGAAGATCGACTCCTCACTCGTTTCAAGTGGGGTATGCAGGCTGAGATTGAGAAACCCACGCAGAACTTGCGTCTCAATATCTTGTCGGCAAAAGTGGAGAAAGAGGGTTTGAATATCCCAACCAATGTGCTTAAGTACATCTCAGAGAACATTGATGAGAGCGTGCGTGACCTTGAAGGCATCATCAATTCGCTGATGGTCAACTCAGTGGTGTACAACTGCGACATCAATATGACTTTGGTTAGAAAACTCATGCCACAGTTTGTTGAGAAGCACAGTAAGAAGGAACTCACGGTGGAAGAAGTGAAACAAACCGTCTGTGAACACTTCAACCTCAAGGTCAGCCAGATTGATTCACGTGAACGTACACAACGCATCGCTTATGCTCGTCAAATGGCGATGTATCTGTCCGAACAATTGACTGATACTTCACACATGCAGATAGGTCGTCTGATTGGTAACCGCAATCATGCCACCGTCGTTCATGCCCTGAAGCAGATTAAGGAGATGATGAGCATTGAAGACAATGTGCGTGAGGATGTAGAGGAACTGACGATGAAAATCAAAGCATTACATTAAAAGAAAAGTAATAAAGAATCCATACTAACCAATTCCTATAGATAACTTATGTTTAATGGAGGGGGGAACTCGTGATGAGCTCCCCCTTTTCTTTTTTATATATGCCAGAGAGATGGTATCTCTGATGTTTTTTACCTAAGAAACGAAGAAATCAAAGGAATCCCTGGTTCTTCAAGGCTTTCAGCATTCCTTCCGACATGACTTCATTATCCTTTCTGGTGTAGCGACAATCCGTAAAAACCTGTGCTAGATTCTCCTTTTTGTTGATTTCGACAAACTTTTGGTTCTCTTCTAGCTGCTCTTTAAAGTAATAGATGATATCTAACTGATTCGGCGTATAGTCATGATAAGTTTCCTCATGGATATATGCCAAATGCGGCAAGCGATCTGGCTGTTCAGGATGTTCGTCAGGTACGCCCACTGTAATGGTGGCAATAGGGAACGTCAACTTGGGCAGTTTCAGTGTATCGATAATGTCCTGCGGATTATAAAGCGTAGTACCCAGGTAGCAGGTGCCATAGCCAGCCTCTTCAGCCAATGTACAGAAAGCTTGCACATACAACAACGTGTCGCTGGCGGCATTGAAGAAAGAAAGCAAGTTGTTGTAACCTGCATCAGCATTACGCAGCTCACACCATTTTGTAAAACGGTTGAAGTCGGCACAAAACGTAAGAACCACAGGAGCACCCTTCACCATCGGTTGACCAAAATGAAGTGGAGAAAGCTTCTCTTTCATCTCCTCAGAGCGTGTCACCACCACACTGTAGAGTTGCATATTACCCATCGTGGCGGCTCTAGATGCTTGAAACAGCAGCGCCTCTATTTTCTCCTGCGGAATGTCCTCCTGTTTATACTTACGGATTGTACGTCTGTTGATAAATGATTCCATAAATGTGTACAAATTAATGGTTTGTATTTACAAATATGCAAAGATAAGCATTTCCTACCACATTTATTTTGCCATGTCGCAAAATCCTTGTATTTTTGCCTCTACTTTACAATTATTGCAATAAAAACTAACATGTCACCAGTACAATCTTTATCTGCAACCATTCTGAACATCCTAACAGAATTTGGCGATAAGAAATTGAAGAAAGCGTTGAAGCCGACCGACCCATCACGTGGAGAGAACAAGGAACGTGAAGAGTTAATGACCCTGCTCGACAATGAAATCTATTCCTTCCGTCCAGAGTTCGAAATTACAGAGAAGCGCCCCATAAGCCTTGAATGCGATGTGGTAAAATTCCAAAACAAGAAAGAGAAGTGGGTTGCTTTTGTCGGATTGCTTGACGGCTATCCCTACGAAATTTTCACGGGTGTGCTTGACGACGAGGACGGCATCGCCCTCCCCAAAACTGTGACCAAGGGACACATTATCAAACACATTGATGAGGACGGCAACAAACGTTATGATTTTACTTTCGTCAACCGTCGTGGCTACAAAACCACCATCGAAGGTCTGTCTGAACGATTCAACAAAGAGTATTGGAACTACGCCAAGCTCATCAGTGGTATTCTCCGTTACAGAATGCCACTCAACAACGTCATCAAACTGGTCAGTTCCCTGCAACTTGAGAATGAGAACATCAACACGTGGGCGAACGGTGTGGCACGTGCCTTGAAGAAATACACTACTGGCGAGGATGACACCGTCGATGACCTTATTGCGAAAGGAGATAATTATGCAGAATAAGATTATCCTCGAAGGCTTGCGCATTTATGCCTATCATGGTGTGATAGAGCAGGAACGGAAAGTGGGAGCCTATTTCCTCATAGACTTGGAAGTGGAGACCAACTTCTCATATGCCATGCAGAGCGATGTGCTCAGTGGCACTATCAACTATGCCGACCTTTACGACATTGTCAAAAGGGAAATGGCAGAGCCCTCCCGTCTGATTGAGCAAGTAGCTGGACGTATCGCCAAGGCCATTCTCGTCGAACATTCCTCTGTCCAGTCCATCCGCCTCAAGATTATCAAGGAGAATCCTCCGATTGGTGCCGACTGCCGAGGTGCAGGAATTGAGATATTCTATAAACAATAAATAACCAAAAACATGAGTACAACAACCAACAAAATGACCAACTACCGTTGGGTCATCTGTGCGATGCTCTTTCTCGCCACCACGGTCAACTACATGGATCGTCAGGTGCTTTCACTCACATGGAAAGACTTCATCGCTCTCGATTTTCACTGGTCTGATGCCGACTATGGTTTCATCACGGCCGCTTTCTCCATTTTCTATGCCTTCATCTCGCTCTTCGCTGGCAAGTTCATCGACTGGATGGGCACGAAGAAGGGATACATCTGGGCCATCATCATTTGGTCTATCGGCGCATGCCTCCACGCTGGATGCGGCATCGTCACCATGTCACTGACCGACATTCCTGACGAGGCAGCCCTGCGAGCAGTCAAGGCCGGCACCGACCTGGCCCTCACCGTTTCCACTATAAGTGTATGGCTCTTCCTTGCTTGCCGCATCGTGCTGGCTACAGGTGAGGCTGGAAACTTCCCCGCCGCCATCAAGGTGACGGCTGAGTACTTCCCCAAGAAAGATCGTGCGCTCGCCACTTCCATCTTCAATGCAGGCGCTTCCGTCGGAGCTCTTGCCGCACCTCTCACCATCCCCGTATTGGCCGAGTCGATGGGTTGGGAAATGGCTTTCATCATTATTGGTGGCGTCGGCTTCATCTGGGCCATCTTCTGGGCAGTACTCTACAACAAGCCAACAGAAAGCAGCCGTGTGAACCCTGCTGAATTAGCCTATATCCAGCAAGACAACAACGCTCCGGCTGAAGAGACGAAGGTGGAAGCTGCACCAACTCGCGAACAAGCTAACGACAGCCTTGAAATCCCCTTCATCAAGTGCTTCACCTATCGCCAGACATGGGCATTCATCGTGGGCAAGCTCCTCACCGACGGCGTTTGGTGGTTCTTCCTCTTCTGGGCACCTGCCTACTTCTCAGAACTTGGCTACAAGTCATCCGATCCCATGGGGCAGGCACTCATCTTCGTACTCTACCTCATCGTCACCGTCGTCTCCATCGGTGGTGGCTACTTACCCAAATACTTTGTCGAGAAGAAGAACATGGAGCCATATTCTGGCCGCATGCTTGCAATGCTCATCTTCGCCTTCTTCCCCATCTTTGCCATGTTCGCCCAACCGCTGGCAGGCACTTCCGTATGGTGGCCTTGTATCATTATCGGTCTTGCAGGAGCGGGGCATCAGTCTTGGTCGGCCAACCTCTACTCCACCATCGGCGATATGTTCCCCAAGTCAGCCATCGCCTCCATCACAGGCATCGGCACCATGTTTGGCGGTCTCTGCTCCTTCGCCATCAACTGGGGCTCGGGCTTACTCTTTGACTATGCCAAGGAGCAAGACACAGCCTTCCAATTCTTCGGTGTGACAGGCAAGCCTGCTGGCTACATGATTGTTTTCTGCTACTGCGCTGTGGCCTATCTCATCGCTTGGGTCATCATGAAAACGCTCGTGCCTAAGTACAAGCCCATCACGAAGTAATACTTGATATAGAAAAAATCAAATAGCAAAAACGATTACACATATAAAAAAGCCCCTTGTCCGATAAAGACAGGGGCTCATTTTGTATATCAATTTATTTACCAAACTGATTCAGTAAAGTATTCGCTGTTATAAACAGAGCTTGGGCAAAGTTCGATAAAGTCGAATGGAAGCTCATTGTTTTCCGACTCCATCTTCTGCTGAATGCGCAGATATTGGTCTGTCTTACCATCAGTTATGAAGGTTCCAAATATCTTACGAATCTGTCGTCCGTTGGAATCACCGTTACGGAGGTTCTGGTCACCATCAGATGGAGGACTGGTTCTCGGACCCCATGTATAGCACTTCGGACCCTTCATCCAGCCGAGATTGTGGATAGCCTTGTCGAATGCTGCAATAGCATCCTCATCACCCAAATCGGAGTCAGCCTTCCAGTTGAAGAGCTCCACACCATTCTTGCGCATATCGAATGGAATACCCTGTGGCTCCAGATTATCCGGATCAGAACCAAGATACACCTGAATGATGCCTCGCGTGTCATAACCAGCGTTGGTAAACATACGAACCTCATAAGTACCTGCAGGCACAGAAGGCAACGTAAGCGTGAAGTCATAACGTCCCTTGAAGAGCACTTCATCAGCCTCGTAGCAACCATAATAGAGTGAACGGCAGCGCACATGCATCTTGGTTTGAGCCGACAAATTGAAGTTGCGCACATATCCTGGCTTGAAGGCGATATTGCGACCTTGATTGTTGGCAGGGTCAGAGTTGTTCGAACCACCAGGATATTTGTTATCACCATTACCGTGACCACGAGCCACCTCACCATCGGTCAGCTTGGTCATGAAGTCAGGCGACAAAGTTGTGCAGTCAAGGCGGATACAGTCATTCATCACTACATCCTGCATAATGCGGTCGTATGCAACGATTTCGTCAATATAATGATAAATACCGTTCAGACCTGTTCTGACCACCTGATATTTCTTCTCCACCAGGGCACCGCGGTTGTAACCTCCACGCTCATCAGCATGATGGCGAACACCACGACGGTTGATATACAAACCTGGCTTCGTACCCGATGGGAAGGAGAACTTCATCAATGAATGAGGCATCAGCGTGCCGTACCAGTCACAGATGTCATACTTCATACGATTGAAATTGTACTGCAGCTGGTCATTGTTCATACTCGTAAGGCTGTAATAGTCACCATAACGGTCAATCACATGATAAGAGATGAATCGGTTAAGCGCATTGCGACGGTCTGTTTCGTTGGAGATGTTTGCATCTTCTGGATACACTGGGTCATACAACTCATGTGCCTTGGCACGCAAGTCATCCAGCGTCTCAATGCCATACTTCTCTCTCAAGATGGAGTCAGGACACAAGAACACTGTATAATTAAAGTATCGCTTGATAGGATAAGCTACATTATCTCGCTCGTTACCAGACGCCGTGAGAATCAGCAGAGCTGGATTTGTCCAGGTACATGAATCGATACGGTCTTTGTCGCTCTTCCATCCATAAGTCTCGTCCACGTAATGGTCTTGGAGGGTATCCATGATGCCCGTCACCAAAAGGGCGCTGCTATAAAGCTTACATTTCTCATCTTTCAAGATGACAGCACCAATCAGGTCGTTAGGAGAACCCACGACAGTGCTCACCGTATGAACCACACCATTGGCAACAGAGTCATCGGCATGGGTTATCTGTGATGCTTGATTGACATACATAGCCAAAACAGAATCCTGTTTCTGAGCATCCCATTCCTTATATGAATTGATACTTAGGATATGCTCCAGCATATTCGACTTAGGATAAGGACCCTCATTTACGTCAGTCGAGAAATAAGCAGCTTCAATAATGGAATTCAGCGCGATAGTGTCACAATCTTCCACCGATAATTCATCCACAGATGTGAATCCACGCGATGCCAAATACTTCTCCACCGCCTCATTGGTAGGTGCAAACACGGTGTAGGAGCCATACGTTCCCAACATGTCAACGAGGCGAAGATTATATTCACCTCTTGCACGTTCAAGGATTTTCAGATACTCGGAATACTGTTCACGATTCTTCAGGTAGTTGGATGCATATTCTTTCGACTGAGTGTAGTAATTCTCCACACCGGGGTCGTCAGAACAACTCACAACTGCAACCTGTAAGGCCGCAACAACAAACAGGACAAATGCCCCAAATCTTACTTTTAATAAATTCATAACTACTATATAGGTTTTTGTTTTTGTATTCAGAATGGTAAAGTACCATCATACATACATGATACATACAAGTATGTAGATTGCGCCGACAAAATTAGAGTTTTATACGCTATTGACCAAATAAATCGAAATCTTTTCTTCATTTTTTAACACATTAGGATTATTTCTGTGGGCAATTTAAACTATTGAAAGCAATTCTGGTCTTTTAATACAAATAATTTGCAAATTTTTATTCATTCTAAAACCGACAAACTAAGAAACAATGGTGAAATTATTGACTAAGGTCGCGCTGGCAGCATGTCTGTTGATGGCGGGACAGACGGCTTTTGCTGCAGCTCCTTGGAAGAAGGGAGCGTTTGAGACAAAGAAGTACAGAAACCTCTTCGTGGAGATGGGCTATTCGAAGAAAGATGTCGATGCCAAATTGCAGGAAGTCTTCAACGATTGCTTCTACGGTCCCAACAAGGTTTACTTCGAGGTGGGCGATTCCATGGGCTATGTGTCCGACATCAAGAACCACGACGCACGCACCGAGGGCATGTCCTACGGCTTGATGATTGCTGTGCAGTTCGACAAGAAGGACATCTTCGACCGCCTGTGGCGCTGGACCAAGAAGTACATGCAGCATCAGGACGGCATCCGTGAAGGTTACTTCGCATGGAGTTGCCGCACCGATGGCACCCAGAACTCAGCAGGTGCTGCTTCTGACGGTGAACTCTACTTTATCACGGCACTTCTCTTCGCCTCTAACCGTTGGGGTGACAACACAGGCATCAACTACAAGGCTGAGGCACAGCGTATTCTCAATTGCACTATGCCCAAGGAATACGATGCTCCCCAACGTCCAGGCGGCTTCGGTGGTTTCGGAGGCTTTGGAGGCGGTCAGCAGCCACAGCAGCAGAATGCCGCTCCACAGAAGCAGAAGATGTTCCTCATCGACCCTGAGACCAAGCTCATCACTTTCACACCCGATGGCTTCGGACAGACCTACACCGACCCATCTTACCACATTCCTGCCTTCTACGAGGTATGGGCAAAATTCGCTGATGATGGTCGTGCCGACTACTGGAACGAATGCGCTAAGAAGAGCCGTGAGTTTCTCCACAAGGCTATCAACGAGAAGACTGGCTTGAATCCTGACATGTGCAACTTCGACGGCAGCGAAATGCAGGGTTGGGGAGGTCGCCGCAACAGCAGCAACAACTTCCGCTACGATTCATGGCGCGTGCCCATGAACATCACTCTCGACTACGAGTGGAGCTGTGCCGACATCGAGTGGCAGCAGCAATATGGCGAGAAGATTCAGAACTTCTTCTACTCACAGGGCATCAACGACTTCGTAGATCAGTACAGAACTGACGGTACACTCCCAGAAGAAGGTGAGATTCTTCAGGCAGGCGGATTCCGCAAACTGCGCCATTCCATCGGGCTTGTTGCCACCACAGCGGCTGCATCTATGATGTGCAACCACGATAAGAGCAAGGAGTTTGTTGACGCGCTCTGGAATGCCAAGCACGTACCTTTTGAGGACGGCTATTTCGATGCTTACTATGATGGTCTTCTCCGCCTCTTTGCTTTCATGCACCTGAGCGGCAACTACCAGATTATCTTCCCAAAGAAATAAAGATGTCAATAGAATAAAGCCCACATAATGAGGGCAATCTGAGCCAAAAGGATCAACGGCAGACCGTATTTGAACTTCTTGTGCATCGTCTTGTGGTGCCAGACTTTCATGCCTAGCCATGCCCCGATGCTGCCGCCGATAATGGCAAGTACTAGCAAGGTGGCTTCCGATATCCGCCATTTTGAGCGTTTCGCCTTCCACTTGTCAATGCCATAGACAAAGAAGGTCAAGATATTGATGCTACCGATGTAGATGAAAATAATTTGTAGTAAAGTCATATTTCTCAATTTTGACACAAAGTTACAACTTTTTTCGTTCTTGACAAAAAAGGAGGCTGATTCACACGAACCAGCCTCCTTTTCTCACCTCACACATTTTAGCTTTTTATACTTGTCCCCTACAAACCACACAACCTCCTACTGGAGGGCAAAGCAGCAGAAGTTGAGAGTTTAAGTGCCAACTAAACAACCAATATACCAACTAACTAATTATTAATCACTAATTGTACATTCTTGACATGCCATGCGTGAAAGATTCCGTTCATCAGCGATTTTCATCGTTTTCATGGTTCGCTCATTTTCTCAACAGATACACCTTCGTCGCATACGTTCCCTCCGACGTGATGCCCGTCTCAGGGTCCCTCGCCCACTTCCGCAGCTCCAGCGACGCAGTCGTCCGCGACAACCCCACCAACCGGTAATAGTCACCCAACCGCATCACCGTATGCTCCTGCAAAAACCTCCTTGCCTTCTCCAGCCGCTGCTCCTCCGTATATTTCGATTTCCGAATCCGCGACACCGACCCCTTCTCCAGCTTGCACCTGCTGTCCAGCCTCCTCACCAAATCCTTATCCGCCCTGAAACTCACCCCCGTCACATGCAGGCTCCTCGCATTCCGCTTCGCCCCCTCACCGTCCAGCACCTCCGTCTCCGCATCCTCCCGCAGCCCAATCTTCGGCGTCAGCGTCCCCAACCCGTCGATGTGCACACTGAATCCCCTCGTCATATTCCTCACCATCCCATCCAAGAGCGTCATCACCACGCCCTTAATCTCCCCCTCCGCAAATGTCGTGCCCCGCGCACACTCCCGAGCCAGTTCCTCCAGCTCCACCGTCCCGTTCGACTTCAGTCTGTAACACACCTGCTTCACGCCTCTCTGACGCATATCCGCCATTTCTTTTTTGATGTACTGTGCCATACTCCCAATAAATTTTATTGTTGATACTGATGAACCAAATAGTTGCTACTGATGCATTAAATCACTGACGCCGATGAATTTTCTCATTAACGCCGCTGCAAAGTTACAATCTCCCCAGCTAATTTCCAAATTATCCCTAAATAATTTTATATTCCAAGTCTTTGAATATATATTCCATATCTTAGAATATTCGTTCCAAACCTTGGAATATATATTCAAAGACTTGGAACGAAGAATTAGATTAGGTAAATGAAAGAATTATCCAAAGCAAAAGGAAAAAGTTTCCATAGATAAACAGAAAATTAACCATGAAGACACAAATCATTGATACTATACATCCACTACCCACTCCCCTACTTTTTTATTTTTTCCTCTTTTTCTTTGTTCATTCCAATCCTTTTCCGTAATTTTGCCACCGCATTCAGCAAAAAGTGCAAGACATATTGCTCAATAGACTCTCAATCGCCACCCGAGAAGATACGAGCAAAACTTTCAATATTGGGACTGCCCCGTTTTATGGGCGCAGGCTTCCCATATTTGAAAGTGGCTTGTGGCGAGCCGAGAGTCGTATGGCGAATGCCTGCCCCTTTTTTTCTATAAATATAAATTGGTATGACAACATGCCGAAATCTATACAATCGTTGAATCAAAAAATGTTTCTCACTTAGATGAAGAATAAAGATAAACATTATCTCAAAGCCCTATTGCTGGCATCTATATCTTCGATAGGCATGCCTATTTCCCAAGCGTCAAACATGTCAAGCTATATTGCACGGAAAGAACGTGAGGGAAGCGATGCTAATATAGAGATGATATCGGAGACACTGACGAGCGGCGTGTTGGAAAGCCATCCTTCATATGGTGAAGTGTTAGGGCACACATCGCACGGGTCGCATGGGTCGCATGGGTCACACGGATCGCACAGTTCACATACATCATCATCTAGTTATGGCGGTGGTTCTGGCAAAAGTGAGCAGAGCACTAAAATTGCAGTAACTGCTTTGGGAGGACTCGCTGCCACAATAGGATTGACATACCTTGTAAGCCATATTATAAAAACACATAATAAATATGTGGCATCACGTAAGGCAGAAATCGACCGTAATCGTACTTACGCCAGCCGGGATCTTAAGGGAGGCATGTATGGTAATGATGTTGATAGTATGACGGATTTACTTATAGAGAATAACGCATTAGATAGATCCGACAGAACATTCTCTCACAAATGGTCACATTACAAATACAACGGGAAAGTGAAGCGTTCTGTGAAACGGATGCAGACTCGCATGGGCAGACCGAGAACAGGCAAGGCTTCTGCGCTTTTCCTCACGAACCTTCAACAGTGGAAAGATACGAGGGATAGATTGATGACTGCAACTTCAAAAGATTCGTTGAACCTTATGGAAGACCGTAATGCTCTCTTAGCTGTGGCAATCCTGCTCGTTGAGAAAGGATACTTGAATAACTATAACGCTGATGATATAATGGGTGAACAGGAAAAGTCTAAGATAATAAAAGCCTATAAAGATTTCCTACGTCGCAACAAAATGCAAGAAACAACACTGGTGGATGAACAAAGACTGAGACTGTTAAACTCCTTACCAAATAAGCAGAAATGAAATCTTTTACTGTTGAATCAGACAATAAGGCCGTTGTCAGGATAGATTCTGATATCTATTCCAAGGAGGTTGTTGCAAAAGTGATGTATTGGCTTAGCCGTGACTTTACCATCATGCAGAATATAGAAGGTAAAATATTGACACTTTCTCTTGAAAGCCAGAATGTCATGGATTGGGAAGAGGTCAAAAAAAGTATGTCACAGTTGCTTGCTGATTATAAAATGCGAGAGATTATAAGAGCAGAGACAACGGACATCAGGAATATTCTTTTTATCAAAGCGTTTGCTAATGTAGAGGAGTTGTTAGCTGATGAGAAAGTATAAACTCTTGCCATTTAAGTTCACAAGGCTCATTAACAAAGAATTGTTAGTGAGCGAAGTTGGCGATTTCGTAATGGCTCCTAATGGCACAGTCCAACAGATTCTTGAAGGCAAAATTAATTCAAAATCGGATTTCTATAAAGACTTGTTGAGTAAATATATCATATGCGAAGATTACAATCCGTTGCTTCAAGATGTTTTGGCAACTCGTCTGCGCACCAAGAAATCGTTTCTCAAAGGCACAGCGCTACACATTTTTATACTTACGCTGCGCTGTAACCAAAAATGTATTTATTGTCAAGCATTAAGTCAAGACGAAAATATAAGCACGAAATCTATTAGTAAAGATTCACTTGACCATGCCATCGACCTGATGCTCCAATCTCCTAATCCTTGTATAACGATGGAATTTCAAGGTGGGGAATCATCATTGGTACCAGAACTGGTAGAATATGCAATTAAGAGAACAGAAGAGCGTAATGTAACAATTGGAAAAGATATCAAGTATGTACTTTGCACAAATCTGATAAGACTGAGTCCTGAATTGTTAGATTTATACAAGAAATACCACGTATTCATATCAACTTCGCTTGATGGCCCAGAGTATATACATGACCATAACCGTGGTGTAAAGGGTAGCTATCAAAGCTTCAAACAGAATCTTGACATTGTTCGTAATGAACTGGGACAAGATCGAGTGTCTCCTTTGATGACAACATCAGAATATTCTTTGGACTATCCTAGGGAAATCATAGATTCGTATCGTAAGTTTGGATTCCACAATATGTTCCTTCGTCCGCTAAATCCATACGGTAGAGCAAAAGATAATGCTAACTGGGAATTATACTATGACCGTTTCATGAATTTCTATAAAGAAGCTCTGGAATATATCCTGAAGCTGAATCTAGAAGGGGAATATTTCAGGGAGGATTTCACGGCTATGTTGATGAAGAAAATACTCACACCATTTCCTATCGGTTTTGTAGATCTTCAATCACCGGCAGGTATTATCAACAGCGTTATTGTTTATAATTATGATGGCAGTGTCTATTGTTCTGACGAATCACGCATGATGGCGGAGGCCGGAGATTATACCTTTTATCTTGGACAAGTTAACAGCACATACCAAGAGCTATTCTACGGAAAGAAAGCACGTCAACTGTCAGAAGTGTGGGCAACAGAATATATTGCAGGTTGCTCAGACTGTGCTTATTTTCAGTACTGCGGAGCAGACCCCGTACGCAACTATGCTACACAAGGTGATTGGTATGGTCATCGTCCGACGAGCTTGTTTTGTCGTTTCCACAAGGACGTATTCGATTATCTCTTTACGCTGATAGACAAGCGTGGAGATGAAATACTGCCAATATTCAAATCATGGGCGTATGACTGATAAGTTTAAGAAAGGGAGCAACGACAATGCTTTGTTTGTCACATCGGCATGCTCCAATCGTTGCATCATGTGCTGTCAGCCGCCGAAATATAATGATGACAGTGAACAGTTGTTTCAAAAGAATCTGTCTGTTATAGCATCTGCTGATATTGATACAGATTATGTTTGTATAACAGGTGGTGAGCCTACTCTTATAGGAGATAAATTGTTTGTTTATATGCATAGTATATGGAATCGTATGCCGGATGCAGAAATCCATCTGCTAACCAATGGGCGCAGGTTCGCAGATGTTGAGTATCTTGCAGCATTTGTCAAAAATGTTAAGGGCAATATGGTACTTGGCATTCCACTACACTCGGATAACCCTATAGATCATGATTACATAGCAGGTGCGGAAGGCTCGTTCTATGAAACGATGAAGGGACTTCATAATTTTGGGTTATTAGGCTTCAATATAGAATTAAGGGTCATCCTTCTTCAGCAAAATCATCAACGACTGCCAAAGATAACCGAGTTTATATCATTAAATTTACCCTTTGTGAATCAAGTATCTATTATGGGCTTGGAAATTACAGGGTATGCTGAGAAGCGGTTTCAAGAAGTATGGATTGATCCCATGTTTTGTACATACGAATTGACAAGAGCTGTTGCATATTTGGAGCAAAGTAGGATTCAAGTCCGTCTGTTTAATATCCCTTTATGTTTACTACCTCAACAGTTATGGAGTTATTCTTGTCGTTCTATTTCGAGCTGGAAGCAGACATACTTTGATGTTTGTGAAAGATGCAAGGTCAAAGAACAATGTTGCGGTATGTTCAGCACGTCTAAGCGTTTTAGTAAATTCATCCATTCGTTATCATGAGGTCGAATTAAAATCTGAAATATAATTACTACATTTGTTCACGTAAAAACGGAAAACGATGGGTATTACATTTGATAAGGAACAGAAAGGGTTTACGTTTGACTTTGGGCATGACGTAAACATAAAATTAATCGGCTCAGACACTTGCACGTCTGAGCCGATTCTTATTCTTATGTGAGCCGAATGATAAAAAGTTTCTGAAATAGTTGGCAGTGTGGAGATAAAGCAGTACATTTGTGCTCTGTTATGACAAAGATACTTTACTATAAACTTATAACATCATGAATACAAACTTTTTGAACAGGAAACTTTGGCTGGCTTTAGCTTTGGCATTGGGTGTGCTGACACAGGTATCGGCACAGACAGAACAACGTCAACTGACGATTGACGTGAAGGATTTGGGCATCGAGATCAGCCCCACCCTCAGCGGCATCTTCTTCGAGGACATCAACCAGTCGCTCGATGGCGGCATTTGTGCCCAGATGATTCAGAACAATTCGTTTCAGGCATACAACGTGCCCGATGGTCCTGCCAACGAATTCTCGCAGAGCGACACCATCTTCTTCGGATGGACGGTGGTGAACAAAGGGAATGCAGCAGGAGAGGCTCATGCCGTAAGTGACCATCCGCTCATCAAGACCTTGGAGCGCAAGTATGACTATGACCCCAACGACAAATATGATGATGAACTCCGCTATGTTCAATATTGTGTGCGGTTCGACATCGAGTCGGCTGGCAAGGGCTTCGGCATTGCTGCCAACGGTTATGGCATCACGCCGACTTCACGCGACCGTGGCGCCACCTACTCCAACAACACGCAGCGTCCGTCGCTGGCAGTCGAGGCGAATGTGAAATATGACCTTGGACTCTACCTGCAAGGCGAGGGGTACAAAGGGAAAGTCACTGTGTATCTGGAGGACATCAACGGACAACTCAATTCGAACATTGTGAAGATTTCCAAACTCAGCAATGACTGGAAGAAATACACAGGTACGCTGAAGGCACTTCGTTCAGTGGACAGCCGACTGGTCATCGTAGGTGATGCGGCTGGCACGTTCTTCCTCGACTTTGTGACCTTGCTGCCAGAAGCATCCCACTTATGGAAAAACGGCAAGGCTGGTCCTCTGCGCAAGGACATGATGGAAGCACTTGCCAACCTGCATCCCAAGTTCATGCGCTTCCCTGGCGGCTGTGCATCGGAAGGTCCTAACTACTTCGGACAAGTGTTCTGGAAAAACTCCATCGGCAAACCCGAGGAACGCATCGGTTTTCGCAATCACTGGGGCTACTGGACTTCGCAGTATGTGGGATTCTATGAGTATTTCCTGATGGCTGAATCGCTGGGAGCAAGCCCGCTGCCCGTGCTGAACAATGGCGTGACCTGCCAATTTGTAGGACATTCCTATATCGCTCCGCTGGAGACGGAGGCAGACCGTCAACGCTTCCACGACATCTTCGTGAAGGATGCCCTCGACCTCATCGAGTTCTGCAACGGCCCCGTCACTTCGACTTGGGGAAAAGTACGTGCGCAGATGGGACATCCTGCACCCTTCAACCTGAAATATCTCGGCATCGGCAACGAGAACCAGGGCAAGGAGTTCTGGGAACGTTTCGACATCATGTATAAGGCGGTCAAGGCACAATATCCCGACATCATCATCGTTTCGACAGCAGGTGCCCGCGATGCAGGACAAGAGTTTGACAACAACTATGCGGAAATCGACGCGAAGTATCCCGACACCTACGTGGACGAACATTACTACAAGGGTGACGACTGGTTCTTCAGCCAGGGCAACCGATATGCACCAGGAGCTAAGCGCGGCAGTCAAGGCTTGACTTATGACCGCAGCAAGCCTACCCGTGTGTTTGTGGGAGAGTTTGCCAACAACGGCACGAACAACGCCTACCAATCCACATTGGCAGAGGCTGCCTACTGGCTGAGTCTGGAGCGCAATTCCGACATGGTGGTGATGGCTGCCTATGCCCCACTCTTCTGCAAGAAAGGATACAACAAGTGGGGTGCCAACCTCATCTGGTTTGACAACCGAGGTCTGTGGCGCACCACCAACTACTACTACCAGCAACTCTTCTCTGTGGCAGGCGACAGAGCGTTGAAGCCCAAAGACGTGATGAATGGCAATGAGGCGGACGGAAAGATTTATACATCGTCCACCATCGACACGAAAACGGGAAAGGTCTATGTCAAATTTGTCAATGCCGAAGCAAAGGACAAGCAAGTCAGCATCAGTCTTAACTCGGATGACACCTACACGGCCGAAGTGGAATACATCACTTCGCACGACACCAGCGTGAAGAATCAGGGCGATCCTAACTACTATTCAAGTCACCCCGATGTGGACAGTTCGTTCAGCTATCACGAAGCCATCACGCCTCAAACCAAGAGCATCGGCAACGTGAAGGGTTCGTTCACATTCATGATGCCTGAGAATGCTGTGGGTGTGTTGCGATTGACCAAGAAATAGACGCAAGATTTGATACAACATAAAGAGGGCTCACAAACCGATTGGAATGTGAGCCCTCTTATATATTCTCTTAATAAGATATTACTTGTTCACCTGGAACTTGGTGATGCCCTCCTTGATGAAACCAACAATCTGGTTGGCGGCAGCAAGACCTGCGTTGGTGTTAGCCTCAGCAGTCTGAGCACCCATCTTCTTAGGAGTTGAGAAGTAGCGACCCTCGAACTTCGCGAACTCAGCATCAGCATCTGGCTTGATGTCGGTGATGTACTTGAGGTCGGTACGCTCTGCAAGAAGCTCAATGAGTTCTGGCTCGTTGATGACTTCCTTACGGGCGGTGTTGATAAGGATACCACCCTTCTTCATGCTACCCACGAGTGCCTTGTTGATGCTCTGCTTGGTCTCAGCAGTAGCAGGGATGTGGAGAGACACGATGTCGCAAGTCTCGAAAAGTTCTGCCTGAGATGCTGCAGCGTGAACACCTGCTGCCTCGATAGCCTCTGCTGGGCAATATGCGTCGTAAGCAGAAACTTCCATACCGAAGCCCTTGGCGATACGAGCCACGTTGCGACCCACGTTACCGAAAGCGAGGATACCCAACTTCTTGCCCATCAACTCAGAACCAGCCTTGCCGTTGTAGAAGTTACGAACAGTGAACACGAGCAAACCAAGCACGAGTTCAGCCACAGCATTGGCGTTCTGACCAGGAGTGTTCATTACCACCACCTTGCGAGCGGTAGCAGCCTCGAGGTCAACATTGTCGTAACCAGCACCTGCACGAACCACAATTTTCAAGTTCTTGGCAGCGTCCATCACCTCTGCGTCAATCTTGTCAGAACGGATGATGATGGCATCCACGTCGGCTACAGCCTCCAAGAGTTGAGCCTTCTCAGTATATTTCTCCAGAAGAGCAAGCTCAAAGCCAGCACCTTCAATGATTTCTTTGATTCCAGCAACCGCAGGAGCAGCAAATGGCTTCTCAGTTGCAATTAAAACTTTTGCCATAATAACAAAAACTTCAATTTTTCAATTCTACAATTTTTCAATCTTACAGTTAATGTGCTGCTTCAAATTCCTGCATGCACTTCACCAGTGCCTGAACACCTTCTACGCTCATGGCGTTGTAGCAAGAAGCACGGAAACCACCAACATCGCGGTGACCCTTCACACCTACCATACCCTGGCTGGTAGCGAACTTCAGGAACTCGTCCTGCAAGTCCTGATACTCTGGCTTCAGGACGAAAGTGATGTTCATGAGTGAACGGCTGTCCTTCTCAGCTGTGCCGACGAAGAGCTTGTTGCGGTCGATTTCTGCATAGAGAATCTCAGCACGCTGCTCAGCCAACTTCTGCATAGCTTCCACACCACCGTGAGCCTTCATGTAGCGGAGGTTCATCAAGGCTGAATAGATTGGCACTACAGGAGGCGTGTTGAACATAGAACCCTTCTTCACGTGAGTGCGGTAGTCGAGCATCGTTGGGATGTGGCGAGAAACCTTACCAAGTGCATCGTCCTTCACGATAACGAAGGTGAGGCCAGCCATAGCGAGGTTCTTCTGAGCACCACCATAGATAAGCGCATACTTGCTCACATCAACAGGACGGCTGAAAATATCAGAAGACATATCGGCAATCACAGGGATTGGAGAGTCGAGGTCTTCGCGAAGCTCAGTACCATAGATGGTGTTGTTAGTTGTGATGTGGAGATAATCCGCATCAGCAGGGATTTCGAAATTGCGTGGGATGTAAGTGAAGTTCTTGTCGGCAGAAGAAGCCACTTCCACCACTTCACCAAATGCCTTGGCCTCCTTCTGTGCCTTCGTTGCCCAAACACCGGTGTTCAGGTAGGCAGCCTTCTTCTCGAGGAAGTTGTAAGGAACCATGCAGAATTCAAGACTTGCACCACCACCGAGGAAAAGAACGGAGTAACCCTCAGGAATGTTGAGAAGTTCCTTGAAGAGTGCTACTGCCTCGTCAACTACTGGCTGAAAATCCTTTGCGCGGTGGCTAATCTCCATGAGAGAGAGTCCTGAACCATTGAAATCAAGACAAGCCTGTGCAGTTTGTTCTATTACCTCACGAGGAAGGATAGAAGGTCCTGCATTGAAATTGTACTTTTTCATTTTGTTTGATGATTAAATATAATGATGTTTCCTTTCTTTTTACCAAAATCGAATGCAAAGATACTAATAAATCGTGAAACGAAAGACAACTTATTTTCTTTTTATTTCAAAAAAAACAAAAAAGGACGCACACAAGTGAAAATTGGTACGTCCATATTACATTATTCTGTATTTCAAAGCCACTTTTTCCTTCTAAACCACCACAGCGAAACAGCCGTGCAAACTACACAAGCGATGATAGCAATCGGGAAGCCCATCTGCCACTTCTCCATACCGTTGATGAGGTTCATGCCGAACATCGACGTGATGAAGGTCGGGAAGAGGATGATCATGTTCAGCGACGTCAGCAGTCGCATCACGGTATTCATATTATTATTAATAATGTTCGCGTAGGTGTCCATCGTCGAGTCAAGAATGTTGATGTAGATGGCCGTCGTCTCACGCGCCTGGTTCATCTCGATGTTCACGTCCTCAATGAGTTCGGCATCCAATTCATCGACAGGGAGGCGGAACTTCAACTTACTCAACAGCGACTCGTTACCTCGAATAGATGTACCGAAATATGTAAGCGAGTCTTGCAGACGCGACAGGTTAACAAGATCCTTGTTGTCGATGTGCTTGTCGAGGTCACGCTTCGCCTTCTCAATGATACCGTTCACCTGCTTCAGGTACTTCAGATACCACACAGAAGCACTCAGAAAGAGTCGGAACACCAAGTCGGCCGCATCTGTGAAACCTTCAGCTCGACGCATCTGGTGATTCACAAAATCGAGCATCATCCGCGTCTCCTGATTGCAGATAGTCACAATCTTGTCGCCCTTAATCACAATACCCAACGGGATGGTGGTGTAAGGACTACGTGATGACACACTCTTCAGATGGGGAACACGCAAGATGATCATCAGCCAGCCCTCATCCATGTCGTAACGAGCACGCTCATCAGCATCCGATACGTCATCCATGAAGTAATCGGGCATACCGAGTTCCTGCTCCAAAAATTCTCTATCGTCATCTACTGGGCAAGTTACCTGCACCCAGCAGTTTGGCTCCCACGCATCAATATGCTTGATGCCGCCATTAAAATTCCAGAATGTTCGCATTGTTGTCTTCTGAACCTTTACATTGTCAAATTAAAATAGTTAAAGAAGGGGTAAAGGCTCATACAACTCCGCGTGAGAGGTGAGTCTTATCCCAGGCACTTCATACTATTCGCCGGATAATCGTCCATAGTTGTTGTTATTAGTGAATACTCTCTTTTTCTGTTCGATTCCAAGATTCATTCCTGAAATCGTGTGCAAAGGTACGACTAAGTACGGACATAAACAAGGAATTTTTCCAGCTTTTTGCAAAAAAGGACACATATATTATAAATATGTGGAGAAAAATCAGTATCTTTGCACCGTTTTTAATGTAGAAAGATTAAAATTAAACGGACTTTATATGATTACAAATGACATTTATGGAGCTTTGCAGCTCCTTGTTGTCGGTATGGTCACCGTGTTCCTTGTGCTGCTCATCGTGATCAATCTCGGCAAGTTGCTCATCTGGGCGGTCAACAAGTGGGCGCCTGAAGAGACCGTGGCAAAGAAGGTGGCTCCTGCTGCCAAGGCTCTTGAGAGTATCGATGCAAACACGAAGGCGATCATCGACGCCACCATCAGCCAGATTACTGGTGGTAAGGGTCGTGCGACCAAAATCACTAAGTTGTAAAAAAAATTTAAGGTTAAAAAGATATGGCAAAAGAAGTAAAATTCTCGTTGGTCTTCCGCGACATGTGGCAGAGTGCTGGTAAGTATCAGCCTCGTGTGGACCAACTCGTTAAGGTGGCTCCAGCCATCATCAAGATGGGATGTTTCGACCGCGTTGAGACCAACGGTGGTGGTTTCGAGCAGGTAAACCTTCTCTATGGTGAGAACCCCAACAAGTCTGTGCGTGAATGGACTAAGCCTTTCCATGAGGCTGGCATCCAGACACACATGCTCGACCGTGCGCTGAATGCATTGCGCATGAGCCCAGTGCCAAAGGATGTGCGCAAACTCTTCTACAAGGTGAAGAAGGCACAGGGCACTGACATCACTCGTATTTTCTGCGGATTGAACGACCCACGCAACGTGATTCCTTCTATCCAGTATGCAAAAGAGGCTGGCATGATTGCTCAGGCTTCTCTCTGCATCACCTACTCCCCTATCCATACCGTTGACTACTACGTGAACCTCGCCAAGAAGTTCATCGAGGCTGGTGCTGACGAAATCTGCTTGAAGGATATGGCAGGTATCGGTCGTCCTGTATCACTCGGCAAGATCGTAGAGGGTATCAAGAACGTGAAGAAGGACATCGTGATCCAGTATCACTCTCACGCTGGTCCTGGCTTCAACATGGCTTCCATCCTTGAAGTCTGCAACGCAGGTTGTGACTACATCGACACTGGTATGTCTCCACTCTCTTGGGGTACTGGTCACGCTGACATCATTGCCGTTCAGGAGATGTTGAAGGACGCAGGATTCAAGGTGAAGGAAATCAATATGGCAGCATATATGGATGTCCGCACTCAGATTCAGGAGATGTGCGACGACTTCCTCGGCTACTACATCCCAGACCTCAACCACATCAACAACTCACTCCTCGTGAAGCCAGGTCTTCCAGGCGGTATGATGGGTTCTTTGATGACTGACCTCGAGGACAACCTCAAGTCACTCAACAAGTGGAAGGTGAAGAATGGTCAGCCAGAACTGACTACTGATGATCTTCTCATCAAGCTCTTCGACGAGGTGGCTTACGTATGGCCTAAGGTGGGTTATCCTTGCCTCGTGACTCCATTCTCTCAGTATGTGAAGAACCTCGCTCTGATGAACGTGATGCAGATGGAGAAAGGCAAGCAGCGTTGGAGCATGATTGCCGACACTATCTGGGACATGATTCTTGGCAAGGCAGGTCAGCTGCCTGGTCCTGTAGCTCCTGAACTCATTGAGATGGCAAAGGAACAGGGTCGTGAATTCGAGACACAAGATCCACAGTCATACTTCCCTGACAAGCTTGACGAATTCCGTGAGGAAATGAAGCAGAACGGTTGGGAACTTGGTGAGGACGATGAGGAACTCTTCGAACTCGCTATGCACCCAGAGCAGTATCGTGCTTACAAGAGCGGTAAGGCTAAGGCTGACTTCGAGGCTGACCTCGCTAAGCGTAAGGCTGCCAAGAACGCTCCTGCAGCAGGTGCTGAAGGTCCTAAGAGCGTGACTGTTCAGGTGAACGGCGTGAACTACAAGGTGGAGATTGCTTATGGCGATGCCACTCCTGCCGCTCCAGCAGCAGGTGCAGCACCAGCAGCTGCTCCAGCAGGCGAAGGTGAAGACATCGTGGCTCCACTGGAAGGTAAGTTCTACCTCGTGAAGGACAACTCTGAGACTCCTGTAAAGGTGGGTGACACTGTACAGGCTGGTGACACACTTGGCTACATCGAGGCTATGAAGACCTTCAACGCCATCCGTGCCGACAAGGCTGGCACTATCACCGCAATCCTCGTCAACTCAGGCGACTCAGTGGAAGAAGATGACCCAATCATGAAAATGGCTTAAAACAGAAAGAAGTTAAAGAAGTTATCGAAGTTAAAGAAGTTAAAGACGATACTTTGCCACCAGCATGACATTTGTCTCTAACTTCGAGCGAAGCGATAACTTCTCTAACTCCTCTAACTTCTAAAAGAAATAACAAATGGAAGAAATACTCAATAACATATACCAGATGACGGCGTTTAGCGACATCATCGCCGCCAATGGTACATACCTCGTGATGTACTTGCTTGCCTTCGTGCTCCTGTACCTCGGCATTGTCAAGCACTTCGAGCCCCTGCTGCTCATCCCTATCGCCTTCGGTGTGTTGATTGCCAACTTCCCAGGCGGTGACATGGGTGTGTATCAGGCAGACGAAGCAGGACGTATTGTCGATGCTTCTGGCAAAGTGCTCGCAGAGAACATCTGGGAGATGTCGCTTCCCCAGATTGCGCACGATCTCGGCTTGATGAACTTCCTCTACTACATGCTCATCAAGACAGGCTTCCTGCCACCAGTGATTTTCATGGGTGTGGGTGCGCTGACCGACTTCGGTCCTATGCTCCGTAACCTTCGCCTCTCCATCTTCGGTGCGGCTGCCCAGATGGGTATCTTTGCTGTGCTCATCATCGCTGTGGCATCAGGTCAGTTCAACATCAAAGAGGCTGCTTCACTTGGTATCATCGGTGGTGCTGACGGTCCTACCGCTATCTTCACCACCATCAAGTTGGCTCCTCACCTCTTGGCTCCTATCGCCATCGCGGCATACTCTTACATGGCACTCGTGCCTGTGATTATTCCATTGGTGGTGAAGATGCTTTGCTCTGAGAAGGAACTTCGCATCAACATGAAGGAGCAGGATAAACTCTTCCCTTCTGGTCAGAAGATGAAGAACGAGAAGGTCATCAAGATCATCTTCCCTATCGCTGTAACAACGATTGTGGCTTTGCTCGTCCCATCAGCAGTCAGCCTGATTGGTATGCTGATGTTCGGTAACCTGCTGAAAGAGATTGGTTCTGACACAGGCCGTCTGTTCGACACTATCTCTAACTCTATCATGAATACAGCCACTGTATTCTTGGGTCTCTGCGTAGGTGCAACAATGACAGTACAAGCATTCCTTAATTGGACAACCATCGGTATCGTGGTAGGCGGTTTCTTCGCTTTTGGTCTTTCGATTGCATCAGGCATCTGCATGGTGAAGGTGACCAACCTCTTCTCCAAGAAGAAGATCAACCCGCTCATCGGTGCAACAGGTCTTTCCGCTGTGCCAATGGCATCCCGTGTATGCAACGAGATTTCCACCAAGTACGACCCCAAGAACCACGTGCTCAACTACTGCATGTCTTCCAACGTGTCAGGTGTGATTGGTTCTGCTGTCGCTGCCGGTGTGTTGATTTCTTTCCTGCAGAATATGACTTTGTAAAAGACACACATTATTTACTTATACAAAGTAAGCGTAAACGAAGAGATTTGTTTACGCTTTTCTTTTTTCCTTTCGTAAGTTGTCAAAAAAGGGGTTGACCCACTTGTATCAAAAGATGCTTCAACTGCAATTGCTTTTATTCAAGTGTATTGGCAAGATATTGTCGCTAAATGGGTGGATTTCTTTGTTTACAAACGTGAGGTAAAAAACACACGAATCAATAAAAAGTTGTAAGAGATGAGAGCATTGTACATTTTGAAAGCAGAACCTGTAGGGAACTTGTCGGTGAACTTGTTCTTCAACGACAATACCTCTAAAGTGGTGAACATTGGTGACTTCATCCGGCGTCACCCCCATCCACAGTGTAACAAATACTTGGATGAGCGCCTCTTCAACACCTTCCAACTCGAAGACGGGAATATTGTATGGGGCGAAGACTGGGATTTGGTTTTCCCCATCGAGCAACTCCATAAGGGTGTTGTGTGCTAAGATGGCTATTCAACAATCATTCAAAACCAACATGCCATTCTTGATCTGAAGGTTTCAAAAAATCCATACACAATCCTTCCTCTGGATGAATGTTATGAAGGTTGATATTGGACAGACACACATTATTATATAAAAAGGGCAGCCGATGCGTTCGGTTGCCCTTGCTTGTTTATATATGTATTGATTCCACCCGCATAACCCCTGTGGATTCTCTTCACATCGGGGTTCCCATGCCTTGGGGCATGGCCCCGCTGCTGGGGATGCCCACACGATAATGGCGTTGGGTTTTGGTTTTCATTCACGTTTCGAGAAAGGATGCACTCAGTTCTTGCGCACAGGGCGTACAGTAAACCCGTAGTAGCGGTAGTAGTTGATCCAGCTCGCGCCACCCGAGTAGAAGTAGAGGTAGTAGGCGAGGTTCGGGTAGCTCTCGTAGAGCGAAGACGACCAGTAGTTGCCTTCCGACCCCTCGTAGTCCAACTCATCGTACCAGCGGTAGCCCGCAGCGGGCAGGAAAATAGTGCCTCCATTGGTTCCCGTGAACAATCGACCATTCACACCGTTCTGCTGAGTCCAGCGGCTGGAGCAGTTGTTGAGCAGTTCCTGAACCTGAGCCAGCGAAGGCATGCGCCAAGGAGCACCCCAGTTGGCGGTGGCTGCATCGTAGGATGTGCCAGCGATGTCAGAGCCGATGTTGGTGAGCTCGTTTCTATCCGGATAATTGTCTCCATCGCTATCATGCCAATATGAGTACGTGTTCCAATCATAGTAGCTCTTCGTCTGCGTTTCACCCCAGGCATAATATCCTCCATACTCCTCAGGTGTGTGTGCTCCAACATTGCAGCAAGCCCACTTCGTGCCAGAAGGAAGACCGAGGTCAATCATGTGAGGATGGTTGGAGTCGGGACAGGTGGTCTCACCCTCAAGCTTGAACGTTTCTGTTGGCAGTGCAGGTATCTCACCTCCAAGTATTTTCACAAAAGGTCTGGCTGTGTATTCCTTGCCATTCTCCAAAGAGGAGAAGGTCTGCTGAATATCGAAGCCTTCGTTCTCGCGCTTATAATCTTTCGTCTCATACTTCGTGCTCAACAGGCTCCCTTCTTCGTCATACAGTCCCATGCCCACTCCAAGGGGAAACAGGATGTCACGTGTCGGCGTAGTGCTGACGGTAGCTTCTCCGTTTCCTTTCGTTACGGACAAATCAGAGAACTCAGGAAGAATGTACCACTCATGGTAGAGTGGAGTCTGTATCGTACCGTTGCAGAACATCGCCTTCGGGAACTTGTGACCCACCAGTGAGGCCTCGCCAAAGAACTCGTAATCAACGGTCAGCAACGACAGACCCAACTTGCTGTCTTTATAGATGGTATAATAATTGGCGGGATTCTCGGTACCAAGTTTCATCGAGAAGTCACCTGTAAGTTTGGGACCGATGTAAAAGTCCAGTCCTGTACCCAACTTCAAGAAGTCCTTGGCAAAGCCTTTGATGCTGACATCAAGGCCAAGCCACAAGTCAACCATATAGCCTGCTTGCAGACTGCCGTTCAGAGAGAACATGGCATCCATGGAAAGGGGTTCACCCTCTGGTGCGTTTTTCGAATGATTCCAGCCACTGAAATGGCCATTGCGGTAAACGGCCTGTGCACGATAGGAATGCACGGGGCTGTTCATGGAGAAATCAAGTTCCATGTTTCCTTCACCCTTCACAAATGGGACACCTGAGATTTGGAACTTGAACACAGGAGCCACTGCTGGAAATCGGATGGCTGGCAAGGAAGCCACAGGACCTTTCAGGGTGCCAAAGGATGATGAACTTTTGAAATTGAGATGTGCTCCATATTGCCAGTCATGGTCAACCCTAAGACTGATGTACTGTTCCTTGCGGGTGATGTTGTAGGTGACTGTGGCGATGTAGGTGCCATCCACCGAGCCAGAAAGTGACACCTCGCCCTTGGGGATTGAATGGGAATAGCCCAAACTAAAACTCAGAGGGTTACGGCTCGATATCCATTCACCACCCACTCTTCGTTTGACCGCAGCGTTTTCCTCCTCTATCTTCTCAATGGAAATCAGTTGCTCGAAAATTTCAAAGAGGTCATAAATGGAATCACAATCAACCCTGAGCACGTCCCCCGCCATCTGCACAGTTTGTACTTTACCCACGAAACCATCGCTGAGCAGCGGATTGTCAAAGTCTGTGCTCAACAGCACATCCCCCACTTTTGGTTGCAGCATTTGTGGTATGGTGGCTGTAAAGAGAAGCGACATGCCATCTACTGCTTGAAGATAGTCCATCAGCCCCCCCTGATGCATCTGCTTCACATTGGGCTGGAGAATCGTCTCCGGCTGCACAAACCCCACACTGTCAATTGCTGCCAGCGGTATTTTGTAGATACTGTCCTCTGTATAGACAAGCTGTGTCACGTAGTCATCATAACAATAGGTGCTGTCGATGTCGTAGCAGGAGTAGGTGATGCTGTCAATTTCTTCGCGGAAGAAAGCGTTGAACTGACCATCGTTGCGGTAGATGTAGAAGGCATCTCCAATGCTCTGTGCTGTTGCTGTTAAGGAAAACAGAGCACTCAATATGAAAAGGTGCAGTTTTTTCATGGCTTTACGAATTTAGAGGTTTTACCATCTACCGAAAGCAAATAGACCCCAGAAGGGATGCTGGAGAGGGAGAGACTGAGACCTCGTTCGGTCTGCTGAGGCTGTACAGGAACACGCACACCGCCTGAGGTGTAAAGAATCACCTTGTCGGGTGTTACGCTTGGGTCGAAGTAGATGCTTTCACCTTCCCGACTATAAGAATTTTCTTCTTGAAGAGGAGAGACGGAAGTGGCAGGAGTGCCTTCATAGGTAAACTTCAGCACATTAGATGCAAGATACTGCAAGTTAAGCACAGGGGATTTAAAACTGACAGTCTGTCCATCAAAAGTGACTTGCGGTTTCTTGTAGAGTGCAATACGTGTCTGTGTGCCATCGGCATGCCAAACAACAAGAGTGGATTGTTCTTGTGCATAAGTGATAGTTGCCATACTGAAAAGAAGAACAAGAACAACCAAAGGCTTCAAAATTTTCATAGATGTTTTCATTTGTTCATTATTGGTTAAGTGAGTAATAATGATGCAAATGTAGTGTTTTTTAATTAGAAAAAAAAAAAATTGAAAGTTTTTTCACTTTCAAGACAATTGGTTCCAAATATTTCACATAAACTTAAACGGGATGGGTAAGGTGAATTTGGTACAAACAGGTTTGCTACCTTTCATGCGGGGTATCCACTTGGATATGCCCTTCACCACTCTCACGGCTTCAGCATCCAGCAATTCACCTCGGGAACGGACAACCATCGGTATCGTGGTAGGCGGTTTCTTTGCTTTCGGTCTTTCGATTGCATCAGGCATCTGCATGGTGAAGGTGACCAACCTCTTCTCCAAGAAGAAGATCAACCCGCTCATCGGTGCAACAGGTCTTTCCGCTGTGCCTATGGCTTCTCGTGTCTGCAACGAGATTTCCACCAAGTACGACCCCAAGAACCACGTGCTCAACTACTGCATGTCTTCCAACGTGTCAGGCGTGATTGGTTCTGCTGTCGCTGCCGGTGTGCTGATTTCCTTCCTGGAGAACATGACTTTGTAAGAAACACACATTATATATAAAATAGAGGGGTGTCAAATATGATGTCCCCCTATTTTTTGTTTAAGAATGCACCCCAATAAAAAAGGAGGCCTCACTATCGTGAAGTCTCCTTTATGCTGTCATAAGTAATATCTTACTTCTTCTTCATCACAGCCCAGCGGTTCATGAACTTATCAACGCGACCTGCGGTGTCGACAAGCTTAGCCTTACCGGTGTAGAATGGGTGAGAAGTTGAAGAAATTTCAATCTTGATGAGTGGATACTCCTGGCCTTCGAACACTTCTGTCTCGTTGCTCTTGGCAGTGGAGCGTGAAAGAAACATATCGCCGTTTGACATGTCCTTAAAGATGACAGGGCGATAGTTGTCTGGATGAATACCTTTTTTCATTTTCTTTTTTTGTTTTATACAGTCAATATACTACTGCTGGTGTAACAAATAATTTATTTTGCTAAAAGCGGTGCAAAGGTACGACTTTTTATCAAACAGACAAAACAAAACGGGGGATTTTTTCTCTTTTCCACGAAAAAGTTCACCGAAAAGAAAAAAAACTCTAAACTCTAAACTCTAAACTCTAAACTTTTTCGTACCTTTGCATTCGTTTTCAAGAAACACACATTTTTTAATTCATAATATCAGATTAAGTTATGATTAGTTACAAAGACCTCGGTCTCGTGAACACTCGCGAGATGTTTAAGAGAGCAGTTGCTGGTGGCTATGCCATTCCTGCTTTCAACTTCAACACAATGGAACAGATGCAGGCTATCGTGATGGCCGCAGTGGAAACAAAGTCTCCTGTCATCATGCAGGTTTCTAAGGGCGCACGCAACTATGCGAACGGCACTATCCTCCGCAACCTTGCTAAGGGTGCTGTGGAATATGCTAAGGAACTCGGTTGCGAGCATCCTGAAATCGTGCTCCACCTCGACCACGGTGACAGCTTCGAACTCTGCAAGGACTGTATCGACAATGGTTTCTCTTCTGTGATGATTGACGGTTCTCACCTCCCATACGAGGAGAACGTTGCTCTTGCTAAGAAGGTGGTTGAATATGCTCATCAGTTCGACGTGACTGTTGAGGCTGAACTTGGTGTCCTCGCTGGTGTTGAGGATGAGGTTTCTGCCGCTGAGTCTCACTACACGAAGCCTGAGGAGGTGATTGACTTCGCCACTCGTACAGGTTGCGACTCTCTCGCCATCTCTATCGGTACTTCTCACGGTGCTCACAAGTTCACTCCTGAGCAGTGCACACTCGTGAACGGCGTGCTCGTACCTCCACCACTCGCATTCGACATCCTCGCCGAAATCGAGAAGAAGCTTCCTGGCTTCCCAATCGTGCTCCACGGTTCTTCTTCTGTTCCTATGGAAGAGGTTGAGACCATCAACAAGTATGGTGGCAAGCTCGATGCTGCTATCGGTATTCCAGAAGAGCAGCTCCGCAAGGCTTCCAAGTCTGCTGTTTGCAAGATCAACATCGACTCTGACTCTCGTCTCGCCATGACTGCCGCTGTGCGCAAGCACCTCGCTGAGCATCCTGGTGACTTCGATCCACGTCAGTATTTGAAGCCGGCTCGCGACAACATGAAGAAGATGTACATCCACAAGATTGTGAATGTGCTTGGTTCTGATGGCAAACTCGCTCAGTAATTTATATTATTATAAATAGGTGGAGTGAACAGTGAAGAATCTATCCTGCCTGTCGGATGATGGGACGACTTAGATTTTTCATTGTTCACTCCTTTTTTCCCTCAGCTCCCAACTCTCATCTCTAAACTCTCACCTCTAAACTCTCATCTCTAAACTCTCACCTCTAAACTCTCACCTCTCACCTCTCACCTCTAAACTCTAAACTCTCACCTCTAAACTCTAAACTCTCACCTCTAAACTCTAAACTCTAAACTCTAAACTCTAAACTCTAAACCCTAAACTTCATCCCCATGCCTCGTTTGCTGATGTTCCTTATGGCTGTGTTCGTTCCTCTTTCGGCTGCTTTTGCCCAGTCGGAAGAGCCCGACCCAACATTTGTTGGGCAGATGGATTCCCTCATCGCCGTGTATGAGCAGATGGAGAAGCAGAAGCAGGTGGAGCAGGTGATTCAGTCCCACAACGAGAAGCGGTTGAAGCAGGAGATGTCGTTCAAGACCGATGGACTCCTGCCCTTGGCTCGTGGTTTGCTCCTTACATGGACAGATCATCATTTCATGACGCATTCCTCCCAGTTCAAGCCAATGGGTGACAAGTGCAACTGGACGGATTATGGAGTGGCAGGCGCTCCTCTGGTGGCCAATTGGGTGCTGAAAGCAGCGGGCGTGAAAAGTCGCTCAAAATTGGAGCGCATGATTACAGCCAATGCGATGGCGTTGGGCATCTCGTTCGGAACCACCGAAATGCTGAAACATGCGGTCAAGGAGACACGACCCGATTTGAGCAATGACAACGCCTTTCCTTCCGGACATGCCAGTTTTGCCTTCGTCTCAGCCAGCGTTCTGAGCCGTGAGTATGGCTACCTCTCCCCGTGGGTGAGTGTGGGCAGTTATGCCACCGCCACCGCCACACAGGCTTTGCGCATCCGACACAACAAGCATTGGATGAGCGACCTCTACATGGGTGCGGGCATCGGCATGGTGAGTACGAATCTGGCATATTTCCTGACCGACAAGATTTTTGGCGCCGACGCCGTCAACCCCTCCGAAGTGCGGCGCAAGGATGTCCTGCGGCTCATGAAGTTCAATGCCATGCCAACGGGCATCTCCTTGGTGGCAGGCACGGAAATCGGCAACAGGAAAGTGAAATTCGACGATGCCACCTTGAAAGCGGGTGCAGCCATCGCCACCGGTGTGGATCTCTCATGGCACACATCACCTTATCTCTCCGTGGAACTGATGGGACGAGCCGTAGATGCCCAGATGAAAGTGTATGGACAAGATCAACTCTTCACGGGCGATGTCCTCCACATCTACCATCTGGATGCCGGCACCAAGTTCAGCGCTCCCGTCATGTTGGAGAAACGGCTGGGCACCCGCGTGTTCACTGGCGTCCGCATCATCGACGGCATCACGCTGACCGATGGTGTCAAGTCATACACCATCCCCAATGAAACCAAGTTTGAATGTGGGCTTGGAGTCTCCTACGAATGTCTCGACACCGACAATTATGCCTGGGGCATCATTGCCGACTACTACCACACATTCTCCCACTACATGAAGAACCGCTACAGCATTAGTTCTACGTGGAAAATTCTCTTCTGATTCATCGGCTTCCGATGAAGAGAAAGAGCATAGAAAGGAGCACGAGCAGCAGGTCGATGACTTTCGACTTGAGGTTCTTCTCGTGGAACACCATCGCACCAAAAAGGAAACTGACGACCACACTGCCTCGACGCACCATGGAGACGATGGAAATCATGGCACCATCAAGTCCGAGGGCATAGAAGTAAGCGAAATCAGCAGCGGAAAGAAAGACACTGATGAGGATGATGCACCAATCCCAATGGAAGGGAGTGGTCTTCTTGTGGGTAGGCCACCAAAGGAGGAAGAGCATGGTGAGCATCATGAAAAACTGGTAGATGTTGTACCACGACTGCACAGCGAGTTTGTCAAGTCCCACTCCACCATTTTCAGGCGATGCCATCAAGAACTTATCGTAAAGCCCAGAGATGGCGCCAAGCACATTGGCAAGCACCACATAGACAATCCACTTGTTGTGCTTAAAGTAGATTCCCTCCTTCCTGCTGGATCGTGACAACATGTAAAGCCCAATCATGGCGATGATGACACCAATCCATTGCCATACGTTGAGCCGCTCCGAGAAGAAAGTCAATGCACCGATGAGCACCATCACGGGACGGGTGGCATTGATGGGACCGACAATGGTGATGGGCAAGTGCTTCAATCCGAAGTAAGCGAAAAGCCAGCTGCTCAGCACAATGCACGATTTCAGCAAAATGTATTTATGCTCCGCCCAACCATACGAATGGGTGTAGAAAAGGCTCTCCTCGCTGATGAATCCCTGAGCCGACAAGATGATGAACGGCAGAAATATCAAAGAAGAAAACAACGTGTTGAGCAGCAGCACAGGAATGACCGCATTACCCCTCAACGACTTCTTTTTGAACACATCGTAGAAGCCAAGTAGAAAAGCGGAAAGAAATGCAAGGATTAACCAAAGCATAATTTAAATCACTTGATACCTTCCTCCGTCACCTGTGCCCTGACACGACTCAGAGTTTCAGGGGTCATTTGGAGGAAGGAGGCCACGTTGTGAAGCGGAGCACGACGAATAATCTCCGGATTCTCACGCATCGTACGAACATAGCGTTCTTTCGCTGTCTCAAAACGAAGGACATCAGCCTTGCGCTGAGAGATGATGAGTGCTCGCTGGTAGAATTTGAAGATGAGTTGACAGAGTTCGAACGAATGGCGTGCGATACCCTCCATTGCATCACGAGGAATGGCATACACCACACTGGGTTCGATGGTGGATGCGACGATTCGTGACGGTTCGCGTAAGAAATAACTTTCTATGCAGATGACCATATCACCTTCGTGACTGATGTGTTCAGTAACAATAGTTTGGTTCTTCTTATAGGATTGAAGCACCATCCCACGATCAATGTAAAACATGCTGCTACACACCTCACCCTCGGCAACCAACTTGTGACCTCGCAACACCTTTGTGGGCACAAGAATACCAGCAAATGCATGCAGAGCATCCATACTCAATGTCACACCATAGGTGCGGCAAATGTCTCTTGCCACATCCCGTCGTCGATCGTTTAAGTTTAATGTTGCCATCGTGTTCTAACGTTGTGAATTTAAGGTTGAGGGTTTAGAGCGTATAATTCCGTTCTCCAAAGATTTTGCTCCCCACCCTCACCATCGTGCTACCATGTGCTTGGGCAATCAGATAGTCACCACTCATGCCCATAGAAAGTTCTTTGAAAGAAGGTTTATCAGCAAAGAAATGATCTTTCAACACATCAAAAAGTTGTGCAACAGATTCAAACTCCCGGCCTATTCTTGCTTCATCATCCGTATTGGTCGCCATCGCCATCAGCCCCACAATACGCACATTTTCCATTGTTCGCCATTCACCCTCACTCAACATCTCGACCACTTCTTCGGGAGTAAATCCAAACTTGGTTTCTTCGGCAGCCACATGAATCTGCAAGAGTACATCGATCACTCGTCCACACTTCTCTCCCTGCTTATTTATTTCCTTCATCAATTTAACGGAATCCATTGAATGTATGAGACTTATAAACGGAACGATATACTTCACCTTGTTCGTCTGTAAGTGTCCGATAAAGTGCCATTCGATGTCCTGCGGGAGCACCGGCTGCTTGGCAACGAGTTCCTGCACATGACTCTCACCAAACACTCGCTGACCTGCATCATATGCCTCTTTGATGGCCTCAGCAGGATGGAATTTGGATACAGCCACCAATGACACTTCCGGTTTCAATGCCGCTTTGACCTGCTGTAAATTATCCGCAATCATGAATCATGAATTTATCCAAAACTAATCTTCTTTCTTCTCTCGTGCCACATAACGAAACACATCCATAATCTTCGTCTCCGCTACTGATGCGATGCGATAATCCATCAGTGATCCCTTCATGCCCTTGACGAAATTCTCTACTGCATCGTGAAACGTACCAGCCTGCACCAACATGTTGTTGGCAATTTCTTTCTCTGTCTGTGTCTTCTCGTCAATGGTGATAAAAAGACATCGCACCTTGTACCAGCGGTCAGCCACCTCACTGTCGCTAGGGAATATCTCCGCATACTTCACGCGCTTGATATCTGTCACATCAAGATTGCCACTGGTATAGGGCTTCACTTCATCGATAATTCGCGATTCTGCCTCTGTGAAATTGAGCGCATCCACCAGATAGATGAAAGACTGTGGTTTCGTAACACCGTCATCCTGCATCACATCCATCTTCACTTTACATTCAAACCAACTATTGATTTCCATTGTTTTATTATGTTTTTCTTAAATAATATGTGTTGCTGTCTTTCCCCTTATTGGAAAATCGGCACAAAGGTAAGGAAAAGAATTGAAAGATTGAAGGTTTGAATGGTAAAAGTAATAAAAAAAGAGGTTAAGAAACTCCTTAACCCCTTCCTTAATATATATCGGAACACTTTTTATTTCTTAGCAGCACGTACCTTGTTCAGGAAGTCCACCATCTTCTGCAAATTGGCTTCAGAATACATGCCCATGCCGTGATTACCTTCTGGCTCACGCAGAATGTAGCTCTCCACACCAGCTTTTTGCAACTGATCGTAGAGGTACTGGCTTACGCATGATGCCACCACAAAGTCCTTATCGCCGTGGAAAAGGTAACCAGGAACATCATCCTTGTCGATATAGCCTGATGCACTCAGCAACAAGAACTTGCTCTCATTACCCTCCTTGGGAGCACCGATCAGCTGTTCCTCTGGGGTATTGCCCTTGCCACCGAACACCATCGCGTTGCCACACTCCATCTGGAGCAGTTCCGTAGGACCAGACCAATCGCAGAAGGCGTTCACGTAGCTCGACTCCTTTGTGTAAGGCCCCACTTTGCCCTCGATGTCATATTCTGCATTACCCTGCTTAGCCACCTTCACACCATTTGACAGCGCTGTCACGGCTGACAGATGACCACCTGAAGAGAAACCAGATGTGGCGATGAAAGATGTATCGAATTTATACTTCGCAGCATTGGCACGGATGAAACGGATGACAGCCTTGATGTCATTCACCTGAGCAGGCCATTTTGCGTCAGCAATGGAGCGGTGGTTAGGACAAACTACTGCATAACCAGCCTTCAGCAACGCTGCACAAATGGTGTTGATGTCAGCAGCACCCTTAGAGCTATTGCTACCCCATGCACTTCCGTAGATGTGCACCACCACTGGATACTTGTCCTTCACTTCCTTGGGAAGATAAATGTCAAGCATGTGATAGACCTGTCCGTCATCACCAGCATAGTTGATGTCTGAGAATTTCTCAGAGTACTCTGCCTTAGTCTGTGAACTCTGGTCGCCGCCGAAACCGCCGAAACCGCCACCAAATCCACCACCAGGGAAGCCTCCACCTGGGAACCCACCACCTGGCTGAGCCATCATGGCTGTTGCACTCATTAGTGTAGCACTAAGTGCCAAAGATTTTAAATAACTCTTCATTTTTTAATAGATGTTAGAGTGATTAATAAATAAAGGTATTAAGAATAACAACTGTATAGATACGTTAAAAACTAAATAGTTTAATCTGTCGATAGAAAATTTTCATGTTTGATGAAGATAATCAGGCAGGGTGTTCTTTGTTTTACAAAATAATTCGTACCTTTGTGCGATTTTTTGAGGACAGAAATAACAAAGATATAAAATATATGGAAAATAGAAGCATTGTTTCGATTGCTAACTACGGAAAGGAAAAGATTCAGTATCTGCTGAACATGGCAGCAGAGTTTGAGGCTCATCCTAACCGCCAGTTGTTGAAGGGCAAAGTTGTGGCCACGCTGTTCTTCGAACCAAGCACGAGAACGAGATTGTCGTTCGAAACAGCGGCAAATCGTCTGGGTGCTCGTGTGATTGGCTTTACTGATCCGAAGGTAACGAGTTCGTCGAAAGGCGAGACGCTGAAAGACACGATTAAGATGGTGAGCAACTATGCCGACGTAATTGTGATGCGCCACAAACTGGAAGGTGCTGCCCTCTATGCAAGCGAGGTAACGAACGTGCCCATCATCAATGCAGGAGATGGCTCGAACCTTCATCCCTCGCAGACAATGCTCGACCTTTATTCCATCTACAAGACGCAGGGAACGCTGGAGAACCTGAACATCTACATGGTGGGCGATTTGAAGTATGGCCGCACGGTACACTCCCTGCTGATGTCAATGCGCAAGTACAACCCAACATTCCATTTCATCGCACCAAAAGAATTGGAGATGCCTGAGGAGTACAAGCTGTACTGCAAGCAGAACAACATCAAGTACATCGAGCAACAAGACTTCACAGAGGACACGATTGCCGATGCTGACATCCTTTATATGACACGTGTGCAACGTGAGCGTTTCACGGATTTGATGGAGTATGAGCGTGTGAAAGATGCCTACATCTTGAAGGCTGACATGCTGGGCAAGTGCAAGGAGAACATGAAGATTCTGCACCCACTACCCCGTGTAAACGAGATTGAGTATGATGTGGATGAAAGCAAGCATGCTTACTACTTCGAGCAGGCACAGAACGGTTTGTATGCTCGTGAAGCATTGATTTGCGATGTGTTAGGAATTACGTTGGAGGACATAAAGAACGATAAGACTATTATTGGATAAATCATGGAACAGAATAAGGAAAACATGATGGTGGCAGCATTGGAAAATGGCTCCGTCATCGACCACATACCAACAGACAAGCTTTTCACGATTGTACAGCTACTTGACTTGGAGAAATTCAAGGAAGAAGTGGTGATAGCCAATAATTTGAAGAGTCAAGTGATGGGCAAAAAGGGCCTCATTAAGATTGCTGGTAAATTTTTTTCTGAGGCAGAAATCAGCAAACTGGCTGTGGTGTGCCCCAACATCCGTCTGACCGTCATCAAGGACTACGAGGTGAAGGAGAAGCGTGAAGTGACATTGCCCGAAGAGTTGACAAACATCGTAAAGTGCGCCAACCCTGTCTGCATCACTAACAACGAACCGATGAAGACCGTCTTCTACCGCAAGGACAAGGAGACTTTGAAATGTCGTTATTGTGGTAAGGAACAAAATTTGAAGGATATAAAATTGAAATAATGAAGTTTACAGAACGAGCAAAACTGAACCTCTCTGATGTGAATAAGGAGGTTCTGGAACAGTGGAACCAAGAAGATATGTTCCACAAGAGCATTGAGGAACGCGAAGGCTGTCCTCAATTCATCTTTTTTGAAGGTCCCCCATCTGCCAACGGTCATCCAGGCATTCACCACGTGATGGGACGTACGATAAAGGACACTTTCCTAAGATATAAAACAATGCAAGGCTTCCAAGTGAAGCGCAAGGCTGGCTGGGACACACACGGACTTCCCGTGGAACTGAGTGTTGAGAAGTCATTGGGCATCACGAAGGAGGATATCGGCAAGAAAATCAGTGTGGATGACTACAACGACGCTTGCCGCAAGAACGTGATGATGTACACCAACGAGTGGACAGAACTCACCGATAAGATGGGTTACTGGGTAGATTTGGAGCATCCTTATATCACTTACGACAACAAGTACATCGAGACGCTGTGGTATCTCCTGAAGCAACTCTACAACAAGGGCTTGCTCTACAAGGGTTACACCATCCAGCCCTATTCACCAGCAGCAGGTACAGGTTTGTCCTCTCACGAGCTGAACCAGCCAGGTTGCTATCGCGATGTGAAGGACACAACGGTGACAGCACAGTTCAAAGTGTTGGATCAATTGCAAGGTTTGGCCACACCAGAAGGTCTTGAGACATATATCCTCGCTTGGACGACCACGCCCTGGACACTTCCATCCAACACTGCATTGTGTGTAGGTCCTAAGATTGACTATGTAGCCATTAAGGGCAAGAACCCATATACAGAAGAGGAAGCCATCTACATTATGGCGGAGGCTCGTCTGTCAGCTTACTTCCAGTTTGGTGAAGACGAAAAGCCTGAGATTCTTTGGAGAGGCAAAGGTACTGACCTTGTGGGCTTGCACTACGAGCAGTTGATGCCTTGGGTGAAACCCTGTGCATTGGAGAACAACCAAGTGGTGGTGAAGGAAAACGAAGCATTTCGTGTGATTCCTGGTGACTATGTGACCACAGAAGATGGTACGGGTATCGTTCACATCGCTCCTACCTTTGGTGCTGACGACGCGAAGGTGGCAAAAGATGCAGGCATTCCATCGCTCTTCATCATTGACAAGGCTGGCGACACGCGTCCAATGGTGGACTTCACAGGTAAGTACTTCGTGAAGGACGACATGAACGAAGAGTTCGTAAGTCTCTGTGTGAACGAGAGTTATTGGAAGCATAGTGGCGACTTTGTAAAGAACGCTTACGACCCTAAATACAATCAGGGTGGCAAGTACGACGAGAAGGCTGCCAACAAAGATATGGACTTGAATGTGGTGCTCTGTCTGGAGATGAAGGAGGAAGGAACGGCTTTCAAGATTGAGAAGCACGTGCACAACTATCCTCATTGTTGGCGTACTGACAAGCCTGTGCTCTACTACCCGCTCGACTCTTGGTTCATCAAATCGACGGCAAAGAAAGACCGCATGTTTGAACTGAACCAGACAATTCAGTGGAAACCTGAAAGCACTGGTACAGGTCGTTTTGGCAAATGGTTGGAAAACCTCAACGACTGGAACCTTTCCCGTTCACGCTACTGGGGCACTCCTCTGCCTATCTGGCGCAACCGCGACACTCGCGAGGAAGTGTGCATCGGCTCTGTGGAAGAACTCTACAATGAGATTGAGAAGGCTGTATCCACTGGTGTGATGGATTCGAACCCATTGAAGGAGAAAGGTTTTGTGCCTGGCGACATGAGTCAGGAGAATTACGATAAGATTGACCTCCACCGTCCTTATGTGGATGACATCAAACTGGTGTCAGACAAAGGCAATGTGCTCACCCGTGAGCTCGACCTCATTGACGTGTGGTTCGACTCAGGTGCCATGCCCTACGCTCAGGTTCACTATCCATTCGAGAACAAGGAGCTGATTGACAAGGGTATTGCCTACCCTGCCGACTTCATTGCCGAGGGTGTTGACCAGACACGCGGATGGTTCTTCACCTTGCATGCCATCGCCACAATGGTGTTCGACTCGGTGGCTTACAAGGCGGTGATTTCTAACGGTCTCGTGCTCGACAAGAACGGCATCAAGATGTCGAAGCGTCTGGGCAATGTCATCAACCCATTCGAGTGTATTGGTACTTATGGTGCAGATGCTGTGCGCTGGTACATGCTCACCAACTCTTCACCTTGGGACAACCTCTCGTTCGACCCTGAGGGTGTGAAGGAAGTGACCAGCCAGTTCTTCATCAAGTTGCAGCAAGCATATTCATTCTTCACAATGTATGCTAACGTGGACGGCTTCGAGTATAAGGAAGCAGACATTGTGTATGCTGAGCGTCCCGACTTCGACCGCTGGTTGTTGTCCGAGCTGAATACCTTAGTGAAGAATGTGCAGACTTACCTCGACGACTACGACCCAACACCTGCTGTGCGTCTGATTCAGTCGTTCGTCATTGATAACCTCTCCAACTGGTACATCCGCCTGAACAAGCCTCGCTTCTGGGGTGGCGAGATGACTGCCGACAAACTCTCGGCTTACCAGACACTCTATACTTGCCTCGACACGTTGAGCCGTCTGATTGCTCCCGTTTCTCCGTTCTATGCTGACCAGCTGTTCCGCGACCTGAACGCGGTGACGGGCAAGGACACAGCAAAGAGCGTACACTTGGCGAAGTTTCCAACCTTCAACGAAGCTTACATCGACTCAGAGCTGGAGGCTGCGATGGAGGATGCCATGAAGGTGACTTCGATGGGATTGTCCATCCGCAAGAAGGTGAAGATTCCAGTGATTCAGGCTTTGCAGTCGATTGCCATTCCTGATACGGATGCTGTGTTCAGCGGTCACATCGAGCGCATGAAGGACATCATCATGAAGGAGGTGAACGTGAAGGAGTTGCAGTTGATGGATGGTGCGATGCTGGTAAAGAACGTGAAATGCAACTTCCGTGTGATGGGTAAGAAGTTTGGCAAGATGATGAAGGCGGTGAGCAATGCGGTGGCAGAGATGTCACAAGCACTGATTGCGGAACTCGAGGCCAACGGACAGGTCACTTTGCAAGCTGAGGGACAGGATGCCGTGATTGAATTGGCTGACGTCGATATCATGTCGCAGGACATTCCTGGATGGAGTGTTGCCAACGAGGGCACGACCACCGTAGCACTCGACATCACCATCACCCCTGCCCTGAAGACTGAGGGTAATGCCCGCAAGGTCATCAAGCAGATTCAGGGTCTCCGCAAGTCGCAGGGCTTCGAAATTACCGACCGCATCCGCGTGGTCATTACCGAAACTCCTGAAACTGCCGAGGTACTCGCATCCTTCAAGGAGAACATTGCCTCACAGGTGCTTGCCAACGCCATCGAGCTGGGCAATCCTACTGGCGAAGCGATTGACTTCGACGACTTCAAGGCTGTCATCACCGTTCAGAAAGACTGATTCATGACCAGAAAGAACAAGCATATTCTTTCCATCGCCCTTTTCATGGCCGTTCTTGTCATCGACCAAATCATCAAGGTCTGTGTCAAGACGGGCATGTATCTGGGAGAGCGCATTGAAATCACCAATTGGTTCAGCCTCGTTTTTGTGGAGAACAACGGCATGGCGTTCGGTTGGGAACTGTGGGGAGGCAAACTCTTCCTCACCCTCTTCCGCATCGTGGCGGTGTGCCTCATCGGTTGGCTTATTTATAGCGAAATCAAGCGCAGAAGACCGACGGGGTACATCGTGTGCCTCACGCTGATTGCGGCGGGAGCGGCAGGCAACATCATCGATTGCCTCTTCTACGGACTCATTTTCAACACCCCACCCTTCCCGCAGGTGGCCGAGTTTGTGCCCTACGGATATGGATACGGCGAGTTCCTTTACGGCAAGGTAGTCGATATGTTCTACTTTCCCCTCATCGAATGGGACATGCCCACGTGGATGCCTATCTATTCCGGTCAGCATTGCGTGTTCTTCTCTCCTATCTTCAACTTTGCCGATGCAGCCATCTCGTGCGGCATCGTGGCATTGCTGCTCTTCTATCACAAGCTGGTCAGCCATTATAATTTCAGAAAATGAGAAAAAGACCCTCTTTGTCCTGCGGACATCTCCCCCATAATGGGGAGAGCCATCCGGAATGTTCCCATACGACAAATTCGCCGCATGGTCTCCCTCCCCATTACGGGGGAGGGCTGGGGAGAGGGTCTATCCTTTTCTTGCTTTTTTTGTTCCTCTTTGTGGCCTGTGAAGACCGTCCCAAAGACGTGTTATCACGTGGCAAGATGGAGGATGTGCTCTACGACTACCACATCATGCAGGGACTCATCGACCAGTTGCCTGCCGGGGAGAAAGAGGAAAAGGCACAGGACTACATCAATGCTGTGTATGAGAAACATGGCATCACCGAGGCTCAGTTCGACTCATCCATCGTCTATTACAACCGTCACACCAAAGACCTCCATAAGATTTACAGCAATCTGAAAGAGCGCTACACAGCCGTCAACGATGAGATACAGCTGGTGAACGGCAACAACGACATGATGGCGATATTTGCCACAGGAGGCGACACGACCAACCTCTGGAACTCTGCCAAGCTCCTGACCCTGCGCAATAAGGAGCTGCTCAATAAAGAGAGCTTCACCATCCATGCTGACACCAGTTTCCGTCGGCAAGACCAGTTCATCTTAACCCTCTCCCCCGTGTTCATCAAAGAGCGGCAAGAGGATTACAACATCAACCTCTTCGCAGGTCTGAGCGTGCTCTACACCAACGGCAAGCATATCGGCACCACACGCACCATCAACAGCAACGGCATCCAACAACTCACCGTAAAGACCGACAACGAGAACGACATCAAGAGCGTCACAGGATTTTTCTATTATAAAGGCAAAAAGAATTCCAGAAACCTCTGCCTTATCGACAACATCTCCCTGGTTCGTATGCACGCAAAAGAATCACAAAAAGAGATAGTCATCGATAGTGTGAAGACCGACACCCTTACTCAGGACACCCTGCCAAAGCCTGTCCAGCGCCGTCTCACCCCTGAGGAACTACGACTGATGAACAAATCAGGCGAGCACATCAACATACAATCAGCACCCTCCGTCCGCACACCCAACAGCATTGGGCCACGAAGACGGAAGCGGTAAGATTTCTGATGTATGATGTAAGATGTCTGAGGTCTGAGGTAAATTTTCAATTTCACTCATGCGTCGCGTAGCAGCATCCATAGTATATATCAACGAAAAAGAGTTCCGCAATCATGTTGTGGAACTCTTTGATCATCTTCTTGTCAACCATTATCCCCTCGAAGGCGAGTTGCCCATGACCGAGTGGCTCGGTGGTACCATCATCATCCGCGGTCGTACAGCCTATCACACCCCCAAAATCCTCTTGCCCGAAGAAGCCCTCTCCGCAGATATCGACGGAACGATGAAGCAGATATAAAAAAATCTTACTTAATGATCAGCTTATCGCTACCGGCTGCCTTGAAAGACATGTCGAGACCTTTGACGGAATGGGTCAGGGCTCCGAAGGAAATGAAATCGACACCGGCTTTGGCATAAGGAATCATCGTGTCGAAAGTGATGCCGCCAGAGGATTCGGTCTCGGCACGGCCTGCCACAAGTTTCACAGCCTTTTCAGTATCTTCGGGGGTGAAGTTGTCGAACATGATGCGGTCACAGCCTTCAGCAAGAGCTTCTTCAAGTTCCTTCCAGTTACGCACCTCACACTCAATCTTCAAGTCCTTATTGTGATCCTTGCAATACTGCTTGGCACGAGAGATAGCATTGTGGACACCTCCGCAGAAGTCGATGTGGTTGTCTTTGAGCAGAATCATGTCGAAGAGACCTATACGATGATTCATGCCTCCACCTATCTTCACGGCCTCTTTTTCGAGCATACGCATACCAGGCGTGGTCTTGCGAGTGTCAAGCACGCGGGTCTTGGTGCCTGCATCGATGAGTGCCTGCTGATATTTGTGGGTCATGGTGGCAATACCACTCATACGCTGCAAGATATTGAGCATGAGGCGTTCTGTTTGCAGAAGGCTCTGCTCCTTGCCCTTGACAGACATGACAATGTCGCCAGGCTTGACATGAGCGCCATCCTGAATATAAACTTCCACCTCCATCGTGGGGTCGAAGCGACGGAACACCTCCTTGGCAATCTCCACACCAGCAAAGATACCCTCCTCCTTGATGAGGAGCTTGCTTTCGCCGTATGCATCAGCAGGGATGCAACAGAGCGTGGTATGGTCGCCATCGCCAATGTCCTCAGCAAAGGCGAGGTCTATGAGGCGATCATTTAGTTCTTCTACGCTTAACATAGTCGGATGGCTTTTTGCTGTTTTCAAAATACCAGGCGAGACCAATCTTCAAACCAACCTTGGTATATTCGGAGAAGTTGTTGGTAGAGATGTCGCAGTAGAGCGATGGCTCAATCGTGAGATGGCGGTTGAGGAAGAAGCAATAACCCAGTTCGGGTGTGACCATCAGGTCGTTGTAGTTGGGAGCGCCGTGCACATACTTGGCACCAGCCTGCAAGAAAAGACCGTTCTGTTCAATGAGGTAACGGCACTTCATACCTGCGTAGAGCGTCTGCATGTCCTTGTTGTGATAGTCGAAGCCCATGTCAGCGATGAGCATCCATGCTTCTTCAAACATGTAGCCTCCATTCAAACCGAAGTTGAGTCTCACCTTCTCGTTCTTGTTGTAGGAAAGACCTGCCGCATTGGTAGTGGCTGCCAAATAATACTTACCTTTTTCAAACTGTGCGAATGCACTGCCCACACCGATGAGGGCAAAAATGAATGTAAAAACGATTTTCTTCATACTGTTATGATTATTTGTTTTGATATTGTTCTTTCTTATAGAGTGCCCACACCAAAGCGACGCAGATGGCAGCATAGCCGAGGATGTGTGGCAGATAGGTGAGCCAAGTGTTCCATGTGACGCCGTTGTAGATGTAGAATCCCAATCCAGCGGCAAAGAACGCAATGGGTTGCCAGAGATATCGCTTCATCGTGCGAACTGCTTTTTAGCCCAAAGGATGTACCACACGAGTACGCCCAGAGAGATGACACCACCCAACAGATAAGCGACGAAGTTGTGAAGCTGGAAACCTTCGGGAGCAATGAGTATGTAGGTGGAGCAGACGATGGTCATCCACAGAGCCGGCACCATTGCAATCAGAAACGCATATTTATTACCACCTTCGGATGCACTACGCTTGGTGAGCCATACCGTGATAGCCCACAAGGTGATGACGGAGAGGGTTTGGTTGAACCATGCGAAGTAGCGCCACAGGACGTCAAACTTGACGAACATGAGCACGCCACTGAGAATGAAAACAGGTAAGGAAAGAAGCAGACGCTTATAAATCTTATCCTGCTTATATTTCATGAAGTCGGCGGCGATGAGTCGGGCGCTACGCAAGGCGGTGTCGCCAGATGTGATAGGCGCTGCTACAACACCAAGGATAGCGAGCACGGCACCGACCTTACCCAGCCATGTAGAACAGAGGACATTGACCAGAACGGCTGGATTCGGATTGCTGGTTCCGCCATTGGTCATCAGCGCCCAGAGTTTCTCATAGGGGGCTTCATTGCCTGTCATACCATATTGCGTCACATCGAACGAACTGGCGAACTTGATGGCTGCTGCAGCCCAGATGAGTGCCACGAGACCCTCGGTGATCATAGCTCCGTAGAAGATGGGACGTCCGTGCTTCTCGTTCTTCAAGCATCGTGCCATCATTGGGCTCTGGGTGGCATGGAAACCGCTCACGGCACCGCAGGCAATGGTGATGCACAAACCTGGGAAGATTGGCATGGTGCTGGTGGGATGATGGTTGCTGAACGCCTCAGTAATCTCAGGCATAACTCCCTCGTTGGCGAAGATGCCATAGACCAAGCCCAACGCCATAACGAGCAATGCCACTCCGAAAACGGGATAGATGCGACCGATCAGTTTGTCGATGGGCAAGAGCGTGGCGAGGAGATAGTAGGCGAAGATGATGATCACCCAAAAAAGATTCTCTCCTCCAATGCTGTCGCCACCAATCATGTTGGCAAGCAGTCCGGCAGGGGTGGTCACAAACACGGCACCCACCAGAATCATCAACACGAGCGCCAAGACACGCAATACCATTCTCGCTCCCTGTCCCAGTTCATCACCTACGATTTCGGGCAGACTGGCACCATTCTTGCGGAGGCTGATCATACCCGACATGTAGTCGTGTACAGCTCCTCCGAAGACACAACCCAACACAATCCACAGATAGGCGCCAGGACCGAACAGGATGCCCTGAATGGCGCCGAAGATGGGACCTGTACCGGCGATGTTCAGAAATTGGATGAGGAAAACCTTCCACGTCGGCATCGGCATGTAGTCGACACCGTCCCGTGAGGTGTAACAAGGAGTCTGGCGCTGTGGGTCTGCACCGAATACCTTATCGACCAATGCTCCATAGAGGACATAACCCAAAACGAGGAGCAGCAAAGAAACAATAAATGTGACCATTTTAGTTTTTATTCATACAAATGTTCGGCAAAAGTAAGGAAAATTACTTACCTTTGCAAAAAATTTACTGTTAATAATGACTAATCGACATAAAGCGTTTCTTTTGTGGGCATTTTTGAGCCTCGTGACAGCAACTCTTTGGGCACAAGAAACTCCACGAACCCGCGGCGAATATCTCTACGAGAGAGAGCATCCCATCCGTGAAACACGAGCCATCTGGCTCACCACCATCGGCGGACTCGACTGGCCACGCACCAAGGCCACCGATGCCACGAGCCGTGAACGCCAGAAGCAGGAACTCATCCGCATTCTCGACAACTACCAGCGGGCGAACATCAACACCGTCATCTTCCAGACACGTGTGAGAGCCGCCCTCCTCTACCCTTCCAAGATTGAGCCTTGGGAACTCTCCCTCACCGGCAAGCACGGCATGGATCCTGGCTACGATCCGCTGGCTTTCTGCATCGAAGAGTGCCACAAGCGCGGCATGGAACTGCACGCGTGGGTGGTCTGCATCCCCATCGGCACCAAAGAACGACAGAGCGGATATGGAGCGGCGTCGCTCATCAGGAAACGTCCTGAACTGGTCAAGACCGCCAAGGGAGGCGAGATGTTCATGGTTCCGGGCAGACCAGAAACCGCCGACTACATCGCCAACATCTGCAAGGAGATTGTGGAGAACTACGACGTGGACGGCATCTCGCTCGACTACATCCGCTACCCCGAATCCATCTACAATTTCTCCGACGACGAGCTCTACCCCCGTGCCTCCACTATGGGTAAGGCCGACTGGAAGCGCGAGAACATCACCCGCATCGTCCGCCGCGTGCATGATGTGGTCAAGCCCATCAAACCCTGGGTGAAACTCAGCAGTTCGCCCATCGGCAAGTATCGCGACACGAGCCGATACAGCGCTGGCGGATGGAACGGCTACAATGCCGTTTGGCAGGACCCCGTGCTCTGGCTTCGCGAAAGCTGGCAGGACATGCTCTTCCCCATGATGTACTTCACGGGCAACAACTATTACCCCTTCCTCTATCAGTGGGTGGAGAACGCTCATGGACATCCCATCTGCCCCGGACTCGGCATCTATTTCCTCGACCCACGCGAAGGTCGCTGGACCCTCAACGAGGTGCGCGCCGAGATGCATTCCGCCCGCAATTCCGGCATTGGCGGCATCGCCTTCTACCGCGGCGAGTTCTTCACCAACAACTGCAAGGGCATCTACGACACCGCCTGCGAAGAGTTCTTCCCCTATCCTGCCCTCACGGCCCGCATGACATGGATGGGCGACACCATCGCTCCCCCTGCCCCCACATCTATATTATATAAGGACGGCACCTTGCAATGGAAAGCCCCTCTACCTCAAAAGGGAGGTATTCTCTACAACGTGTATGGTTCCAACACCTATCCTGTGGACATCACCAAGGCAGAGAACCTTCTCGCCGCCCGTGTGCGCGACACTCACTGGGAGCTCAATGCCCGCGCCCAAAAAGTCCGCCATTATGCCATCACAGCCATCGACCGCCTCGGCAACGAGAGCAACGCCCTTCAAGAGGAGAAGCCCACAGTGGAACTTCCCAAGCATATCAACGTCCCCCAACTCATCAACCGCGACGTGAAGGGAAGCACAAATACCTCGAAGAAGAAAAAGAAGAAGTGAGAGGAAGCAAGGCTCACAAACAACAGAGCGTCGCCTGTTCCATAGAAAGGAAGGCGACGCTAATAGATTCAGTCTGTTATTGGACTTGATTATTGGGATTTGCTGAGCAGCTTGTTCTTGATTCTCTTCTCCGTACAGTCAATCTTCACTTTGCCACCTGCCTGCGGGATGACGATGAGGTCGCCCTCGCCCACTTTCTCTTCCACCCATTCTCCTGCGTCTTCGCTATCGTAGCTGTCAGGGTCGCCCGTGCAGTAAGACTCCATCTTGTTGTAGTGTACCTTGATGTTGTCGCCATCGGGGGTGATAGAAGTGAAGACGAGAAGGAAGTCGAACTCATAATATTCGTTCGCAGCCGTCAGATAGCCGTAGCCCTTGCGCTCATCATAGGTGCCAGACTTCTCTGCCAGCACCATATAGATGCTGGGGTCGCTATTGTTGCCCCACCTGCCCAACAGGGCCTTATTGATGGTGGCTTCCTTGGGCTGTTCCGCAGGGGCATTCTCGGCTGCATCAGCAGCAGGGACAGCCTCAGTGTCGACCTCCACATGGTAGGTAGTGAATCGCTCCTTATAGGCTGCCACCATGTTAGCAGGCACGTGTAAGGCAGGTCTGCGCAATCTGAATCGTGTCACACCTGGAGGAGTGTCTTCGTCGAACTCGATATAGTCAAAATCTTCCTGTTTCTTGATTGCTTCAAACTCATCAGGTGTCCATGAAATGTAAAGATGCTCAAATTCGCCAAAGGAGCCTCCTCCGATAGTCTTGACCGACTTGGGGATACGCAGCGATTTCAGTTTCTTACATCCATAAAATGCCGATTCACCCATTTCGGTCAACCCTTCAGGCAAATCCAAACTCTCCAATTGAGGGCAGGAGTTGAACGCATTCTTACCCAATGTTTTGAGGGTGGCAGGTAGGCGAACATACTTCAGTTCGTACAGGCTGTTGAATGCATAATCTCCAATGGCTGTGATGTCCTGTGGCAAGAAGAGTTGTCGCAGTTCGATGAGTGCGTGCAGGAGATAACCGCCCATCACATGACCATCGGTTATTTGGTACTCCACATCATCGAAGTCTTTGTAATAGGCCTTGCCGCCAGCTACAAAATGGGCATCCAACAAGTCGAGTACCAAGAGCGCCTGTCGGAACTCACACGCGTTCAAGTAGGCGATGTCATCGCCATTCATATCGCCAAACACACGCAGAAATTTAATGTCCCCCTTCCTCTCGCTTTCCACCACTTCTTCCAATGTGCCTGGCTCAGAAAGATTGACCACATATGGCTCGCCATACAGTCTAATCAGCTCCTGTTCGGTCGCTTCATCCATAGAACTCTTGGGGCTTTCGTTGCAACTGCTCACAGCGAACGCCAACATGACCGCAGCCATACAAAATAGAATTGTCTTATTCTTCATAGTTCGGTGTTTTTAAGTATTAATAATTGTTAGAGACCACAAAGGTAAGGATTATTTTTGATAGTTCCAAATGATTCACTACTTTTTTCATGATATGACCCAACGTCAATGCGGTGGCCTTTCTTTCCCGGACATTATATAAAAGCACTCGTGCACGATGGTTGCACGAGTGCTTTGTTTTGTGACTAAAAGAATAGGCGTCTCTGGTGCGACGATATTCAAAAGTATCTGCTCAACAGCTCATTCTCATTGCATGCAACACTCCGATTCAAAAAAATGTCAGATGGCTTATTTTCTGAAAATAAGGTGAAATTCTATATCTGGTGAAGAGAATGTTTATATGAACAAGATATATTATTTCTTGGTTAGATAGAATGAGAAATTATGAGAATTGAGGAAAAGCTCCTACCTGTTTTTAATCTCCACAGCTTCACAACCCTCCAAAAGTCCACGCCTTATGGTTCTACTCACTTCGGGCTTGTTCGAATGAAGACGATGCCCCTGAGGGGTGTAGTTACACTTGAAGCCTGTAATGTGTTTGTCGCGTCTGAACTCCTTCGGGTCGTCCACGCAGGTGCTTTTTACGGAAATGGAAAATTTGCCAAGTTCCCTAAGATCCACCGTATGTCCCATCTGCATACAAAATTTGATCGATTCGTATAGTTCACGCAGCACGAGTCTCACGTCAGCAGCTCTTGCTGTGCAATTCTGCTCGATCATCTTTTCAATATCTTCCAAACTGACAACACCCTGCTTAACAGTGTGTGCATAATATTTCTGATAGTTCTTACTACCCTTGATCTTGTTCTGAAGCAATCTGTATTGTATAGCCATATTACTCAATTTTGATGCAAAGTTAAATGAAATCATCGAAACATCCAACTCTTTCATTATATATTTCACTGAGATTGTTGACTAAATTCACTGAATTTGGTACGTAAATTCACTGAAATTGCTAAGTAAATTCACTGAATTTAGTATATGATATGTTTATGTATATTCAAGATGATCTTCCATTTCACTTATTATTTCATTACTCATACATTTTTATTCCGTATCCATTCTGTATTTTCTTTTCGAGAAAATGAAGTACACAAATCTCTTCTAAAGAAAAATTACGGGAATTTAATATTTTTTAACCATAGGAGCGTTGGATTTTTTGTTAAAAATTAAGAAATTTGTCATTGGAACATACGAAATAACAATCTCAAGCAATATAATTCGCTCAATAAATCACTCAAAAAATCTAACCTAATATGAAAAGACAACTATCCTTATTTCTGGTGCTGCTTTCCATTGGTATGGGAAGCCAAGCTGCCACGACTGTGGACGTGGACTCGTTGCGGTACACGCTCAACGATGATGGGTCGGCGACTCTCACAGAGTGTCTCTTCAAGAGCACACCGGAGATCACCATCCCCTCGACCATCACTTCGGGTGGAACGACCTACACGGTCAAGTACATTGGTCAATACGCCTTCGACCAAAGGAAGTTCATTACCTCTGTCACCTTCCCCAACACGCTGGAGAAGATGGCATTCTGCTCTTTCCGCTGGTGTACAGCCCTGAAGAGCGTCAACATCCCTGCTTCCCTCAAGGAGTTCAGTTCCTCGAACTTCTCGGAGTGCTGGAGCCTCGAGACGGTGACCATCGCTGCAGGGTCTCAGATGACGAAGGTGGACGAGGCTGCGTTCTACAACTGCAAAAAGTTGACGAGCATCAATCTGCCCAACACGATTACGGAGATTATGAAGTCAGCTTTTTATCATTGCGAGTCGCTGCCCTCCATCACGCTCCCCACGTCGCTGGCCACAATAGGAACGAGTGTGTTTGAAGGCTGTAGAGCGTTGCAGACGGTCAATAACTTTGAGAACACGCCGGTGACAGCCATTCCAAATGCAACGTTCAACGGTTGTTATGCGCTGGAATCTGTCACGCTACCCTCCACGGTGACGAGCATCGGCGATTATGCCTTCTCGGAATGCAAGGCACTGCCATCGATTACGCTACCCTCAGGGGTGACCTCGATAGGTTATCGTGGCTTTTTTGATTGTGAGGCGTTGATATCCATCACTTTGCCGTCGTCGCTGAACACGATAGGACAGGATGCGTTTGCCTACTGTAAGTCCATGCAGAAGGTCAATAATTTTGAGAACACACAACTGACAACGATGCCCCGAGCAGTCTTCTACGGTTGCGAGGCGTTGACATCCATCACCTTCCCGCCGACGTTGAAGCAGATTGGCGACGAGGTGTTCCGCTATTGCAAGGCGATGGAAAGCATCAATCTGTCGTCGCTGGAGACGGCGGGCGAGTATGTCTTTGCAAACTGCGGACTGAAATCGGTAGTGATTCCTCAGAGCATGAAGACGGTGCCACGCGACTTTCTCTCCTACTGCGACCAACTCGAGTCGGTTACACTTCCCGAGGGACTGACCACCCTCGCACGCGGCGTTTTTTATGAGGACGACCTTCTGGACGGAGTTGTGTTGCCCTCCACGCTGACCACCATCGGCTCGTATGCATTTGGCAACTGCAAGGGACTGACTTCCATTACCATTCCAGCCAATGTAACGGTTATTGACGAATATGCTTTCCAGTACTGTGAGCAGTTGGAAACTGTTGATATGAAACCGACAACGATGACAACCATCGGTCGGAATGCTTTCGATGTCTGCAAGAAATTGAAGTCGTTCCGAGTGCCCGAAGGCATCACCACCCTCGGACAAAGCGTGTTCTGGGGCTGTGAGTCGTTACAGGAACTGACGCTGCCCTCGACGCTGACGACCATCGGCATCAGGCTCTGCTACAACTGCAACAGCCTGACTTCCATCAACATTCCATCGAAGGTGACCTCCATCGGCGACGATGCATTCAATAGATGTAAGCAACTTGACAACATCACGCTGCCCGCCTCACTGACCTCGCTCGGCTCCTATGCTTTTGCGAACTGCGAGAATGCGGAGAGTGTCACCTTCTTAGGCAACGGCGATGTGACATTGACGGGCGAATCGCAATTCTCCACGATGAAGAATCTGAAAAGCGTAAAACTTCCCGACAACCTGAGCACCATCACCCGCAGCATGTTCTACGGCTGTGAGAAGCTTGAGGCTATTGATTTGAGCAAGTTGCCCGCTACAGAGATTCGGCCCTACGCTTTCTACAGTTGCAAAGCACTTAGCTCGGCACAGCTACCCCCTTCGTTAGCTTCCATCGGGGAATGTGCATTCAACAATTGTAATAATCTGACGACCATAGCGTTCCCAACAACACTGAAGACCATCGGCAACGACGCATTCCGCTATACCAGTTTGACCACCCTGCAACTGAACAACGGGTTGGAGACTATCGGCAACTATGCCTTTGCCAACTGCGCTGCCTTGACTACTGCCACGTTCCCCAACACACTGACGTCGTTAGGTCAATATGCGCTCGACAACTGCGGTGAATTACTGACGGTGGTATTTCCAAAGAATCTCACCACATTGCCCCGTTCTGTCTGTGGTACCTGCAAAAAGTTACAAAGTGTGACCTTCCCAGAGAATTTGGAAACCATCAGCCAATATGCATTCTACGAAGCCAACAGTTTACAGTCGCTCGCGTTGCCCCAGACGCTGCAGAACATCGAGTATGCGGCTTTCTACAATACTAAGAGTCTCGGTGCTCTCACCCTTCCAACATCGGTGAAAACCGTTGGTGACGAGGCGTTCCATTATTCCATGATGCCCTCTCTCACACTCAACGAGGGTTTGGAAGCCATTGGCAAGAACGCCTTCAGGGAATGCGACCGACTGAAAGAAGTGACCTTGCCATCGACTATCAAGAGTCTTGGACACGCCGCTTTTTGGACTTGTGACTCATTGCGTACCCTCACCTTCGCTGAGAACATGCCAGACTTGACCTTCAGCGGTGACAGCCATTTTGGTCACAATGCGCAACTGGTGAAGGTGACGCTACCGAAGACTGGCTTGACCACGATGACCGATTATATGTTTAAAGACTGTGACCGGCTGCGTAACATCGAACTGCCTGCAACAATCACTTCCATCGGTTATCAAACCTTCCAATCCTGCGACTCATTGCAGACCATCTACATTCCCGACGGGGTGAAGAGCATTGGCACAGAAGCCTTCTGTTATTGCCGAGGACTACACTACGTGCGTTTGCCCGAAGGGTTGGAAACCATTGGCGGAAGTTGCTTCGCCTACACTGATTATTTACAATACATCAATGTTCCTTCGACGGTGACAAGCATCGGCAACTATGCTTTCCATACCACCGCCAACTCATCGAACACTAACTTCAAGAGCATTGGCATCATGGGCAGCACCATGCCAGAAACGAATGATCATGTGTTCTGGCAGTATCAACCCGCATTCAGCATGTTGGTGCCAGCAGGACAGGAAGAAGCCTACCAAAGCAGCACTTCATGGACACCCGATGCAAAAGACAACCGTACCATCAAGGGATATCCAGCAGAAAAGCAGACTTTGACTCAAGACCTCATCCACCTCTCTTGCCTGAACAAGGAAACCTACCGGACAGGCAGCCCCGAAGCCGTCTATGTGGATTGGTTCGAAGGTATGGGCAACTATCAAGTCTTTTATACCGACAAAAAAGGCAACAAGACAAGCGTGACGCCTGTGGATGGTGGCGAGTACACCATTTCGTTGGTGTTTGAAGAAGGACCTTATTACAAACCTGCCACCTTCAACAACGTCGCCACCTTCAACCTGCAAGAGATTGCCGATGAGGACTTCGCACTGCTCTGGGACTTCTACAGCAAGACCTACGACTGGACAAAGCAGAAATCGACATGGACAGGCAACGGCGGCGGTGGCGCGAAAGCCAACTGGCAACTCATCGAGGGTGTGAAGGAATCGGCCGCTAACATCTTCGGCGTGAAGTGGAACAACGGTCATGTGGAGGAAATCAACATGGGTGCCGGCACCAGCATCTACAACCTCAACGCCAACGAGACACCTGTCAGCCTCTTCGCCCTGCCTAAGGTGAAGAAGATTGACATGCAAGGCGTCGAGTTCTACGGCAACATCTCCGACAAGGTGGAAGCGTGGCTCGCATCGGGCAAGACACTCAGCCCCACCCTCGAATACCTCGACTTGGAGCGCAACAAACTCGAAGGCAATATCGCCACCCTCGCTAATAACCTGCCAGCCCTGAAGCTGCTCGACGTGCATGAAAACCGCTTCTCCACCATCTATCCAGAACTACCTGCAAGCTTGGAGAACATCAACATCAGCAACCAGACCATCACCGACATCGTGGCGACCGTTGACCTGCGCGACATGACAGAGTCCGGTTTCTTCTCGACACTGCCCAGCATCGTCTTCTACGACCCTGCCACCCGCACCTATGCCGAGGACATCAGCATCAGCGTGAAGAGTCAGACCAACTGGAGCTCCTTCAACCTGAACTATGTGGGTGACAACGACTTCAACGTGACAGGTACCTGCACATGGAAGGGTGCCAGCGGCGATGAAGCCCAGTGCTCCTACACCGACTCGAAGAACAAGACCACCTCGTTCAACGCCATCTTCCTCTACGACATGGGCGATGTGGATTTCAACGGCCAAGTGAATGTGCTTGACCTCCAGCAGAGCATCAACTACCTGTTCAAGGAGACGGCAGAGGGTTATAACTGGCGTTACAACTTCACAGCAGGTGACCTCCTTGCCGACAATGCCATCAACGTGCTCGATGTCGTGAGACATGTGGATCTCCTGCTCTCGCAGAACAAGCCCACCACGACTGAAGCCAAGGCACGTAAGGCAAAAGCTGTTGACACCTCAGCAGAGGAGGCAGAGGCCAAGATGTATGTGGAGAACGGACAACTCCAACTCCAGACCAACGAGCCTGTGGCAGCCATCGACATGACCCTGTCGGCAGCCGATGCAGAACGCATCAGCTGGATCAGCCACACAGGCATGACCACCGCCCAAAAGACACTGGATGACGGCCGCGTACATATTATTATATATAGTGCGGCAGGCAAGACCCTCCCGACTGGCAAGACCACCCTCGCAGCCAACGCCAACGACGGCAACATCGACGAGGCCACGCTGGTCAATGCTGAGGCAAGAGTCATCCAAACAGCGCTCAACGATGCCGACGCACCATTGGTGACAAGCATCGAGTCAGTGGAGAATGAACAGCTGACAGATGACAATTGGTACACCATCGACGGACGGAAGTTACCAGCTCAACCCGTCGAGAAGGGTGTTTATATCGTGAATGGCAAGAAAGTAATCATCAAATAAATCTGACGCTATATGAAGACTACTATCAAATATATCCAATCCATGATGCTCCTGCTGCTCCTCTCGCTGACAGCACAGGCACAGGACATCAACGAACTGAGTGTGAAGAATGTGAACGGCATGCGCAGCAAGATCGTCTCCGTGCCCATCTATCTGACCAACACACAGGAGGTGACCGCCGTACAGTTCGACATCACCATGCCTCAGGGTTCACAGGTGTATCTCGACTCCACCAAGGTGGCCGAGAACCGTCGCGTTGACCACATCATCAGCGGCAAGAGCAAAGGCAGCAACCGCTACCGCTTCATGTTCTACTCGCCCACCAACCAAGCCTTGTTGGGCAACACAGGACGCTTGTGCAACATCGTCTTCAAAGTCTATCAAGGACTGGATGACAATGAAACCTACGACTTCAAACTCTCCAACATCGTCATGTCTGACCTTCAGGGTAACCCCATCGAAGCCACTTCGGTTGACGGTCATCTGACCCTGCAGAGCTATCCTGACTTCGAGGTCAGCAACTTCAAGGTGACGAACGCCGACATGGTGCCAGGTGGTTCCATGACCCTCTCGTGGACCGTGAAGAACATCGGCGAGACAGCCTCCACAGGCGGTTGGAAAGAGAACTTCTATCTGACAAACGAAAGCGGCACCCAAGTGCCTGTCAGCAACAACAGCTTTGAGAACACAGGACTCGCACCTGGTGAGAGCATACAGCGCAGCATCGAAGTGACCCTGCCACAGGTGTTGGGTATCGACGGCAACGTGTTTGCCAAAGTCGCCATCAAGGGCAATTCCGATTCAGGTGAACGCTCAGAACAGGAATGGAACAACAGCGCGACTGCTGAGACAGGACTCAACCTGACCAAGCAAATGACGCTCACCATGCCTGAGAAAGCCGTCAGCGAAAACTATCGCTACAATGTGAGTTGCCAAATTGCCCGAAGCGGTAACCGCAATACGGAAGAGACCTTCACACTGACCTGTGACAAGCCCGACCGACTGGAAGTGCCTGCCACAGTGACCATCGGACGCAACGCAGCATCCGCCAATTTCTATGTGAAGCTGAAGGATAACACCGTCTATAACGAGGAAGACACCATCGTGGTCATCACGGCCAAAGCCACTGGTTACGCTGATGCCTCCGCTCTGTTCATCATCGAAGATAACGAATATCCCCAGATGACCCTGACCACCTCGAAAGAAGCGGTGAGCGAAGGGGAAACGTTCCAGTTGACCGTCACCCTTCCCAAGGTAGCGAAGGAAGACGTGCAGGTGAACTTCACCAGCGACGATGTCAAACGCTTTGACCTACCCGCCTCTGTGATCATCGCCCAGGGCGAGAAGAGTGCTACCATCAATGTAACCGCCATCGACAACGAGAAGGCCGAGTTGGAACTCACCACCGCCTTCTACGCCACTGCCGAGAAATATGAAAAGGCACAGGTGATGATGGTGCTGGAAGATAACGACATGCCCGAACTGGAAATGACCTTCTCCCCCACTACGGTGACAGAGAGTGCTGGTCTGGCAGCCGTGAAGGTGCAGTTGGTGCGCAAGACGCTGACCGACCGCGACGTGACCATCCAGATGAGCGATGACAGCGAGAACGGCGAAATCTACTACGCTCAGAAGCGTTTCATGATGAAGGCGGGTGTGACAACGGCAGAGTTTGCCATCGGCATAGTCGATAATGCAAATGTGGATGGCAACCGCACCGTCAAAGTCACGGCAGGCGTGTGGGCAACCTCCTGCAACTGTACCGCTACAGGAAGCGAGATTGGTGCAGCGACGGTGGAACTGACCATCCTTGACGATGACGGTCCTTCTCTCAGCGTCACCTCATCATCTTCCTCTCTCTTGGAGGGCAAGGAGAACGCCACCACATTGACTGTCAAACGCAATACAGGCAAGAAGGGCACCACCGTTGTGACCATCACGAGTGACCGTGAGGAAGACCTTGAGTACAATCACACCATCACCATTCCAGACGGACAGGAGACTGCCACCGTCAGCATCAACGCCAAGAAGAACTCTGTGGCTGACGATGAGCGCACGGTGGTCTTCACCGTCAGCAGCGACGGCTTCACACAGGGCACTTGCTGGGCACTCATCACCGACCAGAGTCTGCCCGATGCCACTGTCGATGCCATCGCCCTCGCTAACGATGAAGTGGGTGCAGGCGAGAAGGCCGATGTGACAGTAACCGTCAACAATGTGGGTAATGAAGCACTGCCTGTACAGACGAAGGTAAACATCTACCTCGGCTCTTCACTCCTCACCACCCTCTACACACTCGAAGCCATTGAACCAGGGGCAAGCAGCACCATCAACGCACAAGTGCCAATGCCTGACCTCGCTGGCGACTATCAGTTGAAGGCGGTAGTAAATGAGGACAAGAAGATGAAGGAGTTGGTATATCTCAACAACACCTCGGTCAACACGCCAATCACCCTTGTGGCAAGTTTCACAGCTTCTGTTGAGGTGGAGAAGGATGTGTTCACCGCTTATGAGGACATCACCCTGACTGGTAAGGCGACTGGCACGAGCGTGAGCAACCGAGACGTGGAGATTTACCTCATACACAACGGTATTCGCGACACACTCATGGTGACCACCGATGCCACAGGTAATTTCTCCAAGACCTACAACCCACGTGGTGTAGCGGGTCATTACGACATCGGTGCCTGCTATGTGGGTGAAAATCTGACTAAGGCACAGGACAGTTTCGACGTGTATGGCATGAAACTCACCAGCAGCAGCTTCATGAAGTACGAACCCTCAGTGGATATCCCCTACAATGCGAAGGTGAACATTACCAACATGGGTGCCCTCCCATTGCACAACGTGCGGATGGAAGTGGTGTCGATGGGTGATGAGATAGAACTGAACCAAACGCCAATTGCCACGTTGGAGGGTAACAAGCAGAGCGATCTGGCCTTCACGTTGACAGGTAAGGTCGCCAGCAGCGGCAACCAATGGCAAATGCTGAATGTGAAGTTCACCAGCGATGAAGGTGCAGAATTCGATGGTGTCATCTACTACTTCAACCGTGTGGCTACAGGCAAGATTCGTGCCAGCATCAGCAGCATCAAGACCACGATGATTAAGGGACAGAGCCGCGACTACGTGTTCGACATCACCAATGTAGGTCAGGGCGAAACAGGCAAGATTACATTGGCTATGCCTGACGGCAACTGGATGGTGGCATCAACAGGTAAGGAAATGAATTCACTTGCCACTAACGACACGACCCAGATTGTGCTGAGACTCACGCCTACTGCCGACATGCAGCTGAACGTGCCACAACGAGGCACCATCGGCATCAACTGTGAGAACGGCGAAGGCATTCCATTGTCGTTCGTCATTGAACCAGTATCAGAAAGCACAGGCAGACTGATTGTGGATGTGTGTGACGAATACACTTACTATACAGAAGAGGCGCCCCATGTGAAGGGTGCACAAGTGACGGTGAGTCATCCGACCACAGGTGCAGTCATCGCCCAAGGCGAGACCGGTGAAGATGGCAAGTTCATTGTGGACGATCTGAACGAGGGCTACTATACACTCTATGTGACAGCAGAAAAGCACGAGTCATATCGCAACAACATCCTCATTGACCCGGGTGTGGATAACGAACGTGTCATCAACCTCAGTTATCAGGCTGTGACTGTGACTTGGAACGTGGTGGAAACGACGGTGGAGGATGAGTACGAGATTGTGACCACCACTACTTTCGAAACCCATGTACCCAAGCCAGTTGTGACTATCCGAGGTCCAGAAAAGCTTGACATCGACGCCATGGAGGTGGGTTCTTCGCAGATTCTCTACTACACGCTGACCAATGAAGGACTCATCAATGCCCTCAACACCACGTTTGAGGTGCCGACTGGTCTGCACGAAGTTGAGTTTGAGGCACTGGCCAATGTAGGACCATTCACGCTGGCACCGCATCAGGCCGTTCAGATTCCAGTACGCGTGACCCGCTTCTCTGACGGCAGCATCCCATCGGGTGGCAAGCGTCGCGCTGAATCTGCAGAGATGCAGAAGCTACGTGACTGCTTCGCTGGCTTCTCTGCTTACTATGAGGTGATGTGTGGCAAGGACATGAAGAATGACCGAGCACTCGTGTCACTCGCTCTGCGTGCCTGCGTTGCCAGTCTGCTGATGCAAGGTTCAGGTGGCGGTGATGGCTCATCACTTGGCAATCCTGGTGGTGGCAGTGGCAGTTACTATACTGGCGGCTCCTATGGCGGCCTCACTGCAAATGGCGACGGACTTTGCGACCCAGACGTGACCGACGCGGCAAACAGCACCATCACCTACTTGGGCGGCAAGGCTCCAGGCATAGGCCCGTTCATCAGTAAGATGAGTGAGGCAGAAGAGCAAGCAGCTAATATGGCAGAAGGCAAAGTAAATGCTCCTAAGCTCATTGAAACTGGTTTGGAGTACGGCGGTCCAATGTTGGATGCTGCACCGGTTTGTAAGGGTCCGAAGGCGCACCCAGTACTCGACAACCCAATTGTCAAGACAGTGAAGGAGTATGGTGAAGAAATCAAGAACATCCTTGAAATTCGTCAGAAATGGGAAAAGGTCAGGAATAAGAACCATGCAAGGGCACTCGATGTGTTGGCTGAGGAACTGGGAGGTGAAGAGGCGATGCGCAAGGCTTCGTCCTACAGCTGGTATGACGCCTTTGCCAACGTCGTCTATAAGTACAATGAGCAACTGGATGCTGCGGTACGCCTCCAGGAGGAGTATTACGGCGACAGCATCTGGTGGGCACAACCTACGTTCGACCCGACCATCGAGACGTTCTTCCAGAGACTGCAAATCTATGATGACTATCAGGAGGCTACTTGGCATCAGGCTGCGGAGGAACATTGGACGATGAACACGCTGGCTGAACAGCTGATCAAGTATATGGAGGACTCCAAGCCTCAATCCGTCACGATGGAGCAGATGAAGGCACTCGTCAAGCGCATCCGCTGCACGGCACACAGCGGTGGCAGTCCTGAGGACCGCATGGATCTGAATGTCATCAGACGGGAAATGGAATACATCAACGAACTGGACAACGAGGCCATCATCAACGGCTATCCGAGCATGACGGAATGGTTCTTCCAAGCGGCCGAGGACTTCAAGAAGGCTTTCCACGAGGCGAGCAGCAACTCTGTGTGCGTGAACATCAAGATTGAGTTCAAGCAGAAGATGGTGCTGACACGTCAGGCGTTCAGAGGTACGCTGACGGTGAAGAACGGCAACGAGGAAGCACCGATGACCGACGTGAAGCTGGCGTTGAAGGTGACTGACGAGGCGGGCAATGTGGCCACCACGCATGAGTTCCAGATTGAGCCAGAGAGCCTCGACGGATTCACGGGTGAACTGAAGGGCAACTGGGAACTGGCACCCAATGCACAGGGCACAGCCACCATCCTCTTCATCCCGACGAAGTACGCTGCACCGACGGAGGAGAAACTCTACAACTTTGGCGGTTCACTCACTTACACAGATCCTTACACAGGACTGACCGTGACGCGCGACCTCTCACCTGTCACCCTGACGGTGAAGCCATCTCCTAATCTGGACTTGACATACTTCATGCAACGTGACATCTGGGGTGACGATGCCTTGACGACTGATAAGGTGGAACCGATGGAGGAAGCTGAGTTCGCTCTGCTCATCAACAACGTGGGCAATGGCGAGGCGACGAATGTCCGCATGATCACAGAACAGCCCAAGGTGGTGGAGAACGAGAAAGGACTCCTCATCGACCTCGAACTCATCAGCAGCCAGTTGAATGGTGGTTACAAGACGCTGGCTTTGGGCGGTAGCGTGCCGACAAACTTTGGCAACATACCTGCTCACAGCACGACTTACGCACAATGGTGGTGGCAATCGTCGCTGATGGGTCACTTCACCGAATACGATGTGAAGGCCACTCACCTGACCAGCTACGGCAATGAAGACCTCTCGTTGCTCAACAACGTGGAGATTCACGAACTCATCCGAAGCCTCAACACCAAAGATGAAGCTACAGGCAAGGCGCTGAAGGCATGGTTGGTGAACGATGTGACGGACTTCAACGATACGCCCGATATGCTCTACCTGAGCGACGGAACAACGGAGAAGGTGGATCTTGCGGTTGCGGCACAGACGGAGCGCAAAGACCAGACCCACTACACGCTGACGGTGACGCCAAGGAGCAACGGCTGGCACTACGGCAACGTGATTGACCCAACCCTCGGACGTGCCACCATCAAGCGGGTGGTTCGTGGCGACGGCGTGGTGATTGACCCACGTAACGTATGGCAGACTGACCGCACCCTGCGTGACGGCATGGATCCACTGTACGAGTTCCGCATCCACTTCGCCGACAAGTTGCTGACGAACGGTGCCGACCAGACGTACGAGATCACGTTCGAGCCGAAGCCTACTGTGCCGCTCACGGTGGCATCAGTCGATGGACTCCCAACCAAGAACGAGGTATCGACACAGGCTGTGGGCGAAATGACCATCCACTTCAACAAAGACGTGCGTGACTTCCAGCCTGAGAACATCCGTCTGGAGTGCCAAGGCGTCAAGCAAACCGAAGCTGCGGTGGTGAAGAAGGTGGATGCACAGACCTACACCGTCAACTACCCGACGGCCACTACCCAGAGCGGCTACTTCGTCATGCTGGTTTACACGTCGAAGATGACCGACAGCGAGGGCTATCATGGTGAGTATGACGCACAGAGCATCTGGACACAATTTGTCGATGGCCAATGCAAGGTGACAACGGTTGTCACGCCAGAAGGTGCCGGTTCCGTGACCCCAGCATCAGGTGTCCTTGCCTACGGCGAAACGGTTCAACTGAAGGCAACGCCCAACGCACACTACACCTTCAAGCAATGGCGCACCAACGACGAGGTGCTGACCACCAACGCACAGCACAACCTCTATGTAGATAACAACTATATGCTCTACGCTGAGTTCGTGCCTCGCCAATATGCCGTAACCCTCGACCACGACCCAGCAACTGGCACGGTGGAAGGCATCGGCACCAGCAACTACGAATACGGCACCAAACTCTCCATCACCGCCAAACCAGCCAAAGACTACACCTTCGAGGGTTGGCAGGTGAACGGCAAGACGGTCAGCACCAGTGCCACCTATGAACTGACCATCAGCGGAGCCACCACCGTCAAACCACTCTTCACCTACAATCCAGCCACACTCACCATCACCTACAACCTCGTGAAGGGATGGAACTGGATTTACGTGAACCCTGCCGATGAGACGTTACTTACCGCCAGCAAGCTCTTCGCATCCATCACCGACAAGGTGGAAGAGGTGAAGGGACCGAACGGCACAGCCACCACCCTGCATGCCGACACCTGCTATCAAGTGCTCGTCAGCGATGATGTGACGCTCGATGTGGAGACGCGCACAAACAATCTCAACAGCAGTGTGTCGCTCAAGAAAGGCTGGAACTGGATCAGTTACCGTCCGTTCGAGACACTCGATGTGAACACGGCACTCACCAACTTTGCCGCTCAGGAAGGAAACATCCTGAAAGGACAAGATGGATTCGCCATCTATGACGGCACTCAGTGGACAGGCTCCCTCACCGAGATGCATCCAGGACAGGGTTACCAACTCTACTCACCCTACTCCACAGTCTTCGCCTACCCGACCACAGTACTCACTAAGTCAATCAGTGTCGAAACAGACTATGCCGACGTCATGAATGCCAAGGCTAGAAGCGGAGCCGTGACCACCCTGCCGGAGACCGTCGACCGCCGCAAGTACGCCAACAACATGTGCATCATTGCTGACGTGAAGGACAACAACGTGGTGAGCAATTCCAGCACCTATATCATCGGCGCCTTCGTCGGTGAAGAGTGCCGAGGCATCTCAAAACTCATTGACGACAAGTATTTCATCACCATCTACGGCGATGATAACGAGCAGGTGAACTACGATGTATTCAACAGCACCACTCGAGAATATGTAGATACTCAGGGCGGTAGCATCTTCAGCGCGAAAGCAGCAGCCACCCTCGCCGCTCCCACCGAAGTACTGATTGACGAATCTACCGGCATCACTACTGTGACAGAATCTGAGGGCGCCCTCCTCGAAGGCACCTACAACCTTTCTGGTCAGAAAGTCGATGACTCCTACAAGGGCATCATCATCCAGAATGGCAAGAAAGTTTTGAAGCAATAAACGGATGGTCAGATCATGACCAATTCCAAATATCAAAAAGCGTGAGCCTCTTAGTGCCCACGCTTTTTTGATGCTAGAACTTTCTCATGCAACTCGTAATTAAGACAATGCGGCGGGCTCTTTCTTCTTTTTCTGTGGAATATGGCGGTGATGTGGAAATTGCTTTTGGTCAGGGTGGCATCATCTCATTTGCTATCGCTGTGAAAGGTGGGCTCGGTTCAAAAGAATGGTCTCTCTTTGCTATGGGTTTCATATCTACAAATCTTGGCAGCAAAGAACTTGTTGCTGGCAAAATCTATAACTGGTCGAATATTCCGCCTGCTCCTCCTGCCCCCACTGTGACCACTGCTCCGACTGCCACGGAGGGCGACATCAAGGCTTGCACCGCCACCGCACTCGTTAACGCCGGTGTTGCCGAGGGCGGCACGATGAGGTACATGGTGACTAACACCAACTCAAAGCCCGAGGACACCCACGAATTTAGCGCCACGGTGCCCACGGCTGAGGATCTTTCACCCGGCATCTACTACGTGTGGTACTACGTCCAGGGCGACGCCTGGCACGTCGACAGCGAGATTTCGTCTACGTACATCATGGTGGAGTTGACCAAATCGTCAATCAACCTCTCCAACGTTACGCTCTGGTATATCCCAGGCGAGACCTTTGGTCAGGCCATTAGTAATCACTCAGAGAACGCTGGATTCTCAGTTTCCAATGGGGTTATAATGTATGGTAATCATTCCCTCAGGCTGAATGAGTCGCCTGTTGATCCCGACGCGCAAGTAGTTTCAGGTAATTACCAGTGGCTTTAACACATCAACGCAGGGGCAGCACACGGTGTCTGACTAAACTCTAAACTTTACAAAAAGAGCACTCGATAATTCGGATGCTCTTTTTGTTTGTTTGAAACGGCTTGTGATGTCAAAACCATTGACTTTTCCACCTTGAATTGATTCCCGTGGCAAAGGAACAAATAAAATCCTTCCTTTGGTTCCGCCTTTATTTCACCACCACTTTGCGTCCGTCCTTCACGTAAATACCTTTCTCGGTGGGTTCACCCTCGAGTTTCACACCAGTGAGGGTGTACCAACCACCGTCGGTGGTGAGGTTGTCGGAGGTCATCTGGGGCGCATCGATGCCGACAGATTCAGATTCGTCATAATCGACTGACAGAGTCACATCGTAGAGGCTTGGCATAACGAGGGTGTAGGAACCCTTCTTTCCAGCAAACGTCACATCAACAGGCATAACACGAGAGAACTCTCCGCTCTGTGGCAAAACAGGCAAATCCTCTTCCGCCCAATATTCAGCACTTGCTTTTTCTAGGTGGACTTCTGCACCCGCGATGGGATCGTACTCGACACCGTCGATGGTGATGGTGCCGCAGGAGCCACCATCACCACTGCCAAGGCAGTAAGGCGCCAAGTTGCCCTTCCTGGACACCACCCTCTTCATTTGATTGGTGATGGTGATGGCGCTGCATGAACCATACTGTCCGCTACCAATGCCAGGGGCTTGGATACCGCCCGTGGCTGTGACAGTACCGCCCTTGATGGTGATGTCACCGCATGAGGCAACATATCCACCTCCTATGCCTGCACAATCATAGTTTCCGCTTGCGTTAATGATGCCGCCGCTGATGATGATTTCTTCACATCCGCCTTGCTGACCGCTGCCTATGCCTGCACCATAGTTGCCGTTTGTGTTGACATAGCCGCCCTCAATCCTAATAGTGCCGCAATTACCATATCTGCCACTGCCAATACCGGCGCCATAACTGTTGCTCGTCGCATTGACGACGCCGCCCTTGATGGTGATGTCGCCGCATGTGGTTCCTTGTCCGCCTCCACCACCGATGCCAGCGCCATCAGACCGGCCTGCTTTCGCTTCGATGATGCCGCCCTCGATGACGATGTTGCCGCAATCCATCTTGACTCCGCCACCGATGCCAGCGGCAGAATAGCCCTTCGTGACAAGCTTGCCATTGCCCTTGATGGTGAGCGTCTTGCCCTTGGGCACAGAGATGCACGGGTAGTCATACATGAATCCGCTGACATTGTTCGTGCCTTCCAGGATAATGGTGGCGTCGCCCTCACAGGTGATGCCTGCCCACTTGCAGCTTGACCAGTTGACGCCCTGGATGGTCACGTCCTTCAGCGTGACGGTGGCACCGTCGGCAATGGATATTTTCACATTTGCCCCAAGCTTGCCACGCAGCACATCACCGTCCTGAGCCACATAGTCGGACCTGACGACACTCAAGTCGCCGTCCCATACATATTTCGCCACGATGCTCATCACCGCCTTCGTGCCAGAGTAAGCGAGCGCGACATTGGCGCCGCCCTCGATGCTTTCAGATGGCGTAATCTCCCACTGGTCCACATCGGCTGTACCATCGGCGAAGGAGACTTTGCCGCCATCCCCCGCCAGGAAGTAGGAAATGCCATCGACAGCCCACACTTTGGAAGTCCATTGACCAGCCACAAAAGCTCCGTTCACGGCAACCCCGTCAGCACCAGGGACACAATTCTTGGCAGGCGCAGTTGGAGCGCAAGTGTTGAGGTAGTAAGTGGCATCCAGCGTGGCGGAAGGAGATTTATCCGCTGTCCTGCAAGCAATGGGATGATACTGGCCTGAGGAAGACTTCATGATCCCCTTGAAGAGGCAGTTGCTGATGGTCATTTTCAGCTCGTCGCACCACCCCACAATTCCGCCAGCGAACTTGCCGCCGAAATTGAGCTCAGCATTGCTGACACAGTTCTCGATGGTCAATGTGCCCGAACCGCCATGACCCACGATGCCGCCAACGTAGTCGCCACCATTGACCTTGGTGTTGACCACGCAACCGCGAATGACGTTGGGGCTGGTGTTGCCACATCCACCTACAAATCCACTGACATGGTAAGCCGAGCCCTCAACGCTGCCGTTAACGGTCAGGTTTTCGATGGTGGCGCCATTAATACTGCGGAAAAGTGATGTACAAATATCTGAACCCGTGATCTGAATGGTCACTGCCTGACCTTTGCCGTCAAAATGTCCGGCAAACGGATGTTCATTCGTACCCACGGACATTGTGATAGCCTTCGAGTTGTCGTAGAGGTAGGACAATTTATAATACTTATCAGTATTGATGCCCTTACTCACATCAGCAGCAAACTTTTCCCATTCCAGAGCGTCGTGGATGATGAACGGGCTTTCGCTGGTGCCCACGCCGTTAAGCGGTGGCGTGACCCCATACACTTTAACACCTGCCACCGTCATCTCTTTCGTCCACTCCCCTGCCACGTAAGTAGCGCTCACAACGGTGGCGGAAATATTGGCGACGGTGTTGATGCTCGAAGCGGTGGCGGGATAATTATGGTTGTAGTACATCTTGGATAGTTCACAGTTAGGGTTACTTTTATTCCACCTGCAGAGAATGGGGTCATACACACCGTTTTTCCCAGGAGAGAAAGAACCGATGAACATGCAGTTGTGCATGAGGATATGCGCATTTTCGCACCAACCGACCAAACCGCCTGCAACATTCTTGAAGCCACTGATGGAACCACTAAACACGCAGTTTTCCAAACCCAACTCAGAGCTACCAGCATGCCCCACAATACCGCCCGAATAGGAGGCGTTCTTCACTTCAACATTGATGTTACAATTACGAATCATGCACCCGCCTTTGACATATCCTGCCAATCCTGCAGCATGGTCACCAGTGCCATTGACCGTACCGACCACGTTAAGATTCTCAATGACCGCTCCATTGATGCCCCAGATCGGTGCCACACCCGTTACTCCAGCAGCAGCCATCGTGTTCACATAAAGCGTCTTACCGTTGCCGTCGATATGTCCGGAAAAGTAGGTATTATAACCTATCATATAAGTAGTAGGATCAGAACTGTTGTCGAAATCATCAGCCAGCTTGTAGTAAGCATAAATGAAGTCTGCGCGATAGTCTTCAGTACTAATCATCCAGCTGATGTATGCCCAATCCTCCCCTTTTTCGATGATGTAAGGATCATCCTTTGTGCCCCCACCTTTAAATGCCCACATGGAAGTAACAGCCATAAAGGCCAATAACACTGTCATGACTGAACGAGCCATGAAAATACGATTTGTGTAGAGATTCTGTTTCATACTGCTAAGGATTTGGTAAATTGATTATAGGTTTCGTTTAGTTTCTGGTGGCAAAGGTAATACAAATAAAACGAAACACAAAATAATTGAGTTTATTTTTTCTTTTCAAGGGGGCTGCACGTTAATCTTTTTCAAATAGTTTGCCTATTACAAGAATTTTTCGTACTTTTGCATGCTTTTTCAGTAAAAGTTTTGACAGGAACAATATCAAATCAACACATTATAATAATAAAATGGAAAGAGACAACACTATTTTCTCTCTCATCGAGAAGGAGCATCAGCGTCAGCTGAAAGGTATTGAATTGATCGCATCGGAGAACTTCGTGAGCGATCAGGTGATGGAAGCTATGGGCAGCTACTGCACAAACAAGTATGCCGAGGGTTATCCTGGTCATCGCTACTATGGCGGTTGCCAAGTGGTGGACGAGATTGAGCAGCTGGCCATCGACCGTGCCTGCCAACTCTTCGGCGCTGAATATGCCAACGTGCAGCCTCACTCTGGTGCGCAGGCCAATGCCGCTGTGCTGTTGGCTGTGTTGAAGCCAGGTGACGTGTTCATGGGTTTGAACCTTGATCACGGCGGTCACCTTTCTCACGGCTCTCTCGTGAACACTTCTGGTATTCTCTATAAGCCTGTTGGCTACAACCTCAACAAGGAGACGGGTCGTGTGGATTACGACGAGATGGAGGCATTGGCAAAGGAGCACAAGCCAAAGCTCATCATCGGTGGTGGTTCTGCTTACAGCCGCGAATGGGACTATGCCCGCATGCGCAAGATTGCTGACGAGGTGGGTGCCCTGCTGATGATTGATATGGCTCACCCTGCCGGTCTCATCGCAGCTGGCCTGCTGGAGAACCCTGTGAAATATGCACACATCGTGACAACCACGACGCACAAGACTCTCCGCGGTCCTCGTGGCGGTCTCATCCTCTTGGGCAAGGACTTCGACAATCCTTGGGGCTACACGACGCCAAAGGGTGTAGTGAAGAAGATGTCTCAGCTCCTCAACTCTGCCGTGTTCCCTGGTCAGCAGGGCGGTCCTCTGGAACATGTGATTGCTGCCAAGGCTGTGGCTTTCGGCGAGGCATTGAAGCCAGAGTTCAAGGAGTATGCTAAGCAGGTGAAGAAGAACGCTGCCGTACTGGCTGACGAACTGACAAAGCGCGGCTTCGCAATCGTGAGCGGCGGTACTGACAACCACTCCATGTTGGTTGACCTCCGCACGAAGTACCCAGACCTGACGGGTAAGGTGGCTGAGAATGCGCTGGTGGCTGCTGACATCACGATCAACAAGAACATGGTGCCATTCGACACTCGTTCAGCTTTCCAGACTTCTGGTTTCCGTCTCGGTACACCTGCCATCACCACTCGTGGTGCGAAGGAAGACCTCATGGTGCAGATTGCAGCTTGGATAGAGGAAGTGCTCAACGACCCAGAAAATGAAGCTGTCATCACAAAGGTACGCGGTGAGGTGAACGAGACCATGAAGAAGTACCCACTCTTCGCATGGTAGAAAAAGAACAACAGACCCTCCCCTCACCCTCCCTGCATGGAGGGAGTAGAATCTCTACCAATGGGGACACCAACCTGCAAGGTAACTGCCCCCTCCCTGCAGGGAGGGTGAGGGGAGGGTCTGCTTTGCTTGGTATGACATTAGAAGAGTTGCAGGACGTGTGCCTGCAACTCTCTATGCCTAAATTCACCGCCAAGCAAATGGCTGAGTGGATGTATGGCAAGCACGTACACAGCATCGACGAGATGACCAACCTCTCAAAGGCAAACCGCGAGAAACTGAGTGCGTCGTACTGTGTGGGCTGCATGGCACCCGTCGAGACCTGCAAGAGCAAGGACGGAACGGTGAAATACCTCTTCCCTACTGGTGACGGGAAGTTTGTGGAGACGGTCTATATCCCCGAAGGCGACAGAGCTACGTTGTGTGTGAGTTGCCAGGTGGGCTGCAAGATGAACTGCCTGTTCTGTCAGACGGGCAAGCAGGGATGGCAGGGGAACCTGACGGCGACGGACATCCTCAACCAGATCTACACCGTTGACCAGCTCGTCGCAGAAGAAGGCAAGACACCGCTGAGCAACATCGTCTTCATGGGACAAGGTGAGCCGCTCGACAACCTCGACAACGTGCTGAAAGCGACGGAGATTCTGACGGCCGACTATGGTTGGGCTTGGAGTCCGCGACGCATCACCATCTCGACGGTGGGGCTAAAAACGAACATGCGCCGACTGCTTGACGAAAGTGAATGCCACATCGCTGTGTCGCTTCACTCTCCCATCCACGAACAGCGGCTGCAACTGATGCCTGCCGAGAAACAGTTCCCCATTGCCGACATCGTGGCACTACTCAGGGAATACGATTGGAGCCATCAGCGTCGCATCACGTTCGAATACACCATGTTCGGAGGCACCAACGACTCTCCGCTGCATGCCAAGGAACTGACCAAACTGCTACGTGAACTCTACTGCCGCGTGAACCTCATCCGATGGCATCGGGTGCCCGACGTGCCCCTGAAAGAGGTTGAGATGGAAACGATGGAACACTTCCGCGACTACCTGAACAACCACGGCATCCCCACCACCATCCGCGCTTCGAGAGGACAGGATATCTGGGCTGCCTGCGGACTCCTGAGCACCAGTTCACAAGCGGGACGAGTTCTGCCATCTGGAGAGGAATATATGAAATGATTAATCGTAAATGACGATATGAGATTTAGACTGATAGCCATCCTTTTACTTGCCGCCTGCGTATTTTCCGCTTGCGATGAACCCACAAAGAACGGACGTCGCCGCAGAAGCGCCAGCCTGCTCACCCCTGTTTCGTCGGGCAATCCCTACGAGGTGATGGTGGTGGCAGAAGACAGCGTGTGGAACGGATATACTGGTGCTGCGCTGCAACGCATCCTCGACAAACCCTTGTTGGGACTTCCGCAGCAGGAGCCTCAATTCCACAAGAGCCATATCACGGAGCAGCACTACGACAAGATCACGAACTTGTTCCGCAACATCTTCCGCATTGAGATTGGCAAGGAATACACGAAGGCGAAGCTGACGGTGGAGAAGGATGTACACAGCACGCCACAGATGATTCTCACGCTCCATGCGCCCAATCAGGTGGAGGCTTCCGTCTATATCACCGAACACGCCAAAGTGATTGAGGGACTCATCACCAGCGAAGAAATCAACCGCACCGCCAACGACCTGTACTTCCAGCACAACGTGAAGTTCGCCAAGAAGGTGAAGGAGATGTTCGACTGCGAGTTCTACATCCCGGTCGATATCAAGAAGATGAAGGTGGGTGAAGATTTCATCTGGGCAAGCGACGACGGTTTGTCCTCCATCCAGAATATCTGCATCTACTCCCTACCCTACGTCAGCGAGAAGATGTTTACGAAGAAACCCTACATCGCCCTGCGCGACACCATCATGAAGCGCAACATCCCCGGCGAGAAGCCCACCCAATGGATGCAGACCAACCCTGAGTTTGTATGGACCAAGAACATCACGGTGAACGGTCAATTCGCAATGGAGGCACGTGGGTTCTGGGAAATGCGCAACGATGCAATGGGTGGTCCTTTCGTCAGTCATTCCCGACTGGATGAGAAGAACAACCGCGTCATCGTCGTGGAGGGTTTCGTCTATGCCCCCGACAAGATGAAGCGCACCATGCTGCGCAGATTGGAGGCAGCGTTATATACATTGGAAACTCCGAAGAAGTAGGGGTGAGGGTTTAGAGTTTAGGGTTTAGAGTTTAGAGTTTAGAGTTTAGAGATTAGAGTTTAGGGTTTAGAGTTTAGGGTTTAGAGATTAGAGTTTAGAGTTTAGAGATTAGAGTTGAAGATTAAAATATGGAAAGAATTAAAATAGGCATCACACAAGGTGACACAAACGGTATCGGCTACGAACTGATACTGAATACATTTGAGGTGGAGGAAATGACTTCCATCTGCACCCCTGTCATTTACGGTTCTCCGAAAGTGGCGACCTACCACAGGAAGAACCTCGGCGCACAAACCAGTTTCCAAGTGGTGGAATCGGCAGAGGCAGCCAAGGAGGGACATCTGAATATGGTCAACTGCTTCGGTGAGGACGAGTTGAAGATTGAATTTGGTCAAGCCACCGAAGAGGCAGGAAAGGCTGCCCTCATCTCGCTCAACACGGCATTGGCAGATTTGAGAGACGGCAAGATTGCCGCCCTGGTCACAGCGCCACTCAACAACGCCACCATCCAACTCAACAACGGCGAACCTTTCAAGAGTCAGACGTCCTATATCGAGGAAATGGTGGGAGAAGGCAAGAAGGCGCTCAAAATCTTCATTGCGGATAACTTGCGCATCGCCCTTGCCACCGACAAGATTCCTGTGTCGGAGATTCCTTCACACATCACCAAGGACACGTTGGCTGAACGGCTGGTCATCCTGCACAACACCCTGAAGCGTGATTTCTTCATCGACAATCCACGCATTGCCGTGCTCGCCCTCAATCCCCATGCCGACGGCAAGGAGGAGCAGGAGGTCATCGTGCCCGTCATCGACGAACTCTTCAAACGTGGTGTGCGCAGCATCGGACCTTACGCCGCCGACGAGTTCTTTGGCGAAGGCACCTATAAACACTTCGATGCAGTCCTCGCCATGTATTACGACCAAGGCGTGTCGGCTTTCAAGTCCATCGCCCTCAACGAAGGCATCAACTTCACGGCAGGTCTGCCTGTGCTCCGTACAGCACCAGCCATCGGTGTGGGTTACGACCTCGCAGGCAAGAACATGATTGACAACGAACAGCCTTTCCGTCAAGCCATCTACACCGCCATTGATGTGGCCCGCAATCGTACACGTTTTGACAGGGAGCGTTCCAATCCTCTCCAGAAGCAGTATGTTGCCAAGCGTGATGACTCCGACAAACTGAAACTCGACCAAGAAGACGAAAACCAAGACTAGAAATATCTTCTTTGCCTTTGGACTCATCGCGGTCATTGTGATGCTGTTCACGTTCAAAGTGTCCTTTGCCCAACTCTGGGCAGACATTTGTCATGCGGGCTATTGGCTCATCGCCATCCTCGGCTTGTGGATCTTCCTCTATATCATGAATGCCTGGACGTGGCGCATCATCATTCGAGGTTCAGGTCCCTGCCCCATCCCATTCTGGAAGATACTGAAACTCACCATCACCGGCTTCGCCCTCAACTACGCCACCCCTGCAGGACTCATGGGGGGTGAGCCGTACAAAATCATGGAGCTGAAGCCATACATCGGCACGCAACGCGCCACATCCAGCGTGTTGCTCTTCGCCATGATGCACATCTTCGCCCACTTCTGGTTCTGGACATCCAGCATCGCCGTCTATCTCGTGTTGGCGGCATTCGGCATCCTCCCCATCAACGTGGGCATGGCCATCGTGCTCCTCTTCATGGTCTGCTTCTGCGGAGCGGGCATCTACCTCTTCATCCGAGGCTACAAGAAAGGCATGGTGGTGAAACTCATCCGGTTCATCAGCCACATCCCCGGGCTCAAGAACTGGGGACGGAATTTTGCCGAGAGTCATCAAGAAGACCTCCAGAAGATTGACCGACAAATCTCTGAACTCCAGTCGCAGAACAAGAAGAGTTTCTACGGCAGTTTCACCCTCGAATACATCGGGCGCATACTCCAAAGCCTTGAAATCTATTTCATGCTCCTGCTTTTCGATGCAGGAACAGGTGGCGCACTCACCTTCATCTACGCCTTCTTGATACTGTCCTTCACCAGCCTCTTCGCCAACCTCCTCTTCTTCCTGCCCCTGCAGTTGGGCGGCAGAGAAGGCGGTTTTGCCATGTCCGTCGCCCAGATGGGCATGACGGCCGACATCGGCATGTTTGTCAGCATCATCTGCCGAGTCCGCGAACTCTTCTGGACAGCCATCGGACTCCTGCTCATGAAGATGGGCAACGATGTGCCAGCAAGCAAAGCGTAAAAAAGGAGCACCCGTTGGGATGCTCCTTTTTTGTTTAGAGTTTAGAGTTAAGACCCCCTCTGTCTTTCAGACATCTCCCCCTCTATGGGGAGAGCCATCCGGTTAGTTCACATCTCACATTTTACATTTAACATCCAACATCTTCCCTCTCAAGGTAACTTTCAACTTTCAATTCTTCAATTCTTCAATTCTTCAATTCTTCAATTCTTCAATTCTTCAATTCTTCAACTCTTCAATTCTTCAATTCTTCAATTCTTCTCACCCTTCTCCTCCTTCACTTGGCAGTCCACCACCGCCGGTGTTGTCGCCCACTTCGCCGCCGGGGTCGGATGGCAGTCCGCCGCCGCCATTGTCGCCGGTGTTGTCGCCCACTTCGCCGCCGGGGTCGGATGGCAGACCGCCACCACCGTTGTCGTCGCCGCCTCCGTTGTCGTCTCCACCGCCGCCTTGGTCGTCGCTTGGTGTGGTGCCGCCGTTGCCGCTGTTAGAGCCAGAGGTGGAACCACCGCCTGCCATGGCATGCTGGCGCACGTAGTCGATGTTCCTGTTCAGTCGGTTGATGAGCAGGGCGTAGGCCTGAGGGTCGTCGCTCACCACGGCGAAGGAGTTGAGCAGCAGGATGAGGGTGCGGTACTCAGGATAGAGGGCTTCGCGGGCCTTCTTCACCGCCTGAGCCTCGGGTGCCGCGTCGTTGCGGGCGGTCATCTGCTGGCGGAG
>Ga0265300_10000101_pt1 | contig 94782 bp, 74 predicted proteins | sample AusTroGonzalo_MG_FD_193482 | JGI IMG/M metagenome (GOLD analysis project Ga0265300, IMG submission 193482) | Bovine rumen microbial communities from tropical cattle in Woodstock, Queensland, Australia - Gonzalo_03 | ecosystem: Host-associated > Mammals > Digestive system > Stomach > Rumen ... | reverse complement strand
AGAATAACCTTGCTGTGCGCGCTTATCGCAAGAAACTCGGCATCCTGCCAGCCGTTAAGCGTATTCCTACAGTGGCCAGCGAGCATCCCGATTTGACCAACTATCTCTACATGACCTATTCTGTAGAAGGCTACGACATCAACTACTATAATAATGAGAAGTCTGTCGTTGTGCTTGGCTCAGGTGCTTACCGTATCGGTTCTTCCGTCGAGTTTGACTGGTGTTCGGTCAATGCCATCACGACGGCAAGGAAACTGGGCTACAAGTCCATCATGATCAACTACAATCCTGAGACCGTATCGACTGACTACGATATGTGCGACCGCCTCTACTTCGACGAACTTTCCTTCGAGCGTGTGCTCGACGTGATTGACTTGGAGAATCCACGTGGCGTCATCGTTTCTGTGGGTGGTCAGATTCCTAACAACTTGGCCATGAAACTCTATCGTCAGAGCGTGCCAATCTTGGGTACCAGCCCTGTCAGCATCGACCGTGCTGAGAACCGCAACAAGTTCTCTGCTATGCTCGACCAACTCGGCATCGACCAGCCTCAGTGGAGCGCGCTGACCAGCATGGATGACGTGAAGGCTTTCGTGGAGCGTGTGGGATTCCCTGTGCTCGTGCGTCCTTCTTACGTGCTTTCAGGTGCAGCCATGAACGTCTGCTACGATTATGAGGAGTTGGAACGCTTCCTCCAGATGGCCAGCGAGGTCAGCAAGGAATATCCAGTGGTCATCTCTCAATTCATGCAAGAGACCAACGAGGTGGAATTCGATGCAGTGGCACAGAACGGCGAGGTGGTTGAATACGCCATCTCTGAGCACGTTGAGTTTGCTGGTGTACACTCAGGCGACGCTACGATGGTGTTCCCTGCTCAGCAAATCAGCTTTGCCACTATCCGTCAGATCAAGAAGATCAGCCGTGCCATCGCTAAGGAATTGAACATCTCTGGTCCGTTCAATATCCAGTATCTCGCCAAGGGACGCGATGTGAAGGTCATCGAGTGTAACCTCCGTGCCTCACGTTCTTTCCCATTTGTCAGCAAGGTGCTCAAGCGCAACTTCATCGACACAGCCACGCGCATCATGCTCGATGCTCCTTACACTAAGCCAGACAAGAGCGAGTTCGACATCGACCGCATGGGTGTGAAGGCCAGCCAGTTCTCCTTCGCTCGTCTGCAGAATGCTGACCCTGTGTTGGGTGTCGATATGAGTAGTACTGGTGAGGTTGGTTGTATGGGCGACACCTACGAAGAGGCGCTCCTCAACTCCATGATTGCGACTGGTTATAAGATTCCATCTAAGGACAAGGCCATCATGATTTCCTCTGGTGGTACCAAGGAGAAGGTGGCGATGCTCGATGCAGCCCGTGCCCTTGTGGAGAAAGGCTACACCATCTGTGCCAGCGAGGGAACCGCCAAGTTCCTCAACGACAACAACGTCAAGGCTACAGTTGTAGGATGGCCAGATGAGGAAGGTGGTGACAAGCCCAACGTGATGAAGATGATTGCCGACCACAAGTTCGACCTCATCGTCAATATCCCCAAGAACCACTCCAAGCGTGAGCTCACCAACGGTTATCGCATCCGTCGTGGTGCCATCGACCACAACATTCCGCTCATCACCAACGCCCGTCTTGCCTCCGCCTTCATCGAGGCCTTCTGCGAGAAAGGCATGGAAGACCTGCAAATCAAGTCTTGGCAAGAGTATGACGCTTGATTGTTGAATCGATAATCAACGAAGAAACACATAATTCAAGTTTCGCAGGTGCTCAACTTGTGGAAGTTAGAGGAGTTAAAGAAGTTATCGAAGTTAACGACGATACTCATCACCAGCAGTAATGCATTCGTCGAGCGCAGCGATAACTTCTCGGACTTCGATAACTTCGAGCGCAGCGATAACTTCCGAAAGTTAAAACACTTAATAATAAAGGTGAGCACTCATCCGAATGCTCACCTTTTTCATTTGTATTTGAACAGAATTACTTCACCCACACTTTCTTCACTTGTCCGTCGCTCATCTTGATAAGATTGAATCCCTTTTGAGGTGCAGACAGTTGGATGCCATCAAGCGTGTAGTAGGTGAATGGAACAGATTCCATATCAGTCGTTTCCAACTCTTCCACGCCAGTGGTGTTACCAGTATTGATGAAATAGGGATCAGATGCCTCTGACTGATTACGGCTATAGTCGATGGTTTTTACTTTATACTGATAGCTGCGACCTCCCTTCACGTCATAGTCAATAAATTCCGTCTTATCTATCATACGTCCTATGACATTCCAGGAAGTGCTATTTGCTCCTTCTGCCCTCAACACCACATATCCGGCAACGTCAGTTGAACTGCTTGCTGTCCATGACAGTTTCAAACTTCCAGACTGCTCCTCTACTTCCAGGGCTGTCGGAGCAGCTGGTACATCCTTTTCCAAAGAAGCATCTGCTGGAATGAATCTCCACTTCTGCAAGTCGTTGCCAGTGAAATTCTGTGTCAGCACAGCTCCCAGAGAACTTGTACCTGTGACTCCCAGATAAAGCCCTGAATGACGTGATCGTATATAATAGTAACCCTTTTCGGCATATTCCAAGAACCACTGCTCGTAGGTGTCTCCATCACCTCTCGATATGACAATATTTGCACCAGTAGAAGTGCTCTGGTCTTTAAGGCTTATAATATGGTAGTCATGTCTCTCACTGCGTATGATATAGTATTCGAAGTCACCACCATTATTATTTGCTACAGGCTCGAATATCCAGCTCTGATAGTTGTTCGAAGCAGTTCCATCATAGCTTCCCTTATTGATGACCGTTCCATCCGCATCATTCTTTGCCGTGAAACAATATTTGCATGCCTTGTTCTGTATGACAAGACTACGATCGGTATATATGGGTTCTATTGGTGTATCTTCACCTTCCCACGCCGACTGTTGTGCAAACGATGTTGCCGGCACCATGCCCAACAATATCGCTGTGATAAAAATACCTACAGATTTCTTCATATAAGTTTAGTCGATTTATAATTAGTATTTTAACTTCCCAAAGTCAAAAATGGAGCCCGTGCAGCGATGATGTTGCACGGGTTCTTTTTTATAAAAAATCTACAAATTTGGGATGGATTTGTATGATTTCTCCACGTAGTGGACTCAAAAAAAGAACAAAAATTCGTAAGTTTGCAGTCGAAAAGAATACTATTGTTTTACAGTCGTGTTAAAAAAACGAGATATTTATGAAAAAAACTAACTTGGCAAGAGTGCTTGGAACTCTATTTGCCGTGCTCACTTCTGTTGGCATGTGGGCACAAACACCGCTTCTGACATCTGGCAAATGTAGCTGGAATTCCGACCGCAATGGTACTGTCTGGTCATTCGACGAATCCACCAATACCCTGACGATTAGTCCGGAAGATGGGAACAGCGCAAGCGGAATAAGAAGTTATTATGAAGAATATGGGTATGAAGAGTATGACGGTTGGGTTTCAGAAGACCCTCCCGCTCCATGGCGCAAGTACATCGACTACGAGGGTAACTTGCACAATGGTCCCGATGAACTGATTCAGCACATCGTGGTGGAGGATGGTGTGCGGTCTATAGGTGCGTACGCTTTCTATGGTCTTGTCAATCTGGAAACCGTCACGCTGGCTTCTACGGTCACCTCTATCGGGTTTTACTCCATGCAGAATGACCCGAGTCTGACGTCTGTGATCATTCTCTGCCCGAAGATGCTTGACTATTACGATGAGCCCTTTGATGAAAACAACCTGCTCACACTCTATGTCATCCAGCAACAAGTGGGAAATTACACTAACTCTTATTCTGATATCAACGTGGAGGGTTTCCTGCTGAAGGGCAACGGCTACAAGGCAACCGTTGACGAGGCATCTCGTGAGTTGCTGGATGTGAAAAATGGCAATTATGGACACAATTATTGCACATTGACGCTCAACGGCGACCACACCGCCACCATCAATGGGAAGGACTACACCATCAAGGGGGGTACAGAGATCTGGCCATCTGCTTACAATGGTGTGATCAAGGAGGACACGCAAGAGGCGATGAGATACGAAGAAGTGACTGAAACGGGCGAGTACCGCTACGATCTCCATGTGGGGGATATGTTTACTGACGAGGCAAATGAAAACACCCCTTCTGAGCTCTTCACGGTGACCAACACTCCGACTGAAGGTGAGGGCTGGGCATTCGATTTCGACAATGAAACCTTGACCATCAGTGGCAATGTGACGGACGAGCCTTGGAAGCCTTTTGCAGGCTTCATCCAACACGTGTATGTGGAGGAAGGTGTGACCCAGCTGCCTGCTGATGCCTTTTCCAAGAATAATGCATACAATCTTTTTGAGGTCATCCTACGCAGCACTACTATGGTGGATCTGAATGGCGCGTTTACTGGAACAACTGCAGTTTGGGATGAAGAGCATGGGGGGTACATAAGCAAGGACTATCTGGCGTATGACATCTACGTGCCAAGCAGCCTGCTGGCCACCTACCAAACCACCTATGCCGACCTGCTGAGCATAGAGGACGAATCCAAGTCTTTCCTGCCGAGCGACATTTCAGTCACACTTCCGGCATCGGGCGTGATGGCTTTCTCTGCCTCAGCCAACCTTGATTTCACCCACTGCGAGGGTCTGAAGGCATACGTCGCATCAGAGTTCGTCCCGTCTGCAGGAAAACTGCTGATGGAACCTGTGACGCTGATAAGTGCATTGGAGGGTATGGTGCTGAAGGGTACTCCTGGTACCACATACAACATTGAGAAGAGCTGGAGTCCGAATTGGGTGCATAATCAGCTGAAGGCAGACACCGGGGACATTGACCCGTCACTGAACCCGTATTACGTTTACCTGAAGCTCGAAGGCACCGAGTTCAAGCCATTCACTACAACAACCAATGTGAAGGGTCAGGCATATCTTCAGATTGAAAATGAAACCTACGAGGGTGCCAAAAAGCCCATCACCATGCTCTTCACCGATGAGGAAGCGGTGACGGAGGGTGACATCTATTATGACGACTGCCACTGGTCTTACGACGCAGACACGAAGACCTTGACCATCAGCGGTGAGGATACAAGAACAGGAGACTTCGCCAAGGAGTATGTCCCCGGCTCATCCCGGAATGTTGCACCATGGCGCACTTATACGACGTCAGCGGGTGTGAAGCACCTGGGCGTTGAAGATGGCATCGAGCACATCGTGGTGAAGGAAGGTGTCACAGACATTGGCGAATATGCCTTCTACGGACTCAAGAACTTGGAGGACGTCACGTTGGCAAGTTCAGTTGAAAGCATTGATTTTGGTGCTCTGCAGGGATGCCCCAAACTGAAGACGGTGGTATCTTTATATCGGTACAGCATCTATATGAGAACGGATGCTGACACCTATAGCGTGGCCAACGTGGGTGAAACCTATTATGTGCCCAACTTCCGAAAGGAATACGTCACGAACATGCTTGCAGACTTCGACAACGTCAAGGTGGAGGGCTTCGACCTGACCGGCGGTACGCTGAAGGTGGACTTCACCGAAAATCCGCTGACATGGGACACCGACCACTTTACAGGCGAAATCCACATGCTTGGCCATACCGGATACAATCTATATGTTGAAGGCGCAAAGACAACCATCAATGGCGTTGACTACCCTTACGAAAACGGTATCACGTTAAGTTATGCCGATATACGCTATCGGAAGGACAATCAGGATCCCGACCTGTGGGGGAGTGAAGTGACCCAACCTGGCAACTATTATGTGAAAGCAACCGTTCCAGGACTCTTTACCGACGAAGCAAAGAACACAGCCATCTCGGAGCACTATGCCGAAGTCTATGTGGCTGACACCGAAGGTGAGGGCTGGGCATTCGATTTCGACAATGAAACCTTGACCATCAGCGGCGATGTGACCGGCGAGCCGTGGGAGGTGTTCAAGCATGATATATACACGGTGGTGGTGGAGGAAGACGTCACCCAATTGCCAGAAAATGCTTTCCGCGGCTACCGTATCGCCCGTGCCCTCATCAAGGGTGCAGATGTGAACCTGAACAAGGCATTCCTTGGTACGGATTATGTATATGATTACGAAGTTTATGATTATGTACAAAAAGACGTACTTGCTACCGACCTCTACGTACCTGCCGCCAGCGTGGCATCCTACAACGAGGCTTATGCATCCTATTTGGTGGCAGATGGAGGTGAAATCCTCTCATTCGAAGTCAGCATCGACATCACGGACGCATCGGAAGGTGTCATCGCCTACTGCAATAATTATAACCTCGACCTCTCTGACTGCGAAGGACTGCAGGCTTACGCCATCACCGACTTCAATCCTGCCACTGGCGCACTCACCCTCCAGCCCGCGACGAAACTGGGATCGGGGAGTGGATTCCTGCTGATGGGCAAAACAGGCACCTATACCGCAAAGCTGACTTTTGAAAACGTTTACTACTATAACAACATGCTCAATGGATGGAGTTATGTCGAACCTGAAGAAGACTATGGATTAGTGATATATATCAACCTCACACTCGAGGGTTCAGGTGCAGCGCGTGGATTCTACCCAATCACAGAGGAAGGTAGACTTCCTGATCATGTGGCACATATGAGCGTCAATAAGGATGACTTCGAGGCATGGAAGGCACTTGGTCATGACATGATTCCTCTGAAGTTTGAGGTTGCAACTGACATCAACGACATCGAGGTGGCACCGGCTCCTGCTGATGACGCATGGTATACGCTCAACGGCATGAAGCTGGAGAGCAAACCAACGGAGAAGGGTGTGTATATTTATAATGGACGTAAAGTTGTGATTAAGTAATGGAGTTAAAGGAGTTAAAGAAGTTATCGAAGTTCATGAAGTTATCACTTCGTTCGACGAATGTGATGCTGGTGGCAAAGTATCGTCGTTAACTTCGAGCGAAGCGCTGACTTCGATAACTTCTTTAACTTCAACAAAGTGAAGCTTGCGAAACTTATATAACTAATAATCATGAAAACCTTACAAATCATTAACGACATAACACTTGCTTATCAACGGAATGCCAATTCATACCCCTTGGCGATTTCGCCCAAGTCAATGAGGTTCTTGTACCTGTCGCCGTTCTCCACGATCGCCATCGCCCAGACAAGCATCACCACATTGTAGGGGTCGCCATCGCTGGGTTGCACGGCGATGATGTCCGTTTCCCTCAGTCCTGTCAGGCTGCACACCCTCTGGATGTACCCTCTGGTGTTGTTGCCATCGTCAGGTGGCGCCAGCAAGGTGCTCAAGCGCAACTTCATCGACACCGCCACTCGCATCATGCTCGACGCTCCTTACACGAAGCCCGATAAGAGCGAGTTCGACATTGACCGCATGGGTGTGAAGGCCAGCCAGTTCTCCTTCGCTCGTTTGCAGAATGCTGACCCAGTGCTGGGTGTGGATATGAGCAGTACTGGTGAGGTGGGTTGTATGGGCGATACCTACGAAGAAGCGCTCCTCAACTCCATGATTGCGACTGGCTATAAGATTCCATCCAAGGACAAGGCCATCATGATTTCCTCAGGTGGCACCAAGGAGAAGGTGGCGATGCTCGATGCAGCCCGTGCCCTTGTGGAGAAAGGCTACACCATCTGCGCCAGTGAGGGAACTGCCAAGTTCCTCAACGACAACAACGTCAAGGCTACAGTCGTAGGATGGCCAGATGAGGAAGGTGGTGACAAGCCCAACGTGATGAAGATGATTGCCGACCACAAGTTCGACCTCATCGTCAATATCCCCAAGAACCACTCCAAGCGTGAGCTCACCAATGGTTATCGCATCCGTCGTGGTGCCATCGACCACAACATTCCGCTCATCACCAACGCCCGTCTTGCCTCCGCCTTCATCGAGGCCTTCTGCGAGAAAGGCATGGAAGATTTGCAGATCAAGTCTTGGCAAGAGTATGACGCTTGATTGTTGAATCGATAATCAACGAAGAAACACTTAATAATAAAGGTGAGCACTCATCCGAATGCTCACCTTCTTCATTTGTATTTGAACAGAATTACTTCACCCAAACTTTCTTCACTTGTCCGTCGCTCATCTTAATAAGATTGAATCCCTTCTGAGGTGCTGACAGTTGGATGCCATCAAGCGTGTAGTAGGTGAATGGAACGGATTCCATATCAGTCGTTTCCAACTCTTCCACACCATTGATGATACCAGTGTTGATTAAATACTCATCCAGCATGACAGAAGAGAGGTTGGGCTTCGTCACCATACAATTTGCTAACGAAATCTGAGCATTCTCATCTGGAGCCATATCATAATCCGTTGTCAATGCCACAGTAATGATGGATCCTCCAGTCTTGTTGAAGCAAGCGTTGTCGTCGGCATAGCATGCCACGCTGATGGTCTTCCCGTCTTCCTGCATGGCTGCCTTCAGATTATGTGTGGTGGCAGTTGCATTGCCAAGTGCCACGATGGGTTTGCCGTTTTCGTCAATGGCAACTCGCACACCCTCTGGAACTTTGATGTCGAACGATGCAGCCGTGTAGTCAGCCACGCCACTCATGTCAACACTCATCGTCGTGTTTTCACCAGCCGTGATGCTGAGGTTCTTTTCCGTGGTGAATTCAGGAACTACAGCAGCGGCATAACGAGCGCGTTCTTTTGCTGAGAAAGGTCTGAATTGCCCAGTGATGATATAGTTCACCAATGCCACGATGTCATCAATGAGCGTCTTTCCATCGCCAGTGAAGTCCGTTGCGGGCTTCTCCTCAGCCTCTTCTTCAGAGACCTCTTCATTCAAGATCACAGCTGTAGCCACAGTCTGCACATCATCGTTATTCAGCGTACCATCCATATCCACATCACCAGGCACGGCATCTTCCATAACAGGTGAGATGGAAATCTTGGCAATACGCAAGACATTAGAATACCATTCCTTATCTTTATTTAAAACCGCTGGGTTAAGTTGTAGCACATCTGCGATGTTCGCCTCATCGTGTGTGTCAATCTGGAATGTGAAGGTTTCCAATTTTTGACCGCCATATACAAAGATGAAGTCAGGAGCTTCTTCTGTAGATGTTTGTGGATTAGCAATTTGCGTCCCTTTCGCAACTCCATTTCGATGCACATACAATCTGAATCGGTTGGGACGTGTGTCCTCAACATCTTCTGTGTTGGGTGCGATGGTTACTGATACGTTGTAAAGTCGATTAGGCAATAGCGTGAATGGCAGATCGTAACCAACTTTAGAACTGGTAATAGTAGGCGTCGTTTTAATATACTTATTTCCTTCTATTCCATACGAGGCGGCACATTTTACAGAATCAATCGTACATCCACTTGTATAATCCCAATTAGGATTTCCCAAATCAATGTCTGCCGATGCTTTCAGCATGTTGGGAATCATATCTTCACAAACTTTGTCAACTACATATACATCTCCTTCCTCACAATCATTGTAATAAGCCACAGAGTGTGCCTTCATCATATCGGCCTCTGCTGGGGTGAGATGACGGAACCATTCTGTTGTCAACAATTTCTTCACAAACTGAGAAGGCTCTTCACCCAAAATGTCCTTATATTTATCGCAAAGAGCCAGCCAAGCAGCTTCTGTCGGCAAAATGAATGACAAGGAGTCTGTGTCATAATACCAATTGCCAAACACCTCCTGAGCAGCCAGAGAAGGACGGGTCCACTGAGTGGTGAATGATTTCTCCGAGCCGAAAATTGTATCCTCTGAAACAATGGCGTATGGTTTAATGTAGTAAGTGGTATGAGGTCTCAATTCTGTAACAGTCATTGCATACATATCATTTTCATCAAAGTCAATGTCCGTGAGAGAGAAGCAATGTCTGTCTTTCGCGGATTGCCTATATACAGCCTCTGTTCCTTTTACATTAATCACCTCGTCCGTATTCCGTTCTCCAGCTTGTTCCGAGATGTAGAAGCCGCATTTGGGAATACAATTCTTGTTGGTCGCTTTCATGACAAACGACATACTTGTAGCTTTCACTTCCGTTGGTTTGATGGTCAAGTCACCATTCTGTTCATCTCCTTTTGGTTGTCCCCAGAAAGAGATCTCAATATTTTTGTCGTACATGAACTCGATGTTCCCTTCGTCGGTTTCCACCACCAGCAACGACTGAGCAAATGTGGTCAATGCCATCAGCGCACTGGTCAAAGTCAATATATATCTTTTCATAATGCTTCTTTTGTTAGTCGGTTAAAAATGTTCTCATCATTTTCATTTGCTCCATACATGATTCTTGTTCTCTTTTTATTCTTGTATAAGTGGCTTATAAGTATAGGTGAATTGATTCTCTGCATCAAAAATCAGCGGATCCTCAATAGCGTGAATGACAACAAATGAAGAGTTGTTCAACCTCATGGTGTTTGGATTCACAAATTGCCTCCTGCTATCTTCGTCAGTGAACCAGTATTCGCGTGCCATCAGGTTATATGCACCTTCTTTAATGACAACCTTGGTCGTAGTTCCGTTGCAGTCGGTGACAGACATTTGACCATTCTTCACTTGAACACTCAATTTATATGGACGTCCAGGAGTATAATCGCCATTCCATGTCTCCTCGTCTGTTGTTTCATCCAGACTAATAACCTTAATCAGCTTAGTCTTAGCCGTGTTGAAAACACCTGCAGTCTCCACATTAACAAAGACGGCGTTGTCCTGAATGTGATACTTCACGAAATCAAGCATCACCTCTCGAATAGAGTCTGCACGAGATTGAGCAGTACCCATAAGGTCATTTTCATCATCATACAATTCGGCGGCTTCCAAATCTTCAAGTGTCGGAAGTCCTGCTGCGAAGGCCTTATCCATCGCTTCATTTGTCGGTGCATAAATCGTATAGTGGTAATTGTTCAGCAGATAGGTAGCCTTTCTGGTCCTTGAGTCTTCTGCACCAATCATACCGGCATCTTTCTCATTATAGAGGTTACCATAAGTTTGGTCAGCAGCTCGCCATCCATTCTTTGAATTAACAGGGCTAATAGCGCATGCATCTACAATATCAAAGAATTTCTCGAAAATAGCCTCGCCATCCACTTCTGTATCATGCAGAGTCTTGGCAACAGAATTAGGTGTGCCCATGACTGGTTCGTCGGTTAACAACAGCAAACATGTTCCCACTTGAATGGACTCTTTTACGATGATGGGATGACCGACGTTTCTTTGCAGTGAGCCATAGACTTGGTAAGAATTTCCTTTTCTTTCTATTTGAACGAAATTATTCCCTCTCGTTTTATAGAAAATCTTATTTTCAGAATATGGTTCCATAATGATACTATTATCAAGCAGATCTTTTATACGATTACTAATGCATCCATTACCAATACCAGAGAGAGTCATAACAGAATTACCTTGTTTCGTGAAAGTGCCATCCTCATTTTCATCACAGTCATAAACATAGGCATTAAGCTGTGACTGACCATCAAGTTTAAACTCCCACATCTTCTTTACTGTCTGTCCGTAAGAAACCAGGTCAATATAGGACTTAAGTGCTTCATCTGTTGGAATGATGGCAATAGTTGGAATAAACTCTTGCTTCAAATAAATATCATAATTCGTTTTAGTTAACACTTCTGACATGATTTCTGCATTCTTACTTTGTAGAATGGGAATGATATCGTTTTGTGCTGAAATAAAGTGACAAGTCCAACACAATATACATATAATTATTACTCTTTTCATCTTTTCTATATTTATTTTATTATTCTTTCAATTAATTACCATGGACTTTCTGGATAAAAATCATTATCGTAAACCGTAGATGGGACAAGTTCTATATAATCAAAATCAAACTCACAGTTCTCAGATAACATTTGTTTCATCCTTAAATAGTGATCAGACTTACCATCTGTGGTAAAAGTTCCAACGACCCTACGGATGGTGTTTGGAAGGTCACGCATACTGTTTGCCGATGCATCGAAGGATGATCTTGATCCTGGAGTATAGCATTTCGGCCCCATCATCCAACCCAAGTTATGAATAGATTGATCGAACGCAGTGATAGCCTCGTCATCACCCATTTGGGAATCGTGATTGTTTGAGTTTCCAAAGAGGGCGCCTCCACCTGGACGCATGTCTATCAAGTCTGTTGGGACGTTATCTATAAAAAATGCAACGATTCCTCTTGTGTCGAAACCTACACATGTACCAAGACGCAATTCATATTTACCTGCCGGCAATGAAGGGAGCTTTATCTTTGTATCAAATTTACCTTTCAAAATTACTTCATCACCTTCGTATGACCAGAAGTAAAGACTTCGACTACGCACATGCATGTGTGTATCATCATTGTACTCAAAATTACGCACAAAACCAGGCTTAAAACCAACACTACGGTTGTTATTTGCAGCAGGGTCATTATTGTTTTTGGCAAGGTCGTATCTCAAATTGCCCCCCCAAGTGTGACCACGTGCCACCTCGCCATCCGTCAACTTTGTCATAAAGTCTGGAGACAAGGTCGTCGCATCCAGTCGGATACGGTCGTTGCATACAACTTGCTGCATGGTTATGTCGTAAGCAACGATATCATTTATATAATGATAGATGCCATTCAACGCAGTATTGGATACATGCATCTCTTTCGGTTGAAACACCTTGGCGCCAGGAACATACGCACCTCGTTCGTCAGCATGATCCCGAACACCCCGACGATTCACATATAGTCCTACCTTCGGACCGCTTGGGAAAGAAAATTTCATGATGGAATGAGGCATCAAAGTTCCATACCAATCACAGATATCATACTTCATACGGTTGAAATTATACTGCAGTTGATTATTATCCATTGCCGTCAAACTGTAATAGTCACCATATCGGTCAATCACATGATAGGAAATGAACCTGTTCAATGCATTGCGACGGTCTGTTTCGTCGGTCACATTACTGTCCTCAGGATACATCGGATCATACAATTCATGTGCCTTTTGGCGCAAATCATCAAGAGAAGTGATACCATAATGCTCTTCCAAGATGGAATCTGGTACAAGAAATGCCGTGAAATTGAAATAACGCTTTACAGGGTAAGCCACATTGTCATACTCACCGCCAGAGCCATCCAGTTGTTTTGCCACAGGAATACACAACTTGGGATTTGTCCATGTACAAGAGTCTATACGATTCTGGTCATTCGACCAAGTATAACTCATGTCTATCCAGTGCTTGAGTGTATCAGCTATGTGTGTTGCTTGCAAGGCTGCATAATAAATCGACACCTTTGGGTCTCTGGAAATAGCGCTTGCCAGATGACCCTCACTCGATTCAAACGATTTCCGGATGATAGACTTAATCTTTTTCAACGGAATCATTACTCCATCGACAATAGCAATCTCTTTCGAGTCGGCATTCACACCTTCGAATGTCAAGTCCTTGACATCGAGTTCTTTCACGGTGTTTCCATAAGAAATCTTTACCTTTTCGCCATACAGGCCAAGGGTCACAACAGGTTTCTTGTCAAGACCGATTTTTGTCTGTGAGCCATTCGTGGCTGTCACCACCAATTGGCTTTGGGCACACATGAACAGACAAACCATGTGCGTTGCCATCAATAATAGAATCTTTTTCATAGTTACTGGTTTTGATAATGAATTAAATTGTCTTTCTTTTTGCTATTAAATGCTTTCCAATGGCAAAATTAATAAAAATTAATGAATCCACCAAATAATTATGGTTTTTTTTTCATTTGAACACCAAAAACGCACATAAGGAAAGCTTTCGATGTAATTCCAAAATTCTCAATGACACTCGTGGCACGTGACGCACTCATGACACGTTTTTGAAGATTTTGATTCGATTTTTGTCGATTTTGAGCGGATGCGACCAGTAATAAAAATGGTACTCGAAGCAGTTCTTTCTGGAACGCGTTCTAAATATTTTTCCGTCCCGTTGTAAAAAGTTTTAGGACGCGTCGTAGAAAAATAAGCCCTTCTATCATTCCAGAATGGCAGGTTATTCTTCAATAAGGCACGGTTATTTCTCGGCAGAGGCAGGTTATTGGGCAAATAAAAGAGGTTAATTGCTCTTTGCCAGATAGGCTTTGGCGGTGCCGAATCGGAGATAGAAATCGATGCGGACGGGGAGGTGGCGGGCATCATCGGTGACGTAGAAGCGGAGGAGTTCTTTGTCCTTGCTGGTTTCCTCGTAGTCGAGGAGGGAGAAGATGAGACAATGGTACTTCTTGCCGTCGTTGGCTTTCCAATCTTTCTTGCCACGATAGACAAGGGTCTGTTCCTCGACTTTCTTGCCTGTGGCCATAGGGAAGTGGATACGCTGACCGATTTTGTATTGGGTGGGATTGAAGGAACGGGCAAGGGAAAGGATGGAAAGCATGTCGTAGTTGCAGTCGTCAGATTCGTGGTGATGCTCTGACCATTCGCCGTGTCGATTGAGGAACTTCTGCTTCACATGACTCTTTCCGTTGGGATAGGTGTACCAGACTTCATCGACGGTGTAATGCTTGCCTTCGAGGGAGCCTTTGCGGAAATAAAGGGGTACAAGTTGGGGGGTGATGTAGGAGATGAGGGTGTCACGCATGGTGAAGACGGCGTCGCATCGTTTGTTGCTAGTGAAGAGCAGGTCGTTGCGCAGGACGGATTGTCCTTTGTAGTTAGCCGACTTCATGGTGTAGTGGGCTGCTCCACATTTCACCCAGATGAATTTCCAGTGGAAATAAAGGTCATAGGTAAGTTGTTCCCCTGCTTTGAAGGCTTTGTTTTCAGTGGGACACTGGGCCTGAACAGTTGAGAGTTGAGAGTTGAAAGTTAAGAGTGAAAGATGAAAAGTGAAAAATAGGAGTAACCCCCATCTGGATGGTAGGTAAAATAGATTTTTCGTTTTTAACTTTTCACTTTTCACTTTCATATTTCTTCCAGCAAGGTTGAATCGTTGACAAGGAGCATAATGCTGTCTGCCATTCCTTCAGCTTGCGGTTGGCCGACAGAGGAATCGGTGGTTTGGCTGTAGGACAGATAAAGGAAGGCAAACACGCATCCGAGAACCAGAATGCCGAGGAGAAGTGTGCCGAACATCATGTAACGGTTCAGCCGTGCTGCTTTGTTGTTGCGGAGACTCATATTTATTGAATTATGTATGCGAGTTTACTTCCCTAAGATTTTGTTGTACTCGGCTGGATTGTTCAGCAGTTCGATGGCGCGTTTTGTGTCATCGTCATCCTTCAGGATTTGTTCGATGGCGCCTTCCTGATAATAGTAACGACGAACGATTTCGTTGGCCATCACCTCACGGATTTCCTTTTCCTTACGATCCATTTCGCGGTCAAGGTTGTGGGCAAGTTTCTTCTCAAGGGCTTCAAATTCAGGTTTGGCGTCCTCGTAGTAGCCTTCAAATTCTGCCGACTTCTTCAAGTCAGCCAGACGTTTCTCACTCACACGATCATACTTGAAGTCGCTCTCCTTCACCATCTTCTTGAACTCGGCGTAGTCGGCATCGGTGATGGAGAAGTCCTTCACGGCAGGAATGGTGGGATGATTCTGGTAGTATTTGGTGCCCCAATCCGTCATCACATCGTCATTGGAGAGATAATAAACAATGTTAGCGACGGTGTCGTGCTTCACTTCGATGTCAGGCTTGATGCCGTTGCCTTCCGTCACTTCACGCCCACCAGCAGTATGGAAAATCTGCTTGATGCTGTCGGCCTTTGTGTCCACACGCTTACCTGTGGCACGATAGATTTCGGCGGCCTCACGCAGTTTCTTATAGTCAATCTTCTGGATGCAGCGTCCTGAGGGCAGGTAGTACTTGGCTGTGGTCAATTTGATGCTGCCATTGTAGGGCAGTTCGCGAGAACTCTGAACGAGTCCTTTGCCATAGGTGTCGCAACCGACAATGACAGCACGGTCGAGGTCTTGCAGGGCACCCGACACAATTTCAGCAGCACTGGCCGTATTGTCATCCACCAGCACAGCCAAAGGGATGTCGAGGTCAAGCGGTTCGTTATTGGTTTTGTAAGAGAAATTGGCTGCCACCATCTTACCTTTGGTCTCCACAATCTTCGTGTTCTTGGGTACAAAGAGGTTGACCATATCAATTGCCTCGTTCAGCAAACCGCCGCCATTGTTGCGCAAGTCGATGATGAGTTTCTTGGCTCCTTTCTCCTTCAATGAGATGATGGTTTTGCGCATGTCCTTGGTACACCCCTCCGTGAATTCTTTCAGGAAGATGTAGCCAGCATCGCCCATCATCCCAGAGTAGGGGATAGCTGGAACCTTGATGTTTCGGCGTGTAATCTTGAAATCACGTGTCTTCTTCTCTCCCGGACGCTGCACTTGCAGCATGAAGGTTGTACCTGGTTCACCACGTAGCAGTTCGCTCACCTCCGATGTATTCATGCCCTTCAGGTCTTTGTCGTCAATCTTCAACAAGACGTCACCCACCTGTAAGCCCACTTCGGCAGCGGGCATGTCAGCGTAAGGCTCCTGAATGATGACTGTAGAGTCTTTTCGCATGCGGATGATAGAACCGATGCCACCATACTTGCCTGTCGTCATCATCTTCAGTTCGCCCATATCCTCTTCTGGGTAGAACTTCGTGTAGATGTCCAGTTCCTGCGTCATGGCATCAATGCCCACACGGATGATCTTGTCGGCCTCCAGTGAATCCACATAGAAGATGTCCAACTGACGGTAAATGCTGTTGAAGATGTCCAGATTCTTTGCCACAGAGAAGTTGTGCTCCAGTTGTGCAAAGGCTGAAGACAGCGAGAACGAAAAAACTAAAAGTACAAATATCTTTTTCATATTGAATTATCTATTTGTGTGCAAAGGTACGAAAACTAAAAAGTAAAAACTAAAAACTATAAGTTAAAGTATGTTTTGAACCACAAAAAAGGGCGAGTTAATAAAACTTTTAGTTGTTAGTTTTTAATTTTTAGTTTAGAATGCATATCTTTGCACCTATGGAAGAAAAAGAGCAGCAACGTCTGATTCGTCGATACTATCAGTATCTGAAACTGGAGAAGGGGAGTTCGCCCAACACCATTGATGCCTATATGCGCGACCTCGACAAGTTTCTTCGTTTCATCAAGGACGAAGGGAAGGATTTCATGTCCATCCAGTTGGAGGACATCCATCATTTCTCGGCTCTTATGATGGATGTGGGCATCCATTCTGTCTCTCTTTCTCGCATTCTTTCAGGTGTGAGAAGCTTTTACCATTTCATGGTGCTCAGCGATGTGCTGGAGGTCAATCCCACTGAACTGCTCGAATTTCCCAAGAAACCACAACACCTGCCTGATGTGCTGTCTGTGGATGAGATTGATGCCATCGAATCCGTCATTGACCTCAGCCAACCCGAAGGACAGCGCAATAAAGCCATCATTGAGACTCTTTTCTCCTGCGGGCTCCGAGTCAGCGAACTCGTCAATCTGAAACTCAGCAACCTTTTCCTTGAGGAAGAATTTATCAAGGTGGAGGGTAAGGGTTCTAAACAACGGCTTGTGCCCATCTCTGAGAAAGCCATCCACGAGTTGAATCTTTACTTCATTGACCGCAATCTCCTACCGATTCCTCTCGAATACCAAGATTATGTGTTTGTCAGCCATCGACGCAAGAAACCCCTGACTCGTGTGATGGTGTTCTTGATGATTAAAGACCTCGTGGAGAAAGCAGGCATCCAGAAGACGGTCTCGCCTCATACCTTCCGCCATTCTTTTGCCACCTCGTTGCTCGAAGGAGGTGCCAACCTGCGTGCCATTCAAGCGATGCTCGGACATGAATCGATTGCCACCACGCAAATTTACACCCACATTGACACCACCCATCTGCGTGAGGAAATCTTGGAGCATCATCCAAGAAATAGGGGAATTGTGAGTTAAAAATATGATTTATGAACGAAAAATAGATGTTTTGTCAATTAAAATATGTACCTTTGTCGCCTAAACTAAGAAGAACCCTATAAGATGGAAGAACTAATATTATTGCGAATCACAGGAGAAGACCGCCCAGGGTTAACGGCAAGTATCATGGATATTTTGTCACGATACGATGTGGATATTCAGGACATCGGACAGGCGGACATCCACTCTACGCTTTCTTTGGGCATTCTGATTCGAGTGGCAGATGACCGTTCGGGACATGTGATGAAGGAACTGCTGTTCAAGGCGAGCGAGTTGGGAGTGAACATCGGTTTTGCCCCCATCACCATAGAGGAATATGAGGCGTGGGTGGCACGTCAAGGGAAGAACCGCTACATTTTGACCGTCTTGGGCAGAAGACTGAAAGCGCAGCAGATTGAGGCAGTGAGTCGTCTGATAGCCGATCAGGGACTGAACATTGACGGTATCAAGCGTTTGTCAGGTCGTGCGAGCATCCTCCATCCGAAAGAGAAAACGAGGGCATGTATTCAGTTCTCTGTACGTGGCACTCCGAAAGATAGGGAAGCGTTGCATGGTGCTTTGTTGCGGATGTCGAGTGAGATGGAGATTGACGGCTCCTTCCAAACGGATAATATGTACCGAAGGATGCGCCGACTGATTTGCTTCGATATGGATTCGACGCTGATTCAGACAGAGGTGATTGATGAATTGGCCAGAAGAAACGGTGTGTATGACCGAGTGGCGGCCATCACGGAAAGAGCGATGCGTGGCGAGATTGACTTCAAGGAGAGTTTCACGGAACGTTGTAAGTTGCTGAAAGGATTGGATGTGAGTGTGATGAGGGAAATAGCCGAGAACTTACCTTTCACGGAGGGAGTTGACCGATTGATGTATGTCTTGAAGAAGTATGGCTATAAGATTGCCATCTTGAGTGGTGGATTCACCTTCTTCGGAGAGTATATCCAAAAGAAATACGGCATTGACTATGTATATGCCAATGAATTGGAGATAGATGAAACGGGACATCTGACTGGCAACTATGTGGGTGAGATTGTGGATGGACGACGCAAGGCTGAGTTGCTGAAACTGATTGCACAGGTGGAAAAAGTCGATTTGCAGCAGACCATCGCTGTGGGCGATGGAGCCAACGACTTGCCCATGCTCTCACAAGCAGGTCTCGGTATTGCCTTCCACGCCAAGCCTCGTGTGGTGGCGAACGCCCAGCAGAGCATCAACACCATCGGTTTGGACGGTGTGCTCTATTTCTTGGGATTCAAGGATAGTTATTTGGATGAAAAAGCACAATAGTATATGAAGCAGTTATTATTGACACTCGCTATGATGACAGCGATGACCGCTACTGCACAGACAGGAGCGGATTATATGAGGGCAGCCGCAAGCAGAGCGGATGTGACCATTTATTTTAATGTGGCTGATGAAGGCAAAGAATACAAGGTGAATTGGGGTATGGATGCCGCTTGGGATTGGGATTTTAACGTGAATCGTGGTGTCGCCCACATCGGTAAGGGGAACTTTGCCACAGGACGCGTGTCGTTTCAACCTGTCGACCTTGTGACGGACAATGGTGATGGCACTTACACGTTGACAGCCCGTCAGCAGAAAAAACTGAAATGGCGCTGTGATTTGATGAAACTGACAGGAACGACGAAGGTGAACCTCAATTGTGACCATGAGGCGCTGTTTTGCTTAATCGATGAGGATGGTAATTATCCAGAAGAGCAGAGGACGGATGGTAAGATGTATAAAATCACCGACTATACAGGTCGCACAAATTATCAGGGTAAACCTCAAGAGTGGTATAAGCTCATCAAGGCGAGTGTGCAGTTTGTGCAGCAACAGGGATTGACGGTGGTGAGCGTTTCACCTTTCAACGAGCCCGATTATGTATGGGAACAGGCCGTCGATGAGGGTACAGCGATGGAAGACTTCCTTGCCATTGCCAAACTGCTGAAAGCGGATGAATTCTTTAAGGACATCCGCATCTGTGGCGGCAATACGCTGAATGATGATAAAGCACTCACATGGTACAACTACCTGAAAGACTATTTGGACGAAGGAAATACACATCAGTTGGCAGGTACCTTCTACAACTATGCCAATTTCTTTAAGAAGGTGAAGGCAGATGGCAAGGTGGCAACAGCTGATGAGTTGCATAATGTTGGTGAAGCCATCGTGGGTGTGAATTATGGTATGGAGAACGGCATCTGGTGGGGCTTCGACTCGAAGGCTCGTGGCCAATTCTGCCTCGATTCTAACGATGGTGTACGTCTTGGGTATGGAGAAAATAGAAATGCTTGGACTTGCGGAGCCGTTTATCGTAATAACACAACAGGTGAAGTGCACGGCTATCTGGGCTCCTCCGAACGTCAAGCAAAGACCTCTACATTTGCTTTTGTCAGCGAAGACAGGGACGTCTATTTCAATGGCGATGGACCGACAAGAAGATATGTATTTGAGGTGCCTGGGGGTACTGATTATCAGAAAGGGCAAATCAATGCTGAACGCATTTTCGACATCACTTGGGGTGAGGATGTACCACCAGGCGTAGTGGATGGCACTTACATCATTATGAATCCGTACAGCGGTAAGGTGCTCACTAGTGCTAGTAATAATCCTGCGACCACCTCGACTTTAAATAATCCAGTTCCTTCTTCCCAACAATGGAAGGTGAAGCCAGGTCGTACGAGCGGTGACATCTCCTATTGGTTCATCGACAATGTCACTACTGAGAAATACTCGCATCTGAACCTCCTGAACTCCAACCTCAATGAGAATGCCAACGTCATTTGCTGGCAGGGAGGAGACAATGGAACACACCTGCTTGAGGAACAATGGTACCTCAAGTATGCACAAGATGGCTATTATTACATTATTAGCCGACTGTCCAACAAATATCTCTACTGCACCAGCACTTCTTCTGGTTCAGAGGTGTGTCTGAAAACAGGTCCTTCACCCAGGGCGCGTTCAAAGTCTGCGTACTATTGGCGTTTGCAGCCCATCGATTCAAGGGCCGATACTCGAGCCCCTGCTATACCCACAGAGCTGACCTTCCAACAACAAACAGATGGCGTGCAACTCACTTGGACGGCACCTGAGGACGATGACCCACTGACCTACCTCGTTTTGCGTGCGGAAGAACCGTCAATGGAATACAACACCATTGCTCGTGGTATCTCCACTACCTCATTCCTCGACACTACTGCTGAAGAAGGAAAGAACTATAGTTATAAGGTCAAGGCTGTCGATTATGCTGGTAACCGTTCCAAAGCTTCTGAGGAATTGGCAACAAGCATTGAAAGTGTAATGACAAATAATGGACAACAGGCAACAGGCAACGGACGTTGGTATGACTTGAGCGGCAAACCTGCCTCAGAAACCACTTCTGGCATTATCCTCCAAGGCAAGAAAAAAGTGTACAGAAAATGATCAATAACACAAAACCTATGACAAGACAAATTCTATTCGTGCTGATGCTCCTACTCAGCATAGTGGCAAAAGCACAATCAACAGATGCACTCTATGAAGAGGGCAAGAAACTCTATGACCAAAAGAAGTATGCTGAGGCAGTAAAAAAACTGACCCCTGCCGCAGAGAAAGGTCACAAGAAAGCACAATATCGTCTCGGACGCTGCTACGACAAGGGACATGGGGTGGCTGAAGACAATCAAAAAGCCTACCAATGGTATCTGAAGGGTGCCCAACAAGGACACGCCAAGTCGCAATACCAATTGGCAAAGTGCTACATGAAAGGCAAAGGCACCAACAAAGACTCAACTAAGGCAAAGAGTTGGATGCTCAAAGCCATCAAGAACGATAAGGTAAAAGATAAACTGAAAGAAGATATCGAAGAAGGCGACAAAACCGCTATCGCCTTAAAGAAACTAATTGGAAAGTAGTCTTTAATTATGCACTAACGTGCCGATATCCTCACCTTCCATCACCTTCTTCAGGTTGCCAACAATATCCATATTGAACACATAGATGGGGAGGTTGTTCTCCATGCACATTGCTGTGGCTGAGATGTCCATCACTTTCAGGTTCTGGGCAATCACGTCAGCATAGGTGATGTCGTGATATTTCGTTGCAGTCGGGTCTTTCTCTGGGTCAGCCGTATAGACGCCATCCACACGAGTGCCCTTCAACATGACATCGGCCTCAATCTCAACACCACGAAGCGAAGAACCTGTGTCTGTCGTGAAATAAGGTGAGCCCGTACCAGCACCCATGATGACCACTTCGCCCTGCTCCATTGCCTCAATCGCCTTCCACTTATTGTAGAACTCGCCAATGGGTTCCATACGGATGGCTGTGAGCACACGGTTCTTCTGACCGATTGCGCCCAAAGCGCTTGACAGAGCCAGTGAGTTGATGACGGTGGCACACATGCCCATCTGGTCACCCTTCACACGGTCGAAGCCCTTCCCTGCTCCACTCAACCCTCGGAAGATGTTACCGCCTCCGATGACGATGCCAATCTGCACGCCCATTTCCGCAATCTCCTTGATTTGCTGGGCATACTGATTCAGTCTTTCCACGTTAATACCCTGCTTCTGTTCACCTGCCAAACTCTCGCCTGAGAGCTTCAGCAATATACGCTTGAATTTTGCCATAACTTGTATATTTTTGTGAGTTTTATATTACAATTCCATATTAGGTTTCATCACATCGTGACACTTTGTAGCCTGCATCTTCGAGAGGCTATAAACAGCGGTGGTGCGGATATCCTCTACATTAGAAGCAAAGCCAAGAGTGTACTTGCCAGCCGCAGCTTCCCAACTTTGGGTGGCTTCGTTGTAGGAAGCCAAGTCATAGTTGGTGACGCTCATTGTCAGGGTTTCACTCTGACCTGGCCTCAATTCACGGGTCTTGGCAAAAGCCTTCAGTTCACGAGCAGGTTTTTCCAATCCTCCTGCGGGAGCAGACACATAGAGTTGCACCACTTCCTTACCTGCAACAGAACCAGTATTGGTCACAGTCACTGAAGCGATGAAACCATCCTTGGTGGCCTTGACTGCGGGTTTGCTATAAGCAAAAGTTGTGTAACTCAAACCAAAGCCAAAGGGATAGGATACTTCCTTCTGTACCGTATTGAAATAGCGATAGCCTACATTAAGTCCCTCCATGTGTTTGGTGTAGTCTTGTAATTCCACCTTGCCATTACCACCCCGAGGACGATTTGCCTGTCGCACATTGGGGAAGTTGGCACTGGAGGGCACATCAATAAGGTTGATGGGCCAGGTCATTGTCAGTTTACCAGAGGGATTGGCCTTACCTGTCAGTACGTCTGCCACAGAGTAACCACCCTCCTGACCAGGTTGCCAAGCCAACAAGATGGCATCAGGCATACCCTTCCAGGAGGCAGTTTCGAGCACGTTACCCATGTTGAGCACCACCACAACCTTCTTATTGGCCAAATGGAATGCATTGCACACATCAGTAATGAGTTGCCGTTCTGTATCTGACAAGGTGAAATCACCGTTCTCCGTACGATCTGAACCTTCACCCGCCTGTCTGCCAATCGTGATGATGGCCATATCCGACTCTTGTGCCTGTACATCAATAACAGGACGGGGCACAGGCATCTCAGGCAGCACAGCCTTGCCCCAGAACCATCCACCACGTGCTGGTGAAGCCGCTGTGATGCTGTTCTGGTAGTTCTGGTAACTCTTATAAAGATCGGTCAACTTCTTGTTCACCTCCAAGCCTGCCTCATTGAGTCCTTGCATAAGGTCAATCGTGTAGGCCTTATTGACATCACCTGATCCTGTTCCGCCAGCGATGAAGTCATAAGATGTTGTGCCAAACACAGCCACCCGCTTCACGTTCTTCATAGGCAGTGCATTTCCCTCATTCTTCAACAGCACCATTCCTTCCGTCGCACTGTTGCGTGTTACAGTAGCATGTGCCTTGAGATCTGGCTTGTTGGAGAACTTATATCCCCTATAACTGGGCGTTTTGACGAGGTATTGAAGGATTCGCTTGACACAAATGTCAAGGTCTGCTTCAGCCAAAGCACCACTCTTCACCTTGTCCACAATATCCTTAATCTGTGATTCAGCACCAGGCTCCATCAAATCATTGCCTGCTTTGATCTGTGCTGCCGTATTGCGCAAGCCCGTCCAGTCAGTCATGACGATGCCGTCAAATCCCCATTCATCTCTCAGGATGGTGGTGAGCAATTCGCCATTTTCCTGTGTGAAAGGACCATTAATTCGGTTGTAGGAAGACATGATTGTCCAAGGCTTTGCCTCTTTCACGGCAATCTCAAAACCCTTCAAATATATCTCTCTCAACACACGCTGAGACATTACCTCGTCCACCCCCATTCGGTTGGTTTCTTGAGAATTGGCAGCAAAATGCTTCATGGATGTGCCCACACCTTGACTTTGGACACCACGCACATAAGCAGCAGCAATCTTTCCCGTCACGAAGGGGTCTTCAGAATAGTACTCGAAATTACGTCCACACAAAGGCGAACGGTGTATGTTCAGACCTGGTGCCAAGAGCACGTCACATCCGTATTCCAGCACTTCATTGCCTATACACTTGCCCACTTCCTCCACCAATTCGATGTTCCATGTGCACGCCAAAGCCGTACCTACAGGGAAACCTGTGCAGTAATAAGTTTGTGAATCGTTGGCACGTGTAGGCGAGATTCTCACACCCGCAGGACCATCTGTCAGTACAGTAGCAGGGATACCCAAACGTTCGATGGCTTGTGTCATACCTGCTGCACCTGGCACCTGATGGGCATGACTGCCCACCATCCCATTGTTTTGCTGGTTCTCAATACGACGATTGCCACCCACCACAAGCATAGCCTTTTCTTCAAGCGTCATCGCTTTCAGGACTTGGTCAATCTGGTTGGGTTGCAGTTTGACCTGCGCTGTCATCATGTTTGTGCTCAGTGCCAAGATGGACACTGCTGTTAAAATAGTTTTCTTCATAAGGTTTTATGTTTATGTTTGTAAAGTTTCGAGGTTAGCCCTTTTTCCAGAATCCACGGGTAAAGAGGATGATAATAGGGAATATTTCGAGACGGCCAATGAGCATCAAGAAAGAGCACACATACTTGGCCAAAGGACTGAGAATATCCCATGAATGGACAGGACCATAGTAACCCATACCTGGACCTACGTTGCTGATGCACGACATAGCGATGCCAAAAGCCTCATAATAGTCAAAATTGGGATGCACATCGTTGGGGTCAACTCCACTGATGGCCAAGACGAAAGCACCCATGAAGAGGGAGCAGACAAAGAGAGCAACAAAACCCATGAGGGTCTGTACCACCTTGTAAGGCACGATGCTGCCATTCATCAGCACGGGAGTGACGGCACGTGGATGTAGGATATGGGTAAACTCATTCACCAGGACTCGATAGATGATGCTGAGGCGCACGCATTTGAAACCACCACTCGTGCTACCCGAACTGGCACCAACAAACATGACAAAGAGAAGAACAGGCATCAACTGTACAGGCCAGATGGTGTAATCTACTGTAGCAAGTCCTGTAGTCGTTTGCAGGGAAATAACCGTAAAAAGGCTATGACGGATCGACTCTTCTACATTGTACATGGATCCATTATAAGCTAACACTATGGCACAAATCAACGAGGCACCCAAGACGATGATGAGGTAGGCTTTCAGTTCGGCATCGCTGAAAAAATTCTTTATTTTCCCCTTGAGGATAGTATAATATATTAATGTGTAATTCACTCCAGATATGAACATGAAGAAGATGAGCACATACTCAATGGCTGGTGAGTGATAATAGTCATCGAGCAATGCGGAATGAGTACCATAACCACCAGTAGCTGTCGTACACATGGAGTAGTTGATGGCATCGAACGCTGGCATTCCACAAATCATCAGCGAAACGATACAAAGAAGCGTCAGCGCCACATATACACCACCAATCCATTTGGCTGCAACGGAGATACGCGGATGCACCTTGTTGTGTAGTGGTCCTGTAGATTCCGCTGCAAATAGTTTTACCTCACCCACACCAAAGGCCGGCAGTATGGCGATGGTGAAGAAGACGATACCAATACCCCCTATCCATTGTGTGAGGCTTCGCCAGAAAAGCAGCCCCTTGGGCATCGCATCAAGGTCATCAATGATGGTGGCTCCCGTGCTGGTGAAGCCCGACATAGTTTCGAAGAAAGCGCTTGCCACATCTGGTACGTGTCCGTCAAGCATGAAGGGTATCATGCCAATGAGTGTGAAAATAACCCACACAAGGGACACTACGATATAGCCGTCCTTTCTGCTCATCTTCTTACCTGCGCGTCTGCCCAGCACCACACTAATGATGCCTAACAGCAAAGCTAGGGAAATGGCAGGGGAGAAAGCCTTGACACCTTCCTCATAAATCCAGCAGACTCCTTGGCATAACATCATCAATCCCGCCTCGATAAAGAGGAGGAATCCCATGATTTTTGCGATGAGTCTCCAGTTAATCATTATTTAAAGAATTTGTCGAGTTTCTTAAGTGTGTTGCCTGTACAAAAAACAACGACTTTGTCGCCAGCCTGCAGTTGAGTAGGACCGCTCACCAACATGGAATGACCATCACGCGACATGCCACCGATGTTGACGCCATAAGGAAAATGCAAATCCATTACTTTCTTCCTCGTCACTTGCGAACCAGGCTTGACCACAAACTCTGCCACATCTGCATTACCAATGGTGAGCATCTTCACATTATCGACATCACCTTTCAGTAACATACGGTAAATATGGCTGGCTGCAATCATCTTCTTGTTAATGATGGTACCAATATCAAGATCATCAGCCATATCAAAATAATCGAGGTTTTCTACCTGTGCGATAGTCTTTCGGATGCCTCGACGACGTGCAGCCACACACGCCAAAATATTCTGTTGGTCATTATCCGTCAAAGCAATGAGCGCCTCCATATTGCCATAGCCCTCATCATTCAGCAGATCCATATCATAGCCTTCACCCTCCAGAATCATTGTCTTGGGTGACACCAACGACTGCAATTCCTCCGTCCGCTGCTTGTCAGGCTCTATCATCTTAATTCCATCATGAATAGTAGCCAACTTCCAACTGGCTCTCACCGACAATTTGCCACCACCAATCAAGAGGCTGTTTTTGATGGCAGGATAATCATCCTTACCTGTCAGATGTCGAATCTCTGCCAGATTATCCTTCGTGGTCATGAAGAATACGAGGTCACGTGGTAGAATCTTCTCATCACCATAAGGACTGATGGTCTCACCGTCACGTTTAATTGCCACCACATGGAAGTTGTGACCATGCTTCATACCTATTTCCTTCAAGGTATGCCCCACCAACTGATTGTCCTTATTGCTGATTTCCTTTTCTCCGATAGGATTAGCATCGTGCATCTTCACGCTGAGCAAAAGCAGTTCGCCATTGTTGAACTCCCACATTTGACGCACCCAACTATAACGCGCACTGGCCTTGATATCCTCCGCCGCCAACAATTCTGGATAGATCAGCGACTCGATGCCCATCTTCTTGAAAAGTTCCAGATTCTCTGGCTTCATGTATTCGTAGTTGTCCACACGTGCCACCGTCTTCTTGGCACCCAACTGCTTTGCCAGCATGGCACAAGCCAAGTTCTCACTTTCATTGGGTGTGACAGCAATGAAAAGGTCAGCACGATTCACTTCTGCATCCTTCATTCCTTGAATGGATGAAGGTTGCCGAACCAATGTCATAATGTCCAATTCGCTGCCCCAACGAAAGAGTTTGCTTTCGTCGGCATCAATCAGTACCACATCCTGACGGTCGTTCGACAGCATGCGCGCCAAATGTGTGCCCACGGCACCTGCACCAACAATCACAATTTTCATATCGGTTAGGATTTAGTTTGGGTTAAGGTTTCAACACCTCCGCTATACTCTGAGCATCCATTCCACAAAGCTGTTGCAGTTCAGCTACTGTACCATGCATCACAAACTTGTTAGGGATACCTATACGTTTCACTTCCACTTCATAACCATTGTCAGCAAAGAATTCCAGAACAGCACTGCCCAATCCGCCTGAAATCACACCATCTTCCACCGTCACGACCTTCTTGAAATTCTTTCCCACCTCATGCAATATCTCCTCATCAATGGGCTTTAAGAATCGCATGTCATAATGAGCGATGTCCAAAGGTGCCTCAGGATGTTCATTCAGAGATCTCAGTTCAGCAATGGCTATCGCTTTCTCAGCCTCAACACCAATAGGACCAAGGCTCAATACAGCAATATCTTTACCACCTTTCAATTTACGCCCTTTGCCCACTGGCACCTCTTCGAGTTCACATTCCCATTCCACCGTATTACCTCTGCCTCGAGGATAACGAATGACAAACACGCCCTTGTCTGGTAACTGAGCCGTGTACATCAATCGACGCAACTCCATTTCATTATATGGAGACGAGATGGTCAAGTTCGGAATCGGACGCAAGAAAGCCAAATCGAACGCTCCATGATGAGTCGAGCCATCTTCACCCACCAATCCGGCACGATCCAAACAAAGTACCATATTCAACCGCATAGTCGCCGCATCATGGATGATATTGTCGTAAGCGCGCTGCATAAACGACGAATAGATATTGCAGAATGGCAGTAAACCATCTTTGGCCATACCACCCGAGAAGGTCACTGCATGCCCTTCAGCTATACCCACATCAAACACACGCTTGGGCATCGCATTCATCATGATATTCATCGAACAACCCGTTGGCATTGCAGGTGTAACGCCCACAATCTTCGGATTCTGTTGTGCCAATTCGAGTAACGTCTTGCCAAATACTTCCTGGAACTTTGGTGGATGGGGCTTGCCATCATTGCTTTTGATGCGCTCACCTGTATCAGGATCAAACTTGCCTGGTGCATGCCAAATGGTGGCATCTTCCTCTGCAGGTGCATAACCATAGCCCTTTGTTGTGTGGATATAAAGCAATTTTGGACCTTTCATTTCCTTGATGACTTGCAAAATGCGCACCAACTCCACCACATTGTTACCCTCGGCAGGACCAAAATAGCGAATATCCATACCTTCGAAGATATTCTTCTGACGCGACAACACTGATTTCAAGCTGTTGCTGAAACGGATGAGCCCCCTACGACGCTTCTCGTTCAGGATGCCCCAACCAAATAGTTTCTGCGAAATCTTATACCTTATATTATTATAAGTGGTGTTTGTCGTCAACTGCAAAAGGTATTTCCTCATACCACCCACACTGCGGTCAATCGACATATTGTTGTCGTTCAGCACGATCAGCATATCGTTGGGTGTGCTCGCCGTGTTGTTAATGCCCTCAAAGGCTAAACCACCGCTCATTGCCCCATCACCAATCACGGCCACCACTTTCCTGTCTTCACCCTTCATCTTGGCAGCAACCGCCATACCCAATGCCGCAGAGATGGAATTGCTTGCATGCCCACAACAAAACGTGTCGTACTCGCTTTCATCTGGATGAGGAAATGGCTTCAAACCATTCAACTTACGATTGGTACAGAAACGGTCACGTCGCCCCGTCAGAATTTTATGTCCGTATGCCTGATGTCCCACATCCCACACGATGCGGTCATAAGGTGTATTAAACACATAATGCAACGCCACTGTTAATTCCACCACCCCAAGGCTTGAAGCCAGATGACCCGGATTCATGGCCAGTTCCTCTATAATATCACGCCTTAACTCCTCACACACTGCCGGCAATTCCTCCACTTTCAGTTTGCGCAGGTCAACTGGATAATCAATCTTCGTTAAGTACTTATATTCGTTGCTATCTCCCATAATTCAATGTTAAAAGCATGCAAAGGTAGTGTTATTTGAAGACAATACAAAATAAAATTGCTTTTATTTTTATTGTTGAGACACAGCACACCTTATTTATCTATATGATTAAGTAAATCAAGAACAAATACATAAGTTTTGTTTGTTAATGCTTATAATCACATAAATAACTTGCCTTTACGGGGTGGTTTTGTTCATTTTGTAGCTAAGATTGTTCTATAAAGGTGTTTTTTGTTAAAAAGTGTTGGTGGGAATATAAAAAGAACATATCTTTGCATCGTCATCAATATGGAGGGGAATCCGAAAACCTCTGAATGACATTGTTAATAGAGTAGGAAAAACTAATTGATTAAATGAGAAAAATTATGAAAAAGTTGTTAATCGCTGCTATCGCAGTTCTTGGCTTCACTACAGCTAACGCACAGTATGTTGCAGAAAAGGGTGACATCCAGACTTCAATCGAGTTCCGTCCTTTCAAGAATGACGGAAACATGTTCAGCACTGTTGGTATCAACGGTACTTATTTCCTTACGGACAAGGATGCTATCCGCGTAGGTTTGGATTTTGGCACTGACTCTGGCAAGGAGAACGATGTTAAGAGCTCTGATTTTAACTTTGGATTCAGTGTTGGTTATGAAAATCACTTCAAGACTTATGAGCGCGTTGACCTCTACGCTGGTGGACAGGCTGGTTTTGGTACTCGTACTGTCAAGTATGATGGTCATAAGCAGGAAGGTGGTTACACTCAGTTTGGTGTAGGTGTATTCACTGGTATTAATTTTTATATTTACAAGAAGCTCTTCGTTGGTGCAGAAATTGGTTTGAATTACAACCACTACAACTACAACAAGTATGATGTCCAGGATTATGATGGATCATGGGTTAAAGTTGATCCAAAGACCAGCAACAATAGCATCAAGATTGAGGCTAATCCAGCTCTCAAGCTCGGTTGGACTTTCTAATCATCGTTCCTAATATAGACGAAAGTGAAGGTCGGCAGTCCTCTGCCGACCTTTTTTGTTTTTTCCTCCCTATCCCGTTCTTTTTTCATAGTGAGGAAAATAAATTTTGAAAGTTCAGAAAATTTTTTTGCAAGTTTGAAAAAATAATTCTAAAGTTTGAAAAAATTTTTCTAAACTTTCAAAATAAAATGAAATCGGGGGAGAAACTTTCTCGTGACGTATGTAGCCTATATATAGGAAACGTTAATAGACAAACAAAATGCAAACTTAAATAAATTGGGTACTCACTTTCGCCAAAAACAAAAAGGGATTTTTATTTTGTATTGTGCTCACTTAGTCGTACCTTTGCACCCGATTTACATTTTCAATAAGTATGCAGGATATCAGAAACATTGCGATTATTGCGCACGTTGACCACGGAAAGACGACGTTGGTCGACAAGATGTTGCTTGCCGGAAACCTTTTTCGTGAGAATCAGCAGACAGGCGACTTAATTTTGGATAACAATGAACTGGAACGTGAGCGTGGCATCACGATTCTTTCGAAGAACGTCTCCATCAATTATAAAGGTACAAAGATTAATGTGATTGATACCCCGGGACACTCGGACTTCGGTGGTGAGGTGGAGCGTGTGCTGAATATGGCAGATGGCTGCATCCTGTTGGTGGATGCGTTTGAGGGGCCGATGCCACAGACACGCTTTGTGTTGCAGAAGGCGTTGGAGATTGGTTTGAAACCTGTGGTGGTGGTGAACAAGGTGGACAAGCCCAACTGCCGTCCTGAAGAGGTGTATGAAATGGTGTTCGACCTCATGTTCTCGCTGAATGCGACAGAGGATCAATTGGACTTCCCTGTGGTGTATGGTTCAGCGAAGCAAGGGTGGATGGGTCCTGACTACAAGACTCCAACGAATGACATCACCTATTTGCTGGATGTGATTCTCGATACAATTCCTGCTCCTGAGCAGTTGGAAGGTTCACCCCAGATGCTGATTACGTCGTTGGATTATTCCACCTATACAGGTCGCATTGCTGTAGGTCGTGTACATCGCGGTACGCTGAAGGCTGGTCAGAACATCACCATTGTGCATCGTAATGGTAGCAGCGAGAAGACAAAAATCAAAGAACTGCATACGTTTGAAGGCATGGGGCACCGTGCTGCAGAGTCAGTTAGCTCAGGTGACATCTGTGCTGTGATTGGTTTGTCGAACTTTGAGATTGGTGACACAATCTGTGACTTTGAGGAGCCAGAGGCATTGCCCACCATTTCGATTGACGAGCCAACAATGTCGATGCTCTTCACCATCAACAATTCTCCTTTTTTCGGCAAGGAAGGTAAGTTCTGCACGAGCCGTCATATTGGCGACCGCCTTTATAAGGAACTAGAGAAGAACCTGGCACTGAGAGTGGAGACGAAGGAGGGCACGACTGACCAGTGGATTGTGAGCGGACGTGGTGTGTTGCACCTTTCTGTGTTGATTGAGACGATGCGCCGCGAGGGTTACGAATTGCAAGTGGGTCAGCCACAGGTCATATTCAAGGAGATCAACGGACAGAAGTGTGAGCCTGTGGAAGAATTGACCATCAATGTGCCTGAGGAGTTCGCCAGCAAGATGATTGATATGGTGACCCGCCGCAAGGGTGAGATGACCAGCATGGAGGCGCAGGGAGATCGTGTGAACATCGAGTTTGAGATTCCTTCAAGAGGTATCATTGGCTTGCGCACCAATGTGCTGACTGCCAGTCAAGGTGAGGCCATCATGGCACACCGCTTCAAGAACTACCAGCCATTCAAGGGCGAACTGACGCGTCGCACCAACGGCTCCCTTATCGCGATGGATTCAGGTACGGCATTCGCCTACGCCATTGATCACTTGCAGGACAGAGGCAAGTTCTTCATCTTCCCACAAGATACGGTATATGCCGGTCAGGTGGTGGGTGAACACGTGCATGAGATTGACCTCGTTATCAATGTGACCAAGGCAAAGCAATTAACTAATGTACGCGCGAGTGGAACAGACGAGAAGGCACACATCATCCCCCCTGTCCAACTCTCGCTCGAGGAAGCGCTGGAGTACATCAAGGCCGATGAGTATGTGGAAGTGACCCCCAAGAGCATGCGTATCCGCAAAATCATTCTTGACCATTTGGAGAGAAAGCGTGCCAATAGGGAAGAGTAAGATGAGGTCAAAGGGGCTCATCTAAGAAAATAGACTTTTGCAAAGCCGAGATATAAAAACGGGGACTTTTCTCGCATTTTATGCACAAATACAGGGCACTTGTGCAAGAAAAGTGCTTTTTGTGAGAATATTTTTGCAGAATTTGCAGAATTATTCCTACCTTTGCACCGCAAAACGTAACAAAGCGACTAAATAGAAAATAATCATTAACATTTTAAACATTTAAGATTATGTCTGAAATTGAATCAAGAGTAAAATCTATCATCGTTGAGAAGCTCAACGTTGACGAAGCAGAAGTAAAGCCAGAAGCAAGTTTCACTAACGACCTCGGTGCTGACTCACTTGACACTGTAGAGCTCATCATGGAGTTCGAAAAGGCTTTCGGTATCAATATTCCTGACGATCAGGCTGAAAAGATCGCTACTGTTGGCGACGCTATTGCTTACATCGAGCAGAACGCTAAGTAATTATGGAATTAAAGAGAGTTGTTGTAACAGGCATTGGCGCACTGACTCCACTCGGCAACACAGCTGAGGAGTCTTGGGAGAACCTCAAGGCAGGTAAGAGCGGCGCTGGTCCTATTACACATTTCGACGCTTCACAGTTCAAGACACAGTTCGCATGCGAGGTGAAAGGTTTTGATGCGTCTGCCTTCATTGACAGGAAGGAAGCACGCAAGATGGATCTTTACACCCAGTATGCGCTTGCTGCAGCTCAAATGGCCATTGAGGATTCCAAGATGGACTTGGAGGCTGTGGACAAGAACGAAATCGGAGTTGTGCTCGGTGTGGGTATCGGAGGTATCAAGACTTTCGAAGAGGAAGCTGGTAACTATGCCCTCAACGGTCCTGAGTTGGGTCCCAAATTCAATCCATTCTTCATTCCGAAGATGATTGCAGATATTGCCTCTGGCCATATCTCCATTCAATATGGATTCCGTGGCCCTAACTTCACCACAACTTCAGCCTGTGCATCTTCCTCCAACGCAGTTGCTGACGCATTTAACCTCATCCGCCTCGGAAAGGCTAACGCTATGGTTACGGGTGGTGCTGAAGCAGCTATCTGGGCATCAGGTGTGGGTGGTTTCAACGCCATGAAGGCACTCTCTACTCGCAATGAGGAACCAGAGAAGGCAAGCCGTCCGTTCAGCGCAAGCCGCGACGGTTTCGTGATGGGTGAAGGCGCTGGCATCCTGATTCTTGAAGAACTGGAGCACGCAAAGGCTCGTGGTGCCAAGATTTACGCTGAGATGATTGGTGCCGGCATGTCTGCCGATGCTTACCACATCACAGCCACTCACCCTGAAGGTCTTGGTGCAAAGCTCGTGATGGAGCGCGCACTCAAAGACGCTGGAATCAAGCCAGAGGATGTTGACTACATCAACGTTCACGGCACTTCCACACATGTGGGTGACATTTCCGAGGCCAAGGCCATCAAGGAAGTGTTTGGCGACGCAGCTTACAAACTGAACATCAGTTCAACCAAATCCATGACTGGTCACCTTCTTGGTGCTGCCGGTGCGGTTGAGGCAATGATCAGTATCCTCGCTGTCAAGAATGACATTGTACCCCCAACAATTAACCACGCTGACGATGATCAAGACCCTGAAATTGACTACAACCTCAATTTCACGTTCAACAAGGCTCAGCAGCGTACGGTTCGTGTTGCTCTCAGCAATACCTTCGGCTTCGGTGGTCACAATGCAAGTGTCATCTTCAGAAAGTATCAGTAATCTTGGGATGCATTCCCGAGAACTTTTCCATAAGTTCAAGTGATTTCGGATATCATAGATAAAATAAGGCTTCTTTTCGTTTCAGAGAAGAAGCCTTTTTTGCGACTCAAGTCCATCCTTGGGTTCTACCCACGCAACATCAAGCTCTATGATTTGGCGCTGATGCACAAGTCTTTGGCCTATCATGAACAGGACAATCACTACATCAATAATGAGCGCTTGGAGTTTTTGGGCGATGCCATGTTGGGGGCCATCGTGGCTGACATTCTCTACAAGCACTATGGCAACAAACAAGAGGGTTTCTTGACGAACCTACGGAGCAAGATTGTATGCCGTAACTCGCTGAACAGGCTTTCACAAGATTTGGGGCTTGACAAACTCATCCGCCATGCAGGTGCCATCACGACAGGACACAACAGTTTCATGAGTGGAAACGCTTTCGAAGCATTTGTTGGTGCCATCTATTTGGATCGCGGCTACAAGTATTGTTATCGTTTCATTGAGGAACAAGTATTCCAAAAACATCTCGACATTGATGCCATTGCCAAGCAGGAGAAGAATTTCAAGAGTTCCCTGATAGAATGGTGCCAAAAATATCGGTACAGGTTTGAATTCACGCAGAAAGAGTCGCGTGACGAAAAAAACACACCTGTCTTCCACTCTTGTGTCTATGTGGAGGGCATCTCCTGCGGAACTGGTGACGGATACAGCAAGAAGGAAAGTGACCAAAATGCCGCCAAGCAAGCACTTAAACGCATCAAACGCGACAAGGAGCTGTTGAACGGTATTCAGAGCACTAGTAAGAAGATAAAAGTGAAAAGTGAAGAGTGAAAAAAACATATTACTATACAACAGAATAATTGGATACTTAGATTTTTCACTTTTCACTTTTCACTTTTCACTTAAAAATCGTACCTTTGCACTTAAATTCACATTGCAATGAATACAACCGGTTTCCTAAATAAGATTTATTTCTCCAGAAGACAGAAGCAGTTGGAGAAATATGCCACCCATGCAAAGGCTTTGCAACTCAAGATGTTCCGTCATCTTATCCGCCAAGGACAGAAGACGGAATGGGGTGTAAATCATCATTATGACCAGATTACCTCTTATGAGCAATTCTGTCAGCGTGTGCCCGTTAATACCTACGAGGAACTGAAGAACTACATCCAAAAGATGCGTGAGGGAGAAGCAGACATCCTTTGGCCAGGAGTGGTGCGCTGGTATGCTAAATCGTCTGGAACCACAAACGACAAGAGTAAGTTCATCCCAGTGAGTGGTGAAGGATTGAAAAATATCCACTATCGAGGCGGTACTGACTGCATTGTGAGTTATCTCCACATCAATCCTAAGAGCAAGTTCTTCTCAGGCAAGAGCCTCATCTTAGGTGGCAGCCATGCTCCCAACCTCAACACTCCTAACAGTTTAGTAGGTGACCTCAGTGCTATCCTCATTGAGAACATCCCTTCTGCCGCGAAAATCATTCGTGTACCCAAGAAGAAGATTGCCCTGTTGAGTGACTTTGAGGAGAAGCGCGACAAAATCGCCCGTGCTGCAATGGATATGAACATCACCAACATCAGTGGTGTGCCATCGTGGATGCTCAGCGTCCTAAACCGTGTAATGGAACTGAAGGGGGTCGACAAACTCGACAGCGTGTGGCCAAATCTGGAAGTGTTTTTCCACGGCGGCGTGGCATTCACCCCCTATCGTGAGCAATACAAAAACATCATCGGATTGCCCAATATGCATTATATGGAGACCTACAACGCCAGCGAAGGCTTCTTTGGCTTGCAGAACGACCTCTCCGACCCTAATATGCTCCTGATGATCGATTACGGCATCTTCTACGAGTTCTGTCCGATGGACAATCTCGACCACAACGGCTATCCAATCGACCCATACAAGATTGTACCTTTGTGGGACGTAGAGCCAGGTGTGAATTATGCCATGATTATCAGTACGAACTGTGGTTTGTGGCGTTACCTGATTGGCGACACTGTGCAGTTCTCACAGAAAGACCCATACAAGTTCCGCATCACAGGACGTACCAAGCACTTCATCAACGCCTTTGGTGAGGAACTCATCGTGGACAACGCAGAGAAAGGACTTCTTCAGGCATGTGTGGCAACTGGTGCACAAGTGAAGGATTACACGGCTGCCCCCATTTTCATGGATAGCAATGCCAAGTGCCGTCACCAATGGGTTATCGACTTTGTGAAGGCACCAGCCTCCTTGGATGAGTTTGCCACCATCCTCGATCGTTCCCTCCAAGCCATCAACTCCGATTATGAAGCCAAGCGCCACAAGGATATCACTCTTCAACCGCTTGAAATCATCGTCGCCAAACCAGGACTCTTCGACGAGTGGCTGAAGAGCAAGGGCAAACTCGGGGGTCAACACAAGATCCCTCGCCTCAGCAACTCCAGACAATACATCGAGGAACTCATCCAGATGAACAAATAGTTCGACGAAGTCAATCAATGAGAAAATCTCCGTCTTATATTCTTCACTCTCTTCTGATAGCAGCTACCCTGTTATTATTCTTGGCGTGCGCTCGAATGGGCACTCCTGATGGCGGACCTTACGACGAAACCCCTCCCAGGGTGGTTCACACTTCACCCAAGTTTGGTGCCACTAACGAGAAGAATGTGAAGAAAGTGACAATTGAGTTTGATGAGATGGTGAAGATTGACAATGCGATGGAGAAAGTGGTTATTTCGCCTCCACAGATACAACAGCCCGAAATCGAGGCCAATGGACGGCGCATTACTGTCACTCTGTTTGATACCCTCAAGTCTAATATGACCTATACCATAGATTTTGCTGATGCTATCGTTGATAATAATGAGGGGAATCCATACGGCGACTACGCCTTCACGTTCTCGACAGGTGAGCGTGTCGATACCTTTCAGGTGTCAGGTCATGTGTTGAATGCGGAGAATCTTGAACCGATCAAGGGAATGCTGGTGGGACTTTACAAGGTAGGAGAAGGTGAAGAAAGTGATTTTATTCAAGAACTGCCTGATTCCATTTTCCACACTACACCTTTTGAACGCATCTCTCGTACAGACAGCCGTGGACATTTTGTCATTAAGGGACTTTCTCCTGGCCAGTATCGTTCCTTCGCCCTCAAAGACTTGAATCAGAATTACGTGTATGATCAGCGTGCTGAATTGGTAGCCTTTTCTGACCGCATCCTCAGTACCTCCAGTCGCCCAGACATCCGTCCTGATACTATTTGGCACGATAGTATTCACTACGATTCCATCATATATACCCCATATACGCATTACTTTCCCGATGACATCGTCTTGACAGCCTTCGAATCAGCACTTCAGGATCGCCATCTGCTCAAAAGTGAACGTCCCATCCTACAGAAGTTCTCCCTTTATTTCACGGCAGGAAGTGACACCTTGCCACGTTTGACAGGACTGAATTTCAATGCTGAAGGTGCTTTTGTCATTGATGCCAGTCAACACAATGACTCCATTGACTACTGGATTAAGGACTCCCTCATCTACAATCTCGATACCCTGCAAATTCAGCTTGATTTCTATGAGACAGATACAATAGGGAATTATGCCATCACGACTGATACACTGCGTTTAGTGTCCAAGCTAACGAAAGAGCGTATGGCTCGCGATTTGCAGGAACGTTTCGAAGATTGGGCAAAGGAATATAAACAGCAGGTGAAGGCTGAACGGCGTGCAGCCGAGAAAGCCGCTAAAGAGACCGAACAAGAGGGTGAGGTTTTGACCACCACTGATGAACAGGAAATAGATGAAGGGCCTGAAGCCAAACCTACAGAGAAGTCTGAGGAGAAATCTGGTAGCAAAAAAAAGAAGAAGAAAAAGAAAGATGACGATGAAATAGAGATCCCTCCATTGCCTGAGGAGTTCCTTACCTACAAATTGAACAATGTGCAATCGATGGATCCTGACAAGAACATCGATTTCATCTTCGAAGAGCCGCTGGAAACAGTTGATCTCTCCAAGATACATTTCAGCATAAAGGTGGATACCCTTTACGAACCTGCCAGATTCTTGTTTAGACAGGTGCCTGGGAAAATCAAGACTTACCGTCTCTATGCAGAATGGGAGACTGACTCCACTTATCAAGTTGAGATAGACACGGCGGCGTTCATCAATATCTACGGAAAGCGTTGTGAGGCCATGAAGCGTGTCATTCGCATGAAACCTCTTGACTCCTACTCTACGCTCTTTGTGAGGTTGCCTGGCAGCGAATGGAATAATTCCTTTGTGCAATTGATGTCAGGAGCCGACAAGGCGGTCAAGACCATTAAGGCTGAAAATGGACATGCAGACTTCTATTTCCTTAATCCTGGCGTTTATTACCTCCGTTTGTTCCGCGACCTCAATGGCAATGGTGTTTGGGATACAGGTGACTACGATCAACAACTCCAACCAGAGCCTGTCTATTATTACCCAGATGAACTGACGCTTAAAGGACAATGGGAAATCACCCAAGATTGGAATCCGACAGCCATCCCCTTAGCCAAGCAGAAGCCACAAAAAATCACCAAGCAGAAGCCTGACAAGGAGAAAACCATCAAAAATAGAAATGCTACAAGGCAAAAGCGATAGCCATGAAATACAAAGAAAAGATTATGTTTCTTTGGCATTTCGCCTGATTTGCACTAACTTTGCACTCAAATTAAGAAGATTATGGCACAAAAACCAAGCATACCGAAGGGTACACGTGACTTTTCGCCAGTGGAGATGGCGAAGCGCAATTATATTTTCAACACCATTAGGGAGGTGTATGCGTTATATGGCTTTCAGCAGATTGAGACGCCAGCGATGGAAAACCTCTCGACGCTGATGGGCAAGTATGGCGAGGAGGGTGACAAACTGCTCTTCAAGATACTGAACTCGGGCGATTTCCTTCATGGGATGACAGCTGAGGAAGTGGCGACCACAAGTACGGGAAAGTTGGCGGCAAAGTTCTGCGAGAAGGGCTTGCGATATGATCTGACGGTGCCGTTTGCACGTTATGTTGTTCAGCATAGGGAAGAACTGGCACTGCCTTTCAAGCGTTACCAGATTCAGCCTGTGTGGCGTGCCGACCGTCCACAGAAGGGCAGATATAGAGAGTTCTACCAGTGTGATGCCGATGTGGTGGGCAGTGACTCGTTGCTGAACGAGGTGGAGCTGATGCAAATCATCGATACCGTGTTCACACGCTTTGGTGTGAGAGTGTGCATCAAGATGAACAACCGAAAGATTCTGACTGGCATTGCGGAGATGATCGGACAGGCAGAGAAGATTGTGGACATCACCGTGGCGATGGACAAACTGGACAAGATTGGCTTGGATGCTGTGAATGCAGAATTGGCGGCGGACGGTATTCCTGCTGAGGCGATTGCAAAGTTGCAACCCATCATCCAATTGAGTGGCACGAACGAGGAAAAACTAGCGACGATGAAGGAGGTGTTGAAGGATTCGGAGATTGGTTTGAAAGGAGTGGATGAGATGACCTACATCCTTGCGAAGTTGGGTGGTTTGAACAATCAGGTAGAGTTGGATTTGACATTGGCTCGTGGCTTGAATTACTATACGGGGGCCATCTTCGAGGTGAAGGCATTGGATGTGGAGATAGGCTCCATCACGGGAGGTGGTCGCTACGACAATTTGACGGGCATTTTCGGTATGCCAGGTTTGAGTGGTGTGGGCATCTCGTTTGGTGCTGACAGAATCTTTGATGTGCTGAACCAATTAGATCTCTATCCGAAAGAGGCTGTGGGTGGAACCAAGGTGCTGTTTGTCAACTTTGGCGAGGCTGAGGCTGCCTATTGCCTGCCCGTGTTGGCCAAGGTGCGTGAGGCTGGGATTAGCGGAGAGATTTTCCCTGACTCCGTGAAGATGAAGAAGCAGATGAGTTATGCCAATGCAAAGGGTATTCCGTTTGTGGCGCTTGTAGGTGAGAGTGAGATGAAGGAGGGCAAAATCAACTTGAAAAATATGACCACAGGTGAACAAAAATTGCTGACTGCGGCAGAGCTGGTGGAGGAATTGAAGGGATAAGTCTTTTCCTATTATACATATATATAATAAGGAACACGATTATATAAAAGAACACGGATGAGGCTGATGCTTCATCCGTGTTTTCTTTACCGACTTGTTGTCTGCACGTATCCTTATCCCTGTGCCTGCGCCTTTGCAGCCTGCAGGTTGATCTGCGTGGTAACACTGCTGAGCAGTTTCTCCATGATGATGGGCTTGTTGATGAAGTCGTTAGCTCCAAGTTGGAAACCCTTAGAGATGTCCTGCTCAGAGTTAAGTGCCGACAGAATGATGATGGGCAGGTCTTTTGTGGCATCGTCTGCACGGAGACGACGAATCACTTCGAAACCATCAATGCCTGGCATCATGAGGTCGAGCAGCAAGAGATTGGGTTTCTTCTGCGCAATGGCGTCAAGAGCAGCCTGACCACCATTGGCAGTACGGATTTCAAACGTGTACTGAGAGAGCATCTTCTTAATAAGGAGGATGTTCAATGGAACATCATCGACTACAAGGACGGATAGGCTTTCAACGTCGATTCCTGGTGTGATGTAGTTGTTCATATCGGTATGTTTTTTAAGTTTTTATTGATTTCGTATGGTTGTTTCTTACATGTCCTCAATTTCGTCTGCAGCGGATGGAGCTGCTGGTGTCTGGGGAGTTTCCGACTCGCGACTGGCCGTGTCATCAGGAGTGGGCGAGATGTACTCCATTTCCTTGATGAAGTCGTCGATGGTGGACTGATTGCCTTGCAGCTTCATGTAGCTGTAGCAGATGGTCTCGCCTGGTTTGAGGATGGATACGGCGGCACGAAGTGTTTCTGACATCATGACCTGGAAATTGATGATTTCCTCTTCCGTGTCCACGCCTTTGTGTTCGCGGATGACAGAGCCCACGTAGGTGATGTTGTTGGCTGCCGATACCTTGTTGTTGGGGAAGTAGAGGCAGACGAGTTCGATTTCTTCTGGTCGGATGGCCATTGTCTCGCCCTCTTCGTTGAGAATCCAAATCTTGCCGACGAGGAGGTCGCCTTCGATGTTGCCAGAGAATTTCTGCTCAGCAAGGAGTCGGATGCGGCTGAGGAAACGGTTGAACTCGATGTAGTTGTCGTAGAACTCTGTATAGATGGTGAATCCGATGTTGGGCGAGATGATGTTCTGCTTGCCTTCGGATGTGATTTCATAAATGTTGACGTCCTGTGGGATGAGATCCTCCACGTCGTTCAGTTCGTGACAGCTGGTGCAGAGGGTCTGTGTTTTGGGTTCGATGAAGGTGTTGCCACAGGTGTTGCATGTGTGGATGACAGCCGGACGGTCGTAATCCATACCGATGTGACGCAGTATCTTGTGGCACTTGGGGCAACGAAGCTGACCACCGAAGTTGTAGGTGTGCTCAGGCGATACGTTGGCACAACGGAAGTGGTGGATGACCTCCTCGGTCTGCACGGAAGACTGTCCGCACTTGGGGCAGGTCTTGATGTAGAGCAGATGGGAGTGGAGGCACTTGGGGCAGAGGAACACCTTGTTGACGAACTTGGTGGCGCGGAAGAGCCCCTTCTCTGCCATCGACTGAAGGAACACGAAATAGTCAGAAAGTTCGTATTGTCCAAGTCTGTAAAAGAGGTCAAACACCGGAATAGCATATCCAGTGGATGCAGTGACGTCGAGTTTGGGCTCGAGCACAGTCTTCTTGCGTGAAATCAGATAGCGAGTCAAGCGGATGAAGAACTGGTTGGAAGACATGATGGGGTCTTCGGTCGCTGCAAGACCTATCAATGTATTGTAGTTGATGATGTTTTCAACGGCAGTGAGCACCTCCATGTCATTCCAATTGTCTGAATAGCCGTCGATGATCTCGTCGTAGCTGCCCATCTTTCCTTTGAGGGAGGCAGACACGAAGAGTGGCTTGTAACAGCATTTGGTGGAAGTGATTGGATTGATGCTGTTGAGGATGGTTTTGGTCTCCTCAGCAGAATCATTGACGATGAACACAACATCGAAGAGGTATTCAGGGAAGTCAGGGCTCTCATCAAGCGCAAAGGGGTTGTCAAGCAGGAGCACCCGTCTGTCACCGTCATTATTTTGGATAGTTATCATACGCTTAGTACGACTTGATTGTTATTGTTAGTCTTGTTCCTTACATTGCACCCATTGTTTATTTAATAGAGTGCATCAGTCAAGTTGCAAATTTATGATAATTTTTTCAAAAAAAAACACTTTCGACACTTTTTTTTAGAAAAATGTCGCATTTTGTCTCTTTTCAGCGCATTATGAGGGGGTTTTAGTCCAAATAGCCTGCTTTCTTGAGTTCTTTGGCGGCAAGGTCGCACTCATCCCACCATGCTTGTCCGAAGCGTCGGATGAGGGGTTCTTTGAGAAATTGATAGACGGGGAGTTGGAGCTTCTTGCCGAGGTCGCGGGCGGGTTGGCAGATGTCCCATTTGTGGACATTGACAGCGGTGATGCCACCCACTTTCGAGAGACGGACGGGATAGAGGGCGCAGGAGATGGGCTTCTGCCAATGGAAACGTCCGCAGCGGTAGGCGGAGTCGATGGCACAGAAAGCACAGGGGGAGGGTTTTTCTGAGTGTTTCAGAGAATCTGAGTGTTCCAGAGAATCTGAGTCTTCGGAGGAATCTGAGTCTTCGGAGAGATTCGAGTTTTCGGAATTATCGGACTTCTCCAATTCGCCGTATTTCACGAACACGCAGTCCTTGCCGTTGATGATTTGGGTGACGAGTTCCCCGTCCTTGTCGGGATAGACGACGCCTTCGGCTTCAATTTGTTGTTGAGCCTCGGGTGAGAGGTCATCATGCACCACCTCGTATGCCTCTTCCAAAAGCCCCACTTCTTCCATCGTGACAGGCGCACCAGCATCGCCTTCGATGCAGCAGGCACCATGACATTTCTCCAAATCACAGCAGAAGAAAACCTTGAAGAGGTCGAGCGAAACGAGGGTGTTGAGTATTTCGAGCATAAGGATGGGGTGTTAGAAAATATGATGTTAGAATCAAGGCATGAGGTATTAGAAAGAAGATTGAAGCAGCCGACGGCATTGCTCCTCATCTGTGGCCAGTTGCTGTTGCAGGGCTTCGATGGTGGCAAACTCTTGTTCTTTGCGAAGGTGATGCAGCAGTTCGATGGTGATGGTTTGACCATAGAGGTCGCCGTCAAAATCGAACAGATGCACTTCGATGCTACGTTGCTGACCGTTGTGAAGGGTGGGACGGGTACCGACATTGAGCATGCCGAAGAAGGGTTGAGAGTTGAGAACCTTTAGCTCGACGGAGTCAATTGAGAGTTGAGAGTTATGAGCAGGGAGATTACATCTCACCAGGTAGGCACCATTTTCGGGGATGAGCTTGCAGGGATTCACTTGCAGGTTGGCAGTGGGATAGCCCAACTTACGGCCATTCTGGAAACCCTGCACGACTTCGCCTTGCAAAGCGTAGTGATAGCCTAACAAGGTGTTGGCGGTATCGACATCGCCACTGAGCAAGGCCTGACGAATGGCGGTGGAGGAGATTCGTTGTTCGGACATGAGTTCTTCACAGCCGATAACCTCGATGCCTAACTCCTTGCCATCGTGCTGGCAATCTTCAAAACCAGTGCGGTCGTGGCCGAAATGGTTGTCGTAGCCCATCAGAAGCACCTGCACGTTGAGCTGTTCCTTGAGGATGGTGCGCATGAACTCTTGGGCACTCATCTGTGCCAGCTCTGGCGTGAAATCCATGAGCACGACCTTGTCAATTCCAGTCTTCTGGAGGAGGGCTGTCTTCTCGTTGGCAGTTGAGAGCTGACAGTTGAGGGTTGAGGGTTGGTTGAGCACCTGCAAGGGATGATTGGGGAAGGTGAGCACCACGGCGTCAAGTCCTCGTTCGTGGGCTTGATTCACCACCTGCTGCACCACGAACTGATGTCCCCGATGCACGCCATCGAAGGTGCCGATTGTCGCCACGCATGGTCTTGTCGTATTGTCCTTACCCACCACTTGCATAGCTATTTACAGAGGCGACAGTCCTCGCATTTGTCGAGTTCGCCGCGGAAGCGTTTCTCCACTTTCACATAGAGCTTCTGGCGCAGCGGCTCGAACTTGATTTGGTCGATGACCTGTCCCATGAAAGCGTTCTTGAGCAGGGTGCGTGCCTCGGCTTCTGGGATGCCACGCTGACGCATATAGAAGAGGGCGGCTTCGTCCATCACGCCCACCGTCGAGCCGTGAGCGCACTTCACGTCGTCGGCATAGATTTCCAGCATCGGCTGGGTGTACATCCTTGCGTCGGTCGATGCACAGAGATTGGCGTTCGTCTCCTGCGAAGCGGTCTTCTGAGCGTCCTTATCCACGAGAATCTTGCCGGCAAAGGCGCCGACCGACTTGTCATCCACCACGTACTTATAGAGTTCGTTCGAGGTGCAGTTCGGCACCTGATGATGAATCAGCGTGTTGTTGTCGATGCGCTGGTTGCCGCCGCCGATGGCACAACCGTTCAGCGTCACCTCCGAGTTCTCGCCCTGCAGATAGACGTCGCAGAGGTTGCGGGTCTGTCCGTTGAAGAGCGTGATGCTGTTGTGCTTCACCGAGCAGTCGCGGCCCTCCCTGATATAGACATTCGAGAAGCGAGAGCAGAGCGGCGTGGTCTCCTCAATCTCGTAGAGGTCCAGACGGGCATTGTCGTGGCAATAGACCTCGATGACCTGGGTGGTGAGGAAGCGCTGCTTGTCGGCAGCATGGTCGTTGATGATGATGGTGGCATCGCTCCCCTGCTCCATGACGATGAGCACGCGGCGGTTCATCATCGTCGCGGCAGTGCCCCTGAGCCAGTTGTCCACCACGATGGGGTCGTCCACCATCATGTTCCTGGGCACATAGACCAGCAGGGCATCGTGCACCAGTGCCGTGTTCAGCGCCGTGATGGCATCCCTTGTGTCGGCCACCCGATGATAGTAGGGAGCCACATCGATGGGCGCATCCTTTATATTATATATGTACGCGGAAGGAGTGACCGTCAGGGGCGAAAGCGAGATGCCATAGTTGGGAGCGAAGGCGGCATCCACATCCGTATATTTGTAGCGCTCGATCTTTCGAGTGGGGAAACCATTCGACACAAACGCATCAAAAGCCTCGTCGCGTACGGCATTCATCACCGCGCAACTCTTGCCCTTGATCAGCTCGCCCGCCTCGCGGTATAGTTCTATGTACTGCAACTCGCTCTTCATGCCAGTTCCTCTTTAATCCAGTCGAAGCCCTGTTCCTCAATCTGCCGCGCCAATTCCGCCGTGCCCGTCTTCACAATCTTTCCGCCGATGAGCACATGCACGAAGTCCGGACGGATATAGTCGAGCAGACGCTGATAGTGCGTGATGACGATGGCACTCGTCTCCTCCGTGCGGAGCTTGTTGAAGCCTTCTGCCACAATGCGCAGCGCATCCACATCCAGACCCGAGTCCGTCTCGTCCAAGATGCAGAACGTGGGTTCGAGCATCGCCATCTGGAAAATCTCGTTGCGCTTCCTCTCTCCGCCTGAAAAACCCTCGTTCACCGAGCGGTTCATCAGCTTCTGGTCAATCTCCACCAGCTTCCGCTTCTCGCGCATCACCTTCAGGAAGTCCGTCGATTTCAGCGGTTCCTTTCCCAATGCCTCACGACGGGCATTCACTGCCGCACGCATGAAGTTCGTCATGCTCACCCCCGGGATTTCAATCGGCGCCTGGAACGACATGAAGATGCCGGCATGCGCCCGCTCCTCCGTGTTCATCGCCAGCAGGTCCTGCCCGTTGAACGTGATGCTGCCCTCCGTCACCTCATAGTTCGGATTGCCCACAATCACATTGCTCAGCGTCGACTTGCCCGCACCGTTCGTGCCCATCAGCGCATGAATCTCCCCGTCGCGAATCGTCAGGTCGATTCCCTTCAATATTTCCTTCTCGCCAACCTTGGCGTGCAGATTCTTGATTTCTAACATATTCCCAAGTTCTTTTTCGCCTGCAAAGTTACGACTTTTTTCCGACATATCTCACACATAGGCAGCAGAAAAGACGTGGGCACCCCGTGCTCACGTCCTTTCTTACTTCAATTCTTATCCTTCACCGCCACTTGGGGGCAGACCACCGCCGCCATTCGAATCATCATCATCTGGAATCGGCTCACCACCGCCACCTTGGTCATCACCACCTTCATCGGCATCCTGCTGACCCTCAGCAGTTGGCACCTCCACGAAGCGGAATTCCTTCTCATCGTTCAGGCGCGAAGTCAGTTCGGCGGCGGGCTCGAACAGCACCGTAATCTTGGCGCCAGCGCTCGTCACCAGCTTTTTCTCCAGCTGACTCTTGCCGCTCACTTTCAGCTTGAACGTGCCCAGACCGTCAATGCTGACAGCATTACCATTCAGCAGTTCGTCGATGATGCTCTGTGGAAAATCGGCAAACACACCATTGATTTCACCCACCGAGAACGTGCTGCCGCGAGCCATGCGCTTCGCCAACTGTGTCTCCGTGACGGTTGCGAGACGAGTCCATTTAGGATAGTAAATAATCTCCTTGGTTTGAAGGTTCACGCCCTTCATCTTAATCAAACTAATCATAGCTGTACTGTTTAAAATTGATAATAAGGTTGGTTATTTCACGTCATGCTCATGACCGTCTCCGTTCATGATACATGATTTGCTCCGTTCATGATACATGACTCACTCCATTCATGATACATGATTCGACCCATTCATGATACATGATTCGACCCATTCATGATACATGACCGATTCCATTCATGCTCATGGTCGATTTCATTCATGCTCATGACCTGTTCCGTTCAGGCGGAGGCCGCCCTTTCTCTTCCTGCCGATGTGCGTTCATTTGCCGAAAGTTTAGGGGTTATACAATCTGTTTACTATTCGCGCTGTCTCTAAGAAAGCCTCCCCGCCGCCCGTCGCGAACAGGCGAGCGGGAAGGACACATCATAGAAACAACGTGTTTCTTATTCATTACAATCGCTTATAAAGGCCGAATGGCAGATTCTTGTTAATGATGGCGAGAACGTGCCATCGCTTGGTGACATACACTTTCGACTTCTTGCGATGAATGGCGTTACAGATTTGGCGGGCAACCTTTTCAACAGGCATCACCCAGAAGAGGCCTTCGCCTTTAGCCATTGCCGTATCAACGAGACCAGGGCGGACATCGGTGACGATGATGTTACCACCAGCTTTGAATGCTTTCTTGCGCAGGGCTTCCATGTAGTTGATTTGGTAGGCTTTCGTTGCGCTATAAGCAGGTGCCATCGGTTCGCCACGCAGACCGCCAGCCGATGTGATGGCTACGAGGTGGCCGTGACCTTGCTGCTCGAAGATGTGGTAGAGCATATCAACAACGAAAGTCCAGCCCGTGACATTTGTGTCGAGCGTTGGGCACTCCACATCGTAGTCGAGAGAGGGATTGATTTCACCCGTGCCTGAGCAGACGATGGCTAAGTCAATGCTTTCAAGATTCTTTTGGAGTGAATGGATAGCCAGTTCGATTTCTTCCTGTTTGGTGATGTCAGCCGTGGCGGTAAAAGTATTGCTGAGATGTTGCTGTCGTAATTCGTCCAGCAAATGAGTGCGTCGTCCAACTATGCCAAGACGATTATCTTCAGTTGCATATTTCTCAAAAAGGGCTTTGCCGATGCCAGATGTGGCTCCGATGATGATGATAGTTTTCTTGTTCATATCGTTCTATTCGTTGTTGAAGATTTCCGCGAGTTTCGCTTTCAGTTCATCCACATTGTTGGGTACGGCGATGATGGTGCCGTCGTGGTCGATGAGGAACAGGGCACTGTTAGCGGTGCCGTGCTTCGTGAACACTCCGAACTCATCATTGAGGTCAACGAGGCAGGGCCAAGGGTAGCCGTTGCGCTCAACAGCCTTACGCATGGCATCGGTGGACTCGAATTCGTGGGCGAGGCTGAACACGTTCAGACCACGGTCATGGTCATGGTACTGGTTGTAGAGAGGTATGATGTCGTTGGCCTCGCGGATGCAGGGAGCACACCACGATGCCCAACAGATGACGAGTGTCAACTTGTCTTTGTAGAATTGGGAGGCACGGACTTGCTGCCCATCCATCGTGCGGACATGGTAGTCGTTGTACTTGCGACCACAAATCTGATAGTTCTTAGCCTCCTCGTCAGCGATACGCTGGTGAACGGGATGGTCTTCGTAAAGGTTGGTGTATTGCTGGTGGTAGATGTCAAGCATGGAGGCAAGCCCAGTATCATTGAAGTGGAAGCCTTTGAGCCGCCCGTCCAGTTCAAACAAGAAACCAAGCATCGGGTGGGCTTTGTAGTAGTCGAGCGTCCACTGATGATATTGGCGTTCCAGTTCGTTCATTGCCACCTCGTCACTCTCGTCCAACGCCTCATAAAGTGGTCGGAACTTTGCATCGGCGGCTTGCTCCATTGCCTGCCATTGCTGATACTCCTTGCCCGTAGAAGTGACCTTGAACTTGTCGCCATCGAGGGTGATGGTGACAGTCGCCCCGTCCTCGGAAAAGAATGCATCGCTGCGACTCGTCATGCCTTTCTCCAACACCTCGCCGAAGTCCACGATGTGCCACCGTTCAATCTGCGTGTCCTCCACATCGCACTCGAAACGCCCATCCTTCACGGTCAGTTGCAGGGGGCTGTCCTTCGGGTCAGTGCCATCGCGGTAGACGACAAGTCCGACGGCCTTAGTCCCTTCGGCAACCGTACCCTCAACGTGACATTTCACTTGTCCCTGCCCCGCCATTGCGACGAGTGCGAGCAGTGTGGTGATGATAGTTTTCTTGTTCATATTCGTTTCGTTTTATTTGTGGAATATTGCCCCGATGATGTAGTAATGAGGCGAGTATTTGAAGTATTGGCTGGTCTTGGCTTTTTCCTCAGTCAGTTCGTTCTCTCCACAGAAACGCCATCCTTTTGATTGCTCGTCCCACCAGAATGAGCCGTAGAAAACGAGGGGAATGAAGGTGTCAAGGGAGAACGAAGCGGGCTGGTAAGGTGCTTTCTGATAGCGGTAAACGGTTTGCGGTGCTCCTGCAATAGGTTTCAGTGTCAGTTTCCATGGCGAAGCATCAGTGCGAGAAGCACGCAAGGTGATGGTCTCAACGGAATCGGATTGAACGGGAGAAAAGCCAACGGAGAGGGTCTTTGAAAGGCGATAGATGCCCCGTTCCATGTCGTCGCCATCTTTTTCCTCATAGATACTCTTTTGGTCTTGCTCGTTGAAGTCCGAAATCATGGTCTTTGTTCTGAATCCGTACAGTTTCTTCTCGTCAATCATTCCCTGATGGTCGTATTCACGTATGACGATGGTGAAACCCGACGCGGAATCGCGCAGAGAGGAAATGTCGTAGGTGAAAACCTCATAGCCGTACATGGCCATGTGTTCCATGAAGTCCTCGGGCGTGGCTGTAACTCTTTTGATTTCTTGCCCCTGCCCCGCCGTTGCAACGAGGGCGAACAGTGCGGTGATGATGATTTTCTTGTTCATAATTCTTTGTTTTTGATGAATTCGCCCGCTAAGTTACAAAATGCCACAACAAAACACCCTCGGCGAACCCCATGAATTGGGTGCCGAGGGTGAAAGTATGAAACTAGTTTCAGAGTTTTCTGAGAAGATTGTCAAGAAAATTGGACGGGTATGTGTTGACTATAATGCATCAATTTTATCCATCACCGTTTCTGGCAGAACGTCAAGACCGAAAAACAAATGATTCTTGTCGTATCCCAGAAATGTAAGATATTTCATGATTAGGGCATAGTTGGCCTGTGCATAAACCATACTCTTGCGACCTGTTGCATCGAAGCAAATTGGTTCGTGATGGGCAATACGGTTACGGAACATCTTTATTTGCTGAAGTTCCTTGAAGATTGCTTTTTGACCAAGTCCTGTCTGCCGAGCTGGGAAAATTTGCAAAATTGATTGGTTGCCAAGACGGAAAGGCACTTTGGTAAACATATATGTCCAAAATCCGAAACTGACTGATGCCACTACTTTATCAGGGGTATATTTGCCTTTACTGACCATGTCCGTAATGTCACTCAATACTTCTTGTCGTTGGGGCGAACGTTCTAACATTCCACCGTTTTGTAGTTGATGATATATCCAGTCGGCATCATTGAAATGGCCGGAAAAGTGCTTGTTGATGGCATTGCGTAAAACGATTTCAAAAATGCTAAGAACACCATAAAATTTCTGGCAAAGACGAACATTGTAACGATATAATGTCAGTGCCTTAACGGCGTTGCCATCACAAGCATTCCTATATTTACTAAGCCTTGCAGCAGAGAATGCATTCTCAAATTGACGATAATTCATATTTTTTTCTTGTTTTTATTTGTACAATTCAGAAATTACGCCTATCTTTGCACCGTAATCCCCCGGAGTCCCTGTTGTCAAAACATACTTCGGGGTTAAGTTTTTCTTATAGGCAGGTGCAAAGATAATACTTTTTCGGGGAAAAGAATAAGTGTTAGCAAAAAAAGATGAAATATAGGAAGAAATGCGTACCTTTGCAGCGTTAAGTCCCGACAGTCCCTGAGCAATCAAGCTGTCGGGTCTGTTATTTATAAACTTTTCTTTCCGAAGGTGATTTCCTTGCGAATGCGGGAAAGCATCTGAGGGGTGACACTGAGGAACGAGGCAATGGCATTGAGCGGCAGCTCATTCACAATGCCGGGGCAGCGCTGCATCAGCAGGTTGTAGCGTTCGCGGGGTGTGGTGCAATGCAGGTCGAGATAGCGCGAACGGAACTGGAAAAGGATGTGCTCGGCGATGACGGCACGCAGTTTCATCGTCTCCATGCTTTGCTCGAAGAACCGTTCCAGTTGTTCACCGCTGACCCTCCACACACGGCTGGGCATCATCGCCTCAATCGTGGCCTGTGCCGGACGGCCATAGAGGAAAGTGGGGTAGTCCACCACGAACTCGCCCTCGAACGAAAACCATGTGATGTGTTCCTTGTCATCACTGGCACCATGCTTCACGTACTTGAAACATCCCTTTGTGATGAAAGCAAACCAACGAGCGGGGTCACCCTCACGCTCCAACTGCTCGCCCTTGCGGTAAGTGACGGCCTCGCCCTCACGCTCGCAAAACTCCCGCAGCGTTTGCAGGTCCAATCTGTCATTGCTGAATTTCTGTTCCATTGTTCATTATTGATAGGTTGAGGTATTTGCCGCCACGGTGTTGTGGCATGGGTTAATGACCGCAAATCTCGGCGGTCATGCTGTTCAGCGCCAGGCACATCTGGCGGGTGAGGGGCAGGCGCTGGTTTTCGTGCGGCCAAGGGGCGAGGATGAGGAAGCGCCCTTCGGCACATGCCTCGTAGAACTGATGCCCCGGACGGGAGAACTCGTTGAAGCCCCAGGGGGTGAGGAAGATGAGCGGCAGCCGCGCATCGAGCACCGCCCGCATCACCGCCTGCTCTCCTTTGGATATGGCGGGCGACACGAGGATGGCTCCGCTTCGGGCTCTCGCCAGCATCCGCTCGACGGTCTCTGCCACCTGCTCGTCGGTGAGGCTCCGCGAGCACTGCACCTGCACCTTCTCGGGGTGTTGCAGCAGGAAGCGGTTGCCGATGGCGGCGTAGGTCTGGCTGCCGATGGTCTGGTCGAAGCGCACCCGGAAGTACTCGGGATGCCCTCGGCGCACCGACAAACGGCGAGGGTTCTCGTGCAGGTACTGAAACCAGCGGTCCAGTTCGCCATCCCCTTCAAGGATGTGGTCGTTGTAGTTGCGGGAGAAGAGGAAGCCTGTGGGGGTGGTTGCTTTGGCGGGTGTGTTCTTTGCCGTAACGGTGTTGCTGCATAGGGAGACTTGGGGGAAGAACTGGCGGTAGGCTTTGTTGCAGCCAGCCTTGAAGCCTTTGAGCACCATGCCCAGGTGCTGCTCCATCTGGCGGGTGACGAAAAGGATGCCGTGCAGATGGTCGGGCATCAGTTGGAGCGCCATGGGTCTCACCTCGGGGTAGTAGTTGGGAATGGACAGCCAGCAGCGTTGCACTTCCTCGCCCCTCCACCGTCATGGTGATGAGATAGATGCGCCGGGACTCGTAGTCGTGACCGACACGACGGCGAAGCATCGAGGGCTTCTTCTCGCCAGCGAAGGGCTTGTGCTTTGCGAAGGCTTCTTGGTCCATGGGGGTGGGGGTGTTGGTTGGTGGGTGGTTGGGTTTGTTTGGGTGTGTTCTTTGCTGGTGGGTTCTTTGCCGGTGTGTTCTTTGCCGCAACAGTGTTGTGGCATAGGCTAACGGCTAGCCCACCGTGCCTTCGAGGGAGACGCTGAGGAGCTTCTGGGCCTCGACGGCGAATTCCATGGGGAGCTTGTTGAGCACGTCCTTGGCATAGCCGTTGACGATGAGGCCGACGGCTTCCTCGGTGGAGATGCCACGCTGGTTGCAGTAGAAGAGCTGGTCCTCGTTGATTTTCGAGGTGGTGGCTTCGTGCTCGACGGTGGCGGTGTTGTTGTGGATGTCCATGTAGGGGAAGGTGTGGGCACCGCACTGACTGCCCAACAGGAGGGAGTCGCAGGAAGAATAGTTGCGGGCTCCGTCGGCCTGCTTGCCCACCCGGACAAGCCCTCGGTAGGAGTTCTGGGACTTGCCTGCCGAGATGCCCTTGGAGATGATGGTGGAACGGGTGTTCTTGCCGATGTGTATCATCTTCGTGCCGGTGTCGGCCTCCTGATGATTGTTGGTGACCGCCACTGAATAGAACTCGGCCTGGCTGTTGTCGCCACGCAGCACACACGAGGGATATTTCCACGTGATGGCGGAACCCGTCTCGACTTGTGTCCACGAGAGTTTGCTGTTCGCACCACGCAGGTCGCCCCGCTTGGTGACGAGGTTGAGCACACCGCCCCGACCCTCTGCATCGCCCGGATACCAGTTCTGCACGGTCGAATACTTCACCTCGGCATTGTCCATCACCACAATCTCGACGATGGCGGCATGGAGCTGGTTCTCGTCGCGCATCGGTGCCGTGCATCCCTCTAGATAGGAGACGTAGGAACCCTCGTCGCAAACGATGAGCGTGCGCTCGAACTGACCCGTGTTGCGGGCATTGATGCGGAAATAAGTGGAGAGCTCCATGGGGCAACGCGTGTTCTTCGGAATATATACGAAAGAACCGTCGGAGAACACCGCGCTGTTGAGCGCTGCAAAGTAGTTGTCCTTGGGCGGCACGACGCTGCCCAGATACTGACGGACAAGGTCGGGATGGTTCTTCACCGCCTCGCTGATGGAACAGAAGATGATGCCCTTCTCCGAGAGCTTCTCCTTGAAGGTGGTCTTGACCGACACGGAGTCCATCACCGCATCGACGGCTGTGCCAGAGAGCGCCAGACGTTCCTCGAGGGGGATGCCGAGCTTGTCGAAGGTCTTCATCAGTTCTGGGTCAATCTCCTCTGCCGACTTGGGGCCGTTCTTGCTCTTGGCGGTCGGGTCGGCGTAGTAGGAAATGGCTTGATAGTCAATCTCCGGCAGATGCACATGTCCCCAAGTGGGCTGTGTCTGCGTGAGCCAATAGCGGTAAGCATCCAACCGAAATTGGAGGAGCCATTCCGGTTCCTCCTTCTTCTGCGAGATGAGACGAATCACCTCTTCGTTGAGACCTTTCTCGATGATCTCGGTGTGCACATCGGTGGTGAAGCCAAACTCGTACTTCTTCTCCGCCACACTGCGCACAAACTCATTCTGCTCGCTCATTCCTTCTTCTTTGTAGGTAAGATTTTCTCCGTGGCCTTGTCCACCACAGGTTTCAGTCCGTACTTAGGCTCACAGCCGTTGGCCACTTCTGTCGCATCGGTCACCAGCAGCAGGTCGGGGATGATGATCTGCGTGGCATGCTTCATCTGATAGTAGAACTCGGTGCGCTTGCCCAACTTCTGCGTCTTGAAGCCCGCATTGCTGGCAATGAAATCGAAGAGGTTGAGCGCCACGCTGAGCATCAGGGCATAGCAGACCACGCCCACCAACGCACCAATGATGCGATTGAGAAAATTGAGCTTGAGTTTCTTGAAGAACTCCGTGAAGAAAGCGGCAATCCATCCCAATGCAATCGGCACCACAATGACGATGAGCACAAAGGCGATCAATCTGCCGAAGCCGATGCTGGCACCCGTCTTGTCTGCCAAGAAGTCGCCAAACTGATGATAGAGCGTGGCGGCGATGAGCAAACCGACCGCCACACCCAAGAAGTGTGCCACCTGCTTGAAGGCGCCCTGCTTCCAACCAATGAAGGCGCCCACAATCAGCACAAAATATAGAAGTATATCCATTAGTAGCTATTGAATTAGAGTTTCGCCTTCACTTCCACTTCCGTGTAAGTTTCCAGCACGTCACCCTCGCGGATGTCGTTGTAGTTGACGATGGAGATACCGCACTCGAAGTCGCGACCCACCTCCTTCACGTCATCCTTGAAACGCTTCAAGGCCAGAATGTCGCCAGTGTGCACGACGATACCGTCGCGAACCACACGCACCTTGTCGTTGCGGTGCACCTTTCCTTCGGTCACCCAGCAACCAGCCACCGTGCCGACCTTCGTGATGTGGTAAACCTGACGCACATCCACCTGAGCCGTCACCTCCTCCTTGAGCGTCGGAGCCAACATGCCTTCCATTGCGTCCTTCACCTCCTCGATAGCATCATATATAATAGAATAGAGGCGGATATCCACTCCATACTGCTCTGCCAATCGGCGAGCTGCAGCGGACGGACGAACCTGGAAACCGATGATGATGACATTCTCGGAAGCGTGTGCCAGCTCGACATCGTTCTCGCTGATTTGACCCACCGCCTTGTGGATGACGTTCACCTGAATCTTCTCGGTGGAGAGCTTGATGAGCGAATCGGAGAGTGCCTCGATAGAACCATCCACGTCGCCCTTCACCACGAGGTTGAGCTCCTTGAAATCGCCCAGAGCGATACGGCGGCCCAACTCGTCAAGCGTCAGACGTGTCTGGGTACGCAGACCCTGTTCACGCTTCAACTGCTCACGCTTGTTACAGATTTCGCGAGCCTCCTGTTCAGTCTCCATCACGTGGAAGGTATCACCGGCAGTCGGTGCGCCATTCAGACCGAGAATCACGGCTGGCTCGGCAGGAAGTGCCTGCTCGATGCGCTGACCACGCTCGTTGAACATCGCCTTGATACGGCCAAAGTGTGTACCTGCCAGCACGATGTCGCCCTGATGGAGCGTACCATTCTGCACGAGCACGGTAGCCACATAACCACGTCCCTTGTCGAGCGTCGACTCGATGATGGAACCTGTCGCCTTACGGTTAGGATTAGCTTTGAGGTCGAGCATCTCAGCCTCGAGCAACACCTTATCCATCAAGTCCTCCACACCAATACCCTTCTTGGCACTGATGTCCTGACTCTGATACTTACCGCCCCATTCCTCCACGAGGAGGTTCATGGCAGAGAGTTGCTCCTTAATCTTATCTGGATTAGCTCCTGGCTTATCAATCTTGTTGATGGCGAACACCATCGGCACACCTGCTGCCTGAGCATGTGCAATCGCCTCCTTGGTCTGAGGCATCACATCGTCGTCGGCAGCAATGATGATGATGGCGATATCGGTTACCTGAGCACCACGGGCACGCATGGCGGTGAATGCCTCGTGACCCGGCGTGTCGAGGAAGGTAATCTTACGACCATCCTTCAACTTTACTTTATAAGCACCGATGTGCTGGGTGATACCACCCGCCTCACCAGCAATCACATTCGTGTTGCGGATATAGTCGAGGAGCGAAGTCTTACCGTGGTCAACGTGACCCATCACCGTGATGATTGGCGCACGTCTTTCGAGATCTTCCTCCTTATCTTCCACTTCTTCGATAGCGTTGGACACCTCACCCGACACATACTGCGTGGTGAAGCCGAACTCCTCAGCCACGATATTGATGGTTTCAGCATCCAGACGCTGGTTGATGCTCACCATCATACCGATAGACATACAAGTGGCAATGACCTGAGTGACGGAGACATCCATCATCGTCGCAAGTTCGTTGGCAGTTACGAACTCTGTGATCTTAAGCACCTTGCTTTCTGCGTTCTCGGCCATTTCCTCCTCAGCCATACGCTCGTGGATAGCCTGACGCTTGTCCTTGCGGTACTTCACGCCCTTCTTCTCCTGCTTGGCTGTGAGACGAGCCAATGTCTCCTTTACCTGCTTTGCAACTTCTTCCTCAGTCAGTTCCTGAGGCTTAACCGGCTGCTTCTTCTTGTTCTTTTTCTTGCCCTGACCCTGCTGCTGAGCCTGTTGCTGGTTCTTCTGCTGCTGGGCATTGTTCTGACCTTGCTTGCCGCCCTGCTTCTTGCCCTGACCCTGCTGGTTCTGGCCATTGTTCTGCTTGGCAGCTGCATCGATGTCAACCTTATTGCTCTTGATGCGGTTGCGCTTCTTCTGACCATTTCCCTGGCCGTTCTGTCCCTGCGCATCGCCACCCTGAGCCTGCTGACGCTCCTTGCGGCGCTCAGCCTTACTCTTGCGGTCAGGACGCGTCTTGCTGTTCAGGCTCGACAGGTCGATGAAGCCCACCTGCTTGAACTGCACACCAGCCTCAGCAGGTGCAGCCAAGTGATAGACACCATTCTCGTCCTGTTCCAGACGGTCAGCAGGAGTCTGCTTACCCTTCTTCTTGGTAGATGGCTCACTCGTCGCAGTCTCTTCCACTTTTGTAGGCTTTTCTGGCTCGGCTGGTGCAACGGTTACAGCAGGTGCTTCGTCAGCCGCCTTCTTTGCCTCAGCCTCAGCAACAGGAGCCGCTTCTGGCTTGGGAGATTCAGCAACGGGCTTCTCCTCCTTCTTGGGAGCAGGTGCAGCCTTCTTTTCGGGCTTGGGTTCCTCTTTCTTCAAATCGTTGATATTGCCAACAATCTTCAGTTGGGGCTTCTTGGCTGCCTTTTCTTTCTCAAGGCGCTCCTTCTCCAAGCGCTCTTTTTCCTCACGGGCAGCCTGCTGACGCTCCTTCTTCTCCTGCTGTTCCTTCACCTTCTGGTTTTGGATCTTCTGCTTTGTTTCGGCGTTCTGCTTCATGTCCTCGCCGAACTCCTTTTGGAGCAGCGCATATTGCTCGTCCGTGATTTTGGCGTTTGGCGTCGCGTCTTGTAGCGCCAAACCCTTCTTCTGCAGGAATTCAGCCACGGTGTTGATTCCCACATTCAGTTCTTTTAATGCTTTGTTCAGTCTTACTGCCATATAGACTTATTTAATTGTACATGAGATTATTCTTCAAATTCAGCCTTCAAAATGCGGATTACTTCGTCCACAGTGTCCTCTTCGAGGTCTGCCTTCTCTACGAGCATAGCACGTGGAGCACCCAGAACAGCCTTTGCTGTATCCAGACCGATGCCCTTGATGGCATCAATGATCCAAGGCTCGATTTCATCTGTGAACTCATCCAGATAGATGTCTTCTTCGTCAGGCTCTTCACCATTCAGTTCGCGGAAGACGTCGATGGTGTAGCCCGTCAACATGGATGCCAGTTTGATATTGTCACCATTCTTACCGATGGCGAGGCTCACCTGGTCTGGCTGCAAATACACCTCGGCCTTCTTCTTCTCCTCGTCCAATGTGATGGAAGATACGGAAGCAGGACTCAGCGAACGCTGGATGAACAACTTGATGTTGCTGGTATAGTTGATGACGTCAATGTTCTCGTTGTGCAACTCACGTACGATACCATGAATACGACTACCCTTTACACCCACACAAGCACCAACAGGGTCAATGCGCTCGTTGTAGCTCTCCACGGCAATCTTCGCACGCTCACCAGGGATGCGGGCAATACGCTGCACCGTGATGAGGCCGTCGTTAATCTCAGGCACTTCCTGCTCCAACAGACGACGCAGGAAGTCTGGAGAAGTACGGGAAAGGATAATCTTAGGATTGTTGTTCAAGTTGTCCACGCGGAGCACAACGGCACGAGCCGTTTCACCCTTGCGGAAGAAGTCGCCCGGAATCTGCTCACCCTTTGGCAAGAGCAACTCATTGCCCTCGTCATCGAGCAACAGCATCTCGCGCTTCCAAATCTGATACACCTCGCCGCTGACAATCTGTCCCACCTTGTCCACATACTTGTTGTAGAGGTTATCATGCTCGAGATCGAGGATTTTGCTGGCCATCGTCTGACGCAAAGTCAGGATGGCACGACGGCCAAATTTCGCAAACTCCACCTTCTCACTCACTTCCTCGCCTACTTCGAAGTCTTCGTCAATCTTCTGAGCCTCTGACAACTCAATCTCCGCATTCTCATTCTTTACTTCGCCGTCTTCAACCACCACACGATTGCGATAGATTTCAAAGTCACCCTTGTCAGGGTTTACAATCACGTCAAAGTTCTCATCCGAGCCGTAAGTCTTCTGCAATACGCTGCGGAAACTGTCCTCAATCACACTCACCAGAGTGGTTCTGTCAATGTTTTTGGTCTCCTTGAAGTCCTTAAAAGTGTCTATCAAGTTGACACGTTCTGTTAATTTTTTTGTAGCCATAAGTTAAGACCCTCTCTGCCCTGCGGGCATCTCCCCCTCAATGGGGAGAACAATCCGGCTTGTTGGCAAACAAGAGGAATTTTTATTTATTATTACTATTTTTATTCTTTTTATTTCTTCCCTAACACCCCGCACGGTTCTCCCCATAGAGGGGGAGATGCCCATAGGGCAGAAGGGGTCTATTTGAAGTCTATGATATTCTTCACCCACTTCACATCCCCATAGCCGAAGGCCTTATCCACCTCTACCATCTGCGGACGCTTCTTCCCCTCAATCTTCTGCTTCTCTATCACCGTCACCACAAAGCCATTCTCATCAGCGCTCTTCATCGCACCCTCCATCTTCTTGCCATCAGCTGTCAGCAGTTCTACATCATAACCAATGGAGTTGATGTATTGCTGAAGCACCTTGAACGGCTGACCAATACCCGCGGAACCGACTTCCAGTTCAAAGTCCTCCACATCGCGGTCGAAGTGTTCCTCGATGAAACGGCTCAGTTCGCAGCAATCGTCAATCCATACGCCATTCTTGTGGTCAATCTCCACAGTGATTTTGTTCTGCTCGTCCACTGTCGCGTCCACCAAGAAATACTCTTTGCCCTCCAACCATTCGAGAGCCAATTCCTTCACTTTGTTTTTGTCAATCATATGAAAATCAATTATACAATAAGAAGAGGGAACTCTGCAGTCCCCTCATTCATTTTCGCTGCAAAGGTACAACCTTTTCTCCACATCACCAAATTTCTCAGCACATATTTTGTTATTTTCTCGATTTTTCTAATGAAAAATTTGGAGGATTCCACAAAATATTCTTAACTTTGTAATGTCTAAGAACTTGAAGGATGAAAGACATTGTGATTTCGAGCGTACAAAATCCACGTGTGAAGGCGGTAGTGGCATTGCAACAGAAGTCGGCTGAGAGAAGGCGGACAGGTCTGTTAGTCGTAGAGGGGAAAAGAGAGTTGATACATTGTGTAGAAGCAGGCATGGAAGTGGAGGAGATTTTTGTTTGTGAGGAGTTGGGCGAATGGAAGTGCGATAATGTTTTAGAAAACACAACGATGGTGACAAAGGATGTGTATGAGAAAATGGCGTATCGAGGCGGAACGGAAGGTGTGATGGCTGTGGTGAAGAGTCCTGAAAGGCGTTTGGAAGATTTGAAGTTGAGCGAGAATCCGTTGATTGTGGTAGTGGAGCGTGTAGAGAAACCTGGAAATTTGGGAGCTATCTTGCGGAGTGCAGATGCAGCAGGAGCGGATGCAGTGGTGGTGTGCGATGCCTTGACTGACTTGTGGAATCCTAATCTAATTAGGAGTTCGATAGGCGCAGCCTTCACGGTGCCTTGCGTAGCATGCGAGAGCACAGAGTGCATCAAGTTCCTGCAAGCTCATGGAATCCAAATACTGACAGCGCAGTTGCAGGATTCGAAGTTGTATTACGATACAGATATGAAGTGTGGAACAGCAATTGTGATGGGAGCGGAGGCGAGTGGGCTGACGAACATGTGGAGGCAGGCAGCAGATGCACATATCAGGATTCCAATGTTGGGAAGGCTGGATTCGTTGAATGTCAGTGTGAGTGCGGCCATCTTACTATATGAAGCCGTGAGACAACGAGGGGGAACACAGAGAGGTTGAGAGTTAATTTTATGACCTAAATGAAAAAGATAGAAAATATGAAAAAAGCGATTTTGTTTTGCTTGATGATGTTGTCGGTGATGATGGTGAGTGCTCAAGATGATTATTTCATCAAGAATTATGGATTGACTGATGAATTGAAGGTACGTGGTGGCACATGCATCACCCAGAATAATGGTTTCATCTGGATTGGTACATCGACTGGCTTTTTTGCGTTCGATGGCAACCATATACACTCTTACAACATCCCTGACGAGGAAGGATCTGGAGGATTCTATGGCCGTGTGCTGTCACTGGAGAAATCTTCCGATCATAATTTGTGGATTGGTACGAGAAAAGGTATTTATGAGTTTGAAATGATTACAGAGGACATGCATCTCTTTGAGGCACAAGGATTACCTGAGCATCCAGATGTGCGTGTGATCAAATTCGACAAAGAGGATAATCTCTGGAGCATCATGAATGGTAAAGCCTATCGAATTGATATAAAGAATAAGACGGCTGAATGTATCGGCGAAGGTGTGATGTCTCCCAGTTGTATGACTGTAACGAAAGATGGCACCGTATGGTTTGGTGACAACAATGGGATGTTGTATAGATATGATCCGTCCAACCGTCGCCTGCGTTCCTACAATGCTAAGCCCGAGGAAGTGGAAAGGGTGACATATTTGTCATGCATCACTGAGATGAGGAACGGAAAACTAGCTTTGATAACATACAAGAACGGCGTGTTCTTGTTCTCGCCCAAAGACTTGACATCAAAGGTGCTGATGACGCACGATGATGAGGGTATGCCTATCATTGCACACACTGCCATTACTCCTAATGGCGATGAACTATGGGTGGGGACAGAACGAGGAATTGTCATCTACCGTATGAGAGATGATCACATCAGTGGCATCCGCCAATCAAGTTCGCCTATCAACACTTTGTCGGACAATGCCGTACACACGCTGTTTGTAGATGATGAAAACGGAGTATGGGCTGGAACCTTCTTTGGTGGAATGAACCGTATCAGTCTCTCACCTCACAACTTTTCCGTATTAATGCCTGAAAATAACAAGGAAGAAATCGACGTGTTTCGTGAAGTGTGTGAGGACAATAACGGCCACTTATGGGTAGGCAGTGAAGATGGTGGTCTGTATTTGGTGGACAGAGAAAAGGGTGTGCTGCACAAGGCTGATCTAAACTGGGGAGGGGAAGAACTTCCATTTAATATCCAGTCGCTGATGATGGTGGGTGATGACCTTTGGCTATCGAGCATTACTAATGGCATCTATGTGGTGGACACTAAGGCTATGAAGTTGATTCGCCGATACAGAAAAACCAACAATACACCAGAAGGACGCATGATTAGCGGCATCAGCATGTGTCAGCAAAACGGGACCATTTTTGTCAGTTCATCATTAGGTGTCTACATTTTCGACAAAAAAGAAGAAGCTTTCATTATGATGCCAGAGATGGCCAACACCTATGCCCACCATCTTTTTGCTGACCGTCACGGCAACGTATGGGTGACAACTTTTGATAAAGGTCTTTGGAAAATTCAGCAGAAGAAGGGTCAATGGAAGGCTGAGCGGACAAAGTTTACTTATCCTAGCACCACAGTCATCATGGAGGACTCGAAGGGAGTCTATTGGGTGGGAACCGATCTACATGGTTTGGTTTCCTACAATGATAAGACAGGCGAAACGATGCAGCAAGATGAGTCGGAAGGATTGCAGCATGAAACCGTGACGAATATATTAGAAGATACACATCATCGTCTATGGATCAGTACGTTCAACGGATTGTACAGTTACAATCTAGGCAAGAAGGTTGTCAACCACATGACAGTGGCCAATGGGCTACCTTCGACCTATCTTAATTACTCTTCGGGCTACATCGATAAGGAAGGCTTCATCTATATCGGTACGTACAAGGGGTTGCTTTGTTTTACTCCTACATCGTTTGTCCTTTCGAAAGATAGGTTGAAGCCCTATTTCCTTAATCTCTACGTGAATGGCCAGCATATCACACCGAATGACGGTTCAGGCATTTTGGATCAGACGCTGTTCCAAACCAAAGAACTCCATCTGACCCGCGACCAAAACACTTTCACCATCATGTATGCCGTCCCATCCTATCGCAGTGGTGAAATAGTGTGGTATCGCTACCGATTGAATCCTGATGAGCCTTGGACTGTGACCGATAACGCACAACCCATTCAATTGTCGAACCTCTCAACTGGTACATACAGAATCACTCTGCAAGCCAGTTACAACCCTGAACGCTGGGAGGGCGAAGCGGCTGTGCTTGTGGTCAAGGTGGCCACTCCTATTGCATTGAGTGTTGGTGCTTTCATAATCTATGCGTTGGTCATTATTAGCATTGTTGTTGGGGTGATGTGGTGGATCAAGAAGAAAGAAATCAAGAAGTTAAAGCAAGAAGGTTGAGAGGATGCTTAAAGTTGGAACATGGGTGATCCTCGTGATGATGTTTACACTGAATGCAAGGGCACAAAGAGTGTTCTCTGAACAGCGTGGACGTATTGAGAATGTGACCGAGCCCTATCTGTCATCTTCGAAAGAGGGCATACGGAAAGTCGGCTCTACTGCCACAGCTCCATTAACTTGTATAGGATCACCCAAAGTGCCTGTGATTTTAGTACAGTTTGCCGACCTCTCTTTTACGGTGGCTACGAACGATGACGAGATCAATATCCTCTATCACAATTTTTTCAACGCTAAGGAAGGAGTGCATCCTGCCGATAACGTTTGCTCTGTCAGAGAATACTTTCGCAACAATTCTGACGGGAAGTTCAGTCCTGAATTTGATGTTATTGGACCTGTAACGCTTTCCCAAAATTACGCCTACTATGGGGAAGATAGCAAGTATGGATCAAAAGACATTCATATCAATGAACTTTACCAAGAAGCTTGTAAAGCAGCGAAGACAGGAAGTGACAAAGATTGGAGTCAATACGACAATAATAACGACGGTAAGGTTGATATAGTCTTTTTCATCTATGCTGGACAAGGGCAGAATCAGCAAGGTGCGCCTGATAACACCATTTGGCCGAAGGAAAGCACCTCATCTCTCACAGTAAAAAGTGAAGGTGTTTCGGTTTCTTTTGCTGCTTATGGCTGCACCTGTGAGTTGCTTTTTAACCAGATGGATGGTATCGGCAGTTGCATCCATGAATTGTGTCACGGAATAGGATTGCCAGACTTCTACGACACCAACGAATATGCTTATGGTTTGGATTATTGGGACGTCATGGATTCTGGGTGCTATAAATCAGGTGGACGGGCACCGGTAGAGCTCTCAGCCTATGAACGTGATTTTTTTGGCTGGAGGCAACTGGTTGAATTAAATCCAGATGAAGCTTATAGCCTTACCCTTCAGCCAATGGAGAAAGGAGGCGTTGGCTATAAAGTGGTCAATAAGGCCAATCTCAACGAATACTTCATTTTGGAGAATCGGCAGAACATAGGGCTCGATATGTACATTGGATGGCAAATAGATTATCAGCAGCAGATATACGGATGGAATCATGGATTAATGATTACGCATGTGGATTACAACGCCACTTCGTGGAGAACCAACAAAGTGAATACGAGTAGATACCATCAGCGCATCACATTGGTTCCAGCTGATGGCGAATTGATTACATCTATTAAACAGGATGACTTACAGGCAGATGAAGAATGGACAGATGCATGGGCACAATCGCAACATGGCGACCTCTATCCTGGCGACGATAATGTCACAGAGATGTCCTCATATAGCGTTTTTAGAGGGGGTACGCTGGAACAGACCATTGACAATATCGTCGAGCATCAGAATGGTGTCATTACATTGGACATCAACGGAGGGAATCCAGAAGGAGTGCGAGAGCCTGATGTACCAGAGATAGCATAAAAAAGCCTCACACAAGGAGGCTTCGTATAAATGGACAGGCTCTGCGAAGTGCGTTAAGGCAACTTCGCAGGGTCTGCTGCTGTATAATTATCCATCCGCAGATGATAGTTCATCACTTGTTCCAATGTGAAATGGAAAGCGGGGCTGTCAGGAGGCAAAGGACGGTGTGAGAAGGTCTGGAAATAAAGCAGACAAGCATCGCGCCACCATTGGGCATCCTTGGCCTGACGCTGGAAACGCCATAATTGTTCTTCATATTGATCAGCAGGCACGTAAGGTTTCATCGCCTCCCATGTTCTCACGAATTCATTGGCTTGACGCACACCACGGTCATAAGTGTAACAAAGATTATCCCACAGGGAAAGCCCGTTGCTCATTATTTCATCCCAACCTACATGATGGAACCAGAGAACGAGGTTTTCAGGGCAAGTACCTTTCTTATTATATAATGTACGCAATGGTTCAGGATATTGACTTACGTTGTTGGAACCAATATTGCCAGCCAGACAAGGCTCCTCGTGATCAGAGCGGTTGAAGCCAATGCCGATGGTGTCAACACGATGGTAGAATCGTGGTAACCAGTCTTCACGTGATCCCCGAGGGGCATACCATGGCTCAGGACCATAGTGGTGACCTCCTGCAAAGATATGATGCAAACCCAGTGGCATCATGTAATCCACCACAGCTTCACGGCTTCTCAACAAGAGTTGGGTCATCGGACGGATAAAGTCTTGATTCTCCGTCTTGTAATAATCTCGCAGAAAATCCTCTGCTATTGTCTTAGAGGAAACATTGACATCATTTGCTAATCTGCCAAATGCATACCAATTGGCCATCGCAAGGTCGTTGGCTGTCCAATTAGGGCTGTCGCCGATGTTAGCAACACCTGCCACACCCACAAAATTGGGGATGTTCCCTACCAAATCCATCGTGTCAAAGAACTCACGCCACATAGGAGCTAAGAAACAAGTGTGGATGCTCTCACCTGTATATTCCTGTGTAATCTGGAATTCCACCATCATCTTTGTCTTCTTCAATCCAAAGAAGAGAGGAGATACTGGTTCACGAGGTTGAAAATCAACTGGACCGTTTTTGATTTGGATGATGACGTTATCAGCAAACTGTCCATCGAAACGGACGAACTCCTCGTATGCTTGATTGGCTCGGTCACCCTCGTAAGCACGTTGAGCAGGGGTTTTCTGAGCATCTCCATTGCCTTTGGCTGAATAAACGAAAGCACGCCACATGACGATGCCACCATAAGGCTTTAATGCTGTTGCCAACATATTGGCACCATCTACATGGGTACGTCCGTAATCCATCGGTCCAGGCTCTCCTTCGCTGTTGGCCTTCACCAAAAAACCACCAAAGTCTGGAATAAGGCCATATATTTCCTTCACTTTCTTCTGCCACCATTGAGGTACCCTTGCATCCAATGGGTCAGCCGTATCGAGATCGCCCAATGCCTTGGGAGAAGCAAAATTGACGGAAAGATAGACCTTGATGCCATAAGGACGTAGCACATCGGCAATCTTAGCCGTCTTCTTCAGCATATCCGAAGAGAGGGCGATAGGTTTGGCATTCACGTTGTTGAGTACTGTACCATTGATACCATACTCTTTGTTGATGCGTCCGTATTCTTCATATCGGGCTTTCAGAGCCTTGGGCATGGAACCTTTACCAGCAGGAATTTCTTCCCATTTCCAAATGGAACGTCCAGCAAAGCCTCGTTCCACAGTGCCATCAGGATTATCCCAATGGTTGAGCAGACGCAATTCAAATGTCTGTCCCCAAGCCAGGCAACAGATGGCCAGCATCAGGAAGGTGAAAACAGTCTTTTTCATCTTGGTGATTTTCTTACAATTTTACAATAGGGGTTATTTCTCCTTTTATGAAACAAGAAACGGCTTCTCACATCAGTCTCTACGGAAAATGTCTCTCGTATAGACTTTCTCCTGAACATCGTCCAGACAAGCATCATAGCGGTTGGCAATGATGGCTTGCGACTGCTCCTTGAACTTCGCAAGGTCATTGACCACCTTTGAGCCAAAGAACGTGGTGCCATCTTCCAGAGTTGGTTCGTAGATGATGACCTGTGCGCCTTTTGCCTTGATGCGCTTCATGATGCCTTGAATGGATGACTGACGGAAATTGTCAGAGTTGCTCTTCATTGTCAAGCGGAACACACCAATCACCACTTCTTTCTCAATGGCTTGGTTCCATCGTATGCGATTAGAATAGCTGTAATATCCTGCCATCTGCAACACACGGTCAGCAATAAAGTCCTTTCTTGTACGGTTACTCTCCACAATGGCAGTCATCATCTGCTGAGGCACATCTTGATAGTTAGCTAGCAACTGCTTCGTGTCCTTGGGCAAGCAGTAGCCGCCATAACCGAAGGACGGGTTGTTGTAGTGCGTGCCAATACGTGGGTCGAGACCTACACCTTGAATGATAGCTTGCGCATCTAATCCCTTCACTTCGGCATAGGTGTCAAGCTCATTGAAGTAGCTCACACGCAATGCCAAATAGGTGTTGGCAAACAATTTTACAGCCTCGGCTTCCGTCAAGCCCATGTGGAGCACGTCGATATTCTCCTTGATGGCACCTTCCTGCAAGAGGGCAGCAAACGTGTTGGCAGCCTCACGCAGTTCCTCGGCATACTTCACTTCTATGCGCTTAGGTGCCCCCACGATGATACGAGAAGGGTAGAGGTTGTCGTACAATGCCTTGCTCTCACGTAGGAACTCAGGTGAGAAGAGCAACTTCATTGCATAGCCGTACTTGTTGTACAGTCCTTCGGTATATCCTACAGGAATGGTCGATTTAATGACCATTACGGCATCGGGATTTACTTCCAGCACCAAGTCAATGACCTCTTCCACGTGGGATGTGTCGAAATAGTTCTTCACAGGGTCGTAATTGGTCGGAGCTGCAATCACTACAAAATCTGCATCTGCATACGCTTTGCGTCCATCGAGCGTGGCTGTCAAGTTCAATTCCTTCTCTGCCAGGAACTTCTCAATATATTCGTCCTGAATGGGTGATTTTTTATTATTGATTAGTTCCACTTTCTCTGGAATCACATCAACGGCAGTCACCTGGTGGTGTTGTGCCAACAAAGTGGCAATGCTCAAACCCACATAACCGGTGCCTGCCACTGCCACTTGAATGTCTTCAAACTTTCTCATATTTTATCTAGATTATCAATCTTCTTACCTTAATCCTTTTTCAGCCCTTACCTTCTTACTATATTCTGAAGGCGACATACCATATTCAGCCTTAAAGTTCTCTGTAAATCGCTTGGGATTCCCATATCCAATCTCCAAGGCGATATCTGCAATAGGCATCGCTGTCTGATCCAGGTATTGCTTGCCACGCTTCAGACGAATCGTACGAATGAACTCGGCAGGTCCCTTGCCTGTGATGTTAATCAGTTTCTTATAGAGATAGGTACGGCTTAGCGACAATTCTTGCCCCAATACCTCAACTGAGAACTCCGTATCCGACATGTGATCCTCACAAATCTTGATGGCACGTTGGATAAATTGTTCATCCATCGAAGTAATGGTGATTTCACTAGGCGCCACATCCATCTTTTCACGGAACTGGCGTTGACGGTTTTCACGTTTCTCAATGAACTTCTTCACTCTCAGACGCAACATCTCTACGTTGAATGGCTTCGTGATATAATCATCTGCACCCAACCGTAGACCTTCCACCTCAACTTGGTCACCTCGACGGCCTGTCAGTAAAATTACAGGAATATGTGACCAACGTAAATCTGTCTTGATATGCTTGCAGAGTTCCAGACCATTCATCTTAGGCATGTTTACGTCACTCACCACTAAATCTATATTGTCATTTTCCTCCAGACGAGCTAATGCCACTTCGCCATTATTAGCTGTAATCACATTGTATTCGCCTCTGAAATAGTCATGTACGAAGCGACACATGTCAGGACTGTCATCGACCATTAACAACGTAAAACGCTGATTTTCACCCGTATCGTTTCCTCCCGATAGGTCTTCCCTTCTGGCATTCACCTTAGCCGCATTGTTATCATCAATACCCACAGGTTTATCACTACTCTTTCCCCCGTAATCTTCTTTGGACTGAACTGTCTTAGCTGGTGTTGTTGGATGGGTCGTGGCAGGCGCCGTCACCTGTGTCATCACGGCATCCACCGACGGAATCAATGCAGGCACCACAGTTCCTTTGCCACCTGTTGGCAGCATGTTCACTTGATGTAACAGCAGTTGCGCATTTCTTAGAATCATCTGCACACGCACCCTTACATCGTCTGTTAGAGGTTCTGCCGCCAACTCTTGCAAAGGGGTGATGATGAGCGTAATGGGTGTCAACAAATCCCTGCTGACACCACTCAGAACACCCTGTTTCGTTTCTTCTAGTTCCGTTCTGTGCTCAGAGCGCATCTTCTGCGTCTCTTCCTCCATCCTTTTGCGCTCACGTGTCAGTATCCAGCGACCTATCGCATAGGCAACTACTGCAACCAACAGCACACCAAACAAGACTGCCCAAAGCGCACCTTGTGAAAAGAGCCCGCCAACTTGTGCCACCATCATTATTGTTGTCAAAATGTTTCCCATTTGTGAGTTCATGTTATCTTTTGATGATGCAAAAGTAGTAAAAATAATTCATTTCGTGAATTTTTACTGCATTTTTTTCATCGTTGAAGCCTCAGAATCCGTTTTTGTACTCCAAAGGGAACGAAAAATCCGTTTTTCTTCTCGTCATGATAGAAGAGCGCCAGGTTTGCATGGACAAAGTCGCGTCACGTTAAAAATAAATGAAATACAATGAGGAAAGCCACATTTAAGTTAAAATATTTTGGGGGGAAGAAAAGAGTTCGTATCTTTGCCACGATTTTACTAAAGCCATACAAACCAGAATCAACACCTGAATCAAAAATGGGCAATTCGGACAGCGCCATCAAGCAACTTCTTGACGAGATGACTCCCATTACATTGGAGGAAATGACAGGCATCAAACTGATGAACAGGCTCGACACCAAATATGTAGCGTCGAAGGCTCAGTTGGTGCAGTTGCTCAATTTGGTGCAGGACAAGTATTACGTTCAGGAGACATTGGAGCGACGCATCATTCCTTATCTGACCACGTATTACGATACAGACAATCATTATATGTATATGATGCACCACAATGGATGGGCCAAGAGGATGAAGGTAAGGGTGAGGACCTATGTGGCAAGTGACTTGACTTTTTTGGAAGTGAAGAACAAGAACAATCATGCTCGTACGAAAAAGAAGAGGATTGAGGTGCCAAGTCAGGATGACTTCAGGGCAACGGAGGGAGTGCATGAATTGGTGCAGCGCAAGACTGGATTGGATTTGGATAAGTTGAATGCAGTGGTGAGGAACCAGTTTGACCGTGTGACATTGGTGAATAAGGGAAAGACTGAGCGTTTGACGATTGATTTCAACATCGGGTTCCATAACTTTGAGACGAATCATGACCACGGGACGGATGATTTGGTGATTATCGAACTGAAACGTGATGGGAATGTGTTCTCGCCTGTGTGCAACTTGCTGAGGGATATCCACGTGCATCCAACGGGTTTCTCGAAGTGTTGCATCGGTATGGCGCTGACTGACCCAGGGTTGAAGCAGAACAACTTCAAACCGAAACTGAGAAATCTGGAAAAAATAAACGGAAGGAAATTTATTGATCACGAAATATAATAATAAGAAAATATGGACGCTATCAACGACTTTTTTGCAGTGCTGTCGAGTGACACATGTCGAATCCTCGACCTTTTCCTGCGACTGATTATCAACACAGTATTCACCATCCTCATTGCACGAGCCTTCTACTTTCCGAAGGCTCGCAGACGTGACTTTTTCTTCACCTATATTTTAGTGGGTTTCTGCATCTTCATGCTGATTCACCTGATGGGTGACGCCAAAATCAAGACCGGTATTGCGATGGGTCTCTTCGCTATCTTCTGTATCATGCGCTACAGAACAGAATCTGTGCCTATCCGCGAAATGACGTACCTCTTCCTCATCATCTCCCTTGCTGCCATCAACGGTTTGGCCTGGGCAGCCGATATCAGTCCAAAACACCCAGAGTTTGCTGGTCCGCTGATGACGAGTATGGGCGAATTGATTCTGACCGACCTTGTGTTTGTATTGGGCGTTTGGATTGCTGAGGCAAATAAACTGGTGAAGAGCCTTTCGTCAAAGTACATCAAATATGATAAGATTGATCTTATTAAGCCTAGTTGCCGCAAGGAACTCATCGAGGATCTGAAGGCACGCACAGGACTTGACATTACGAGTGTATCCATCGGCTCTATCGACTTCCTCAAAGACATGGCCCTCATCAAGATATATTATAATACAGATGAGGAAGATGAGTCGGCGCAGAAAATGCCTAAGGAATATGCATAACCGACCAATATCTTTTGCGAAATTTAATATTAACAGTTTGACATGAAGAAGATACTAACACTATTAGTTTTGAGTTCCTCCATTTTCACTTTATACGCTCAAAGCGATGATTTTGGCATGGACTTTTCAGTGGGTGTCGAAAAGAAATTGCGTCCAGGCACACATATTGGTTTTGAAGGTGGAGTGCGTACGATGGATCACACGAAGAAGGTGGATCGTTGGTCGGCTGGTGTGGGTGTGAGCCAGCGCCTCTATTCAAACAATACTTTTGAATTGAAGGCTGGTCTCAAATGGGAATATATGTGGCTGAACTACCCAGAGCAAACCAAAGACAAGACGGAGAATTATGAAATTGAGCATCTGGATCTTGACGAGAATGATGAACCTTTTATCTATTACACCAATGACTATATGGGTTACAACCATCGTCACCAGTTGTGGAGAGGGCGTCATCGCACCAGCCTCAGTTTGACAGCGGACTATCAGCCCAACAAGCGATGGAGTTTCTCTTGGAAAGAAATGGTGCAGTACTCGCACCACAACAAGGCCAAGACAACAATGGATCGCTATCGTATAGAAGAAGTTGAAGAGGATGAAGCGGGTAACCTTAACTGCACATATTACTTGGATGATGACAACATCAAGGAGTACAAGGCCAAGGATAGAGTGCTGCTGCGTTCCAAGATTGGTGTGGATTACAATATACGCAAATGTCCTGTTGATCCCTATCTGTCGGCTGAATACGGATGTGGACTGAATTACTCCACCAACAAATGGAAATTCACAGCTGGCACAGACATCAAGATCAACAAGCAAAACAAGATAGACTTCTTCTACCGCTATCAGACGGAAGATGACGATGACGAACCCAACGGGCACTTTATCGGATTTGCTTACAATTTCAAATTCTGACACACAAAAAGAAACATGATATGAAAAAAGTTCTTTCATTGACGGCAGCACTTGCCTTGAGTCTTTTGACTGCTTGGGCAGAAGATTCTGATCAAAATACAGGAGCATTCAACTTGTATTATGTGGTTAGCGATGGTTCTCTGGCTGCACAGAGTTGGAAGGTGGAACAACTCCAGAAGATTACCTTAGAGGAGGGCAAAATGAATGTGATAGCCACAGATGGCACCACCACAGAGATTCCTACTGCAGGTCTCCAGAAACTCGTTTTCTTTACAGAGACGGGAGCCACAGATATTGAAGAAATAGAGAATGGACAGACTCAGGGAAAGGACGAGGTGTATGACTTGATGGGACGCCTCATCAACCTTGACCCCGACCAACTTCCCAAGGGCATCTATATAATTAATGGTAAAAAGACACTCATTAAATAAGAAGTAAGATGAAAAGATTATATACGCTTATCGTTTTGAGTTGCTTGCTTTTGACATCTTGGGCACAAGAAGTTTACATTTGCAGAGATGGCTACTACACGAAACAAAATATCAGCGAGGGTTTGGCCATAAACCTCCATGATGCTCCTGACTCCATTACCTTCAGCAAGCCAATCATGCACCCCGTGGTTGAAATTGTCTATAATGGAACGGAAGCGAATGTTACAATTCCTTCATACATGAAGGATAGTGTGACATGCACCAGGTTGAACGGACTCAATTCCTACGTTTATCTTGAATATACAGGTAGCAGCGACGAAATCATATACAATGTGACAGGTAGCAGCACCAATGGCGCGCTCATCATCAAGGGCGACTACAAGATGCAGGTCAACCTCAATAACGTGACGCTCACCTCCACCTGTGGTGAAGCCATGCGTTTCAAGTGCGGCAAACGCATCGCATTGGTGATGGCTGATGGTTCTGTCAACAGCTTCACTGATTCGGACGGAGAGAGTACACCAGACCCATTGGACAAACACAAGGCATGTATCTACACCAAGGGACACATCGAAATCTCCGGCAACGGTACGCTGAACGTGACGGGTAACTTCAATCATGCCATCGACGCAAAGGAGCACATCAAGATAAAGAGAACGGTCAAGGCTATTAACATTTTGGGGGCAGTCGGTGATGGTATTCATGTTGGTGAGTTCTTCGAGATGAACGGTGGCGAACTGACCATCGACAACACAGCCAAGAAAGACGGCATTCAGGTGGAATTCAAGAGAGACGATGAAGGAAAGTTAATAGAGGATGATGATCAAGAAAATACAGGTGCTTTCACCATGAATGCTGGCACCATCAACATCACGCAGGCTCAAACAGAAGATGCTAAGTGCATCAAGAGCGAGAGTCATGTCTACATCAATGGTGGTACTATGGTGATTCATGCCACAGCCAATGGCACACGCGGCATTCAGGCAGGCGGCAACATCACGATTGATCAGGCAGAGGATGCCACGACCGACATCACTATCTATGCAGAAGGCAAAAAATGTACTGTATCTGACCATAAGAATGACCCTGATAAGTGTATGGGCATCAATGTGGACGGTCATGCCTACATCAAGGGCGGAACCATCAAAATCAGTATCACGGAAAAGGGCGAAAGTGCTATCGGTCTGAAGACAGACAAGAACCTCTACATCAGTGGTGGAGAAACGACCATTGCCGCTAAAGCTGTAAATTCGGATGGTATGAAGATTGGCTTAAATGGCTACATCACAGGTGGTACCACTACTATCACTAACAAAGGCACAGGAAGCAAGGGAGTTATCTACGGCGGTACGACGTGGAGTGTCAAAGGAGGAACTTTCATCTCTTCAAAACCAGTGAACAAATAACAACCGTTGCTCAAATCATCGCAGAAACAGCAGGAGGCTCAACACTTGGATTGTCTAAGGTTGAGCCTCTTCGCTTCAACCCAAGGGAAGCCTTACGGTAAACTTGGGTACTCCTTGGGCGCATTTTTCTAGGACGCGTTGCTTCTTGCAAGCAAGTCGTCTGCTTCTTGATGCCTGTCGTCCTGCTTCTTGTGTGCCGTTTTTTTGCAGCCCCTAAGGGAAAATTTTGTTACCCCTAGGGGCTGCAAATTTTTCCCCTAAGGGTAGCAGATTTTTGTCAAAACGGTGTCATCGTCATCGATTTTTTTCATTTGAAGAATGAGAAGGTTGGGACAAAAAATAACAAATGTGATATAAAAGTGCCGTAAAGTTTGGATGTTAGTGCTAAATTCACTACCTTTGCACCCGATTTTCCAGCGAGCCACTCATTCGGCTGAAAGAATTTTGGTGCGCTGGATAACACATTATTAATTATTATACACATTCAATTATGTATTTAGATTCAGCAAAGAAGGCAGAGATTTTTGCCACTTATGGTGCTTCTGCCACCGACACAGGTTCTTGCGAGAGCCAGATTGCACTCCTCACTTACCGTATTCAGCACTTGACTGAGCACGTGAAGGCTAACCACAAAGACAACGTGACTAACCGTGCACTTGTGCAGCTCGTAGGTCAGCGCCGTCGTTTCCTCTCTTACCTCAAGAAGAAGGACATTGAGCGCTATCGTGCAATCATTAAGAAGCTTGGTCTTCGCAAGTAATCAGGATGCGATTACTCATCTACGGATGGCTGTTCCCCTTGACGGAGCAGCCATTCTTCTTTTGTACGGCTCCAGCGCTTGTGGGTCCATAGCCACATTTCAGGATGTTCCTTGATGTCTGCTTCGAGAAGTTGGAAGTAGCGGTCGGTGAGGGAATTCTCTGGTACAGAAGCTGGATGGTCTTCCATCGGGATGATTTCAAGGTGATAGTAACCTCGTTTGGGGCGGCTCATGCGACCATAAGTGATGAAGGCATCGATTTTGCGGGCAATGTGCTCAGCACCGATGAAGACAGCGGTGTCGTGATTAAGGAAGGGCACGAAATGGTGGATGCTGCTCCACTTGGGTTGCTGATCGCTGATGAATCCGATGGTGTAGTTGGTATTTTCCTTGCGCAACTGGAGGATGCGGCGGAAGGTCTCTTTCATCTTGAGGCTCACACCTCCGTATTGTCCACGCAGGTCGAGGAATAGTTGATCCATCAGGTCATTGCGAAGCGGGTGGTAAATCTGTCCAGAACGACCCCAAGGTTGGAGGCTGTAGTTGATGGATGATATCCATTCCCAATTTCCGAAGTGGTTCAGGTAGATGAAATTGAACTGCTGGCCTGCTTCGTGGCGCTTCTTGATTTCGTCAAGTCCGCTGAAGGTCATGCGGCGCATGATTTCTTCCTTCGACATGGAGAGCATCTTGATGTCCTCAAAGAAGTTGTCGCACAATTGGTGGTAGAATTTCCGTTCAATGTCCTTCAGTTCCTTTTCGTCCTTCTCTGGAAAGGCGGTGCGCAGGTTCTCACGCACCACTTTCGTGCGATAAAACCGCCTCACAAAGAAGCAGATAAAATCGGAATATGCGTAAAGGACGGGGAAGGGGAGGATGCTGATGGTCCAAAGCCATCCTTTGAATAGTTTGTATATAAACATTGTCTTTGGGTCTATTATTTATTGTAGCAAATTGATGGCTTTTTCGATGATGACTTCAGGCTTGATGTTCATGCAGCGCAGGTCGCCAAACTTGCAGGGTTTCTTTCCGTAGATGGAGCAGGGGCGGCAGGGGAGGTCGAGCTGCAATTCCGTGTCGGGTGTCTGCCGATAACCTGAGAATCCTGCCTTTGGGTGTGTGGCGCCCCAAATGGACAGAACTCGGATGCCAAAGATGGAGGCAATGTGCATGTTGGCAGAGTCCATCGAGAGCATGAGGTCGAGTTGGGACATGAGGAGCATTTCGTTTTTCAGTCCTCCCATCTTGCCGCAGATGCTGATGACTACACCCTTGTCCCCTGAATAATCCTGTTCCCATGTTTTCAGGATGTCGCCCTCTTTCTTGCCGGCTCCGAAGAGGAGCACCTTGCAGCCCTGTGCCGCCAAAGCGTTCACAACTTGTTGCATCTTGTCCAATGGATATACTTTCTGCATGTGTGCTGCGAAAGGCGCCACACCCACCCATTTCTCGCCTGTCTGCTTTCTGCCGACAAAGTTCCTCATGGGGGCAAAGTCTTCATTTCGGAGGTCTATCTTGATACGTTGACTGAGATCGATGGAGAGGCCCAAGGAACGGAAAACTTCTGCATAGCGTTCTGTCATCGGCTTGAGGGCATCGTGTGTTTGTCCGTTGCCAATCAGTTCCTTCTTGTCCTTGCGTCCCTTATCCACTTTGGCGACTTTTGTGCCAGCCATCGCGAAGCAAGTACGAATATATTTGGAACGAAGCACGTCATGCAGGTCTGCCACAGCATCGAAATTACTTTCCTTCAGCCGGTTGTATATCTTCGTCAGGCCGATGATGCCATCCTGTTCGGAAAAGTCAATGCCACGCACTTGCACGTTGGCGGGAAGCCACTCGAACATAGGCACGAAACGGGTACGCGTCAGCATGGTGATGCGTAGTTCTGGATGCTGTGTGGCAAGGGCATAGAGCACGGGGACGGTCATCGCTGCATCGCCCATCGCGCTGAAACGCATGACGAGCAACCGCTTGATGGAATGATTTTTTTGTGCGCCAAACATGATTTCGTGTCTGTAAATCGGATGCAAATCTACACAAAAATATTGATTTATCAGTGAGTCTTCCTAAAAAAACGCAACATGGAGTGGACAAAAGCCGATTTTCTTGTGCGTGTTTCCGTTTTTCTTTGTACATTTGCCCACGAAAACCCAAAGGGATGTGACCAAAGAAACCTAAATTTTAATGTCAAAATGGATATGAAGAAGATTCAAGTTTTGTTGGTGTGCCTGTTGGCGGCAGTGGCTCTACAGGCACAGACCTCAGCCAAGGCAAAGGCATGTGTGGCAGAAGTGAAGAAACTCTATGCCGAAGCCAAGGAGCGTATGGCGTATAACGACCAAGAGGACTATCCAGCCGTCAGCGGCATGGAGACTACTTATTATTATATGGCTGCTGGGGCAGGTCCTATCAAGCACTACATCAAATACTACATTGATTCTGAAGAAACTGACGAAGGGGAAGTTCTGAGCTACAGGCCATATTTCTTCAGCGATTCCTACAACTCAGGAGCACGCAAGATTTACGAGGAGTATCTTGTGGACGAAAAGACAGGCACGCTGCTCTTTGCCTATGCCTATGAGGAGAATGGTGATGGCACCAAGAATGAGGGGCGCTACTATTATTACAAGGACGGCTCCTTGGCGCACAAGGATGTGAAGGTCAATACAGAGTTGGGTGCTTATTTCGATGAGACGTATATGAAGGCAAGGGCAGCCCGTCTTACGAAAGCTCTTGGTCTGACAATGAATGATTAAATACTGACATAATGAAAAAGATTTTTATTTATCTTACGCTGCTCCTGACTTTTTGCGGTTTGGAGGCGTGCAAGCAGAGCGGTAATGTCGCTGCTGATTCGGAAACGGAAACAACGGAAGCCGAAGCCCAAGAGGTTGAAACTGATGAACCTGAGACGTTGGAACCAGAGACTCTTGATGTCTCGAAATACTGGGAGAAGTTCCAAGAACTGTATAAGGAAGGAGACCTTGACGATTTGGACAACCCACTGACCAAATATGCGCTCATCGACATCGACGAGGATGGCATTGATGAGGTGTGGGTGCGTTCGGAGAATGACGAGGATGGCGCTGTCTTCTGTTTTGACGATGAGGATGAACCCCACCTCATCATGGCGGAAACAGAAGGTAAGCGTATCTCATTTGGCAAGGGCTGGGTGTATAACGGCTATCCTGCTGGTGGTCCCTCCTATTTCAATAACTACGTTGTGCTGAAGAACAGTCGGATTGAATTTGATTTCACGGACTTCCAGATAGAGGAAAACCATGAGTACTATATGGGTGATACAGAAATAGACGAAGCCGAATTCAAAGAGCTCAAGAAACACATCAAGGGCGAGGGAAATGCGCTGAACCCCGAATGGCATCAATATGTGAACAAGTAATCTCATGGAAAATGAAGAAGAACATTTTTTATTGTGTTGCGTTAGCCTTCCCTCTGTTGGCGCTGATGGGATGTAATAGCAACAAGGTCACAGGTGATGCCTCAAGCGAGGACTCAACAGTTGTCGAGGAGATGAACACCGACGATGGCAAGCACAACAAGGAATACATCATTCAACGTCTGGACAACATCTACAAGATGCAAGATGACAGCAAATGCTGTTCTGAACGCTATCAGAAACTTTTCAACGAAGCGCAGGAACTCAGCGAGAAAGGCGGTATGGTCTTTGTGGATGGTGACCACTGGGTGCAAGGCAACGATATTGATGAAGATTGGACATACCGTATTCTGGATGTGACGGACATCACCCCTACTACTGCCACAGCCAAAGTGCTGGTCAACAATTTCGATGAGCATGAAGTGACTCTTCAACTGGTGTTCGAACGTGATGACTGGTATGTGGACAATTTCCTCACTGAATCAGGGGGTGCCCAACCTGAAGTGTTTGACGAGGCGAAGGACATTCAGGCGTTCATCGCAGCCATGAAGAAAGACAACGAAATAGCCAAGAAACTCATTGGTGAATGGGGTTGGGTAGGCGACGATGTACCCGAACTGCTCCTCAAGTTCACCATGAAGGATGGCACCCTCAACAGCCTGAAAGCAGAAGAGTGTTATCTCTATCGCCTTTACTCCTTCCACAATCCTCTTTGCGGCGTGTATGACGGCAAGGTGCAGATAGGACAACGTCCTGACAATGACGCCATTGACCTCACGCTGGAAATCAACGAGAAGGGAGATGAACTGACGGGACACATCATGCTGAAATTGGCGAACTTTGACTATTCTTATGATGGCCCCATCACGCTACGAAAGAATTATTTCAGATATAAAGACAAATAATCATATTGGAAATGAAAAAGTTACTTGTACTTTTAGTTTTTAGCTGCTCACTCGCAGTTGCCGTTGCCCAGAAGAACTATACCCTTGACGAAATCCGTATGGGTTGGGCAAAAAAGACCATCACAGGTGTCAAGAGTGGCAATATCATCCCATTGCTTACCGCATTTAACAAGACTTGGCGCACCGCCTCAGCCACTGAGTTGCTGGCACATCCCGTCACCAACGAGGGAGATGAGGATGCTTATTCCATTACGGTAGATACCCCCAACGGATACGTGAGTGCCCAAGAGTTGGGTGATGATGGTGAGGACATCGCAGCTTGCGTGTGGAAACGTTCCAACGGACACAAACTCTTTGCTGTGGTTTATACCCGTTATCATGGACTCACACCTCATCCCATCGCAATCTTCTACGACTACGATGCAGCCAAGGGCACGCTCACCCCTGAGTTCGATATACCTTTGGTGCAGTTCCTGCCATCCTACAGTGATCGCAGCGTGGATTTTGTTCACATCAAATTGCCACAGCAAGGAAAGGATGTGGAGGTCTGGGAGTATCTGATGCCTTGGGGCTGCTACATCAAGCAGACCTACAAGTGGGATGGTATGCAGCCCATGTGGGATTCGACCACCATTGAGAACTACGACCAGATGTGTCAGCTGTATGACAACACATACCAATTTGAGGAAAAGGTGAAGTTCGACAAGTATGCCCTCATCGATTTCGATGAAGATGACAATCCTGAATTGTGGCTTTCTTCTGACAACAATGACAACCAGGCCATCTTCACCATTGGTCATGATGGCATTCAGATGGTCGCATCCACCTACTACAAAACCCATTTCATCTTCCACGAAAACAACGTCATTGGTGCTGCAGGTGGTTGTGGTACGGGATGCTTCAATGCTGATTATGTAAAACTCGACCACAGCAAACCCCTCTATCGCTTCACGGACTTTCAGGAGTACAACTATCAGAAGGACGAAATGGTCAGCACCTACAGCAAGGATGGCAAAAAAGTCTCCAATGCCGAGGGTGAACGCATCATGAAGACCTTTGGTGACGTACACGACATCATTCCATTGATGCAACGTCTGCAATAAGCGGATGCCACCTTCTTTACATAAATGAAAGAAAATGTTACATGATTGAAAGGGTTTGTTGCAAAAAAGCAAGGTGGAACGAAAGAAAAGCGTTAACTTTGCAACTTGAATTCTTATGGCCTCTTCACTTGGCGGTTAAACTATCCTGCCGCAACGGTGTCCAATGATAGAATGGGCTAACTGAATTGCTGAAATTCAACAAATAATCAATCATAAACAAAACCTAAAAAATTAAAATGGCAACAGAAAATTCAACTCAGGGAGCCAATGGCTTCTACAAACTCAGCTGGCTTCAGCGTATCGGTTACGGTTCGGGCGACTTGGCTCAGAACTTGATTTTCCAGACAGTGGCATGTTACTTGATGATATACCTGACCACGGTATTGAAAATCAATCCGGCTTTTGTCGGTGGATTGATTCTCGCGGTTCGACTCATCGACTGCTTCTGGAGTCCTATCGTGGGACGCTATATCGATAACCGCAATTCCAAGCTGGGTAAGTATCGTGCTTACCTCCTTTATGGCGGTATCCCTTTGACCATCGCAGCGTGTCTGCTGATGCTTCCTCAGGCAGCTGAATGGGACATGACCGCTAAGATCATTTATGCGACAGTCAGCTACACCGTGCTGAGTATGATCTATTCAGTGGTTAATATCCCTTACGGTTCCATCATGGCAAGTATGACCCGTGACAATGATGAAGTGCTGAAGTTGACCTCTACCCGTATGGTATGCGCCAACATCGGTCAGATTGTTGTTCAGGCTGGTTTCCCTATCGGACTCGCTATGTGCATTCATTCTGCTATCGACTGGAATCAGGCAACCTTTATGGCGATTGGTACGATTCCTGCTTTCATCATCCTCCCTTCTCTGCCTATCTTGAAGAGTTGGTTGGGTAAGAAGGGTCTTTACTATACACTTCTTGCAGTTGGCTTGGTTGGATTTGTTATCCTGTTCACCATCGGTAAGTTCTTTGATGTGGCAGAATGCAACACTATCGTTCAGATTGCCAAGGTGATGACGGGTGTCGGTCTTCTTGTCGGTTCTTTGATGTGGGCATTGGTTCCTGAAGTCATTACGGAGGCTGAATATCGTACAGGCAACAGACCTGCTGCTACTGTGAATGCGCTTGCAGGTGTAGCTTTCAAGGCTGGTTTCTCTATCGCTGGTTGGATCACGCCATTGGTGATGGGATTGATTGGCTTCAACTTCGATGAAGAGGAGTCAGCGCTGCCTATCGAACCCAGTGCTTGGTTTACGGTGACTTGCGTGTTTGCTCTCGTTGGTTTTGTGCTCTTGATGCTTTGCTTCGCTGGCTGTCGAGAGAATATCACCACGACACCAGAAAAGCCTGTTTCATTTGGTGAGATGTGGCAGGAGTTTAAGGCTAACAAGTGCCTCCAGCTGGTATTGGGCATCTTCGTGGTGGTTTTCCTGGCATCATTCATCAGCGCCCCTGTAAATGCTTACTACACGAAGCTGGCGAACTATTCTGAGATTGCACAGAATGCCATTTTGGTGTTCACCTGCATCATCCCTGCTTGTCTCTTGATTGTCGTGGGATTCCTGGTTTATAGATATCCTCTTACTGACGAGAGACTTGACGAGATCAACAGAGAGATTGAGGCGCGCAACAAATAATTGTAATATTACTATTAACCCCATAAAAACCTAAAAAACTATGGAAGGAAAGAAATATCTTTTTCCTGCAGACTACATGGCTGACCCTGCAGCTCATGTGTTCAACGGCAAGCTTTTTATCTATCCCTCTCACGACTGGGATGCAGGTGAGTGTGAAGACGATGATGGCGGTCACTTCCAGATGAAGGACTACCACGCACTTTCGTTCGACGACTTGGAGAACGGAGCAGCTACTGACCACGGAGTGATCTTCAGTGTGGAAGATGTGCCCTGGGCAGAGAAGCAGCTGTGGGACAGCGATGTGGTGGAGAAGGACGGCAAGTACTACTATGTATTCTCAGCCAAGGGTTACGACGGCGTGTTCCGTCTGGGTGTGGCTGTGGCAGACAAGCCAGAAGGTCCATTCAAGCCTCGTCAGTTCGCTATTCGTGGTTCTTTCTCCATCGACCCATGCGTGTTCAAGGATGATGATGGCACCATCTACACCTACTTCGGTGGTCTTTGGGGCGGACAGCTTCAGTGGTGGCAGCCACTCTATCATGGCTTCGAGACCATTCCTGGCAAGTATGGCGATGAGAATGGACTCATCGACCTCGGTCCTGCGCCAGATCACAAGACGCAGCTCTTTGCAAAGCCTGATGCTCCAGCACTGCCAAGTTGGGTGGTGAAGATGAGCGATGATATGGAATTTGCTGAAGCTCCCCGTTGTGTACTCATTCTCGACAAAGACGGAAAGCCACTGAAGGCTGGTGACCCACATCGCTTCTTCGAGGCATCGTGGATGCACAAGTACAATGGCAAATACTACTTCTCTTATTCTACTGGTGACAGCCACTACCTCTGTTATGCCATTGGTGACAATCCATACGGTCCTTTCACCTATCAGGGTGTCCTTATGACTCCTGTTGTGGGTTGGACCACTCACCATGCTATCGCTGAGTACAAAGGCAAGTGGTACCTCTTCCACCACGATTGTGTGCCATCCAACGACAAGACGTGGCTCCGTTCCCTCAAGGTGTGCGAGCTCCACTATAATGCTGACGGCACTATCCAGATGATTGAAGGATTAGACAAATAAAAAATAAAATAATTATGTTATTATTAGGTTATGACATAGGCACTTCGTCTGTTAAGGCTGCGCTGGTTGATGCGCAGACAGGTCAGACGGTGGCAAGTGCACAGTATCCCGACAGTGAGGCTCCCATCATCGCCAAGCAGCCAGGATGGGCAGAGCAAGAGCCCGAAATGTGGTGGGAAGAGCTCAAACAGGCAACAGCCCGTGTGGCTCAGAAGGCTGGTTCGTTGGCTGATGTGAAGGCTATTGGTATCTCTTATCAGATGCATGGTCTTGTATGTGTGGATAAGGAGGGCAATCCTCTCCGTCCTTCCATCATTTGGTGCGATGGACGTGCAGTTCCATACGGCAACAAGGCATTTGAAGGCATCGGTGGTGAGAAGTGCCTCCAGCACCTGCTCAACTCGCCAGGCAACTTCACAGCTGCCAAGTTGGCATGGGTGAAGGAGAATGAACCAGAACTCTTCGCCAAGATTGACAAGATCATGCTTCCAGGCGACTACATCGCCATGAGACTTTCTGGTGGTGACAAGAAGACTACCATTTCCGGTCTTTCTGAAGGCATGTTCTGGGACTTCAAAAACAACGAGGTGAGCAAGGATGTGATGAACTTCTTCGGTTTCTCTGAAGATCTTATCGCAGAAATTGTTCCTACTTTCTCTGTACAGAGCACCGTTTGTCAGGCAGTTGCCGACGAATTGGGCATTCCTACAGGCACTCCAATCTCTTATCGTGGTGGCGACCAACCCAACAACGCCCTTTCACTCAACGTGATGAAGCCAGGCGAGATTGCCGCTACTGGTGGTACGTCAGGTGTAGTGTATGGTGTGCTTGGCGAAGTGAACTACGACAAACTCTCTCGTGTCAACACCTTTGCACATGTGAATCATGGTGAGGGTGGTGCAACCCGTCTGGGTGTCCTCCTCTGCATCAATGGTACAGGTATCCTCAATGCTTGGATGCGTCGCAATGTGGCACCAGAGGGCATGAGCTATCCAGAGATGAATGACCTTGCTGAAACTACACCGATAGGTGCTGACGGCTTGACGGTCATTCCATTCGGTAACGGTGCTGAACGTGTACTCCAGAACGAGAACGTGGGTGCTTCCATTCATGGCATCAATTTCAACATCCACAAGAAGGCGCACCTCATCCGTGCAGCTCATGAGGGCATCGCCTTCTCATTTGCATACGGTATGCAGATCATGAAGGATATGGGTATGGAAATCAGCACCATTAAGGCTGGTCACGCCAACATGTTCCTCAATCCGCTCTTCTGCCGCACGTTGGCTGCTGTCACAGGAGCCACCATCGAACTATATGAGACCGATGGCTCAGTGGGTGCTGCCTACGGTGCTGGTATTGGCGCAGGCATCTACAAGGACAGCGACGAAGCCTTCAAGACGCTCAAGCACATGGCAACCATTAAGCCTGAAGCTGACTGCGCTCCTTACAAGGCTGCATATGACTTGTGGGTGCAGAGACTGGGCAAATAATCATTCATCAATAAAAAAGGTGCTGGTTCTTATCGAATCAGCACTTTTTTTGTGGTTCTGTCACTATTATTAATATATGTATAGCCCTTAAATCATCCTATCCAATTAGAAAAAATACCATTTTCCACCTTTATCTATCAAAATCTAAAAAGCAGGTAACATTAGTGACAATCTCATTCTGAATTTTCCACTACCTTTGCAACATCAAAACCTAATCATAAAGAAACGTAACACTCACTTATGAAGAAAAACAAATCAATGGGAACGTCACGCATGGGCAAACTGATGAGTCATGCCACAATGCTGACGTGTCTGATGGGCTTCACAGCAGCCCATGCTCAAACAAAAATGACAGGTAAAGAATGGGATAATCCTCTTAAAACCAGCGTCAATAGAGAGGTTGCACATACGCTCTCTATTCCTTTTGCTAACGAGGCAGCTGTGGCAGAAAATGACATGACAGCCTCACCATACTATCAGTCATTGGATGGTATATGGAGATTCTATTGGGTATCTAACCCCAGCAAGGTGAATGCCAATATGTGTTCTAAGGACTATAACGATGCTGGAACAGGATGGACAGACATCGATGTGCCCTCCAGTTGGCAGGTTTATGGCATGCATCATAACAAGAATTGGGACAAGCCTCTTTACTGCAATGTACAATATCCATTCTCTTTCAATGAAAGCACTTACAGCGTGATGGCTGATCGTCCAGGTTGGTTCACCTATAAAGGTGACATGACCAATCCTGTGGGTACTTATCGCCGTAAATTCACCATTCCTGCCGATTGGAACGGTCGAGACATCTATGTGCGTTTCAATGGTGTGGGACATGGCTATTACTTGTGGGTGAATGGACAGCGAATCGGTTATAGCGAAGACTCCTACCTGCCTTCCGAATTCAATATCACCGACTATGTGACCGAAGGCGAGAACACCATCGCGTTGCAGGTTTATCGCTTCACCAGCGGTTCCTTCTTGGAGTGTCAGGATTATTGGCGACTCACAGGTATTCAACGTCATTGTTTCTTGTGGGCAGCCCCCAAGAGTCAGATACGTGACTACTTCTTCACAACCGACCTTGATGCTACCTACACCAATGCCACAGCCAACGTGAAGGTAAGCTTGACGGGTACCAGTGTGGCAGATGGAACAGTGGAAGTGAAGATAGAGGAGAATGGAACCACCATCGCCAATGCATCCCAGACAATAGGTACAGCCACAGAATTGAGTTTGGACATGGAGGTAACGAACCCCAAGAAATGGAGTGCTGAAGAGCCCAACCTCTACGACCTTGTGCTGACCTTGAAGGACAAGGACGGCAAAATAATTGACATTCGTGGCGGCAAGGTGGGCTTCCGCGAAGTGAGTATCCGTAATAATGACGGTGCCTTGCTTATCAATGGAAAGCGTATGGTCTTTCATGGCGTGAACCGTCATGACTTTTCTCCTGTTAATGGACGTGCTATTACGGATGAAGAGATTGAAGAAGACATCAAGACCATGAAGCGTTTGAACATCAATGCCATCCGAACCTCACATTATCCCAATGATCCTGTTTTCTATGACTTGTGCGACAAGTATGGCATGTATGTGTTGGCTGAGGCTGATGTGGAATGTCACGCCTATCAGAAATGCTCTTCGTTGGAACAATTCCGTGATGCGATGGTGGAACGTAACGTGAATCATGTGAAGTGGATGCGCAACCATGTGTGCATCTTCATCTGGTCGTATGGCAATGAGTCAGGAAATGGTAATAACTTCCAAGCTGTATCCACTGCCATCAAGGCACTTGACAAGACCCGTCTCACCCATTATGAGGGTAACAGCGATTATGCTGATGTGAGCAGCACGATGTATGGAAGTTATGAAACCATCAACAGTATTGGCTCTTCGCGTCAGGGTAAAACAAATCAGAAGCCTCACATCCAATGTGAGAACAGCCACTCGATGGGTAACTCAATGGGTAATGTACGTGAGATGTTCGACCTTTACGAGAAGTATCCTTGTCTCACTGGTGAATTTATTTGGGACTTCAAAGACCAAGGCCTCCTCACCAAGTCTTCATCGGGAGTGAACTATTGGGCGTATGGTGGCGATTTTGGGGATGTTCCTAACGACAATAACTTCTGCATCAACGGACTTGTACATCCAGACTGGAGTTATACGGCCAAGACATACAACACGAAGAAAATCTACCAGCCTCTTGAGTTTAAGTCTGTGAACAATAAGCCGAATCAATTCCAGATGAAGAATAAACTCGCTTTCCTGTCCAGCAGCACTTATGATGTAAGTTACGAGATACTCAATGAGAAAGGCGAGCAATTGGCTGCCGGACCTATCAGCAACAACGTGGCAGCAGGTAGAACGGCTAATATCACTATCGACATTTCTGCTGTGAACAGTCTGCCAGCAGATGAAGAAGCATTCATTCACTTCATAGCGAAACAGAAGGAGCAGACCCTATGGGCAGATGCTGGCTATGTAGTGGCAGAAGAGAAACTGCCCATCAAGACTGCAACGAAGTCCATGTACGACCTCAAGCAATTGGCTGACTACGAGGAAATCACCGTTGAGGAAGGAACGACCACGCTCACACTTTCCAACTCAAAGTTCACAGCCGTGTTCAACAAGACATCCGGCTACCTCAACAGCTACACTTACAATGGCGTCCAACTGATTTCCAAGCCATTGAAGCTGAACGTATTCCGTTTGCCAACAGATAATGATGGCCGCCAATGTGAAGGATGGGACAATATGGGTTTGCGCAGCCTCACGGCACGTTGCAAAGGATTTGAGTCTGAGAAGAGCGCTGATGGCAAGACTGTGACCGTTTCGCTCAACACTCGCTATACGGGAAAGAATTCCAATTATTTTGATGTTCAGATGAATTTCGTCGTATGTGCCAATGGTGTGATGATGGTCAATTCTTTCATCAAACCATCTGCTACAGGTGCCATTCTTCCCAAGATTGGTTTCCGTCTGGAGATGCCTAAAGAAATGGAACAGTTGACTTGGTTCGGCAGGGGACCTTGGGACAGTTATCGTGACCGCAAGGAGGCTTGTTTCCCAGCTATCTACAAAAGCACTGTGACAGATCAATACGAAGAATACATCTTGCCACAGGAACATGGAACCAAGCAAGAGGTTCGTTGGATGTCGCTTGCCGACGAAGAAGGTAATGGACTTGTCTTCGTGGCACCAGACCAGATGGCAGCATCGGCTGTTCACTTCCGTCCTGAGGACAATTATACAGACAGAAATAATCGCAATCGCCATACATATCAGTTCAAACGTTACGCCAACACGGTTGTTTCGTTGGACGCTGCCACACGTGGATTGGGTAATGCCAGCTGTGGACCTGATGTGATGAGCAAATATGAGTTGAAGGCAGCTAACACCGCTTTCCGCTTCTTCATCATGCCGTTGGCCAATGGGATGGATGCGGCCAAGATGGCACGTGTCGATATGCCTGTGTGCCAACCTGTCAATTGCACCCGTTCAGCTGCTGGTTCCATCAAGATGGAGACTCCTACAGAGAATGCGACCATCTATTATTGCATGGATGAGGGCGAATGGCAGAAGTACACCGCTCCTTTTGTGAACAATAATGCTTGCACCATCAAGACCTACTGCACGGCTGAGGGTATGGCAGAAAGTGCTGTGATGTCTTATGATTTCGAATTTAACATCAACAAGAGCATCTGGAAACTGGTAAGTGCTGATAGTTATCAGGGAGGTAATGAGGCCACGAAGGCGTTTGACAACAATACTTCTACCTTTTGGCATACAGCATGGGGGGCAAGTGAACCCCGATGCCCTCACACCATTGTGATAGATATGAGCAGGATTTATGAGGTGACGGCATTTACCTATACGGCACGTACTGATGGCAATGCCAATGGTATGGTCAAGGATTACGAGGTTTATCTCAGCGTGGATGGTACCAATTGGGGCACTCCTGTCGCTACGGGTCAATTTGTACAGACTACAGCGATGCAGGTGGCAAACCTCACTACACCCACTGCTGGACGTTATCTCAAGTTTGTCGCCAAGTCTGAAATCAACGGCAATGCCTGGACATCTGCATCAGAAATAGGTATTCAGGCCACAGCTGATATCACAGCCGTTGATGAAGTGTACAGTCCGGCTATTCAAGACAACGACCTTTATTACACCTTGCAGGGTGTGGCAACAGCCGCACCCTCAAGTGGTATTTATGTCCACAAAGGGAAGAAAGTACGTTTCTGAGTACAATAAACCTTTCTTGTGCATGGGCATCTAATACATCATAATCAGAGAAAGAAAACATCATGGAGAGCAATTGGTTTGAACTGGTGAATGCCGAAGGTGTAAACATAGTAGGTGCCATCTTTAAGTTATTGTTGAGTATGGTGCTGGGTGCGATGGTGGGATTGGAACGTCGTCAGAAAGGACAGATTGCCGGTATGCGTACCTTTGCACTCATCTGCATGGGTGCAACATTAGCAATGCTGGTGTCCATCTATATCCCAGAGAAATTGTTTGGTGTGACCGTGAATGGTGATCCTGGACGTATTGCGGCACAGGTTATCTCAGGCATAGGTTTCTTGGGCGCAGGTGCCATCATCCAAATGAAGGGGTCTGTACGTGGATTGACGACGGCGGCAGGTATGTGGATGACGGCATCTATCGGTTTGGCTGTCGGTGCTGGCATGTATGTGGTGGCTGTGACAGCCAGTTTGCTCATCATTCTGGTGCTGACTCTGCTGGAACTTTGTGAGAAACACTTGTTCAAGGGAAAGGAGCAGAAGATTGTGCGCCTGAAGGTGAATTATATCGTGACTGATGCATCCCTCTTCCGTCAGTTCTTCACCAAATACGATGTACATATATCCGATGAATTCTTCCGTTACGACTATACTTTAGGCACTACTACCATCAATTTCATGGTACGCAGTCAGGACAAGACAGAGTTCATCAAATTGTTCGATGAGATTCATGGAACAGGCAATGTGCTTTCACTCACATTGACGAATGAAGTTAACAATTAGTTGTTGTAGAAAGTACGAAATGTTGATGTTTGATTAAAAGTTTGTGAAAAAACACAAAAAACTCCTTTATTTCTTTGGTGATTTAAAATAATGGTATAACTTTGCAACCCCTAATTGTGGCTATAACAATTGCGAAAACATTTATAAACAAACAATCATTAACAACTTAAAATTATGGCTAAAGAGTATTTTCCAGAGATTGGTAAAATCAAGTTCGAAGGCAAGGATTCAAAGAATCCAATGGCGTTCCATTATTATGACGCAGAGAAAGTGATCATGGGCAAGCCTATGAAGGATTGGCTCCGCTTCGCTATGGCATGGTGGCACACACTCTGTGCAGAGGGTGGCGACCAGTTTGGTGGCGGCACCAAGAAGTTCCCATGGAATAACGGCGCTGATGCAGTTGAAATCGCAAAGCAGAAGGCTGACGCTGGTTTCGAAATCATGCAGAAACTCGGCATCCCTTATTTCTGCTTCCACGATGTTGACCTCGTTTCTGAGGGTGCATCTGTTGAGGAGTATGAGGCTAACCTCAAGGCTATCACTGACTACCTCGCAGTGAAGATGAAGGAAACTGGCATCAAGCTGTTGTGGTCAACTGCTAACGTATTCGGCAATGGCCGTTACATGAACGGTGCTTCTACCAACCCTGACTTCGACGTTGTTGCTCGCGCTATCGTTCAGATCAAGAACGCTATCGACGCTGGTATCAAGCTCGGTGCTGAGAACTATGTATTCTGGGGCGGTCGTGAAGGTTACATGAGCCTTCTGAACACTGACCAGAAGCGTGAGAAGGAGCACATGGCTACTATGCTCACAATGGCTCGCGATTACGCTCGCAGCAAGGGCTTCAAGGGTACTTTCCTCATCGAACCAAAGCCAATGGAGCCATCTAAGCACCAGTATGACGTTGACACTGAGACAGTGATCGGCTTCCTCAAGGCTCACAACCTCGACAAGGACTTCAAGGTGAACATTGAGGTGAACCACGCGACTCTCGCAGGTCACACCTTCGAGCACGAACTTGCTTGCGCAGTTGACGCTGGCATGCTCGGTTCCATCGACGCTAACCGTGGTGATTACCAGAATGGTTGGGATACTGACCAGTTCCCAATTGACCAGTATGAGCTCGTTCAGGCTTGGATGGAAATCATCCGTGGTGGTGGTCTTGGCACAGGTGGTACGAACTTCGACGCAAAGACTCGTCGTAACTCTACCGACCTCGAGGACATCTTCATCGCACATATCGCTGGTATGGACGCTATGGCTCGCGCTCTTGAGTCTGCTGCTAAGCTCCTTGAGGAGTCTCCATACAAGAAGATGAAGGCTGAGCGTTACGCTTCCTTCGACAGCGGTATGGGTAAGGACTTCGAGGATGGCAAGCTCACCTTCGAGCAGGTTTACGAGTACGGCAAGAAGGTTGGTGAGCCCAAGCAGACTTCTGGCAAGCAGGAGCTCTTCGAGGCTATCGTTGCAATGTACGCATAATTCATACTTAATTTTTGCATAATCGGTTACACCCCTCATTTCCGGTCATCGGATTTGAGAGGTGTGTTTGTTGTTGGGCACAGATGACGCATGGGGGTAAAAACACGTTCATTAATGAAAATCATCCAAATCATTAATGAAAATGATGCCGTCGATGTTAATGACTCTCAAAAACCTTGACTCGAGCCAAATCATCGATTGGCTCGAGCCAAAGATTTTTGGGGCTCTATTGGCTGACTTTAGGAACCAGTAAACAAAAGGGTAGTTTCTCGTAAGGAAACTACCCTTTTCTCGTAAGGAAACCCATCGTTAGTCGTAAGGAAACCTTCGCTAGTTTTATCTGTCACTCCTTTCCGAAGCTAACCGTGACGCTGGCAGGTTTGTCGGCTGGTTGTCCGTTGGTAAGACCTGGACGCCAGCGGGGCATGCCGGTGACGATGTCGAAGGCGGCTGTGTCGAGGGTGCTTCCTGCTGACTTGGTCACTTCGGCTCCATAGATGTTGCCCTTCTTGTCAACCTTGAAACTGACAACCACATCACCTTTGCCACTCACATTGGAGTGAAGTAGCTTCTTCTTCAGATATGCCTGCAGGAAGATTTCGCCACCAGGGAACTCAGGGTCGGTGTCGCTCTCAATCTTGGCTGCCTTTGCGGCTTCTGCTTTGGCGATACTGTCAGCTTGGGCACCTTGCAGGATGGCTTCTTTGTTTTTGGAACCGAAACCCGACATTTGTGCAGCTTTCAGCCTGGCAGGTACTTCATCTTGTGCGTTGGCTGTGAATGCCAACATGCTCAACATGAGCATCAGAAAAATCTTATTCCATTTCATATTCATCCCTTTTTGGTTTTACTGGGGCAAAGTTAGGGAATAATTGGGAATTAGGAGTTAGGGAAAGGTATATATTTGATAGGGAATGAGGATTTTGGGATAGGGTTTTACTGCTTTTTCATTAAAAAGTATGTTCGGGATGGCAATTTTTTCACTTTTCACTTTTCACTTTCCACTTTATTTCCGTACCTTTGTACGCTTATTGTATCTAATCATCATTAAAAATAAATAGAATATTATGAGACTTGACGGAAGAAGAGAGAGTTCCAATGTGGACGACCGCCGTGGAAGTGGTGGCTTCAAACTGGGTGGCAAGGGTGGCCTTGGCCTCGGTGTAGCGATTGTGATTGGTCTGATCACCTATTGTGCAACGGGCGACTTGAATCAGGCGGTTCAAGTGGCAAGCAGCACAGGCGATATGACGAGTGTCGTAACGGGACAGAATGGTCAGAATGAGGAATATCAGCCCACTGCCGAGGAGCAAGAATTGGCGTCATTTGCCAAGAAGGTGCTCGCTTCGACCGAGGATGTTTGGACCGAGGAGTTCAAGAAGATGGGTAAGACTTATGAGCCTCCTACATTGGTGCTTTTCAGTGGTTCCGTGCAGTCGGGTTGTGGTGGTGCAAGTGCCAGCACAGGTCCTTTCTATTGTTCTGCCGACCAGAGTGTGTACATCGACCTTTCGTTCTTTATGAGTATGAAGTCTTCGCTGGGTAGTGATGGCGACTTTGCATATGCATATGTGATTGCTCACGAGGTGGGTCACCATGTGCAGTATCTGTTGGGTACACTGGGCAAGGCGCATGCACAGATGTCGAAACTCTCTCAGAGTGAGGCGAACAAGATCAGTGTACAATTGGAGTTGCAGGCCGACAATTATGCTGGTGTGTGGGCGCATCATGAGCAGAAGATGTTCGGCTCGTTGGAGGATGGTGACCTGGAAGAGGCGCTGGGTACAGCACAGGTGATAGGTGATGATTACTTACAGAAGAAGGCACAGGGTTATGTGGTGCCTGAGTCGTTCAATCATGGTACGAGTCAGCAGCGCATGAAGTGGTTCAAGCGTGGCTTCACCACAGGTGACATCGCACAGGGCAACACTTTCGCTTACAGCTACGAGCAGCTGTAAGGCGTAATCTCGTTATTTCGCAGAATATTAATTAACTACTTAAAACATACAAAGATTATGGCAAATTTTTCATTGGAAATTAGTGCTGCTGTCAGCACAGCTTGGGAATACGCAAAGAAGTATGGTCTGCTCATCGCAGTTATTTACCTGGTGGTGGGTGCCCTTACTGGTGGTTTACAGTCGATAGTGAATCCTTCATTAAGCGTGAGTGATCAACAAGCTATTAGCGAGGCGATTGGTCGAGGCGACTGGGAAAATCTCGGAAACATAGCGCAGGCTTACAACACCGGCATTGGCTCTAATATCAGCACGATGTTGGGAGGTTTAATCTCTACCCTTGTCAGTGTGGGTCTTTACAATCTGGCACTCGGTTTGATGAGCGGTCGCTTCACAGAGGTGACTTTCGATGCCTTCAAACTTCCTTTTGCAACTTATCTGAAGGTGTTTGTGGTGAGCTTCATCACAGGTATCCTCTGCTTCGTTGCTGCTCTCTGCTGCATCATTCCTGTATTCTTCGTGGCTCCACGTCTTATTTTGGCTCCTATTTATCAGGTGGAGAATCCAGAGGCAGGTATTGGTGAGTCTATTAGTGCTGCTTGGAAGATGACATCAGACAATACACTGCCTATGCTGGGTTTGGGTATTACCATGGGAGGTGTTGTCATCTTAGGTTTCTTCTGCTGTTGCATCGGTGTGTACTTTGCAGAAGCTATCCAGTTGTTTGCTCTGATTGCAGCTTACTATCAGTTGAAGGGCAATCTGCAAGTTAATCAATAAAACACGATAGATTTGACGGTATCAGAGTTAATCAATAAGACGGAAAAGACGGCCTTCTCTTTCGAGGTGTTGCCACCAGTGAAAGGGACAGGCACGTCTGCTCTTTTCAGCACTATTGATGCGCTGAAGGAGTTCAATCCAGAATACATCAACATCACGACCCACCGAAGTGAGTATGTGTATGTGGAACAACCTGACGGCACTTACCTGCGTCATTTTGTGCGCCGACGTCCGGGCACAGTGGCGGTAGCGAGTGCCATCATGCAGAAGTATGACATCAAAGTGGTGCCTCATGTGGTGGTGAGTGGCATGACCAAGGAGGACATCGAGTATATGTTGCTCGACCTCCAGTTCCTGGGCATTCAGGACATCCTCGTGCTGCGTGGTGACAAAGCGAAGGACGAAGCTCGTTTCACCCCTATGAAGGACGGCTATAGTCATGCCACCGAACTGATTGAGCAGGTGAACCTTTTTAACGAGGGTAAGTTCATTGATGGCACTCCCATTAAGAACCCAGGAGCACCGTTCTCATACGGTGTGGCAGCCTATCCAGAGAAGCATGAGGAGGCTCCGAACCTGGAGTTTGACCTTCAGGTGCTCAAGCAGAAGCAGGATTTGGGTGCCGACTATGCGGTGACCCAGATATTCTACGACAACGAGAAGTATTTCCAGTTTGTGGAGCGTGCACGTCAGGCAGGCATCACGATGCCCATCATTCCGGGCATCAAGCCGATGGCGAAACTCAGCCAGTTTAATGTGCTGCCTAAAACCTTCCACCTCGACTTGCCCGAAGTGCTCTCGAAGGAGATGGAGAAGTGCACCACTGATGCAGAGATGAAGCAGCTTGGTATAGAGTGGGGCATCCTGCAATGTAAGGAACTGATGCAGCACCATGTGCCCAGCATCCATTTCTATTCGATGGGAGTAACTGATAGCATCAGGGAAATTGCAAAAGAGATATATTAAGCTAGTTAAGCTAGAGAAACTAGTGGAACTAGAGAAACAAGACAGAGAAAAATGACCTTTGACCAAATCATAGCACAAGACACTGTGAAGCAGCGCCTGCTTACTGAACTTCAGCAGGGGAGGGTGCCACATGCTTTGATGCTATATGGTCCTGAAGGTTGCGGGGCATTGCCCATTGCAGTGGCATACGCTCAGCGTTTGTTGGGTGGAGGCCCGATGGCAGAGAAGTTGCAGCATCCAGACCTGCACTTTGCCTTCCCCATCTATAAGAAGAAAAGCGACAAGCCATCCTTCTGCGACGAATTCCTGAAGGAGTGGCGTGAGCAACTGCTCACGCGTCCTTATTTCGGTATGTCCGAATGGATGGAAATGTCGGGGGCGGAGAATCAGCAACTCGTCATCTATGCCAACGAGAGTGAAGC
>Ga0265300_10000099_pt1 | contig 95346 bp, 85 predicted proteins | sample AusTroGonzalo_MG_FD_193482 | JGI IMG/M metagenome (GOLD analysis project Ga0265300, IMG submission 193482) | Bovine rumen microbial communities from tropical cattle in Woodstock, Queensland, Australia - Gonzalo_03 | ecosystem: Host-associated > Mammals > Digestive system > Stomach > Rumen ... | reverse complement strand
TTCGTTTTCAAAACGCCTCCAAGATGGTGGCCAATTGGAAACTCATTCTGGGGTGCGGACGGTTGGTTTTTCATTCAAGGTTGGGTCAAGGAAAGAAATATCGAATACCACAAAATCCGTCCTAAAACGGTAAAATAACGACAACGCTCGCCGAAATCGTTTATGCCCTCCTTGTAGTCTTCGCCACGATACACTTTGGTGCGATCGGAGATATGCGACATCTCACTTGCGCAGTCATCCTGCCTAGCCACTCGCATCTCTCCGAGATGCTCTTAGCACGTGCGCATCGCATACACCACACTTCGCGCTATCGCGCTTGTGTGGTGTTAATTGCGCCTGTCGGTGCGTCTCATGCCTCCGGCATGTTGCCCACCAATCTTTTGCATGTAAATCACATAGACGAAAACGGGCACCTCTTTTCGATGCACTGGTTGTTCCGGACCGAATAGTGGCATTCAATGTGCTTTTTTTCCATCTCTTTCGTATCGGCTTCTGGAACTTGTCGTTCACCAGCGGAGCCAATCCTTGCGGCCACGCAGTTTGTCTATGAGTGTCGGTTTGGTCACGGGCTTTTGGAATGCGAAGCTGCCCGAGTAATTGATGTAACCGTGCGTGTCACCGATTCTGGCGTAAGCAAGCCCTTCGGAAAAGATGTTCAATCTGTCGAATTTTGCATCCACCAACAAGTTGCCCTGTTTGTCGATGATTCCATACTTCTCGCCCATCTTCACTTGAGAGTATCCTTCGGAAAGAGGCATGACATAATCGAACCGGTCGCCAAGCCGACTCACCTCTACCCCATTCTTGTCAATGAAACTCCAACTGCCATCTTTCTTGACAGGAGCCACCCCTTCGGAGAAAGACTCCGCTTCGTCGAATTGAGGTTCTATAACAAAACGTCCCGTAGTGTCAATGAAGCCACTTTTGCCGTCCTCAGTCAGGGTCACCAATGCCAAACCATCGATGAATGGGAGCACAATATAGAATTTCGGTTCAATCACCATCTTTCCCGAACGGTCAATAAAGCCGCATTTGCTGAAATCAACCTCGACAGAAGCCAGTCCGCATGAGAACTGCGACACATCAGTGTATTTCTCTCCAAAATCAGCAACCACAGTGCCGGTCTTGTCAATGATTTGGAGTTGGTTCCCGATCTGAACGGTCGCCAGCCCCTCGGAAAAAGCCATGGCAAAGTCGTATTGTGGCTCTATCACCATCTTGCCGTATCGGTCGATAAATCCATATTTTTTGTTTACCGCCACTGCTGCCAGCCCTTCGGAGAAGCCGGCTGCGTCAGTAAACTTCGGCTCAATTTCAACATTTCCATTTCGATTGATATAACCCCAATGGTTTTTGATAATCACGGCAGCTAAACCTTCGGAGAAAACCCAAGGACTGCCAACATCAACACTATTCATTATAAAGATATTGGGACTTCTGTTTTTTACTTATTCACGTCATCGCTAATCATGATGCGAAGTCCATTAACACCATGACCGCAAAAAACGCGGCAAAAATATAACTATTTCTATTACTAGGACACAGGAAAGTGAAAGGTTGCAGTTGGTTGAAAATATTTTTTTGGGGTATTGTTTGGGGGTAAGTTGAAAGCCTCGGAGAGGCGTCAGGCACGCAGTGCAATGAACACCATACTGCGCTCCGCTTGTATGGTGTTCATTGCGCCTGTTGGCGCGCCTCTTGCATCTGGCATGACGCTCTGTCTAACTATTGCCTGTGTATAACACATTATAAGGCCTCACCTCTTTTAATCAGTTCATACTATTTTGAGATTGTTAATAACCTCTTGCAGCCCGTTGAGGAAACGTCCGGCTTCGAAACCGTCCATTTGGGCGTGGTGGAACTGGAACGAGATGGGCAATGTCGTTTTGAAGAGCCCACGACGGTATTTGCCCCAAGCCAAGAAGGGATTGGTGAACAGTTCGGAATAAACACTCGCCACACCGTCGATCTCGCACTCCGCCAAGGTCGAAGTGTTAACGGCCATGTATTCGTCACCTAAAAGGTGGTCTTCGTTCGTGTCGTGCACCTGTCGGGTCAGACGCAAGTAGGCTTCGTTGAACTGATGAATATCCTCCGAATAGGGAATATCGCAGAGGTGGGCGGCACCGTTCGCGGTCTTCACGACAATGTTGACAGCCAAACGATCGTACTGCCACAAATGTCCACCAACAGGCAGCGTATAGAACTCCTCGATGCCGCTGGCCGCATGTCCGATGCACCAGCACATCAGCATGTTGGTCTTCATCCCGCTCCGTTTGGCGATCTTTATCAATCTGGAAATATTGAACGTTTTGAAAATCGTCACCTTCGGCATACCAGCCGTTTTCCACAATTCAAAGGCAAATCCGCGCGACGAGTCATTGGGGTCAACTTCTTTTCTCATATAATCAACTTTTAACTTTTCGATTTGAAATTGTGCGCTGCGGGAAGTGGCAGCCTTAATACATTATCATCCCCTTTCACGAAATTCGGTGGGCGACATTCCCGTCTCGCGGCGGAAGTAGCGGCTGAAGGTGGCTTGCTCGTCGAAGCCCAGCATGTCGGCGATGGCTTGTACGGTGAGGTCGCGCCGTATATGCAGGAGCATCTTGGCCTCCGCCACAATCCGAGAATGTATCCAGTGGGTGGCAGTGTGCCCAGTTTCCTGCTTGATGACGGTGCTGAAATGCTTGGCAGAAAGGCAGGCTTTCGCTGCGTAGAATCCCACATCGCGATGCTGACGGAAATGCTTGGCGAGGTCGGCATGGAACTGGGCGCTGACCCGTTTGTCGATATTGGTTTCATTCAGTTTGCGTGTCCGATACTGGCTGAGCAGCCGCAGGAAGAACTCCAACAATCGCAGCATCAACATTTTGCGGTCAGGTAGTTCGAGGCGCACAATCTCGCGCATCCCTTCTACCACATTCATTATTATCTTGTATTCGTGCTTGTCGAGTTTCACGCAAGGGTGCGGTTCATAGCGGTAGCGCAGTTGTTTGATGATTTGCAGCATAGGGTCGCTGAGCACCGAAGCATCGACAATAATCAGCGTGGCAAGGTAGTCGTCAGTCTTGTTTACCGTCGTTAGGGCGTGGTTGGGAAAGATGACCCCCACGGTGTGTTGCTCGGAAAAGTCAGGAATGTCGTCGTACATAAGGTCAATGCGCCCTCTATGACCGACACATATGACATAATCGGGCGAAACAAATGGCTCATTGCCTGCGGGCAACCCTCTCACATCATCGAACACAACGATGCCTTCCTCTTTGATTCTCTGATTGTAAAGAGTGATGGGATGGGTGTATGATTGTTGCTTTTTCATGGTGCAAAAATACGGATTTTTTCTAACAAAAATTTCATAATCGGAATTTTTGCCAAACAAAACCACCGATATGTTATATACAGAACGCGTTTTAAATGCTTATTTTGCAGTCGAAATCCATTGGACTGACACAATGGATATCAAAAAATACGGAGAGATAGAATAAGTAACAACAAAATCATCAATATTATGAAAAAAATTAGCATCCTTCTCATCGCGTTATTGCTTGCGACAGTTGCAGCGCAGGCGCAGAGTGTCAGCGTGGTTTACAGCGGCACTTCGGCTACGGTGACCGCTGACAGCATCGCCAGCCAGTATCTCACTATCACCCAGAACGGGGCGCACGTCAGCATCGCGCAGAGCAGCGACCTGGCCACGGAGATCACCTACAACCTCAGCGGCACCTCCACCGACGGCGAGTTCTATATGTCGGGTTCCTACAAGGCCACCATCGAGCTCAATGGCCTCACACTCACCAATGCAACGCCAGTTTATAGCGGCGCTGCCGTGCATATTCAGAACGGCAAGCGCATCAAGGTGAAGGTGGTCACCGGCACCACCAACAGCCTTGTTGATGCCGCCAACGGCTCGCAAAAGGGCTGCCTCTACATCAAAGGCCACGCCGAGTTTGCCCAGCAGGGCACGCTCAACATCGTGGGCAATCTCAAGCACGGCATCAAGGCCGGTGAGTATATCACCCTGAAGAACGCCACCCTCAACATCACTTCGGCGGTGGGCGACGGCATCTCCTGTAACCAGTATTTCCTGATGGAGAGCGGCAACATCACCATTAGCGGCACGGGCGACGATGGCATCCAGTGCGACCTCGACGGCGACACCTCTACCGGCGAGACCACGGATCACGAGGATGAAGACTCGGGCAACATCTATATTGAAGGCGGCACTATCGACATCACTTGCACCGCCATTGCCGCCAAAGGCATCAAGAGTGCTGGAGACATGATAATCTCGGGTGGCGATATCACCGTGGTCACCAGCGGCAAAGGCACTTGGGATGAAGACGATCTGGAGACGAAGGCAGCCTGCGGTCTCAGTGCCGATGGCAACATGAATATCAGCGGCGGGACCCTGAACCTGACTTCCACTGGTTCGGGCGGCAAGGGGATGAAGTGCGACAGCGTGCTCACCATCACCGACGGCGACATCACTGTCACTACCAGCGGAGGCCTTTACTACAACAACGGTATCACCGAGAACACCAACTACACCGGCAACACCGACAACGTGAGCAGCGACTACTACTCGTCACCCAAGGGCATCAAGGCCGGTGTGAAGACGCAGAACGGCAACAGCTATACTTACAGCGGCGGCATCGTTATCAGCGGCGGCAACATCAAGGTGACCACCAGCGGCACCAACGCCGAGGGCATCGAGAGCAAGAACTATCTCAACATTGAGGGTGGCGAAATCTATATCAACGCCTACGACGATGGCATCAACTCGGCGCAGAATCTCACTGTCACAGATGGTTTTATCTATTCACGTTCCACCAACAACGACGGCATGGATGCCAACGGCAACCTTTACCTCAACGGCGGCCTTGTGTATGCCATTGGCGCCCGCACGCCCGAAGTGGCCATCGACGCCAACAGCGAGGAGGGAAAGAAAGTGTATGTCAACGGCGGCGTTATCATCGCGGTGGGAGGCATCGAAAACGGTGCGGCCTACAACCAACCCAAGATCCAGCAATCCTCTGTCAGCAGCAACACCTGGTACACAGTGACCTACGGCGACAATGCGGTGGCTTTCTACACCCCGACCATCAGCACCGGCGGCGGTCCTGGCGGTGGTGGTCCCGGAGGTCCCGGAGGCAGTAATTCCAGCAAACTGGTCATCTCTTCCCCCACCACTCCAACGCTTTCCACAGGCAACAGCATCACCGACGGCATCGCCCATTTTGAGGGAAATTGCTATGTTAGCGGCAACGGAAACGATTCTACCGGAGTCAATGAATTTGCGATGGAGGAGATCACCATCAAGAATGTGAACGGCACTATCGTTGTGGAAGGCTGTGAAGAGTGCGCGGTAAGCATCTTCAATATAGAAGGCCGTCGTGTGGGCAACAAGGGCCTGGCCACCGGCGTATATCTTGTCAAAGTGGGCAATTACCCGACCCGAAAGATCGTCGTCACGCGATAATCACCGTTTATTATACCATTCAAAGAAATCCTTGATGGCATCGGCGATGGGCGTTTGAGGCATGGCCAGCTGGCGACGAGCCTTGCCGTTGTCATAATATACATACACCTGAAGCTGTCGCACATTACGCGTACACAGCTGAGTACGTATCTTCATCCTCTGCAGGATATCCCCCGCTCTGCCGACCGCCAGAACCAGTATGTCAGGAAGCTCCAGCACCCGCTGCTTGTAGCCGCACACCTCCGCCTGCAACTCATAGAACGCCTTGAGTGTCATCGACTCCCCCGTCAGTAGGTAGCGCTCACCGTTGAAGCCCATCGTTACCGCGTTGACTACCGCTTCGGCGGCATCCCTCACGTGCACAAAACTCTTTCCTCCCTTCGGTATCGCCATCCAGCGACGCTTATAGCCTGCCAGCAGCAGTTTACCGCTCGAAGGCTTGGTGTCGTAAGCTCCCACCATGAAACCCGGATTAACGACCACTATACGGCGTCCACTACCGTCGTGCGCCACCCGGTCGAGCATTTGCTCGGCATCTCGTTTGCTACGGGCATAAAGTGAAGCTGTGAAAGGTTCCTGGAAGGGGGCTGCCTCGGTGGCAGGGTTGTCAACGCTGCCAAAACCTATGGTATTCGCCGTGCTGACATGTACCAACGTGGGGATGTCATGGTCGCGCATAAGCATGACAAGGTGTTCCACCAGCTCTTTATTCGTCGGCAGATAGTCGTCGATAGACGGTAGCGACATGTCGGTGGCGCCGGCACAATTGATGATGGCGGAGATATGGGAATGATGAATGGCGTATTCCGGCAGCGAAAATCGTATGCCTTCCATGGGGATGATGTGCAGATTGGGACTGTCAGCCAACGAAGCGGGCAGCTGCAGGCGAGAGGCGTCGCGCAGCGGTGCAATCACCTGTTCGCCGCGCTGGAGCAAAGTGTTCAATACGTTATGGCCCAGCAGGCCCGAAGCACCAGTAAGCAGTATCATATTATATTATCGGTTGATTATCATTGCCTTCGTTTTGCAGGATCACCGCATCAAATTCCAATATGCGAGTTTCTTCGGTGTTCATAGCCGCAAAAGTACAAAAAACAGTGTTTCTTTTGGGTTTTATAATTCGACTAAAATCACTATTTTTGCCGCCTCGAATTTCTATCAGATTATGAGTGTACAAAACCCCATATTCAACCGTTTCAACCTGCTTGTGGGCGAGGAGACAATGGAGCGTGTCATGAGTAAACGCGTCATCATCTTCGGCGTGGGTGGTGTGGGCAGTTGGTGTGCCGAAAGTCTTGTGCGAAGCGGCATCAGCCATCTTACCATCGTCGATAGCGACTGCGTGTGCATCACCAATGTCAACCGGCAGCTGCAAGCCACCACCAAGACGGTGGGACGGGTCAAGGTGGAGGTGCTGAAGGAGCGTCTTTGGGAGATTAATCCCAAAGCCGAAATCAACGCTGTGCAAGAGATTTATTCCGCCGAGAACGCTGATTCGTTCCAACTCGAGACTTACGACTACATTATTGACGCCATCGACAGCCTCAAGGACAAGATTCACCTTATCCTGCACGCCACGGAATGTCCGGGCAAACTGTTCTCTGCCATGGGTGCGGCACTCAAAATGGATCCGAGCAAGATTCAGGTGGCTGAGTTTTGGAAGGTGTATGGTTGTCCTTTGGCCAGCCTCATACGCAGGCGTCTCAGAAAAGCGAAAACCTATCCGAAGAAAAAGTTCCTCTGCGTGTTCTCGCCCGAGGTGCTGCCTAACAAAGGCACCGCAACCACCTGTGGCACAAGTGCCTGCATGTGTCCAAAGGCCACCATCGCTGCCGGCAATCCTAACCTCGTCAATCACGAATGGTGCTCATCGAAAGCCCAAATCAATGGCACCTCGGCACATATCACGGCCATCTTCGGCTTCATGCTTGCCGGTTTGGTGATGAATGACATCAATTCCTTGGAATAGTGCCATTAACACTATACAAGCGAAGCGCAGAGTGATGAATTGTCTCCTACACTCCCGTCCGAATAATGCTGCGGTCGTCGTTCGCAGGTTTGGAGGCGCCGGACTTCTTGTAGGCGTTGAAGTTGTAACTGATTCCTAACCAGAACATCCGGCTCTTGTTCTGGAGCATGTTCTCCAAACGGTAGTATTGGTTGTCTGAGAAGACCTCCCACTTGCGGGTGTTGAAGACGTCGGTGAGCTGCGCGGAGACCGTGAGCGCGCCCTTCAGGAACTTCTGGCTGATGCCGATGTTCATGTAGTGCGAAAAGAGCGTGGTAAACTGCGGGTAGTATTGCGGCGTGTTCAGGAAATACTGCAGCGAGATGTTCATCCCCTTGATGGGCTTGAAGCTGAGCTGCACGTTGCTGTTGTTGACCCAACCGCTGTTTGAGATGTCCCAGTCATCGATGTTGCCGACCGAACGGAGATAGTAGGTGTTCGTACCCACTGTCGCCGACATCCACTTCCACGGATCCACGGTGAGGTTCACGTCCAAGCCCGCTTTGGTCTGCGAAGTGGCGTTAATGTAGGTGATAAGCAGCACATCCCCCTCGAAACGCGCCACCTGGGTGATGTAATTGTGGATGTAGTTGGCATACAGCCCGGTGGAGATGCGAAATTTCTTCGACTTGTACTGATAGAGCAAATCGGCATTGTCGGCCGTTTCGGGCTTGAGGTGCATGTTGCCCTGCTCGAAGTTGTGCGGGTCGATCATGCTCATGTAGGGGTTGAGCTGCGGATAGGTGGGACGGGTGATGCGCCGCGAATAGGCGAACGAAAGCGAATGCTTCTCCGAAAAGGCGTATTTGAGCGACAGCGACGGTCCAAGGAAAAAGTGCTGCGTCGCCTCGTCCAGCACCTTTTTGTCGCTGTGCAGCTGCGTGCGACTATACTCGGCACGCAAGCCCGCACTCCAGGTAAAGGGTTTCCCCGATTTGGAGGTCAACTGCACGTAGGCGGCGGGCACGTACTCCCTGTGCAGCAAGTCGTTACTGAACTGATGGGAATACTCCCACTCCGCATTGTCGTTCACGTAAAAGTCGTGGTAGATGTTGTTCTGGCGGTACGAGAACTTCACGCCGGCATCCCAGAAACCGTACTTCCGAATGATGCGCCAGTCGGTCTGTGCAGAGGTGAGCAGCGGACTGCCGCCCGACACCGACTTGCTGACCGAGTCGCACTCCAAGAAGTAGTACGACGGACGGTGTCCCCAGATTTTGGAAACGTTCGCTTTCACGCTGAAAGAGAGCTTTCCGGGTGTGATAACCCGCTTGAAGGCAAAGGTAGCGTCGATGTTCTCGCGGTTCCAGGTCACGTCGCTTCGACGGTTCTCGTGTACCAAAGTACCGCCGTAAAACCAGTCGTTGGACAAATTCTGCACGGTATTCAGACGGGGGATAATCAACCGAAGATCAAAATCGATAGTGGTTTTGAGGTTCGGACGAATGGTGAAACCCAAAGCGACATTGTTGTTAAACGTCGTCCGCAAGGCGTGAATCTGCTGGCTGAGACTGTCTCCCGTGGTGCGGTAATAGCGGTAGAGGTAGCCATTGTTGACATCGTCCTCATATTTCAGCTGGTAGTTGAAACGAAAAGCGAACTTGTTCTTGGTGTAATTCAGCGCGAGACTGCCGTTGGTAAAGTGATTGAAGCCGTAGTTGACGGCCGCCATCCCGCTCAGTCCTTTGGCCGCGCCCTTCTTGGTGACGATATTGATGATGCCGCCGGTGCCCTCTGCATCGTAGGTGGCATTGGGATTCTTGATGATGTCGATGCTCGCCACATTGGACGACGGAATGGCATCGATGGAGCCGAGGTTGGTGGGCACGCCGTCGAGAAGCAGCAGCACATTGCCGTTGCCGCGTAGAGATACATTCCCGCTTGGATCGATAGTCACAGAAGGCTCGGTTCGCAGCACATCGCCGATGGAGCCGCTCATCCATTGAGTGGCGTCAGTCGGTTGCAGTCTAGTCGTCGTGACATCTACATACGTACTCCCGTTGCCACCCTGCTTGGCGGTCACATACACCTCATCCAACTGTTGCGAGGTAGCCTCCATCAAGATGGTGCCCAACGAAACCTGAGGTGTGTTCGCCAAAAAAGGCATCTGTTTTGTCTTATAGCCCATAAAGACCACCGTCAGAAGGCAGGAATCTTTCGTTTGGGCTATTTCCATTTCAAAATGGCCCTTTGGGTTCGTCAGCGTACCGGCAATCACGCTATCATGTTTTGAGATATAAACGGACGCATACTGCAGGGTGTGGTCATTCGCTGCAGAAACAATGCCCGTCACCTTGCAGCGGTTCTGCTGCGCGAAAAGGGGCAGGAAGGCTGTTGCGAGAAGCAGGGCAAGAGCCGCATTAATGAGTTTCTTCATAAGGATTTTTTAAAAGTCGGCAAAAATACAAAATACAGCTTGTTTTTTGCAAGCGGGTTGCCGGAAAACCTTATTGCGAAACACATCTTTCATACATTGAGTTTGACGGATGGGCTTTTTCGTAAATGCCAGATTTCTTCAATAATATTCTTTACCGATTTGTTCTTTTCTTTCATAACATCTAATGTTATAATTCTTTGTCAATACAGCGCCTTATACACTTCCACTATTTCCTCACGGCAGAGACTCACGTAGTTGTTATTCAGCAGACGCTGCTGGGAGGCCAGCACGCTGTCGGCGAACGTCTCACACTCCTCTGCCTTCATGCCGTACTCACGCAGCGGGCGTTTGGGCACCATGCAGGAGAGCACCTTGTCAACAGCGGCATAGAGATCCTCGGGCTCCGACGCGCAACCCAGCAACGAGGCATACAGTTCGTTGAGTTCCTTGATGGCCCCCGAAGGTTTTTTCCGCGCATAGATATGGAGGATATGGGTGAAAAACTGGTAGTTGCTTTCGCCATGCGGCACGTGGTAGTTGCCTCCCAGCGGATAGCTCAAGGCGTGGACGGCGGCACAGCCAGCGTTGCCGAAGGCGATGCCGGCATAGTTGCTGGCGCGCAGCATAGGTTCGAGCTGCCCCAGACGATAGTCGGGTCCCTGCTCGGAGATGCCCTTAAAGATGGGCAGAATAAGGCGAATGGCCTCCACAGAAAAGAGTCGGCTGTAGGGAGTCGCCTTAGGCGAGAGGAAACTCTCGGTGGCATGAATCAAGGCATCAATGGCACTGAAAGCGTAAGGCTTGAACGGCAGCGAAGTCAAAAGTTCCGGGATAAGCACCGCATCGTCGGCCAGAATGGCGTTGTCGGCCAGTCCGAGTTTGGTGTGACGCTGCTTGAGTTCGGCGATGGAGATGTTGGTCACTTCGCTTCCAGTGCCGCATGTGGTGGGCACGACAACAAGCCGCTTCCTCTTCACGATAGGGATTTTGCGCTCAAAAGCATCGGTAACGTTCGGCAGGATGCCTAATGCAAAGAGTTTTGCAATGTCGATAACAGTGCCGCCTCCCACCGCAACGATGCGGTCGTAACGACATCCAGAGAGGTCGTTCATAATGCTCTGTATCATCTCGTCACTCGGTTCGCCGAGACCATACTTCTCTTGCATCACAAAGTGACAGGGCAGGGATAGCTTCTTGATGTAGGGCTCATATATAAACGACTGGGTGATGACCAAGTCATCGGAGTCCAACCGGAACTCACGGGCAAACTGCTCGAAGTTGTCGAATTGATGTATGTTGCTTTTTACGGTAAACATAGTTTAAGTTTTTAAAATCCAGGCTTAGGTGACCACCATTCGCCCTTCGTTACACTAATAATAAAACACAAATCATTTAATCTGCAGGCAATCCTAAGGCTTGTTACGATATTGGCCATTGATTACGCTTTCTTCAAACTTTTCTGATGAACACAAGGCGATTATTTAAATGGCAAAAATACAAAAAAGTTCGACGCGGCTGTCAGAAACGAATGATTGGAGGGCTCAAAGCCTCGGAGAGGCTACACGCACGCAGTGCACTTAACACCACACAAGCCAGCAGGCGCAATGTGGTGATGTTGGCGAACTACACGTCCTATGGGCATATCGGAGATATGCGACACGCTTACAATATGCTTTGCAAATGAATTTCACGTTTTACACTTGGTGTCACCCGAACTTCTAACTCCTATGTAACTCTAACCTAAGTCTGACTTTCCCTCTACCCAAAACCGAATAATCGTCAATCGAAAACCGCGAACCGCAAATCGCAAACCGCCAATCAGTTAACCGAAAGTTATTGATATATAAATAACTTCTTACCGAACCAACCCGAAAACAATGTGTTTTTGTCACCGGAAATCTGCATGAGCGCTTGCGGCTTTCCAACCGTTCTTTGACGTATTGTAAACCTGTAAACCTGTAAACCTGTAAACCCGTAAACCTGTAAACCTGTAAACCTGCAAACCCGCAAACGAGTCAGGCGAGGATTGCCACGAAAGCAATGGTCTTTTTCATCATTAAAAGATTTGTTCTAATAACTCAATTTCACGTTTTGCAATTCCAAGCGTTGCGGCCATTCTTCGCCAACCTTTGATGGCGTCGGTAACCTCCTGAATGATTTTGACAGCTTCCTCTTTACCAATCATGTATTCCTCGGATGCTCCCAGAAGGAGATTCAGGTCGGACTTGTTGGTTGATGAGGTGATAAGCAGGCTTTGGTACTCGTTGGCGGTGGGGTTCATGTCGTAGGCAGGAGACAAGGTCCAGCCGCTAAACTTTCTTTGATGCGCGTTCGCGATGTTTCAAGGCGAGATCCTGCAAGGCCCTTCCCAACTCGTCCTTCTGTGCCAACAATAGAATATCATCGTCGAGCTGCAAGGCGTACAACACCCTCAGATAGATGCCAATGGCTACCGTTGGAGTGCCTTTCTCAATTCGTGCCACTGTCAGGGGAGAGCAGGTCGCCCGTTCCGCCACCTGCGCTATACTGAGATTGCGTCTCAAGCGTGCCAGTTTGATTTGATCGCCCACAGTTTGCATCTTTTGTTCCAGCTTTCTGGGCAGTTTGGTGCCCATTGTTGTCTTGCTCATAATCACCGCAACATTTAATTACGGCTGCAAAAATACAACTTTTTCATCATTTTATGATAGGTTGTGTAAAAAAGTAACCGCTCTCACTTCAGCAATTTCATAATTTGACTTTCTGAAGCCTCAGGCAGAAACCCGATCTGCTGAATCAGCTCCATCAGCAGCACAGGTTTGTATATCTCTGCGTGTTTCATATCTCTTCCAGGGTCTCCGTTTCAGAGTTTGTTTTTCAATTTTTCCGCAAAATGTGATTATTCATTCAAATGCTTCACAATAAACTCCCGCATCGTCTCTATTGGAACATCATACACTGGACACATTTGCGCAAAGCTCACATCCATAGGGATTCTACTGCTTGACAGCATAATCATGAGGGATTTGGTAGAGAGTCTGTGAACGGAATACTTGACGGCAGCATCAATGCCATCTCGCAAAGAATATCCAGCCTTGACGATGGAGTAGATGTCATAATAGTCCCTGTACTTGAGCCGTCGGAGCATCACTTCCATTTTCATCGCCAGGATGGCAGGTACATCTGCGATGAAAATGTTGCCTTGATAGGGAATCCTTTCGTTGATGGGAGAAAAATTGTTGCTGACGAAAAACGAAAGTTTCACTCCTTTGACCACGAAAGCGACTTGGTCGAACCCGAGGATGTCGCGGTGCTCAATTTCCCCAATTTTTTCCTGTATCTCTTTCTCAATGGTCGGCCAATCCACTTCGGGCTTCTCGTTTTTTGAAATTCTCCACATCATAAAGTCCAAGTCTTCACTCATCCGATGACAGAGTTGCATGGCCAAAGCCGTACCGCCATAAAGCGTGTAAGGCTTTATGCACTCCAGTTTTGCCACATCATCAATGATGGCTTCAATGTTTGGGGTTATTCCTTTACGCATAATGAGTTAGTTTTTTCAAATGTAACAATTCCTGACGGCGGAGATAGGCCTCGGGCTTCCGGATATGGAAAAAGTAGAGCGCGATCATCACGTTCAGGTCAAAAAGATATTCACCTTGAACGGCCATGTTCTCTCGCCAAACCTTATGGATATATTTCTTCGGATATAGCTCGAACAGTTTGGCGATGTCATCCATGTCGAGATGCACAAAAACCTTTTCGATCAGCAATTCGTCGGGAAGAGTCTCCGTCGTTACCTCGTCGTATGACCAGAAAGCGTGCGCCTGTATCAGCTTCTCAAACAGATTATTACGGATTTGTTCTTTGTATTGACGAATTTTGCAGTCGTTTTGGATTTTCAGGATGGTGCCTTCGGGAAGCGAGAACAGCGATTCGATCTTCAGGGACAGCGGGAGCGACACTTCCTTTTGATCAAGCACAATGTTGCTCAGCATCTGGCGGGAGATGCCTAATTCCCTCGCCAGTGCGGATTGCTTGTAATGGTCTCGCACCATCAGCTTGCTAATATATTGTCCTAAACGCTCTTTCATAACTCTTCGAAAACGACCGTGCAAAAATACAAAAAAATGTCAACTGATTCGTTGACATTTTTTTATTTGTGCAAAGTACAAGGGGGTAAAGTATCGATGTTGGGTTTTAACATAAGTCCGATAATTATCGGACACAAACCCTTACTTGAGTTCAGATAAGAGTGCTTTCTTAAGGAGTGACTGTCGCATATCTTCGATATGCTGTATCCAGCCGTGTCCTCATGTCACCACACTGCGCTTCGCTTGTGTGGTGCTAATTGCGCCTGTCGGCGCGTCTCATGCCTCCGGCATGGTGCCAAAATCGTTACGGTGTATTCCTTAAGGGGACATCATTACCACGAAAAGACAATCTGATATCGGCAGGTACTTCCCCGTCATCGCCACGAAGAGGCGTCACGCACGCAGTGCAATTAACACCATACAAGCGCGATAGCGCGCAATGTGGTGAAAGCGATACGCAGCTCTTACCCCAACACCACATCCATCACCATCATCAGCACAAAGCCCAAAGCGAAACCGATGGTGGAGAGGTTGGTGTGGGTGCCCTCGGCGGTCTCGGGAATGAGCTCTTCGACCACCACGTACATCATGGCACCGGCGGCGAAGGCGAGCAGATAAGGCAATGCGACGCCCAGTACCGAAGCCAATAGCAGGATGGCTATCGAACCGATGGGCTCCACTACCCCACTCAGCGAGCCGATGAGGAACGAGCGCCAGCGGGAGTTGCCCTCTGCGTGCATGGGCATCGAAATGATGGCGCCTTCGGGGATGTTCTGGATGGCGATGCCGATGCTGACCGCCAATGCCGCGCTGAGCGTCAGTCCCTGCGCTTCGCCCGCGAACACCACACCCACGGCCATACCCTCGGGCAGGTTGTGGATGGTGACGGCGAGCGCCAGCATGGCGGTGCGCGACAACTTCGAACGCGGACCTTCGGCCTTTTCCGCCCCGAGATGCAGGTGCGGGGTCAGTTCGTCAATCAGCAGCAGGAAGCCCATGCCCAACAGGAAACCCACAGCGGCAGGCAGCACACTCCGGAGACCCTCCAGCGAGGTGCTCGCCATGTCGATGCTCGGGATCAGCAGCGACCAAACGCTGGCCGCCACCATCACGCCGCTGGCGAACCCCAACAGCGTCTTCTGCAGCCGGTCGGGAATCTCCTTTTTCATGAAAAATACAAACGCCGACCCTAACATGGTGCCCAACAAAGGCAGTAATATTCCAATAATTACAGGATTCATATCATTTCATCTTTAGGCTGCAAAAATAGGAATTTCCCGACTTTTGTTTCTCGCAATTAATGATGAAAAAGCGAGTTGATGTCATAAAAACAGAGGATAAGTCACACTTGTCACTCAGAAAGCATCCGCTGGATGTCCGCTTCCAACGCCTCGGGCGATACCATCGGCTCGAACCGCAGGATGGTTTTGCCGTCTTTGGAGACTAAGAACTTGCCGAAATTCCACTTGATGGCGTTGCCCTTTTCGAAGCCTGAGCCCGTTTTCTGGTGGATCATATCGAGCTGGGCGGCAAAAGCCTCGTAGCCCTCAGGGTAGCCGGTGAACGGGGCTTTCGCTTTGAGGAACGTGTAGAGCGGACTCTCCTTCTTGCCGTTCACATCGATTTTGTCGAACAGCGGAAAGGTGACGTTGTAGGTCAACGAGCAGAAGTTCTGGATTTCCTCGTTGGTGCCGGGTTCCTGTTCAAGGAACTGATTACATGGAAACGCCAAAATCACCAGCCCTTGATCCTTGTATTTCTGATAGAGGGCCTCAAGGCTTTCATACTGCGGGGTGAGTCCGCATTTGCTGGCCACATTGACGATCAGCAGCACCTGACCTTTGTAGTCGGCCAGCGACACATCGTTGCCTTTGATATCCTTGACGGTAATGTCGTAGATGCTTTTATACTTTTTGTTTTGTCCAAAGCTGGCCACCGCGAAAAGCAGGGCGACAGCTGTGATAATGAGAGTTTTAACTTTCATAGGATTTGTTCAAAATTTACGGTGGCAAAGGTACAAAAAAAGCCGCAACCCGAAGGCAGCGACAATACCTCTTGTTTTGAGTATGCCGTCGATTATTTCAGCAATAGAATCCGAGAAACGCAACTGCGTCCTTGCAGTGGCAAAAGCGACGACATCGAAGATTATTTTTCCCTAAACAGTTCACAATTTTTGTACAGATAAATAGTTGTTATTTTCGAATAACCTTCATTGCATTGATAACAATGATATACAGGCCGTTGTTCTTGACACACATACGCATCTATGATGTTCACAACTTTTGTTTTCACATCAGAAAACGCACTAATCACAACAGAGTCCGTGTTATTTATCAGGTCTTTGGGAATCTTTACGTTTAGTCTCTTTTTACCGTAGTTCAGTGTCAGTCTTGCTTTGGATAGTCTATGCATCTCAATCTTCACATCAAACGAATCCTTTTCAATTGTTTTGTGATCCATTTGAAAAATCACTTTTGGTACAAATGTCTGTGCGTTATTGGCTGTTTTTCCTATCGCCTTCGCTTCCAAAGGGTGCTCTTGAATGTATTTTAGGTATTCTTCCTTACTCTGAATATCATTAGTGAAGCATAAGCCAAAGATATCATCCGTCAAAAAAACATCACATCCATATTCAACTTCGTTGAGAATAATATTGTTGTTTCCAGGCCATAAATAATGCCAATCGCATGGCATTATGTTATAAGGATCCATAGAATTTCGACTGAATAATGTCAAATTAACCTTATCTCCAACCAAAACATTACGACAATCATTTTCTACTTTTCTTGTGACGATTTTGAACTTCCTTTCATCATTAAAAGCGCATATTATCATGTAGTCGTTTGTGGAATCTATTCGCTCTATGACCACCTCATATTGTACCCCTTTACGTCCTTCAGGTATCTGTGCTGAACAACTGCAGACAATTGAATACAATAACAATAAGATACAGAATCCTTTTTTCATATTTCCATCAGAGGGCCTTCCATTTTTTACTTCTTCACGTCGCCGCTAATCATGATGCAAAGTCCGTTGAACATCAATGCTGACAGTAACGCCGCAAAATTACAAAAATTTCCATTATTAGGACGCAGAAAAGTGAAAAGGTTACAGTTGGTTGAAAATATTTTTTTGTGGGTTTATTTGATGTGAGCTCAACGCTTCGGAAAGGCGTCACGCACGCAGTGCAATTAACACCACACAAGCGGAGCGCAGTGTGGTGAGTGACGGGCACGGGTGGTCCAACATATCGGAGATATGCGACAACGTACTGTCAGTGTCATCCTGCATAGCCAGTCGCATCTCTCCGAGATGCTCATAGCACCCGCGCATCGCCAACACCACACTACGCGCTATCGCGCTTGTATGGTGTTAATTGCGCCTGTCGGCGCGTCTCATGCCTCCGGCATGGCGTCCAACCATACTCCCGATTTTTCTATAAAAAACGGGAGTACACTCCACAAAATTGATAGTTTTAACTACACGAGATATTTTGAGTAGTTTATACTTTTTCTATCGGCAAAACAGGCGGGGCAGATGAAAAAATGAATGCTCAATATTGGTCAAGCGCCTGCTGTGTTTTTTTGCGACCGATGGCGATGATTTTTTCCGATTTGTCGTAGTCAAAGCCACCATAGCGACTCATCTGGATATCCACAAGCACGTCGGGTTTCATCAACTGGGCCATGAGGATGGAGTTCTGACGGATCATCAGGGAACTCACGCGCGACAACATCGTATAATGGTTGAAGTCGAGGTTGTCGGGGATCAACTTGTTGAGTATCTGTTGTGATAATGAGTTGCTGCGTTTGCGCTTCTCTTCCATTTCTTGATGTAACTTGGATTGAGTCTCGTAATCTTGTCCGCTTACATCAACCCCAACCAGAATATCCCCTTCGTGACGGACAACCCGATTCAGGGGGATGGGATTCGTCACACCGCCATCGATGAGGATCATTCCATCGCGCTGCACGGGTTCGTAGAAAGACGGCAGGGAGATGCTGGCGCGAATAGCTTCGAAAAGACTGCCTTTGCGGAACACCACTTCGCGTCCGGCTTTCCAGTCGGTGGCGACGGCACAATATGGTATCGGCAGCTCCTCGATGGGCATATCCGGAACAAACGCCATGATGGCCTCGATAATGCGCGTGCCTTTGGCCAAATGGTTAAAACTCAGTGAGAAGTCCGTCAGTTCCAGCATCTTCTTCCGGTCGATACTCTTCATCCATTCGCGGAATTCCTCCAATTTTCCTGCTGCATACACTCCGGCGATGAGAGATCCCATCGAACAACCCGCTATCGAGGTGATACGATAACCCCGTGCTTCCAGTTCTTCAATTGCACCGATGTGGGCAAGTCCTCTTGCGCCACCGCTCGACAACACCAATGCTACGTCTTTTGCCATACTGGATGTTTTTTGTTTCTACAGCAACTTCTTACTGTCCCCACGCTTCGCCTCAACAAAGGTACTGTAGTCTTCATATACGTTCCGCACGACATCGTCCCAGTTGAGGTAGAGGTCGCGGCGGGCGGATTCGGAAATGCGTTCGTATGCTTCCGGATTCACCATAATGTCCAAGATCATTTGCGCATAACTCTCTTCGTCTGGAGGACAGACATAGCCGTTGACACCCGGGGTGACGGTGGCGGCGGTGCGGGCGCCTTGCAGGAAAACGGTGGGCGTACCCTGACATGCCGCCTCAATCTGCACCAGCGAATTGGCATCGTAGAGCGAGGGGAAGAGGAAGAGCTTGGCGCGAGAATAGAGCTTTTCCAGCATCTCTTTGCCGGTCAGTCCGCACATAACCACTTCATCGTTCAGACCCTGTTCGCGCACCAGGGCTGCAAGTTTCTCCTCGTCCTGCCCTTTGCCGGCAAACAGCATCCGGAAGTTTTTCAAACCCAGCGCCTTTGCCTTCGCTAAAGAGCGGACGATGAAGTCGATGTTCTTGATGAAATTGATCCGTCCCACAAAGAGAAAAACAGTGGCATCGGCAGGGATACCGTAGGTCTCGTTGACGATTCGGGCGGCATCCGCAGGATCGGCAACTGGCTTGTGATCGGTGGCGTTGAGCTGCACCTTGCAGGGTGCCGTCAGACCGTATTCGTGGACATAGAGCTCCTTGATGCCGCCATTCACCGCCCAGCATTCGTCGCAGGCATTGAACACGCGCATGATGGTGTCCATCGCCACATTCATGGCCGGCTTGAACTTGAGCGACTTCTCGAAATCCTGCTTGTACTGCGAATGCAGGGTGGCAACTACCGGAAGTTTGTGAAGTTTGGCGTACAGAACACCCGACATGCCTACCGAAAAGGGAGAATGGATATGGACGATGTCAATACCGCTCAGGACAAGCTGTGCCTCGAATTTTGGATCCAAGGCTGGCGTGGGGATGCTATAATCGCTCGTGATGAGCGGCAACGATGAGCACCGCACGACCTTGTACGGCAGTTTCGCTTCCTCCTTGCGACCAATGCCTCTGGTCTCTGGACAGAACACCACCACTTCGCAATACTGCACCAGTCGGCGAGCATAATTGTCCACCACTTTGATTACCCCGTCCACCATGGGATACCACGTATCGATAAAAAGTCCTACTTTCATAGTTATTCTATATGAGACTTATAGTTTCATCACCCGCTTCATCTCCAAATTCTCATAGATATGATTACGCCTTGTTGAATTTCTCCTTGGGTTGTTTGCAGCGGGGACAGCGCCAGTCGTCGGGAAGGTCTTCAAAGGCCACGCCGTCGTGCTCCGCCGGGTCATACACGTAGCCGCATACAGAGCAGACGTACTTGCCGCTGGCTTTCTGCTGGGAGAAATCCACCTCAGCCAGAACCGTCGGCACGGGATTGTCGAGGTTTATCACGCGCTTGGCCTCCAGATTCTCGTAGCCCTGCGGGGAGTGGGTGCTGCAATACACCGTGGGATGATTGCGTACGAACTCGCGGATGCGGTCCTGTGTCTCGCGGGCTGCAGGCAGGTCGTCGAAAACCACAGAGATTTTGTCCTCATACAGTGCCTCGTCACAGTAGGTGATATCGCCGTGAAGCATGTAGAAGAGCCCGTCGTTCTCCACCACGACAATGCTGTTGCCCTTGGTGTGCCCTTTCGCCTTGATCAGGTAGATGCCGTCGGCTATCTTCTGGCACTCGGGGAAATTGTAGTACGGCCCGTCGGTATAGCTCACCGGCACAAGGTTCGTGAGACCCTGCAACTCGGCAGCATCCATCTCATCCTTGTTCACATACACCTTCGCATTGGGGAACGAGCGAAGTTCACCGCTGTGGTCGGCATGGCGGTGGGTGAGCAGAATCTTGGTCACCTGCTCCGGCTTGTAGCCAAGGGCTGCGAATGCCTCCATGTAGGTGCAGATGTCCTTTCCTATAAAGGCCATTGAATTCTCGTCGGGCACCTCTTCCGGAGTACCCGCCGGAATGCCAGTATCTACCAGTATAACCTCCGAACCGGTGTCGATGAGGTAGTTCTGCAGACTGCCGCGATAGCGGATGTTCTTATCGAATTTGTCCGGGCCCTCTTCGCCACCGAAGACGAAGGGCTGGGTATAGAACCCGTCACGTCTGAATTTTACTGCTTTGATTTCCATATTGCTGTAATTTGAAAAAGGGAGGGCCGGAGCCCTCCGTGAAGAAAAAATTTATTTGCATCGAGGTGCGGATGCACTCGTCGAAGACATTAAATTACTTTGCCGGTTCCCATTTGCAGCGGACGGGCGACACAATGGCACCCTCCTTCTTCAGTTCGGCAAAGGCTTTGTCAACCTCTTTGCGGTCGATACCTGTGATTTCTGCGATTTTGCCTGCGTTGACGGGAGCACCAAATTCACGCATGGCTTGTAAAACTTTCTCTTTCATATTTTTTGATATTTAATGGATTAGAACTTTGTTGATTACATCATCTCGATGAGGAAATTCTCGTAGCCGAGTTTGTCGATGTAGTTGAGATACTGTCTTTCCCAATCCATGTGCGCCTTTTCGTCCTCAATCCACTTGTAAATCAGCTTTTGGGTGACATAATCATCTTCGAAGGCGGCAGCCATCTCGCTCATGATCTTCACCGCTTCGGGGTTGTAGTCCGACTCGATCTGCTGCTTCGGATCGTCGTAGAACGGGAATTCGATGGTCTTCATGGCTTCCTGTAAATCGGCGGGTTTGCAGCCGAGTTCCACAAGACGATTCAGAACTTCTTCTGCCTCAGCCCATTCTTCTTCAGCTTCCTCTTTCCATTTGTCGGCCAATTTGTTCCAACCGTTGAAACGGTCGTAAGCCGAGAAGGCGAAATGTTGTTTACTGTTTCCAAACCAAACAGCTCCAGCCATAGCGAACTGTTTCAAAGCTTCTTCTTTTGTCATAATTGCGATAATTTAAATGTGAATAAATCTGTTAAATTTTATTTTTTTGCTTTTTTCAATCCATCGATTAACACGTCCAATGCGGGAATGATGTTCAAGATTTCCTCCTCCTCTCCCGTTTTCAATGCGACATCGTTGCGGAGACAATCAGGAATAGGTTTTGCCTTCTCTTGCAAGGCTTTGCCTTTTTTTGTCAGCGAGACAATGCGCTGGCGTGTATCCACTTTGCCTTTGGTGCGGCTGATGAGTCCCGCTTTCTCCATCCGTTGCAACAGCGGGGTCACGGTGTTGGTGTCCAACAGCAGTTTCTTGGCGATGTCGCATACCGGCTGCTTGTCCTGTTCCCAAAGCACGAGCATCACGAGATATTGCGGGTAGGTGATGTCCAACGGATCCAGGTAAGGGTGGTATGCGCCCATCATGAGTCGCGCCGCCGTGTAGAGTCGGAAGCAAAGTTGGTTTTCTAGTTTAAGCTGATTATCAGTCATTTCCTTGTTTATTGGTGACGTTTTTTATTTATATCGTTCACGATGCAAAAATACAAAAATTTTTATATCGTGAACGATATTTTGAAAAAAGTTGAAAAAAAAGTTGCGGCTTGAAAACATTGAGTCCTAAAGAAGTAGGCAAAAAATATAGTAATCGTGTGTGCTCACAGCCTCGGAGAGGCGTCACGCACGCAGTGCAATTAACACCATACAAGCGCGATAGCGCGTAGTGTGGTGTTGGCGATGCGCACACACTATAGGCATCTCGAAGAGATGCGACAGGCTTTGCTGGATTTCATGGATAGTGAAATGTCGCATATCTCCGATATGCTGGGTCACCCGCGGCCGTCTGTCACCACACTGCGCTTCGCTGGTATGGTGTTAATTGCGCCTGTCGGCGCGTTTCATGCCTCCGGCATGGTGTCCTCTATCGCCCGTCACCACCTCACAAGGCAGAGTCGTATGGGGTTAATAGTATATCGCGATTTCACTACGCATCGTAGGTGTGAAAAGTCCCGAAGCGTACCTCCCCATAATGATTAATTGTCTCAATTATATTGAATAAAGGATGCTCTTTAAGCGCATTATCGTCAATGCGCACAATATCTTCAATTTTGACGAACTCAACATCCAATTCATCCATGTACTCTTTAATCGTTTCAACAAATTCAGTTTTGGTATGTGCTTTGCAGAAAACTTGCACGTATGCTCCATCTACATCGCCCAGCATTTCATCGGGACGATGGCGAGTATTAATATGAAGAAGTCCGTTCCAAATATCGTTCATATTGTTTTATTCGAAAAACGGCGCAATAATACAATTTTTCTTGAATGTTTTGGTTTTTCGAAAATATCCTCTTTTGTTCTTGTAAGCCGTTCCTTGTCTGTGGGCTCACAGCCTCGGAGAGGCGTCACGCACGCAGTGCAATTAACACCATACAAGCGCGATAGCGCGTAGTGTGGTGATTGACAGGCGCGAGTGAAAAAGCATCTCGGAGAGATGCGACCAACACAATAATACAACCATTTCTTCGTTACTGATATGATAGAAACAAAATTTTAACAATCAGAACAAACAAAATTATGAGTTACACACAAACATCTTATAACATCATCCTTCGCACACACTGTAGCATTCCTGCCATAGTCGAGGAACACGAACGAGAGCTCTACGCTTATATGCTCGGTTTTATCAACAACAAGGGAGCCCATCTCTATCGCATCGGCGGTATGCCTGACCATGTGCATCTTTTCGTATCCCTGCCCGCAACCCTGGCGATGTCCAAGTTTGTTCAAGAGCTCAAAGTCTCTACCAGCAAGTGGCTCAAGGCAAACCCTCATTTCCCGCTTTTTGACGGATGGACGAAGGAGTATGCCGGCTTTTCATACAACCTGCGAGACAAAGACACGATAGTGGGGTATATTGCCAAGCAGAAAGAGCACCATCGTCATCTGACATTTGCTGAGGAGTACAGGCAATTCCTTGTTGAGAACGGCATTGAGATCAGAGAGGAGTACTTCCTCAAGGAGTGACAGTCGCATCTCTCCGAGATGCTTATAGCGGATGCGCATCGCCTTCACCACACTGCGCTCCGCTTGTATGGTGTTAATTGCACTGCGTGCGTTATGCCTCTCCGAGGCTTTGAGCCCGCCAGTCTGTCACCATACTGCGCTCCGCTTGCGTGGTGATTATTGCACTGTGTGCGTTATATCTCTCCGAGGCTTTGAGCCCGCCAGTCTGTCACCATACTGCGCTCCGCTTGTGTGGTGATTATTGCACTGTGTGCGTTATATCTCTCCGAGGCTGCGCCTGCCGATGCTTCTATTTCTTGTTTTGCCCATTTACGCCAGTCGTTTCAGCAATTCTATCACGACCTGCCAGATGTCGTCGATGGTCTTCAGCTCGACGCGCTCGCTGGTCGAGTGCGGTTCGACGATGCGCGGTCCGATGCTGGCAATCTGGATGCCAGGATAATGTTGCACGAAGAAACCGGCCTCCAGCACGAAGTGCATCGCCACCATGCGGGGACGCCAACCCAGCACATCTTGGAAGGTGTCGCTGACCATCTGCAGAAAAGACGAATGCTGGTCCTCCTGCCAAGCGGGAGCCGACATAATGGTCTCTGAAGTAGCTCCGGCTGCGGCAAAAGTGTTGGCAATCCCTTTGCTCAAAGCCTCCATGTCGCTGTCGATGAAGCTGCGCGTGTGAGTCGAGACGAAAATGTGGTCCTCTTCAGTCACGATGCGCCCGATGTTATTGGAGGTCTCCACCGTTCCAGGCATCGCAACACTCATCTTTACCACGCCTTGAGGCACCTGTATCAGACAATTACACAGTGCCTTCAAAGACTCTTTAGGGATGACCATGTCCTGTTTTTCGCATTGCTCAATGCTGCAGGCGATTTGAGGGTCACTGCTTCCAAACTTCTCTTGCAGTCCCCGATTGATGATATCCAACTGTTTCTTCAAAGAATCAGCATATTCGTCAGAAAGGGCACAAATCACGAGTTCACCTTTAGAAGCAATCGAAGCGTTGGCTTCCCCAATCAAGATGCTGGCTACGTCAACGTCGTGCTCAAGACAGATGTTTTGCAGGATAGCCCTTGTCGGCAACACCGCACTGCAACGTCCTTTGTTGATATCGACTCCGGAGTGTCCGCCCAATCCGCCCGCGATGCGGATGCGGTACCAGCTGCCGTCGGATGCCGGCACCCGTTTCATGGGGATACGATGAAACTGCAAACAAGCGCCTGACGCGCCGGTGGTGATGGTGTCGTAATCCTCCGAGTCGAGATTGATGACCTTGCGACCTTTCAGAAAATCCTTGCCCAGCTGCGAGGCCCCCGACATGCCGTCTTCCTCATTCGTGGTGGTGATGACCTCCAGCGCAGGATGCATGATGCTGTCGTCCTCGAGCACCGCCAATGCCATCGAAAGCCCAATGCCATTGTCGGCGCCCAGCGAGGTGCCACGGGCCTTCATCCACCCATCCTCCTCGTAAGCTTCGATAGGATCGTTCAACGGGTCGCGCATCCCAACGCACACCATGTCCATGTGGTTGAGTAACGCAATGGGTTCGGCCGCCTCGTGTCCTGGAGTGGCGGGCTTGCGAATCACCACGCAGTTCTCCTTGTCGCGCTCATACTCCAGATGAAGTCGCTCGGCAAATTGACAAAGGTAGTCGGCTATCCGCTCTTCGTGATGAGAGGGACGAGGTATTTGATTCAGTTCGTGAAAGATTTCAAAAACTCGTTTCGAATTGATATAGGTTGTCATAATTATTTGATTTTCGGAATTGTAATTGTTTTTTGATTATTCAATCGGCAAAAATACAAAAAAAGTCGCGGCCCAAAGACCGCGACTTTATGCTTAATCATTCATCAACCGACTTTCGCCCCACTTATACTGCGGGTACGCTTTTTTCAAGTCGTTGTAGGAGTCCTTCACGTCGCTGCCGCCGCTGGTGGCGAAGACGTTGAGTAGCTTGCCGCTCAGGTCATGCGCTTCAATGAAGGTATTGACGATGGTGGGGGCTGTATACCACCAGATGGGGAAGCCGATCCAGACGGTGTCGTAGTCGGCGATGTTCTCGCACTTTCCTTTGATGGCGGGACGCGAGCTCTTGTCCTTCATCTCGATAGTCGAGCGTGAGGTCTTGTCGCGCCAGTCAAGGTCGGCGGCGGTATAAGGTTGCTCGGGGGTGATTTCGTAGAGGTCGGCGTTGAACTCTTCCGCCAGTTTTTGTGCCGCGGCCTTGGTGTTGCCCGTAGCCGAGAAGTAAACGATCAGGGTCTTTTTCATTTTGGGGTTCTCCTTTCCTTGATTAGGGGTGTTTTGATTGTTTTTCTGTGCGCAGCCCACCAGCATCAAGGTTACTGCGACTGTAAATAATGCTAATTTCTTCATTGTTTTTCTATTTTTGTTTGTCTTTAACAAAAGACGGTGCAAAGTTACAAAAATTTCGCATCCACATCTTGCCCTCATACTGTCTTGCGCTTGCAAAACCTCTCGAACATCAACCACTTACAAACCAATCGTAAAAAAATCACTTTTAAAAGTGATAAAATCACCCTTTCACGCGTCTAATACAATGTGGAGGCTCCCAAACTGCCAACTGTCTCATCGCTCACCTCCGTACCGTAAGCGTCTTCCACATCACAAACGACGGAGAGAACAGGCCGTCCTTTATCAAAACCTTAATAAATCAAGACAATAAACGATACGACAATGAGAAAGTTTTTTCTTTCAGTGATATTCACCCTCGCCGCTTGTTTAGTGGCGTCGGCACAAGAATTGCATCGAATCATCCCATCCTACGATAATCTGCAATCCTCGGCAAAGGACGCGCTCAAGCTGCAAGAATATAAGGCTGCCTACAACACGTATTGTCTGATGGATTCTGCCTACGGCATCACATCTGCCGACTATGAGTCGATGATGTACTTTATGTGGCTGACACATTCTTATAATCCCGGCAGTGAGGATGAGAAGAGCTTAATGTTTCGTGCCGTCAACAGCAAATGGTTTGATATGGCACAATTGGAGCTCGAGGCAGCCAACTATGGTGTTGATACGCTGGACTATTGGGACGAATTGGTGGCCATTGTAACGCCTCGTGGCTATCAAGGCACCCTCTATCAGAACCGCCTGCTGGCAATGACGCGGGCCGATCAGGCGCTGAGAAACTCGATTGGCAATGGCAGCCAGAATGAGGATTCCCTGAAGGAAGCGCTCCATGAGGTGGAAGTTCGCAACGAAGCTGAGTTCAAGCAACTTATAGCGGAACGCGGCTTCCCCACTTTGACAAGGGTCGGCTCACTGTGCAACGACTATGCAACATATATTGCGCAATATATGTCGAAAGAGTTCAAACAGTGGTATTTCAAAGAGGTTCTGGCGGCTATTGACAGCGGCGACTACAACAACGGCAAAGTTATCCGCTATATAATTGACAGCGAGAATATTGGTCGTGAGAATCTGAACGAAACCTATTGCGAACAACTCAAGGCAATGTGCGACGAAGACCAGCGGTTACGCCACATGTTGCCAAGAGATGGTGCATGGCCAGACAGTCTCAGGCAAGAGATACACAAGACGGACGCTTTGAATATCGTTCGACTGAAGGAACTCATTGCTCAATACGGATTTCCAACCTACGACAATGTCGGCCATCAGGGCGTTGTCAATGCATCCTTGTTGGCGCAACATTCTGAGCCTGAGTTTCTGCATTGGTTTTTAGAGCAGGCCAAGCCAGCAGCAGACAATGGCCTATTTGACCTCAGCTGGATTGCCTATATGACCGACCGCGATTTGGTACATCAAGGAAAGCCGCAATTGTACGGCACGCAACTTACAACAATTGACGGCATCACCGCATTCGACCCCATCGAGGAGATAGAGCACCTTGACGAGCGCCGAGCCAGTATGGGCCTCGGTCCGATAGCGGACTATATGAAACTCTACGGCATGACAGAACTGAAAACACATCTAGTGAAATAATAACAGACGAGATGCATAATAAGACCATCATCCTGCTGGCGGCGTTTTGGGTGTTCACATTTGTCACCAATGCCCAATCGGAAAAATGGAAGGCTTATTCGGACATCGTCAAGCAGTTCCATTCGGATATGACGCCCTGTGAAAAGCTGGAACTATATGCGCGTATGGATTCCGTGTATGAGAAGAACTATAGCTATGCCGAGACCCTCAATCAGATGCAAGAAGAAGACCAAGCGGTGCGGCGCGCTTTCCATTACCGTACACTCACGCCCGACGAGGAACATTCGCTCAGTCGCAGGATGCACGAGGTGGATTCGGCCAATGTAGTGAAACTGAAGTGGCTAATCGACACATTGGGCTTCCCCACATGGGAGCGTATCTGCTCGTATGGTTCCTACGATGCTTGGGTAATAGCGCAACATGCGCCCATGCAATATCAACTCGCTCTTCCCGACAGAAATGCAACAGGGCGTTACCGATGCTGTTGACTACTTTCATAATAGCGACTATTGCAGCGCTATTCCACTCTTTTGCCACAATATGAAGTCCTTCAACTGCTCATCATCTTTCGTATAAAGATACACGTGGGTGGGTGCCGATACGTCAGGATGAATCTCGAAGGTGCCGTTCTTCACCACCCCTTTCCCCACAATTTCGAAATGATGGAATTCGTCTTGCAATACGAGTTTTGTCCCGTCTTTCAAGCCCTTGACAGTGCCTTTCACAGTGCAATATCCGGTTCCGGTTGAACGTTGATTGCAGCTAGCCAACATAAACAACGACAAAATGGTGAGGAAGAATAATCTTTTCATACGATAAGCTTTTGGGGACGGCAAAAATAAATACCTCAATCTGGCGTTCGTTTACCTCCACCAGTGGCACAGCGTTTCAAAGAGCACCGGAAGATTCGCACAACCGTTGTTAGACATCCCCATCCTTGCTATAATCAGATTCTGATCAGGGTGGACATATAGAATCTGCTGGCAGATTCCCAGGGCGTAAAAGCCGGGATGGGGCGACTTGTTGTAACCTTCATAGCGTAGGTTATACCAGTTGAAATGGTAGCCATGGTTGCTGGCATCGTATTCTGAAGATTGGCGTATCCATTCCTCGCTGACAATGCGTTTGCCTTCCCACACGCCGTGGTTTAGATAGAGGCGGCCGATCTTGGCCAAGTCCTTAATGGTGAGGGTGATACCACCGAAGGCGTGTGCAACATCGTATTTTCGGCTGTCGATATTCACCAATGCATCCGACTCCATCTGCAACGGCTTCCACACCTTCTCGCTGAGATAGTCGGCATAACGCTTGCCCGAAGCGCGCTCGATGACCACACCCAATATCGCCGCTGTCATACTCTCGTATCGAAACTCGGTACCTGGCTCGCAGCGGAATTTCAACCCCTTGATTTGCTTCATCAAGTTGTGCCCGTAATTCAGTTTCGCTATTGCGTTGACATACTTCAGTCCTTTCATGGAGAACTCGTAGTAGTCGTCAAAGTCCAATCCGCTCTGCATATTCAGCAGATGGCGGATAGTAAGGCGCTCCCATCTTGGATTTTTCTTCTTCAATTCCGGCAGATATTTGGTAACAGGATCGTCAATGCTTTGGATGTAGCCCTCGTCAACAGCGATGCCGCATAGCAGCGACGTGATGGATTTGGAGACTGAGAAGACGGTGGCCATGCGGTCAGCGGAGAATTCGCCCCAATATTTTTCGTAAACGATGCTGTCGTTTTGGATGATCAGCAGCCCTTGCGTTTTGCTCTTCTGGTCCATTGCCTCCACAAACGTCATATTGACGCAATTGGGTGATTCATTATAGAAATGCAGCGTGTCAAGCCAGTCGGCCCTCTTGGTGGCGACAGGAAATTGGAACGACTGATCACCTTTGGCAATGGTATCGCGTTCGCAATGCTCATAACTGAAGATGTTTGGACCATACAAGCCATCGGCTTTATAACCTCTTATCATGGCACAAGAAGAGAGCAATAAGACGCATACGCCGAGCAGAACAAACATTACAGGCCGCCCAGCTTTGCGCAAGGCTTGCGATTGTCGATTTGTTACTTTCATTGCCATAAATCTTAGGAGACTTCTATTTTCCACTTCTTCACGTTGCAGCCAACCTTGATGCGAAGTCCGTTAAACATCAAGACAAGCAAACAGCGCTGCAAAACTAAACATTTTCTATTAACAGGATGCAAAAAAAATGAAAAGGTTGCAGTTGGTTGGAAATAATTTTTTGCGGGTGTTATTTCGCGTTATCAAACAATTCGATGTTTCCTTCCGCCACCACCATCGCAGTGCCGCCAACAAAGATATTTCCGTCGGCCTGAATGCGGGTGGCAATTATGGAGGGGCGTCCCATTGCTTCGCCTTGGAGGAAGGCACATTCGGCTTCGTTTCCGAGACAGCCGCACTGTTGGAGATAGTAGGTCAGCGAGGCATTGGCGGTGCCGGTAGCCGACTCCTCAGGAATGTCGTAGAGAGGCGCAAAATCACGCACATGGGCGGTATAGTCGTCATTGCCGAAGGCGAAAACATGGAAACTCACCGCCTTGTGTTTCTTTGTGATGGCTGAAACGGTCTCCATGTCTGGTTGAAGCGATTGCAACGTAACCACGTCCGGCAGCGGAATCATAAGATCGGGCAGGCCGGTGGAGACCACCTGAACGGGCATCTTCGGACAATAATCCTTCACACCTAAGGCCCAATAGATTTCCTCTGTTTCGCTAAGCGTTGCGATTATTTGCGGTTTCGCCATCTGCATCATCACCTTCTCCCCTACTCTAACGTTCAGGTCGCCCGCCTTGGTATGACAAATGCATTGCCCAGAGGCCAATCCTTTCTGGTACATCAAGGAAAATGAAGCTATCGTCGCATGTCCGCATAAATCCACTTCGGCCTTCGGAGTGAAATAGCGGAGGGTGTACTCTTGCGATGAATGTCTTCGGATGAAGGCCGTCTCCGAAAAGCGCAGTTCAGCCGCAACATTCAGCATCAGATCTTCCTTCGGGAAAGAGTCCGAATCAAGCAGCACCACCCCTGCCGGATTTCCGCCAAAGGGTTTATCAGTGAAGGCATCAACAATATAGTATTTCATCGGATTAGATTATTATTCCGGGGACAATAATACAAAATTTTGAACATACTGATATTGGCGGTCATTCCCTGTTAACACTTTATGCTTTTGTGAAGATGTAAACTGCCAATGTGGGTAGTAAGACCAACAACCATAGCGCAACCTCTACAATAGCGTACGACCCGACATAATCCACCAATGTCTGGAATTTCAGAACGCCGTCAACCAAAATGACCAAAAGTGCAAACCAGCAGAGAAAGAATATTGCAGCATACTTGATTTTTCGTTTCTTCAGTTTCATTGTAATGCGGAATTTAGTCAGTTATTCAGTATAATCAGACAATTCAAAGCTTCCAACTTCTTCCTCGACACCAAGACTTGGAACTCGCTCCACTATTCGGGTGGTGCCGCTTGTTTTGTCCACATAAAAGTACACCAAAGCCCCTGTATAGCTTCTGAATGTCACTTGATATGTGGAGTCGGTCTCATCTCCCATTTCCACATACATGATGGACGGATTCTCTTCCGCTATACTCCAGTCGTACTCTTTGTGGCAATAGTTGTTTACTCCTTTGTACGCCATTTCTGCCGTTATTTGTCGTTCTGCGGTGTTAGAACCATCCGTTTGGTTCGGCTTGTTATTATGGCAGGAGCATAAAGACAAGACCAAAAAAGCTAATGATATGAATATGAATTTTTTCATAGGTGAATAAATTACAAAGATGAAAACGAACATCTATTCCATCAGCTCCTACCGCAAATATGGCCCCGTGACGGAGGCCGCATCCATCGACATCGCTTTGGGCGTTCCCGTGAAGAGGATGTCGCCGCCCATCGCGCCGCCGCCGGGACCGAGCTCGATGAGCCAGTCGCACGATTTCAGCATCTCGACGTTGTGCTCGATGAGGAAAATCGTGTTTCCGGCTTCCACCATCGTGTCGAAGAGCGCTAGGATGCGCTTGATGTCGCCCGCATGCAGACCGTCGGAGGGCTCGTCCATAATGAAAATCTTGCCGGCATCGCGCAGATAGGAGGCCAGTTTGATGCGCTGCAACTCGCCGCCAGAGAGGGTCGAGAGCGACTGGTTGAGATGGAGGTATCCTAAGCCGACCTTGCGCAACGGTTCCAACTTCTCGGCAATGATACTTCCCGCGAACAGTTCGGAGGCTTTGTTGGCGGTGAGGTCCATCACCTCAGCGATGTTCATGCCTTTTACTTTGTACGACAACACTTCCGGTGAATATCGAAGTCCTCCGCAGGCTTCACAGGTGGTCTCGATGGCATCCATGAAAGCCATGTCGTTGACAATGACCCCCTTGCCCTGACAGACGGGACAGCCACCTTTGCCGTTGAAGGAGAAAAGGTCGGTTTTGGTCTTGTTGGTTTTGGCGAAGAGTTTGCGGATGTCGTCGGCAACGTCCAGATAGGTGGCCGGGGTGGAACGCAGACTGATGCCGATGTTCTTCTGGCTGATAAAGACAATATCTTGGTTGGGCGAATCATTATTCGCCCCTACAGGGTGATGGGACCATGCGGTACGGAAACATTCCATCAACGAACTCTTACCCGAGCCTGCCACACCGGCGATGCCGCACATCACTCCTAACGGCAGTTTGACGGAAATGCTCTTCAGGTTGTGCAAGTTGGCGTTTTCTAGAAGGAAGAAATCCTTGGGCGTACGCACCTGCTCCTTGATGGCACTCGATACGCTGAGCATGGTGCCTGTGAGCGTCTGACTGTGCAACAGTTCCTCGTAGCTGCCCTCGAAGACGATCTCTCCGCCGTTCATGCCCGCACCGGGCCCCATGTCGATGATATGGTCAGCGATGCGGATAATCTCCTTGTGATGCTCCACCAGGATGACGGTGTTGCCGTGGTTCTTGAGTTTCTGCACCGATTTCTGCATCAGCAGGATGTCGTGGTTGTGCAGGCCCACGCTGGGTTCGTCGAGGATATACATCACATCCGAGAGGGGAGAGTTGATGAATTTCGCTATCTTGCAACGCTGTGCCTCGCCGCCGGAAAGGGTACCGATGGCGCGATCGAGGGTGAGGTAACCGAGTCCGATCTCCTCCAACGCTGCCAGCCGCTCAGTAGTGGCCCGCTTGATGTCCTCTGCCAGCGGATTGTCGATGGTCTCCATCCACTTCCGGCAGTCGCTGATGCTCATGGCCGTCACCTCGGCGATATTGACCCCGTTGATTTTGCAGGAACGTATCTTCTCGTTGAGGCGCGTGCCACCGCAGTCGGGACAGGTACCCATCGTCAGCATGGGGTTAAGCGCTGCGGCATGCAGCAGTCCCTCCTCCGAGTTGATGATGCTGCGGTACATACGGGGAATCAAGCCTTCGTATTTGGCAGTCTTGGGCCAGTTGGAAGGCGGGTTCTTCAGCTTAATCTGGGGTGAATTGAGAAAAAGGTCAAGCTCCTCAGGCGTGTAGTCTTTGATTTTCTTGTCAAGATCGAAGAGACCGCTATGGGCGTAGCGTATCCAGCGCCAGCCCCCTTTGTGGAAGGCGATATAGTGGATGGTGTCCTCATCGTTGAGCGACTTATCGAAATCGACCAGCTTGTGGATGTCCAATTCTCGGATTTCGCCCAACCCAGCGCAGCGCGGACAGCTGCCCGAAGGATGGTTGAACGAGAAAGCGTCGGAGTAGCCCACAAAGGGTTGACCGATACGCGAAAAGAGCAGTCGCAGCAGCGCGTAGATGTCGGTGTAGGTGCCCACCGTGGAGCGGGAGTTGGAGGCGGGCTTTCGCTGCTCGATGACAATGGCGATGGGCAGGTTCTCAATGTCGCCCACATGCGGCCGCCCGTATTTGGGCAGATACTGCTGGGTGAAGGAGGGAAAGGTGTCGTTGAGCTCACGACGCGATTTGGCCGCGATGGTGTCCAGCACCAGCGACGATTTTCCCGACCCCGACACGCCTGTTACCACCGTGATTTTCCCCTTGGGAATCCTGACGTTGACGTGCTTGAGGTTGTTCTCTGTGGCATCGCGAACGATGATGTGTCCGAAATCGTGGGTATGGTCCTTGTCTATCATGAATAATCCAATAATGTTCACTACAAAGGCAGCAAAAGTACAAAAAAATCCCGCAAGCCGTGCTTTTCGGTTTGCGGTTTGCGGTTCATAGCCTCGGAGAGGCATCACGCACGCAGTGCAATTAACACCATACAAGCCGATAGGCGCAGTGTGGTGATGGTGATGCGTACTCGCCATGGGCATCTCGGAGAGATGCGACAGACCGAGCTGGATGACAGATACTGTGTGATGTCGCATCTCTCCGATATGCTGGACCGGCCGCGTCCGTCTCTCACCACACTACGCGCTATCGCGCTTGTATGGTGTTAATTGCGCATGTTGGCGCGTCTCATGCCTCCGGCATGGCGTTCTGCCTAACTTTTGCCTGCGATTTTGCAACTCGTACTTGCTTAAAATTACATTTTTCACGAAATACGCATTGTCATTCTCATAAAATAGTGTATTATTGCCCACAAAAAGAGGGTAATTCCTTATTATTTATCCTATATATGTCGCTCTTAAAAATATTGTTATTATGACTAAAAATGGAACTTGTCTAAGAATTATTGTAAGTTATTATGGTTTTCAAGATTATTACATAGAAAACCGTATCCTTGTAAATGGTTTAGTAGAATTAGATTCTATGATAGTAAGAGATAACTTTGATTGCTCTAAAATACTATGTATTAAGATTGAAGAACCGATCCCTAAATCACTAATAGAACACGCTATTAGTCGTTTTGCAGATAAGCTGAATAATGCAGGTGTTATTGGTGCATATAACATCCATCCTATGGGTGAATCTTTTGCTGATGGTCGGCCTCATTTCGTTGATATATTTTCAAATGATGATACCGTTAGACAATTTAGATATGTTATTGAGTGTAACCCTCCCCAAAATTGATATAGAGTGAATTACGAATCTACAACATCTGTCTTTCAACTCATCTATACTTTTGACTAAAACTCAATATATCCTATTCTAAAATACCAACCCCTTCTGTTTTGAGATGATATAATTCATTCTCAAGTTTCCTATTCTTTTTTTCTAGACATTTTATTTGCTTTCTTAATTGTCGTTCAACATCATCCTTTCGAAAAATGATCCCAACAAGCTCTTTTCTCGTCTTTAAAATTAATCCAAGCTTAATCATGGTCTTTATCTCCTTCATTCATTACACAGATATAACAAGGTTCAAATCCAAGACTTTGAAGTAAACTATCATCAAAATCAAGATCAGGGATAAATTGACGTATATAAAGTTCTTGTAATTGTTTATATAATACCTGTTTGAATGAGTCAATTATTACAAGTTGTGCTCTTAACTCTTCTTCCGTACCTCGACAAATACGCTTCCCGATAGGCTCTTTACTATTTCCTAACCACGACAAATAACCGTATTCCATACAAGTTGCAATACGTTCATGTTTTTCCTTCAGCCAAATAACGAATTCGTTCCATGTTTTTGTAATCTCATCGTTTATTTCAGAAACAGAACGATTGTCATAGATTTCTTGCGTGCCAGAATTGGGAATTGTTGTTATATCAAAATCTCTTATGGGGGGATTCAAATGGAACTTTGCATTAATTGTTGCTACAAATGCAGAGTTATCTCGTTCTCTCAAATCTTGATTGTCTTTCCAAAATTTACGGTATTCTGTTACAAGTTCTTTGCCTTGTTCAATTATTTGATTGGGAATTACGACTCTTTCATAATCCGATTTCATTGCAAGACAATTTGGATCAGAATGATAGACTGGCTTTTTTTCTGCTTGTATGTATTTAAGAGAATCTGTTGGACAAGCCACTTTATTGTAAATGTAATTGATTACACCGGTATCGCCTTTACAGAAAGCCTTAAAAGCCATGAGCCTGTTTTTCTCTTGTTGAGAAAACATTGCAGAGAAAACATGAGATTTTGAAGAGTCCCAGTCACCTTTTATCTCCATTCCATTCGGCATAGTCCATAATACAACATCTTTGAACTTGAATTCTTTTGGAACCTCAAGTTCTCTAAAAATCCTCTTAAAATTCGCTTTTGTAATATACATATATTCAGTTAATTTTTGTTTTTTTAATGTATCAATAGTTTTTGACTTATTATTTGCAAAAAAGCAATCATTTGAACATAAGAGAAGCGTGAACCCAACTTTTCGTCTGAGGCTGTGAGAGAATGCCTATACACCGAAGTCAGACCCACGCTATACGTGGCATCTGCTAACTTCTTTCGGCGTATATTCATTGAAATCTCTCACAATTTCAGACGACTCCGAACGATAGCAAACGCTATGGTTTCAATATGTTATTTTAACTACTTTTCTTTGCTTGTTTCGTTTTTATTGTTTTGATACTCAATTATTTATTCTCTATTTGAAATCTATGTAATTCCTTCTGTCGTTCAATCTTCTTTTATCTCAACCTCTGTCGTCAGGTCACGAACCCCTCCGCAACGAAGGTTTGGGATGTTGATTCGGATATCGCAATCCACCACGAAAATGTTTCCTTCTTTTGAGCGTATCACATTCTCATCGTGGAGGTCGCTCAAATAGATTTCAGGAGTGGCAAAAGTCCAGTTTCTCGGATTGATTAGTTTGAATCCGATGTTTTCAGCAAACAAGGCGATTTCTTCATCTGTCATGTGCGTTCCTTCAATGAATGGCTGTTCCACCACAATTTTGAAGTCCCCGCCTGTCGTGCGTCCAAACCCCAACACCTTCAATGTGGTTTCAGGGAAATAAGTGTTATGCAGCGAGATTCTGTCAAGTGCTAGAATGGGCTGGATAAAATACTCAAGCCCAATTGCTTTTACCAATGTGGCGCCGTGGTCGTAAACATTGGCTTCTCCGCCTTCTGCAATCTGTTCGCCTAACATGCGAGGCAGAGCTTCTTCGATACATTCAGTCCAACAACCTACCTTCCTTGCCCATTGCTCTATTTGTAAAGCCTGCTTCGCTCCGCATTGGACTTCTCTTTTGAAGTCGCCGACATCTGGTGCAGCATCTCTATTTGCCGCAGTTTCTGCTCCCGCGAGTAGGGATGCAATGACATGCGTAAAGCCTCCCATTGAGCAGCCATACTGTTCTGCCGATGAAAATCGCTTATATACAATCCGTTGTGTAATGAATTGTTCTGCATACGACTCTAATTTTGATAGACCGTTGGCAGTGAAGCCATCGTCAATAATCGAATGGATGCTATGCCAAAAGTCTTGATTATTCATTTTAATATGATTGATTTATTAACCAATGAAGCGCAAAAATACATTTTTTTTGATAACGCGTGAATGCTCTGCGAAGAGCGCCATAGGATTGTATCAATCATCCACGATGATTATCCAGTTCTTAGTCTAAGGTTTTATTTCACCACTCCACCTCTTTTATCGTCCCTTCCGGCGTGCGGAAAACACAGTGTTGCTCCTTCGCTTCCGTCACCAGATTGAGGTAAATGCAATATTCGGTGATGGGAACGCCGTTGACGCTCACCAGATAATCACCCGAACGGATGCCTTTCCGGTAGGCTTCTCCGTCTTTGCGTACCACGGCTTTCAACACACCGAGGGTGTCGCTTTTGTCAGCAAGGAGAAGCTTTAACCCTTTTTTGTTCTCGTTTCCGACATACTGAACCATCTTACCGTCATGTGGCAGCAATACAAGGTGCATTTTATATCCATTGACAATCAGCGAATTATGCTCCAAAATAGTCGAACCTATCTTGCTAAGCCGCTTGTCGGTTGATATCCACACATCCTTGAGCATGAGTTTATCCAGCCCAATTTCCGGGCAATGCAGCGTCCTATAGGGGACCGAATCTTGCGAATTGCCGAACAAGCCTGCCTCCGAGATCACTGTTGTGTCTTTCCTCACCGTAATGGCGTCAAGTTTCTGCCGTATCTTCGGATCGGCATTGGCTATACGGCTCACAAAATCCTCCGACAAGTCAATTTCTCCGCCTATGGCTCCGGAATCGAAAAGTAACTTGAATGGGCCGAAAGGAAACTGCACCCAAACCATCGGGCGTGTCTTATGACACCTTAAATATTTCAGCGTGGGCTGCCCCTTTTCTTCCTTGGAGAAATAGTTTTTGCGGTCGGTCACGATCATCACACTGTCTTTTGTGTCGAACTTGAAGGAGAGACCGCGAGCGACAAGGTCGTACCCGAAAGCACCGTCAATCCGGTCGCAAACGTAATCGCCCATGCCGTTATCAACCACCATCGGATAGTTTTCGATGACGACGTCGCCCATTTTGATAGGCGGAAAGGTCAAGAAGGCCTTCTTTAACTTCGAGTTTTGGGAATCTGTAACAGAAAGGGTGTCACCCGACGCTTTCATCCAGCCCTCTTCATCGCCAATCCAGAAACCGAATTCCGCACCGGTATCGAACATCAGATTCTTGACTTCCCCATTGATCTCCACCGGAATAATCACCGCCCCGTCCCAAACCTTGATTTTCACCGTGTCCACAAAATGGTGACGGGAGAAGGTGATGCCTCTAAACGGTTTTTTCTGCGCTGTCGCCGAAAACGATGTTACGACAACAAGCAACAGGGTGTATAGAATGTGCTTTTTCATTTCTATCATAATGTATGGAAAATTTCGGGCGCAAAAATACAAACAATATTTGTATTACGGTATTTTGCAGCCTCATTTATCCAAAGATTTTATACTTTTGCCGCCCGAAAATGAGACCGCGTTTGAGACAGATGATCGCATGGGTGCTGCTCGTCGCCTTCTGCGGCATGACCGGCACCAAAGCCTTTCACCACCATCACTGGAAGGCCGTTGAGGACGTCGTCTGTCCGCTGGACGGCATCTCCATGTCGCACCACACCCTCGCCCACTCCATTCTGGAATCCCTCGACGAGGACGACAACGACTGCGCCATCTGCCATTTCACGGTCACCAAGGTGGTCATCCCGACCATCACGAACATTTTCCACGAAAACCCGAAACTTTTCCTACATCCTTTTGTTTTAACGCCCTCTGTTTTTTTCAACCTTCAGGGTGTAAGCTTGTTACGAGCCCCGCCGGCGATTTAAGACGTAAGATTTATGACTTATCTCAAGTCTCAAGTCTCAACTACTAACTTCGTAACAAGCAAATCAAAACAATGAAAAAAACATTATACTCCGCCCTGACGGTTTTGTTCGGGGCGATAGCTCTTGGTGCAGGGGCCCAGGATATTACGCACCACGACCACGATACCACACACGTGGATGAAATCACCATTTCCGCGAACCGCGAGCAGACTTTACGGCGAGAAGCACCGGCGTTGGTGACCATCACCACCCCGAAAACTATGCAGACCTTCAATGCCGTCTGTCTGGCGCAAGCCCTAGATTTCGTACCCGGACTACGCGTGGAGGATAATTGCCAAAACTGCGGCTTCACGCAGGTGCGCATCAACGGCTTGGACGGCCACTATTCGCAAATCCTCATCGATTCGAAGCCGATATTCTCCTCATTGAACGGCGTTTACGGTTTGGAGCAGATTCCATCCGAGATGATCGACCGCATCGAGGTGATACGAGGTGGCGGAAGCGCCCTGTTCGGGGCGTCAGCCGTGGGCGGTGTCATCAACATCATTACGAAGGAGGCGACCTGCAACGGCGGCGGCTTCGGACACAGTGTCACCAACCTCGATTTCACCCGCTCCTTCGACAACACCACACACGTGTACGCCTCCGCGGTAACGAAGAGTCGCAACGCCGGTCTCTATCTCTTCGCACAGGACCGTCACCGCGACCCTTACGACCGCAACGGTGACGGCTACAGCGACCTTCCGAAACTGCGCAACCTCTCCGTTGGGCTGAACGCTTTCATCCGCCCCACCCGACTCTCGAAACTGAGCTTCCGTTACAATATCGTGAACGACGACCACCGTGGCGGCAACAATCTCAGTCTCCCACCCCACGAGTCAAACATTTCGGAGGGCGCATCGCATCTTATCCACAGCGGCCACCTCGACTACCACATCGATTTCGGACACCAGCATGTGGAGGCCTACGCCGCGCTGCAGCATATCAACCGCGACAGCTACTACGGAGGCATCGGGGAAGGGACGCCCGAAGAGCGGGAGGATGCATTGAAGGCATACGGCTACACCCACAATCTGACCTTCGCCACCGGTGCTCTGTGGCGTTATCACTTTGACAAGCTGTGGTTTATGCCTGCATCACTGACTATAGGGGCAGAATACAGTTTCGACCACCTGACCGACTCCATCCCGGGTTACGCGCAATATCTGCATCAGGATGTGCAGATCGGTAGCGTGTATGCGCAAAACGAGTGGAAAAACGAGCATTGGTCGCTGTTGGCGGGCGTGCGCATGGACAAGCACTCGCTCATCCGCAACCCCATCTTCTCGCCGCGCGTCAACATTCGTTACAACCCCTTCCGAAGACTTTCATTCCGAATGAGCTATTCCACAGGTTTCCGTGCCCCGCAAGCCTACGACGAGGATTTACACGTGGCTCTTGCCGACGGAGAGCGCATCATCAGCACCCTCGCACCCAACCTCAAGGAGGAGCGCTCGCACAGCGCCTCCCTCTCCGCCGACTACTGCCTCTACAAGGGCGGTGTAGACGTGGACCTCACGGGCGAAGGATTCTTCACCTACCTTAAAGACATCTTTGCGGAACGGCGTTATGAGGATGCTGCAGGCAACGAAGTATCAGAGCGTTACAACGCCGACAAGGGCTATGTGGCAGGTGCCAACCTCTCGATGCGAATCGCTTGGAAACGGTGGCTGACAGCACAGCTCGGCGCCACGTGGCAGGTGAGCCGCTACAACGAACCACTGGAGTGGAACGAGGACGCCGCGCCGGAAATCCGGATGTTGCGCACCCCGAACATCTATGGCTACCTGATTCTGGAGAGCAACCCGTGGCGACAGCTGACCCTCAACGTGACGGGCAACCTCACCGGTCCGATGTTGGTGCCGCACGAATTAGACGAACCCGTCTTGGTGAAAACGCCCACCTTTTTCGTACTGAACGCACAGGTAAGCTACGATTTCCGCATCAAGTTGCAGCAAAAGTTGTCCGAAAACTTACCCGACCGAATCGTTTTGCAGGTCACCGCAGGCATCCGCAACATCACAGATGCCTACCAGCGTGATTTGGACGTAGGTCCTACGCGCGATGCCGGCTACATCTACGGTCCGCTGATGCCGCGAAGCCTCTATTTTGGGATAAACGTCAGTTTACCATAATAACAAAAAGCCCCGCTACCATACAGGCCGTGGGGCTTTTTTCAATTCTCCAAACAGGAGGTAAAAACCCTGTTCCAGCTATTTTATTTCAACGCCTTCACGGGGCACACTTTCTTGCATTTGTTGCACAGAATGCACTCCGTGGCGTTTATGCGATCACGCGAGTCTTTGTTCACCTCCACGTCCATCGGGCAAACTTCCAGACATTTACCGCATTGGATACACTTCTCCTCATCGCAGCGGACACGAAGCCGGGAATAGTAGCTCATCGGCTTGAGGAAGACCGTAATGGGGCAGATATACTTGCAAAACGCACGGTTATCTTTGAACGCGATGGCCAACAGGATGCCGACCACGTAATAGACCAAATTGCCGACGAGGAAAATCATGAACATCGTCTGCTTGGTGGCTTTCCCGAAATGGAACAGCAGGAGAACGAGAATGAGCGACAGCGCGAAAACGAGGTAACGGATGTAGCCGATCTTCTTCCGCGGACCTTGCGGCTGCTTGTAGGGCAGTAGGTCGAGGATCATGGCCGTCCAGCAGCAGTAGCCGCACCAACCGCGACCAAACAGCAGCGGTCCGAATATCTTGGCGATGAGATAATGCAGCACCCCCGCCCCGAAAACACCGGAAAGAAGATAGTACCAAAAGCCCTCAATCTGCATGTTCTCCCTGCAGATCAGTCCGAGGAATACGAGCATGTAGGCGCCCACGCCGAACTGCACAAATTCGCGGGCGTACTTCTTCCCCGCCGCCTGCAAGGCCGACCCTACCCCGATGCAGAGACCGATGTAGGTAAAATTGAGCAGGAAGAAAAGGTTGCCCGTCGCTAACCACAACGACACGGCAATCACCTCAAAAATGGCGAACAAGATGATGGGAGTTTTGTATTTTTTCATTGCTGCTTTTTTCATAATGACCCCACACTGCGCTCCTTCGTCGCTTGTGTGGGGTTATTCGTCTTAGGATTTTCGTTCTGTCATCCCCCCCACACTGCGCTCCTTCGTCGCTTATGTGGGGTTAATTGCACTTCGTACGTCTTGCCTCTCCGAGGCTGCTTAAGGAAGAAGTAGTTGTTTAAATTTAGTATGTCGCACCTCGTTCTCTGAAAGCAGATTGAGCTTGAATTGCTCGTCGCGGGAGCCCTCTGCATTGCATTGGGCGCGGAAAGCCTCCAATGAGTTGGGGATGAGACGGTAGGTTTCGGGGATTTTGAGTCGCAAGGAGACGCGCTTGGCTTTGTATTCCATGTTGATTTCCTGAAGGACACGATCTACCTCCTCGGTGAAATGCTCGGCCTGCTCTTGGGTAACGTCCTGGTTCTCAAATTCGTAATAGAATCTGTATCCTTTGATGGAGAGGTCAGCAAACCCGATAAAGAAGTGGGTTTTGAGGCCTGTGGTCTTCTCCGCCTCGTGCACCGCATCCACGAATTGCTGTTCATACAATTTTTCACCCGTAATGGTGACGATTCCGTGCAACTTTTGGATGAGATGTATGGTGGGAGTGTTCTGGAAGCTCGGCCCGACTTCCATCAAATCGTACATATTGTAGCGATAAAATCCGCTGGCAGTCGTGATGTAGATGGAATAGCGTTTGCCTTCCTCTAATTCGTGAAGTTGCAAAAAACGCGGATTGGGATTGTCTATCTCAGCTTCTGCCACGAACTCATAGTAGTGGTAATGCGGGAAGAGAACTGAGTTCAACGTATCATCGAGGGGGAATCCAAAACGGCACTCCGAGGAGATGTATCCGAACTCCTGATGGAGCATTCCCTCAGGAAACCATTCCTTGAATTTTTCAAGGTAAATGCGGGTATTTCCGCACCGCCAAGTATTGAGAATCTGAAGGTTAGGCCAATAATGCTTGGGAAGCACTTCGCCATATTTCGCTTTAAGGGCACGCAATTCAGCGGCACGCTCAGGATTGGGCTTCTGCATCGCCTCCAACTCGGCACGAATCTCCGGTTCAATCTTCAGGTCGGCCTTAATGGTACCGTTTTCGATATCGGTCACATAATCGTCGAAGTACTTGTTGACGTTGTTCTGCAGCTCCACGATGGATGAGGGGTTCGCAGCGATAATCAGCGAAACATTCTGCTCAATACCACGACGCATGAGCACATAATAACGCGCCTCAAAGTCGGAAATGCCCGACACGCAAGGCGGATTGGCGTAGATAACTTTCAGGAAATCAGGACAGTTGCCTTGTGTATATCCAGAAATAGAGCCTAACACAGTGCCATCGGGAGCGTAACCTTCCACAGTTTTCCCAATGACAGAAAAAACCTTGCCACCAAACACCAGCGGTCGGTTCTGTATGAAGTTGTTGAGCCACACCTTGGTCATCCTTCCATACCGATTGTTGAGATATTCGGGGAAGATGGGAATCCATTTGGGTTGCGATGTGGAACCCGAAGTGGTGGTGTAGAGCGCCGGTTTGCCAGGGAACAGAATGTCCGACTCACCGTTCTTGTGACGTTCTACGTATGGACGAAAATCCTCATAATCACTCACTTGCACCTTTTCCTGATAGCGTTTGTAGAGCTCTATATCGTCTTTGGCTTCTAAAATATAGGCAAAATCGTGCTCACGACCATAGACAGTCTCTTTGGCGAGTTCAAGAATGCCCCGGAGTGTCTTCTCTTGGCTTTTGCGCGGGTTCTTGCTCGCCCGTTTCAGCTGACGATAATACAACCCACCTGCCATTCCAAGCAGGGTGTTGATGAACGTGGGTGTTTTGAGGTTTTCCATTTCGTTATTATTTGGATATTTGACTTTTTCGACCCCACATTACGCTCCTTCGTCGCTTATGTGGGGTTAATTGCACTTCGTGCGTCTTGCCTCTCCGATGCTGCTCAAGGAATATTATTATATTACTAATTGCTTGAACTTTTCGTGGCGTTTTTCGTCTTGGAGGAGCAGTTGCAGTTTGAACTGGCCGTCGCGAGCACCCTCGGCGATACATTGCGCTTTGAAGGTTTCAAAAGATTCAGGAATCATGCGGTAGGTTTCGGGGAGTTTCAGACGAAGCGAATCGCGTTTGGTCTTGTACTCTACGTTGATGCGCTTCAGAATGCGGTCCACCTCTTCGGTGAACTTCTCGGCCTGCTCTTGCGTAACACTTTGGTCTGCAAACTCATAGTAGAACTTGTAACCCACAATGCTCAGGTCGGCGAACCCGATGAAGAAGCGAGTCTTGAGGCCGGTTTCCTCTTCCGCCTCGCGCACCGCCTCGATGAACTGCCGCTCGTGCAGCTTCTCACCGGTGATGGTCACGATACCGTTCACCTTCTGGATCAGATGCACGGTCGGGGTGTTCTGGAAGTTCGGACCAATCTCCAGCAGGTCGTTCATATTGTAGCGGTAAAGTCCGGCAAAAGTGGTCACAAACGGACAGTAACGTTTCCCTTTTTGCAGCTCATGCAGCTGTAAATACTTCGGATTCGGGTTGTCGAGATCAGCCTCGTCGATGAACTCGTAGTAGTGGAAGTGTGGGAAAAGCACCGTGTTCACCGTGTCGTCCAGCACCAGACCAAAGCGGCATTCCGAAGCGAAATAACCGAACTCCTGATGCAGCATTGTCTCGGGATAGGAGTCTTTGAACTTGTCGAGATAGACCTTCGTGTTACCGCATTTCCAAGTGTTAAGCAGCTGAAGGTTAGGCCAATAGTGTTTCGGAAGGACCGTACCGTACTTCGCCTTCAACTCGCGCAGTTCGGCGGCACGTTTCGGATTGGGCTTCAGACAAGCCTCCAGCTCAGCACGAATCTCAGGATCGATGTTCAGATCCTTGTTCAGCGTACCGTTTTCGATGTCCTTCACGTACTCGTCGTAGAACTTGTTGACGTTGTTCTGCAGCTCCACAATGGTGGAAGGATTGGCGGTCACAATCAGGGTGATGTCCTTCTCAATGCCCATGCGCATAAGCACGTAGTAGCGGGCATTGTAGTCAGCAATGCTGTAGACACACTGCGGGTTCGAATAGAGTACCTTCACGAAGTTGGGGCAGTCACGTTGAGTAACACCAGATACAGAGCCGAAAACGGTGCCGTCGGGCGCATAACCCTCAATCACCTTGCCCACAATCGACAAAATCTTGCCGCTGAAGACCTTATGTTTGTTCTTAATGAAGTTATAGAGCCACACCTTGGTCATCTTGCCATAGATGTTGTTCAGATACTCCTGCGTGATGGGAATCCATTTCGGTTCCGAAGTGGTGCCAGAGGTGGTAGCGTAGAGGACGGGCTTTCCCGGGAAGAGGATGTCCGACTCGCCATGTTTGTGGCGTTCCACGTAAGGGCGCAGGTCTTCGTAATCGTTGACATTCACCTTCTCTTGGTAACGTTTGTAGAGTTCCTCATCGTTCGGAGCAGCCAAGATGTACTCGAAATCGTGCTCTTTGCCGTAAACGGTGTCCTTCGCATAGGTGAGGATATTGCGGAGGGTTTGTTCGCTGGATTTACGCGGATTCTTGTCCGCTTTCACAAGATGACGGTATTGAATACCGCCGGCCATGCCCAGCAAAGCATTGGCTACCAACATTCTTTTCAATTCCATAAGATGATGTATATTTTTGTCAAATAATCCAAAATTTAGAATCAATCGGCAAAGATACAATTTTCTAAATACAATTGTTAAAAAATGTGAATGGCAGCAAAAATCCACAACCACCTGTAGAGACGATGTGCACATCGTCTCTACAAAGCAAAAAAAAACGAGATGCCATTGACATCTCGTTTCTCTTGTGGGACGTACTGGACTCGAACCAGTGACCTCTGCCGTGTGAAGGCAGCGCTCTGAACCGACTGGGCTAACGTCCCAAGAATTCGGCGGCAAAAATACACTTTTTTTTTATACGTTCGACAAAAAAATTTTGTCTTTTTATTTGTCGTATCTGAGGGCTTAGAAGAAGGTTCCCTCCTGAATTTCGCTCAGCCGTTTATATTCGTTTGTAGGCGAAATTTGGTAAACTCGCCTGTCATTTTGCAAATAATAGCGATTGTTGAAGTTGATAACGTAGACCTCATTGCTCTTGAGACCTTTAATCTTCAGCACATTATTATCGAACATATAGACCACTTTGTTGTGGATCGGCGTGCTCCAAAACTGCACTTCCACGAATTTCGGTGCATTGGCCGGCGCCTCAATGGCATTTTTCGAAGCATCAAAATAGATAATGGGCGCCTCATATTTGGAAATCATCTTCGAAGAGGTCACATTGGCGTTATCCTTCTCTTGGAAAGCCAGCGGCTCCTCCTCATCCAACATATAGTCCATCGACGATTCATCCACAAAAGTCGAATCATACTGCGTCGTATCGGAGGCTGTGCCCTGCTGGGCGTCATGCATTCCCTGATATTGGTGTACAATATATTTATATATTGTGTCGGAGGTGCCTTTTTCGGGAGCCGAAGTATCAGTCTTTTCCGCCAGTTGGAATCTGTCACGGAGTTTGTTGACCATGACAAACGTCACCAGCACACCCGTCAGCAGCCCGATGATGACCCCGAGCAGCAGGATGAGTCCCTTTTTAGTAGCCTGGTTCGACTGATTTTCCATCGATTCTCAGATTCTGAAACAATTCGCAAAAATACATTTTTTTAGAATTGATGATCACCAATTCACAAAGGCCTTGTTGAAAATGTCGTCGGTGAGCGCCTCGGTGATTTCAGTCACAAGACCCGACTCCACACTACTGAGATTCTGGGTGCTGTAGTAGTCTGCGTAACGGGAAAACGACTGGTCGAAGTTCTGGTTGTCGTCAAATTTATTGGTGAAACGCACCCTCACCGTGATGGTCAGTCGGTTCATTGCCGGAGAGTCGTTACCCTGAATAGCCACGGGATTCACCGAATAGTCGGTGATTTCGCCCTCGATTTCGTAATCGCCGTTCGTCGCCACGATGGTCAGCGGGGTCTGCCCCTGGATCTTGTCCTTCAACGCCGTCGTGAACACCTGACTCAGCTGCGGGTTCACCAGCGAGGCATTGTTCGGGAACGTGTTGATGGCCACGGTCTTCGCCCGCGCATCCACGGTGCCGCCGGTGAGGGAGACGGACATGCGGCAACCTGAAAGTAAAATCGTAAATAGGATGACACAGACTGCACCCCACACTGCGGCGATGCTCTTGCGAGTCACGCCCCACATTACGCTCCTACGTCGCTCATGTGGGGTTATTAGCTCTACGGAGCTCTTGCTTCTTTCCTTCCTTCCAGGGGTTGCGCTTCGCTTACCCCTGGCTACCGAGCTCTTGCCCCTACGGGGCTGCTCAAGGAAAATGTTTTTTAATATGGGGGACTTTCGATTCATCACTTCAACTGCTAACTACTAACTGCTAATTGCTAACTAATTCCGTATTCTTTAATCTTCCGGTACAGCGTCCGCTCCGAAATGCCCAGCTCCTGCGCGGCGAGCTTCCGGTTGTCGTGGTTGCGCTTGAGGGCGGCGACAATTGCCTGTTTCTCAAGACCTTCCATGGAGTAGTCCGCGGAATCCTCAATCACTTCGGAGTCGTCGTACTGCTCGGGTTCTGTACCGTGGTGCTCGTGGGTCGTCACCAACGGGTATTGTCCGCCATCCGGCATGGGGGCATCGGGAAGGACGTGTTGGTGATGCGTGCCCTGGACGTACATCTGAGGATTCTGAGTCAGCTGCGCGACCGTGACCTTCAATTCCTGTACCTCGCGCTGGAGTTCGGCGATGAACTTGAAGACCAACTCACGCTGCATATTGTCCTGACGTTCCGTATCAGAGGGCATCACAGCCGGCAGATTAGAGCCAACGGGACCCGTCAGGTAGGGTTTTAGCATTTCGGGGGTGATGAGCCGTTCCTTCTCAATGAGGGAGATCTGCTCAGTGACGTTCTTGAGCTGACGCACGTTGCCAGGCCAGCGGTAGGAGCGCAACATGGCCTGTGCCTCCTCGGTGAGCGAGATGGTGGGGACGTGGTACTTGTCGGAAAAGTCGGCGGCGAACTTGACGAAAAGCGGGTAGATGTCGCCCGGACGCTCGCGCAACGCGGGTACGCGAATCGGCACCGAGTTGAGACGGTAGTAGAGATCCTCGCGGAACTTGCCCTTGGCGATGCGGTCGGCAATGTTGACGTTGGTGGCGGCCACCACCCGCACGTCGGTCTTCATCACCTTGGAGGAACCCACGCGGATGTACTCGCCCGACTCCAGCACGCGCAACAGACGCACCTGCGTGGAGAGCGGCAGATCGGCGACTTCGTCGAGGAACAAGGTACCGCCGTTGGCCTCCTCAAAGTAACCCTTGCGGGAATCCACCGCGCCGGTGAACGCGCCCTTCTCGTGACCGAAGAGCTCCGAATCGATGGTACCCTCGGGAATGGCGCCGCAGTTCACCGCAATGTAGGTCTTGGTCTTGCGCGGCGAATAAGCGTGGATGATCTTCGGCACCGACTCCTTACCGGAACCGCTCTCGCCGGTCACCAGCACCGAAAGGTCGGTTACGGCCACCTGCATCGCCACGTCTATGACATGGTCCAACGCGGGGTCGAACCCGATGATGCCGAAACGGCGTTTGACATTGTTTATGTTTTCGTTCATATTTGTTTCTTTCTTCATCTGTGACCCCACATTACGCTTTGCTTATGTGGGGTTAATTGCACTTCGTGCGTCTTGCCTCTTCGAGGCTGCTGTAGAGACGGTGTGCACACCGTCTCTACTATTCCCCCGGCGGGCACCCCTTCTAAAATAGAAGGGGAATTGGGGGTCGCTCGTTCCCAACTGCTAACTGCTAACTATTTGACCCGCAATTTCCGTCCGATCTGCAATATCGTCGTCTCCTTGATCTTGTTCAATTTACAGAGTTTGTCCACCGTGGTGTGGTACTTTTTCGCGATGGCGTAGAGGGTGTCGCCCTGCTTCACCGTATGGTACTTCGCAGTGGTGGTGGGTCTGTTGGCGGTCTGCTGCTGCGGTGCAGGCTTCTCCACACTTGTATTAGCGGACGAAGGCACTGGTTTCACGTCCAGCTTGGCCGGTTCGCTGTTGACTACCTCATCCTCGTCATCATCCGCACGACGCATATCGTTGGTGTCCTGCTGTTTACGAGTGTACTTCTGCACGGTAATCACGTTGGAGCCGCGAGTGATATCCTTGTAGGCTCGGGACATGTCCTCTTTAGAAAGTTTGATCTCCTTGTTGACCTGGCGCGGATTGTCGGCTTTGGAGTGCGCGAAGAGCCAGTCGTAGGTCTCCTTGAGGTAAAACAGTCGGGCTAAGTCGCCGTGGTTGACGCCCGGCCACTTATCCAAACGCAGCAGGTCGGTGGGACCGCACTTCTTCATAGACTCGTAGATTTCCGTGGCGCGGGAGACAGGCACTGCCCTATCCGCCGTACCGTGGATGATCCACAACGGCACCGTGTTCAGTTTGCAGAGGTCTTTGCGGATAGTGCCACCACACAACTCCATCGAAGCAGCGATCTTTTCCGCATGGTTGGCTAGGAACTCAATCGTTCCGAATCCGCCTAAACTCATACCTATCAGATAGATACGGTTGGTATCGACATCATACTGCTTGCACACCCAATTGAGGATGTCAAGCACTTTGTATGAATTCCACGCGCCGCCTGGATTCTGCGGAGCGATGATGATTGCGTTGATGTCGCGACCCATCGAAATGGCGTCTAGCGGACCGTATCTGCGCACGCGGTTCAAATCGGTGCCGCGCAAACTCGCACCGTGCAGGAACAACACCACGGGGATCGTTCCTTTCTGCTCTTCGTAGGTATCCGGCACGGAGACCCAGAAGTTGTAGGTGTTTTTCACGACGTTGTGGTGCGTGATGAAGGTGTAATTGGTTTGGGCTGTTGCAGCAAAGCAGCAGATGATGATTATTAGTGTTTTTAGGATCTTTCTCATATTTTCGTTCTTTTTGCCCCCACATTACGCTTCGCTTATGTGGGGTTACTGAGCACTTCGTGCATCTTGTCCCTTCGGGACTGCTCAAGGAATAATGTTTTATATTACTACCCCGCCCTTCGGGCACCCCTTCTAAAATAGAAGGGGAATTGGGGTCGCTCGTTACAAACTCCTATTAATTACTCATTACTAATTGCCAGCGCTGCGGCGCGGGCGTCCTGAATCGTATCATTGATGCTCATCGGGCGTTTGCAGGCGCCGGCGACAAACAACCCGGGTTGCGCGGTGAGGTTATCCTCGGTGTGCGGGGAAAGGCTCTGCGCGAAACGGTACAGGCCATCGATGCCGGCGGATTTCGAGAGGGTGGCGGTACCCTCGGAGGCGCACATACCGACCATCAGCACCAAGAGGTCGCAGTTCATCGTCATCGGGTTGCCCATCAGGGTGTCCTCGGCCTTGATCTGCACGCGGTTGTCGAAGGTGGAGGCCGCTTCGGAGATACGTCCACGCACGAAGTTCACGCCGTACTTCTCCTGCGCCTCGCGGTACATCTCCTCGAAACCCTGACCCCACATCCGCAGATCCATGTAGAAGATATAGACATCCGTCTCGGGATGCTGCTTCTTCACTTCTATGGCCTGCTTCACGGCGGTCACGCAGCAGACTTTCGAGCAGTAGTGGTTGCCCGATTTCTCGTCGCGGGAGCCAACGCACTGCAGGAATACGATCTGTTTCGGTACCTCGTTCATGATGTTGCGCACCTGGTTCTCCTTGATCATCTTTTCCATCTCCAGCGAGGTAATCACGCCACGGTAGATGCCGTAACCGAGCTCCTCCTTCTGGTGCGCGTCGAAGACCTTGTAACCTGTGGTCAGCAGCACCGCGTCGAAGGGGTACATTTCCCCAGCCGCAGTGGAGACCATCCATTGGTTTTCGGAGCGGTTCAATGTCGCCACGGGAGAGGACACCTTCAACGTGATGTTAGGATGCTGCAACTTGGCTTCCAGCTTGTCAGCCAGCTCGTCGGCGGAGCTGAAGTCCGGGAAGAGGAAGGCCTTGTCGCGGATATTGCACAGCGGTTGTGCCTCTTTCTCGAAGAGGGTCACCTGATGTTGTTTCGCCAGCACGGAGGCGGCTTCTATGCCGGCCGGGCCGGCGCCGATTATTGCGATGTTTTTCATATTCATTTTGTTTTTTCCTGATGACCCCACATTACGGCTTCGCCTTATGTGGGGTTAATTGCGCTTCGCGCGTCTTGCCCCTACGGGGCTGCTCAAGGAAGCTGTTTTATATTACTACCCCGCCCTTCGGGCACCCCTTCTAAAATAGAAGGGGAATTGGGGTCGCCCATAACTGCTAACTACTAACTGCTAACTCGTTACACCTTCAGCACTTCCGGTTTCTCCGGTGCGCGCAGCACTTTGCCAGAGGCGACGCGGTATTTGTCGTCGGGATTGTAGGCGACGCCGATCTTGTCGAGAAGGCGCTCGCACTGCACCTGGTGGAGCTGCATGCCCATCTCCCACGGGTCGTAGCCGAGCAACATGCCGGCCAGTTCCTCGTAGGTGAGCACCGGAATGCCGTAGCCCTCCTTGTCGTAGGTCTTGTGCTCCATCTCAGCGATGGTGTATTGCCACTTGTCGAGGAACATGGCACAGCCGGGGCAGTTGGCCACGATGAAGTCGGGTTCGTAGGGTTCCATGGACTCGAACTTCTTCTTGGAATTGGCGATGGAATAGCCGCGATTCTCCTGCACGAGGTACTGTCGGAAGCCGAAGCCGCAGCAGTGACGGCGTTCGGGGTAATCGACCACCTCGCCGCCCCAGGCTTCGATCATGCCGGCCAGCACGTAAGGGAACTCGGCATTGCCGATTCCGTGCTTCGGGAAAATCTTGGCATAGTGGCAACCGATGTGCTCCACGCCACGCAACGGCTTGCCGGTGAATCGGTTAATCAATTGGTATTTCATCTTCTCCTTCAACTCGAAGCGGAATTTGAAGATCAAATCCGAAGGATGCACAATGTTCTCGGGCATCTCGAACGTCCGGCCCGTGGCTTTGTACAGATAGTCGCGGGCCTTCTCCAGAATCTCGGGCTGCTCCTTCCATTTCTCGATGAGCTCGGTCATCACCCCAAAGGAGGTGACGCACGAGGGCACATAGTTCTTGTAGCCGCGCTCGGTCATCAGGGAGAAGAGTCTCGCCACGATGGTCATGGTCGTCTCAAACGGCACCACATCGGAATGGTAGCCGATGCCCGTGCAAGTATGCTGATGCGAAGAGTCGTAGACATCCTTCCCCAGATCATTGCGCATGATGTTCAGGAAGGCCGCCTCCGAACCAGGGAAGAAGGTCTGCCGAATGCAGCTCCGCTCGTAGAAGAAGTGGTCGTCTGCAATCTCTTTTTGATATTCGTTCCAAAAACGTTTTTCCATTAGATAGTTTAAGGTTTAAGGTTTAGAGTTTATGGGTTAAAGATTAGAGGTTAAGGGTTAAAGTTTGCATCGATTACATCTATTTAAAACAAGGGGGCAAAGATACACTTTTTAGCCGAAAGCGCAAGTCCTTAAACTTATGATTATTTATCAACACCGCCCCGTATCAAACGGGGGAATCCGTATTTTTGCCGACAATTTTATAATGGGTTGCAAATCAATAAAATTTAACAATATGAAACGTAAATCATTCATTATGAGTTTAGTAGTAGCGACTGTCGTTTTGAGCGGCGCGTGCAAGAAAAAGACGGCCGAGAACCCGGAGCTGGCCAACAACCCCTTCATGAAGGAGTGGAACACCCCTTACGGTGTGCCGCCGTTTGAGGAGATCAAAACCACCGACTATCTGCCTGCCATTCAGGAAGGTATGCGCCAGCAGATGGAGAACATCCAGGCCATCTGCAACAGCAAAGAGGAACCCACCTTCGCCAACACCATCATCCCCTACGAATACAGCGGCGAGCTGCTGACGAAAGTTTCCTCCGTTTTCATGAACCTAGCCGAGTGCATGAACAGTCCCGAGATGGAGAAGCTCTCCGACACCATCTTCCCGCTGCTTACCCGTCACGGCGACGACATTATGCTGAACGCCAAGCTGTTCGAGCGCATCAAGGCCGTCTATAACAACCGTGAGAAAGAGAACCTCAACGACGAACAGATGCGTCTGCTGGAGGTCATCTACAAGGACTTCGAGCGCGGTGGTGCCAATGTGCCCGCTGACAAACAGGCCCGCTTCCGCGAAATCAACGAGAAGTTGTCTGCCCTCACCCTCAAGTTCGGCAACAACGTGCTGGGCGCCACCAACGACTACGTGCTCTTCGTGGACAATGAAGAGGACCTCAAAGGTCTGACTGAGAACCAATTGGCCACGGCCAAAGAGACCGCCGACGGCATGGAGAACGCCAAGGGTAAATACGCCTTCACCATCCACCTCCCGTCGATGGAACCCTTCCTCCAAAACTGCCAGAACCGCGAACTGCGCAAGAAACTTTGGACGGCTTACTCCACCCGTTGCTTGGATGGCAACTACTCTAACAAGAAAATTATCAACGAGATCGTGAACCTTCGTTTGGAGAAGGCTAAAATCCTCGGCTTCGACAATTATGCCAACTACGTGCTAGACGATTGCATGGCCAAGAACGCCGACAACGTCTATGAACTGCTGATGAAGGTTTGGGAGCCCGCGCTCGCGAAAGCCAAGGAGGAAGCCGCGCAATATCAGAAGATGATGGCCAAAGACGGCATCTCCGGCGAGCTGCAACCCTACGACTGGCGTTACTATTCCGAGAAGCTGAGAAAGGAGAAATACGACCTCAACGACGACGACATACGTCCTTACCTCGCCCTCGACTCCGCCCGCAAAGGTCTCTTCTACGTTTGCGAAAGACTGTACGATTTGACCTTCAAAGAGAACAACGAAATCCCTGTGTATCACAAGGATGTGAAGGCATACGAGGTCATTGACAACAACGAAGTGATCGCCGTGGTCTACATGGACTTTTTCCCGCGCGAGAGCAAGCGCAGCGGCGCGTGGATGACCAACTTCCGCGAGCAATACTACGACCGCGACGGCAACAACCACATTCCGGTGGTGTCGCTGGTCTTCAACTTCACGAAACCCGTCGGCGACAAGCCCGCCATGCTCAACATCGACGAGACACAGACCCTCTACCACGAGTTCGGTCACGCGCTGCACAGCATCCTGTCGCGCTGCCACTACCCCACTTTGTCGGGCACCAACGTTCCGCGCGACTTTGTGGAGATGCCGTCACAGTTCATGGAACACTTCGCCTTCGAGCCTGAGGTGCTGAAAGTTTACGCCCACCATTACAAGACCGGCGAACTGATCCCCGACGCGCTCGTCAAGAAGATCGAGGCAGCCGCCACCTACGGTCAGGGCTTCATCAACACCGAACTGTTGGCCGCCTCCATCTTGGACATGGACTACCACACCGTCACCTCGCCCGTCAGCATCAAACTGCCTGATTATGAGAATCAACAGATGGACAAGATCGGCTTGATTTCGTCCATTATTTCAAGATACAGAAGCCCGTACTTCCAGCACATTTTCGCCGGCGGTTACGGTGCGGGCTACTACAGCTACACCTGGTCGGCCGTCTTGGACAACGACGCATACCAATGCTTTAAAGATCACGGCATCTTCGATCCGGCAACCGCCACCTCCTTCAGAACCAACATCTTGGAGAAGGGCAACACCGCCGACGCCATGACCTTGTACATCGCCTTCCGCGGTCAGGAACCCTCTATTGAGCCGCTGTTGAAGAACAGAGGGCTGAAGTAGAGACGCGATTAATCGCGTCTCTACAGTGAAATCCCGCACCGTTGCAAGACGATGCGGGATTTTTTTGGTTAGGCACCATCAGTTTTGCTCGGTTTCCCGCATTTTAGTTATTTTTGCACCCTGAAAAAGAACAAATCATGCAAGATTTTGCCGCCATTTCGGGCGGAGGTTACCCAACCACCAATTGCACACGGTGGCCGAAGCTTGCGGCTGTCCGATGACGAACCACCACCACGCGCTCGCCGACGCGGAGGCGTGTGCGAGGATTGCGTTAAGGTTGTTGTAGGGGTGTTTCTTGGTGAAAGCTTTGGGTTGTTGACGCGTCATCTGCATTTTTGTGGTCGAAAATTTCGACCGCAATTTCATAAATTCTTGATTGTCAGGTTGTAAAACATACCCTTTAGGGGATTTCTCTGGATTATTGCTGATTTTATTAACATGGCAAATATACAACAACTGCCTATTCCGCCAATTTTACCAGCGGTTCGCCCAAAGCATTTGAGATTTGAGCCAAGGTGCGAAGGGTGAAATTTGGGAAACCTGTGGTCCAGCGCGAAACCACGGCCTCGTCTTTTCCGAGCTTTCGTGCCAAGTCACGTTGCGTCATGTTTTTCTCTTTCAGAAGCTTGTCGATGCGTGCTATGATACCTGCCGACAGCTGGACTTCCGACATGATTTCCGGAGAAACTTGCTCCACCTTTGACTTGAACCATTCTTGCTTGTTGTTCATATCTCGAAAATTATATTCTCTGTTCCAATGAGCTCTTTTTCATCAACGATGATATAGCCCTTTTCGATGTTTTCCTTCAGAATTTTCTCAAACCGTTGCAAATCCAGTACGTAGCCATACAGTTTGGGGTCTTCCTGATAACTTTTCGTGCTTTTCACCCCTCCATTCCCGAGAATGATGATCTGCTCGGAAATGCGAAGACAATACAGTCTTAGTTTGCCTCCACTTATGGGTATTGCATGCACGTTGTCGTTCATTTTCCCTTCGGGACGGAAAAACCGTTCCAACGCCCCTCGTTCTAAAATGACTTGCAATGCTGCAATAATTCTTTGATAATCAGAGTTGTATTGAGCATTCATTTCGAATTCCGACACGAATTTTTCAAACTCGGTTGTGCCATCTTTTTCGAAGCTGATGGAGTAGAGTGTAGTTTTTTGCGACTCGGATATTTTATCCAATGTGGTCTTCTTTTTCATAACGCTGCAAAATTATAAAAATTATTGATATATATGTCAAGTTTTCTTAGTTTGTTTTTCGGGTTGGATATGATTGCCAGAGACGATCACATCCACCTTGCGTATGCCTCTACAATGGCGATGGTAGTCTCCACCGCTTTCTGGCTTTTCAGAATTGTGGCTAACATAATTTGACAAAATCACCTGTTGGCCTCGCAAGGTGATCATCTTGTTTTCTACTTCAACAATGTTCGTCATAACACTTAATTTGATGATTATAAACTGTTTTATTAACACGGCAAATATACAACAACAAAAGGTATTTGTCAATAGTTTTGAAAATTTTCTTTAACACTGAATGCCAACTGGTTAAATAAATAGATTGATATTATTTTTAATAATAGTTAAATAATTCTATATGTTTTTCGCAGGATTTTTGCTGTTTATAGGTCTAAACCTGTAAACCCGTAAACCTGTAAACCTACACAGTGTGAAACGTGAAATGCATTTGCAAGCGCATTTTCTTTTTCGCATGAGAAAAAGACTGTGCTGAGTTTTGGCACAGTCTGGTGCTATTTTTGCAGCGTTCAAAAATCGTAAAAAAAATGAAAAAAGAAGACAACCGTATGATGAAGACTATGAGTTATCTTGCCTTGCAATTGCAAAATTCGAAAAAAGAGTTAATCAATGCCGTTGCGTCGGGTTTATTGATTGATTATGAGAAGCCGAGAGAAAGCTCATCTAAATCCAGATCGGAGCAAACCGAAGACGCACCTCGCTACTCTGAGGAGACACTCAAACTTGTGGTGAGAAAAAACAAAGAGTTGGCCAAATTCTTGGGAATCAACCCTGTACAGTCTGTGATTTTCGTGGCGGGATTCAGTCTGAACATCAATGGCGGCGACTTCGATACTGACAAAATAAGTCATTTCTTCGACTTGAATTCGATGGAGTTTCTGCCGTTGCGTCCAGATTTCGAACAGTTGGTGCGCCGAAAATTCTTCCTGCAGGATCGCGAAAGAAAATATCGCTCCAATCCCGATTATCTAGTCAACCCTCACCTCAAGAGTGCCGTGATGAACAACGACCCCTTTGACGAAAACGCATTGGTCGAGCGTGATTTTGACCGTTATAAGTTCACCAAAACTGTGTCTGACCTGATTGAAAGTCGCAAAGAGGCGGATGCACCCAGTTATAGATTGTTCAAAAGTGTCGAAGAGTTAGAAGAGGATTTCAAAGAATTGAAATTTGTGGAAAAGGTTCGGAAAATCATCAAAAGTATTGGTGATAGGGTGCTTTTTTATGAAATATGTGATGATTATTTGACAGGGTGTAGTCGTTCGAGTGATGTGGAATGCACCTTGCGTGATATATATAACAACCCCAGCATGCAATTCCGAATCGGGAAAGTGTTGATGGATAAAGAGCATGAACTGCAAAATTTCGGCCTCATAGAGCTGAAAGATGCTGAAATGTATTCCGACGCCAGCATGGAGTTGACCGAAAAGGGGAAACAACTCTTCTTGGAGGAGGATTTCGACCTCTTCAGCTCGGAGAAGGCAGTGGACGGCAACAAAGATTTGATTTATCCTGACAAGATTGCGGAAAAATCCCTCTTCTATGATGCGTCTTTGAAAAAGCAACTTGCTCTGTTTCAGGACAATTTAACGGAGGAGAAATTCGCGAAACTGCAAAAGCGATTGGAAGAGAAAGCGATGCCGAAGGGTGTGATTGCGCTCTTTCACGGAGAACCCGGTACTGGCAAAACGGAAACCGCGATGCAGATTGCCCGCGCCACTGGGCGGGCGGTGTGCCACGTGGACATCAGTGCGGCGAAAACCTGCTGGTATGGGGAAAGTCAGAAGTTGGTGAAGGGCATTTTCACCAAATATGCCAAGATGTGCAAAAAGAGCAAACAGAAGCCGATTTTGCTCTTCAACGAGGCCGATGCGCTTTTCAGCAGCCGTCAAAACATCAACAATGTGCACGGTTCCTCCAGTGTGGCGCAAACCGAAAACGCCATCCAGAACATTCTGCTGGAGGAGATGGAGAAGTTAGACGGCATCATGATTGCCACCACAAACCTCACCGACAATCTCGACAGTGCATTTGCCCGTCGTTTCCTCTTCAAAATCAAATTCGGACAACCCACGGTGGAGGCCAAACAGTTGATTTGGAAGAGCAAGTTAGAGTGGCTTTCCAACGAGGATAGCCGTGTGCTGGCGGCCAAGTATGACTTTTCAGGAGGCGAAATCGATAACATTGTCCGCAAAATCACGATGAGTGAGGTGCTCGACGGTACCCGTCCCGACCTCGCAGGCATTGAGGAACTTTGCCGCCACGAGAAGATTGGCGGAAGAGAGAAAGGTGGAATCGGGTTTAAGGGATGAGAGGCGGAATTGATGCGCGGGTGTGCCGTATTCTTGTACGACTGTGGGCTCTTTTTGTTGGCGTATCGAACATATAAATATTTTCATAAAATTTATTATCAATAAATTTTTTAATTAAATATTTTGTATATTTGCAATTGAAAATTAAAAATATAAATATTATGGAAAATATTGAAGACAAGATTGTTATCTATCAGACAGACGACGGACACGTGACAATAGACGTGAGATTAGAGAACGAAACGGTGTGGCTGAACACCAATCAAATGGCTTTGTTGTTTGATCGAGAAGAGTCAAACATACGGCGCCACATCATTAATGTTTTTAATGAGAAAGAATTGGAACGTGAGAATAACGTGCATTTTTCACACGTTAATGGGGTTAAGAAACCTGTGCCCTATTATTCTCTTGACGTTATCATCTCGGTCGGTTACCGCGTGAAAAGTCAGCGGGGTACGCAGTTCCGGATTTGGGCTAACAGAGTGTTGAAGCAAGTGCTTGTGAAGGGGTATGTTGTGAACAATAAACTGACAGAACAAAAGTACAAGGAGCTGAGCCAGATGGTGCAATTGTTGGGCCGAACCATTGAGACGCACCGTCCTCTTTCCGTCGGCGAGTACGAGTCGCTATTCGGGGTGGTGGCGGACTACAGTTACGCATTGCAAACCCTCGACAAGTACGACTACCAGCAGCTTTCCGTGGAGGCAATTACCGCAGAGCCGAAGTTCCACGCCACCTACGAGAATGCCATGGAAACCATTCACCGATTGAAGGAGCGGTTCGGAGAGAGTCCGTGGTTCGGCAACGAAAAAGACGACTCGTTCAAGAGTTCCATCGGCCAGATCTACCAGACGTTCGATGGACAGGATCTTTATCCTTCCGTGGAGGAGAAGGCCGCCATGCTGCTTTATCTTGTAGTGAAGAACCACTCGTTCACCGACGGCAACAAACGCATCGCCGCCACGCTCTTTATCTGGTTCCTGCATCAGAATGGCATACTGTACGCTGCCGACGGTCGCAAGCGCATCGCAGACAACACCTTGGTGGCCTTAACACTGATGATTGCCGAAAGCCGTCCCGAAGAAAAGGACGTGATGGTGAAGGTTGTAGTGAACCTTATCAACCAGAACAACGGGTGACGTTGACTGTGCCGCACTCTTGCACACCTGCGCGCTATTTTTGCGGGCGTATTACAAACCTTTTAACAGTTGCGCCCGACACGTATCAGGGATAGAATTATGGCAAAAGTGTTCAGAATTACGCCCAAGACAACCAAACGCACGAACGGTTGCGTGCTGACTCCCGAAATGGAAATCATCGTCACATTGGAGCACCACAATTTGGATCCGTTCTACAACGGAGCCAAAGAGATCAAAGCGATGTATATGGACCGATATGGCTATGATTATGATCGGGCCAATGCCACAAAGGCCTGGTTTGATTACGAGAGATTGGACTGACCGCATCTCAACCTGCAGTCCTCTTTTCTAGTGGGCGGGAGTTTTCTCCTGCCCATTTTTGATTGTGCCATATTTTTGCACATCCGTGCATTATTTTTGCCACCAGAATTCAATCGGTTACCATTATGGCAAACAACAAACCAATACAACAACAAAAAGCCACGGAGGAGACGTACGCCGATGTGTGGGATTTGTATCACACGCTTGCAGCGCATATCGCCACGCGGTTGCGGCGGTTTCTGGAGGCTGAGAAGAGACGTTATCACACTGTGCCCAATGGCTTTCGCGACGAAAAGGAGTGGCAAGCGGCACTGCGCACGATGATTCGCGCATTCGACCTGTTGGCCTCTCCTTCCAACCTTCCCGAACTTCGCGATCCGCGCTTGTCGGGTGACGAGCAGGAAACCCTGATTAAAGAGGGACTTCAACTCTTTTGTGACCATTTCCGGTCGTTGTGGCTATAGAAAAACATTTAGCATATTACGAGTATGATCAATCAAAAAAACAAAGAAATCATAGCGATACAAAAGCAAACCGACGCGGACTATTTGCGGCCGTATCTCAAACAGTGCGAGGGTGAGATTTTGAGGCTCGCTTACGATGAAAACGACAGGGAAATGTTCAATATCAGCAACGAAGACCGGATATTGGCACAGGCCGAGATTCGCTGGATGTTGCTGAACCGGCTGTTCGAGTTGCATTGTTCGGAGGCCAACCTCAAGGATTTGGAGGCGACCAACAATCGGCTTCTGCAGAGGGAAGCCAAGATTTTGGAGATCCACAAACAGCGGTTCCAACAGCTGACGGCCATCCATCCGGATTATAAGCTGAGCACCAGTTTGACCTATTGCCACGATACTCAAAATCCGCAACTTGTCATCAGGGAAGACGACGGTTTCTACGGTTCGCAGTGGAATGAGATGATAGAGATTCTCGACCTGATACACGGGGCAGAGATGACCGACAGCTTGTATGGATGCTATGATAATTTTTTCGACTCCTACCACAACGGCTTGCCCCTCAAGGAGACGTGCAACATCGACATCGTTCTCCCCCGACACATCCCGTTTTGCTACTCCTTTTGCGAGCTTTGCAACCACCAGTATTACAGCATCCCCGACATCATGCGCATGACCACCTACCACATCCGCCAAGAGGTGATTTTGGATGAGGCGTTGGAAATGTAGTAGCTCGGTATCTTACATTTTTAGTTATTTTTGCACCCCGAAAAAAGAACCCATCATGCAAGATTTTGCCGCCATCGATTTCGAGACCGCCAACGGAGAGCGCAGCAGCGTGTGCAGCGTGGGAGTGGTGGTTGTGCGCAACGGCCTCATCGCCAACACGTTCTACAGTCTCATCAAACCCGAACCCGACTATTACGCCTGGTTCTGTCAGGAGGTTCACGGACTCACGCACGAAGACACGGACAACGCGCCGGTGTTCCCCGAGGTGTGGCGACAAATCGAGCCGCTGATTGAGGGATTGCCCTTGGTGGCGCACAACAGTCCGTTTGACGAAGGCTGCCTCAAAGCAGTGTTCAAAGTTTACCAGATGGACTATCCCGATTACGAGTTCCACTGCACCTGTCGCGCCTCCCGCCGCCATTTCGGACGGAGGTTACCCAACCACCAGTTGCACACGGTGGCCGAAGCTTGCGGCTGTCCGATGACGAACCACCACCACGCGCTCGCGGACGCAGAAGCGTGCGCGCGGATTGCGTTAAGGTTGTTGTAGGGGTGTTTCCGCAAGTCGCCGTTTCAGTATAGCATTTTCCTCTTCCAACCGAGCAATCTTTTCCTCGTCGCCACCGCGTTTCACCGAATGCTTGAATTTGAGCATCGCGAGGTTCAGTTCGAATGAAGTCTCGCTACTCTGTACCGGCAGCACATCTGTTATCAAATCTTCCATTAGCTGTCCACCGCGCTGAAGCAACGTTTTCTGCGCCTCGGAGTTCTCTTCCTGTTGGGTAATATCCGTCATCACCCGCGACAGTTCCCTTAACTTCGCGTATGCCTCTACAATGGCGATGGTAGTCTCCACCGCTTTCTGGCTTTTCAGAATTGTGGCTAACATGTAGAGGCCTTTTTCTGTGAAAGCCTTGGGAGGGTATTTGGAATGTTGGCCCCGACCCGCTTTCTTTAAGGTCGAAAATTTCGACCTTAAAGCCGGGACCTCCTCTTCAGTCAATTCCCAAACATAACCTTCGGGGAATTTTTCGGGATTGTTACTGACCGCCTCATTAATCCTTTTGGTTTCCACGCCGTACAGTTCGGCCACATCGGAGTCCAAAATCACCTGCTGCTCCCGCAGGGTGATCATCTTGTTTTCTACTTCAACAATGTTTGTCATAACACTTAATTTAATGATTATAAACTGTTTTGTTAACACGGCAAATATACAACAACAAAAGGCGTTTGTCAATAGTTTTGAAAATTTTCTTTAACACTGAATGCCAGTTGGTTGTATAAATAGATTGATATTATTTTTAATAATAGTTAAATAATTCAACGTGTTTTTCGCAGGATTTTGCGGTTTATAGGTCTAAACCTGTAAACCCGTAAACCCGTAAACCTACAAAGTGTGAAACGTGAAACGTGAAATGCATTTGCAAGCGCATTTCGCAAATCGCAAATCGTAAACCGCAAATCGCCTAAAATGAATTCTCGGCACTGTGCCGTGTTTTGGCACACCTGTGCGCTATTTTTGCCGGCGTATTACAAATCCTTTAACAGTTGCGCCCGACACGTATCAGGGATGATGAATATGAACGATTACTATTTTTATGTAGCCCCAGACGAAGAAGGTCTGGGATGGGAATTCACGATTAGCGACTTGATCGAGAGTGAATTTGAAGAACGACCTGACAATTTCCCGACTAAGTCAGCAAAAATCGAGTTCTTGAAAGAATTGATTGCCGAAATTGAGGGGTGTGTTGAAAAAGTGGAGAATGAGGAAGGAATAACAGAAGAGTGAATGGGATAATTTTTGTAATTTTGCGGCGGAGAAGAACTAATATTTATGGAGAAAGTAGAATTATTTTCAAGATATGAGCTCCATTATGAGCCGTTAATTTCTAAGTTTTGTAATTGCATCAAAGATTTGCCCTATGACGGCATGCCAGAACCTCATATACCAATAATCGGATCTGATTATTGGAGAGCAAAGTACAAAATTGCTTTTTATGGTATAGAAACAGCATGGTGGCACGATATGTCAGAATTTATGCTATACGCCATCAAAGACCCAAAATGTGCAACGAGACTTAACCAATCTGATTTAGACGATTTAGTTTGCTTGAACTGGACTAATAATCCTCATTCTAGTTTCTGGGATTTTTTATTTGATTTCTTGGCAGCATTTTACAAAATTGATGCAAAAGCTATAAGAGAAGGAAAACACCCAAATGTCATAAGAAGTATAATATGGGGGAACACAAATTCCATTGAAAAATATGAACTTCAAGCCAAAAGTAATAATGTCTCTATAGAAACATACAACACAATAAAAGAAGCAAGCCGTATCTTTGACAATCCCAATCATTTAGTTAAGATAGCGAAACCAAGGGTGCTTATTGTGCTGAACTGGAGCGAGGGTGTAGACTGGTTCGTTAAGGAAAAAACTGATATGCATTATTATAAAATCAATGATCATATTTTCTATTATTATATGAGAAGCTCAAATACGCATATATTTCAAACGCATCATCCAAGATCACTTTATATGAGGTTCGGTTTCAAAGAAATCGTTGAGGAACTATTATCATTATTTCAGAAATTTCATATTTGGGAAACACTACCCTTTGGGGTAAATGATATATGTGCCAATGAAGCACCTAAAAGTAATATTCTTCATCGTAATCAAGTAATAGCAGATATTGCAACTGCTTTAATAAAAACTCATTCCGTGATGTGGGGACAATCTTTAGTCGATGTGCTGAATCGAAATGGGATAACACAAGATAACGGTGAAAAATACACTTATGGACGTGGCATATACAGGACAATTAGTTCTGCCTGGAATTATTATCATAATATTGTTGGAGATGAACAGACAGCTTATAACATAGCTATGTCCTTTGTTAACAAGGATGGAAATTATTCATATTAATTCCTCATGTCCACCACCCTTATCACCGGAACATCCTACTGCATCATCGTGTTTGACTTCGCGATGAAGTCTTAGCACTCGTTGTGGTTGGTACCGCTGACATCAATGACATAGAATAAATCATTAACAGCAAATTTATGAAAAACAACTACTTACACCTTTGCGATAAAAATTATGATAGTGAATTTGATAACATCAATCTTCTTCTAAGGTATCCTTGGGTTGGCATTAATTATAAAAACAGCGACTATCACGTATTGCTGTTAGGTGACAGCCATTATGCCTCTAATGAAGATGGAACTCATTCTACGGAAGAAGAAAAAAGATTCAACACGGATAAAGAATCAACTCGAGAAACGATTAATTGCGCGATTGATAACTTTTGTGAACAAGGTTCTTCTTGGAACATGTTTAACGGTCTTCTAAACACCTTTATTAATATTGCCCCTGATGCTGTAAAGGCGTTTTGGGGGAAGGTTGCTTTCTATAATTTCATTCAAGAACCAATGGAAAAGAGTAACAGTAGGCCGACAGCAAGACAAAAAAAAGAAGGCTGGCAATGTTTAGCTAAGGTAACAGAGATATTAAAGCCCAACTATATTATTCTTTTTGGTTTACGAAATTGTTATGGGTTAGAAGATCAGAAGTTGGGAAATCTGAAATGGGAAAAAGATAAAAAAATCAGCAACTGTACGCCTGCCATCGGTAGTATTAACACTTCAACAGGGGGTACTCCTCTTGCAATAATCCATCATGCCGCACGAGGATATTATCCATCAGCATGGAGAGATTATCTCAAAGAGAAAGCACCTGAAATTGTATCCTTTTTAATGAAATAATCATGCCCACCACCCTCATCACCGATTTCTCCCACTACACCACCGTGCTTGACCTCGCGATGAAGGCCAAACACTCGCTGTGGATTGGCACTGCCGACATTAAGGACCTGTACGTGCTGCAAGGGAAAACCGAGAAGCCGTTTCTCGGGGTGCTGGCGGAGCTGCTCGGAAAGGGCGTGGAGGTGCGGCTTATCCACGCGAAGGAACCGGGACCGAATTTTCGTGCCGACTTCGACCGCTACCCGCGATTGGCCAAGATGCTGGAACGGGTGATGTGCCCGCGGGTGCATTTCAAAATCATCGTCATTGACCAGACGGTCTGCTACGTGGGCAGCGCGAACCTCACGGGCGCGGGCATGGGGATGAAATCGCCTCACCGCCGCAACTTCGAAGCAGGCATCCTTACCGATGAACCTTCCATCGTGGCTGCCGCCATCGAGGAATTCGATAAAGTATGGCGCGGAAGCGAGTGCGGGAAGTGCCAGCGGAGGGGCGTCTGCCCGGATCCGATAGTGTGACAATAGTTCTCGTCTGCAAGAAACAGAAAAGTCGCCCACACATCACGTCGTGTCTCAGCTCATTTGTGATCTACCCTTGCTGTTGTAATTTCCGTTTCAGTTCCGCCACTTCCTCTTTTAGTTTCCTCACCTCTTCATCGTTCTCTCTCTTCACCGAATGCTTGAACTTAAGCATCGCAAGGTTCAGTTCGAAAGAGGTCTCGCTGCTCTGCACCGGCAACGCGTCAGTCATCAGATCCTCCACCAGCTGTCCGCCGCGTTGAAGCAAGGATTTCTGTTCCACAGAGTTCTCCTCCTGCCGAGGGATTTCCGTCATCACTCGCGAAAGATCCCTCAACTTCGCGTATGCCTCTACGATGGCGATGGTGGTCTCCACCGCCTTCGGACTCTTCAGAATCGTGGCCAACATGTAAAGACCTTTCTCGGTGAAAGCTTTGGGAGGTTGACGTGTCATCTGAATCTTTGTGGTCGAAAATTTCGACCGCAAATCCATAAATTCCCGATTATCAAGTCGTAAGATATATCCGTCGGGGAATTTTTCAGGATTGTTACTGACCGCCTCATTGACGCGCTTAGTCTCCACCCCGTAAAGTTCGGCCACATCGGAATCCAAAATCACCCGCTGATTCCGCAAGATGATCATCTTGTTTTCAACTTCTATAATATTCGTCATAACACTTTATTTTGATGATTAATAACTATGTATATCTACGCTGCAAATATACAACAACGAAAGGCGTTTGTCAAGAGGTTTGTGAAATTTTCTTCAGCATTGACAGTCAAATCAATGCAGAAAATCTTAACAATTAAATTTTATAATTGTTAAATTTTTGGAGTGGATTTTAGCAGGATTTGGCGGAAAGTGGACGCGAAACACAATGGATGGTTGGATGAAGATTGGGTTAAAGTGCTACTGGTTCTGTGCCACGTTTTTGCACACATGTACGCTATTTTTGCCAGCGTATAAATACAATAAGATATGGCAGATTATCAAGATGATAACATTATAACCCTGAATTGGGACGAACATATCCGGATACGTCCTGGAATGTATATCGGCAAACTCGGGAACGGTTCATCTTTCGATGATGGTATTTATGTGTTGCTGAAAGAGGTGATGGACAACGCAATCGATGAGTTTATGAACGGATACGGCAAACTCATTGAGGTTGCTATTAAAGGTAAATGGGTCACTATTCGCGACTATGGACGGGGCATTCCATTAATCAAGGTGGTGGACTGTTACTCCAAGATAAATACAGGACGCAATTTCAAGGGTGATTTTGCATCCATCGGCATGAACGGCGTCGGAGTGAAAGCTGTTAACGCTCTTTCTGTCCAACTTTTAGTACAAAGTGTTCGCGATGGAAAGATGAAAAAAGCGGAGTTCTCCAAAGGCAAAGTAATAAAAGAACATCCCATCGTGGACACAATAGAGAAAAACGGCACTATGGTCTCTTTTCTGCCCGACGACACTCTTTTCGTTAACTTTGAATGGTACACAGAATATGTTGAGAATTTGCTTTGGAATTACGTGTATGTGAACCATGGACTAACTATCAGTTTCAACGGTAAAAAGATATACTCTCAAAATGGTTTGAAGGATTTGTTGAGCAAGGCAACCAGTAGTGTCCAGCTATTGTACAATCCAATCTTTCTGAAAGATGGGAATTTCGAGTTTGTTATGGTTCATACCAATCGTAAGTATGGTGAAGATTATTACACTTTCGCAAACAGCCAGTTTACGAGCTACGGTGGTACACATCAGCAAGCCATGCGCGAGGCCATTGTAAAAACTTGCCGAGATTTTTATAAGAAAGACTTCGAATCCAGCGATGTGAGAAATTCTATCATCGCCATTATGTCGGTGAAAATCAAAGACCCGTTATTCCATTCTCAGACAAAGACCAAACTTGAATCTGAATATATGGAGCCTGGCGGACAGACTGTTCGTAACTACGTGAACGAGATGATCAGTAAATTGCTCGACAACTATCTACATCGCAACCCCGATGTGGCGGAAGCTCTACTGAAACGCATTCAAGAGTCCGAGAAAGAGCGCATTGAAATCACCAACATCAAAAAACAGTCCAAAGAAATCCAGAAAAAAGTAAGTCTTCATAACAAAAAGTTACGTGATTGCCGTTTTCATTTCAACACCAACGATTCTCGCGGAGAGGAAACCATGATTTTCATCACAGAGGGCGACTCTGCGTCTGGTTCAATCACACAGTCGCGAGATGCCAACACTCAAGCGGTATTTAGCCTAAAAGGCAAACCAGCAAATGTTATCAAATCGAAAAGCGCAATCTACTCCAACGAAGAACTGAGCCTATTGCAAGCGGCTCTCAATATTGAAAATGGAGTCAATGGACTTCGTTACAACTACATCATTATTGCCACAGATGCTGATAGAGATGGTATGCATATCAGAATGTTGCTGATGGCTTTCTTCTTGAAGTGTTTTCCCGATGTGGTGCGTGCTGGACATGTTTTTGTACTACAAACACCACTATTCCGCGTTCGCGACAAGCAGAAAACCGTGTATTGCTATTCGGAAAAAGAAAAAGATGAAGCCATCAAGTCTATAGGAAAGAAAGCGGAAATCACTCGATTTAAGGGATTGGGTGAGATATCTCCTCCGGAATTCAAAGGGTTCATCGGAAAAGATATTCGTTTGGCGCCTGTTGTCTTGGATGCAAAAATCAATATTGACGAAGTGATTGAGTTTTATATGGGGAAAAACTCCCCACAGCGTCAAAAGTTCATTATGGAAAATTTGAGGGAGGAGATCAACAACTTCTCGAAGGAGTCATAAAATCATAAAGCAGGTGTGCCAAATTGTAGCACCCCTTCAGTCGTACTTCGTTCGGAGATGACATGGGGATGCCATGGTGATGCCATAGTGTTTCCATAGTGCATCCATAGTGTAACCATACTTTTAAGTATGGCAAGAGTATGGCTACAGTATGGGTACAGTATGGCTACACTATGGGTAGAGTATGGCTATCCCGAGCCAAGTACTTGCCATCACCTTGGGTATAGTGATTGACGGGAGGCTTTCTAATCAGCTTGTCAAGCGATTCAGTATAGCCTGACAAGCCAGTCAGTATAAGTAGAGAAATTTCGATAGGCTAATCAGTTTTAACCAGAAAAAAACTGTCAAGCGATTTAAGGAAAACACAAGTTTTCGAAATGCAAAAATAAAAAGCGGGAGTGCCATGATTGGGCACCCCCGCTTGAAAGGAAGATTATTTTACTAAAGTTCAGTTGAAATTACTTTATACCACCAATCCCATTGATAACCAGTAGATGGATGATACACAGCTATACAGCGGACTTCGTTTCCGTTCTTTAATTGATAATATCCATTTTTTATAGGCCAACCATCTACATTCAATGTTTCTCCCCATTTCCAATTATCTTCTGGCAAATTATTAAATAACTTACCCACACCCCATACGATAATTAGGTCAGGCTGCAATTCATTAATTACTTCAAAGAAAGCATTCTCTGCATTTTTGTAGTCTATTGAAGAACCTGATTCTCTAGCCCCCGTCATTGGAACTTGAAGATAATTATAGAATGCTATAGAATTCCATATTTCCTGACTTTCCTCAGGGGTAGTCTCTTTGTTTATTAGCGAACGTTCAAATTTTAAATACGTATTAGTCCATCCACCATTATTTTCGCGAAACGCTCCATTTCTGATTGCAAGATAGTCATTTACAATTTTATCCGTCAATGTGGCTACAGCGTCTTCCTCTGAACAGTAAAAACTTTCTCCAATAGCCAGTATCTTTTTTCCGAATATACCTTTTTCGTAATTATCTCCTTTCCATGGTTTAAACTTTACATGTTCCATTTTATTAATAGTGTATTAATATTCCAGAGGGTTCTGTTCATTATTTCGTCTCGGCACAGGCAGAACCCATTACTCTGTACCTCAACTAAATCATTTTCCCGCTGCAAAAATACTTTTTTCCCAATACTCACCCTCTCATACCTTCCTTCATCAAAACCATATCCACAGGTGTGTTAAGCTGGTAGTCGTAGCCGTAGGTGGTCATGCGGAAAAGGTCGGGGATGGAGTAGTCGATGTGGGTGCAGAGCGCATGGACTAAATAGCAGATGCAAATGTGCTCAAACTGCGGGATGTGAAGCGGACCTTCTGCCCATGAGGTTCCATCGTCCAAGTTGTAAATGTCATCTCCCCAATACGATTCGGCATCTAACCTGTTGTAGTATTGGATAGTCCATAGCATTTCGTTCCATCGCGAACCATAGAAGGCGTCTTCCTCCATCACGTGAAGTTGTGGATTGTCGGAATCGTGGTAATAGTTGAGGGTGGTCTCCAATTCAAACGGTTTTCCGTTCAGCGTATGTAGGGTAGACATCTGTTCTTGAAGGGCTCGGTGCCGCTGGCGCATTTCCTTCGATAATTGGAGCAGCTGCTCGTTAACCTCCTCAAAACGACGCACTTCCGCATCGGTAACATGCAATGCGAACATCCGGTTGAGTATCCAACAACGTGTGGAGAGGTGGTCTCGCACCAACTCTTCCCGTTCTTCAATGAAACGGCATCCGTCAAACGGTTTTGCCAGTCGGATTATCTCCTCTTCACACGAATGCAGCCATTGCCTCAATACATCTGTATCGGTTTCTTCGTTAATAGGTTTCATTCCCATCTTTGTGTTTTTTTCAGCGGCGAAAATAAATCAAAGATGTGCCAAAACACAGCACAGTATATCTCGTTATACTACCGCCTACTCTTCCCCTTATGCCTCTTCACAATCTCCTTCCCGATTCTCTCCATCTCCGAACGCAAGGAGGCGGGCTCTAACACTTCAACTGTTTCCCCCATGGAGAGGAGTTCCTGCACAAGGTCGAAAGAGGGTCGCAGATAGTAACTGAAGAGGGTGTGGTCGTCGGTGCGCTCCAGCTCTTTTTGTGAGTGGTGCAAGGGGAGGGAACGGAGGTAGTTCGCCTGAAAGTTGTCCACTTTTAGCTTGATGACCTGAGGCTCTTCGTCGCTGAGGATGATGCCGAAACAGGTGGAGAAGTAGGCGTTTGCGTTGAAATCCTGCGGTAGGGTGAAGTCCTCGAACTCGATGTCGATGTTCAGGAAGCGGTCGAGGGCGTAGATTTTCAGCGGGGAGTCGCCGTATTTTCCCAGCAGGTACCAGCGGCGTTTGAAGACTTTTAACGCATACGGCTCCACGTGGTAATAGCTGGAGTAGTTGTCGCCATCGAACCAGAACGGGCGGTAGTCGAAGGTGATCATCTTCCCGTCGCGCATCGCCTCCAGGATGGTGGAGAGGAACTCGCCGCCGGAAGGGTTGTCCTCCAGCAAGATACGGTCGCGCAACTGGGCGCTCTCGTTGATGTGGTTGTTCACCGCCAACGTCTCGAACATCCATCGCTGGAAGCCCGAAGCGTCGGAAATGTCCTTGTGATCGACAATGTAGTAGCTGTTGCTGAACTTGTGGCAGCCGATTTCAATGCCGAAAATGTCCCAGATGTCCTTTTTGTGGTTCATGAAGGTGCGTCGCGGGTACTCTTCACCCCCCGAAAGTCGTTCGTTCTTTTCCCATTTCTTCGAAATTTCACTGAGGGTGATACCTTCCGTACCGGCCTGACAGATAGTGTCCATCAGCCATATATACCTGCTTATCAAATTCTTGCTCATAACCACATTGTTTTTGACGCGGCAAAGATACGCAATTAGTGTGAAAATTTATGGCACAGTCGTTGGGAAATGTTTTTTCACACTATTTTACTATCTTTGCCACCCCAAACAATCCCTATTATGCAAAAAACGTATATCGTATCCGTTGCCATTATCGCCCTGGCTGTCGTGGGACACGCCCAAACGGTTCGTCAAACAGACCGATGGGGCGAGAAACTCCTTTTCTTTCAGGAGAATACGGTCCGCGTGCAGGATCGGTGGGGCGAGCAGATTCTGTGGTACGACGAGGCCACCGCGACCATCCGGAAGAGAGACCGGTGGGGAGATAAACTCTACTTTATCGACGGGAACACGGTGCGGAAGCAAGACCGATGGGGCGAAGCACTCCTCTTTTTCGACGGCAACACCATCCGAAGCAAAGACCGCTGGGGCGAGGCGCTATTTTTCATCGAAGGCAACACCATCAAACGGAAGGACCGCTGGGGCGACAAGCTCTACTATTTCGATTTCGAGCCCACGAGATGGCAAATCGTGTGTGTGGTGCTGAGTAGTTAGGAGTTATTAAAATAGTACTTTTGCCGTCACAATCACTTTGAGACTCCTATCTTCATATCCTTATTTTGCGTATCTTTGCCGTCTCATTTCAAATTAGAAAAATGGAAGTGCAAACCGCCCAAGACCGAATCGATCACCTCATCCGGGAGATCAACCGCCATAACTACCAGTATTACATGCTGGACAATCCGACGATTTCGGACTACGACTTCGACCAGCTGCTGCAGGAACTCATCGACCTTGAGGCTGCGCATCCCGAACTGAAACGTCCTGACAGTCCGACCCAGCGCGTGGGCGGCGAGGTCACGAAGCGTTTCGAAAGCGCGGCGCACCTCTACCCGATGCAATCGTTAGGAAACACCTACTCACAGGAGGACCTCGGCGAGTTCGATCGGCGCGTGCGCGAGCTGCTCGCGGAACCGCCCGCCTACGTGTGCGAGCTCAAGTACGACGGTGTGGCCATCAGCTTGATTTACGAGAACGGGCTGTTAGTTAGGGCGGTAACTCGTGGCGACGGTACCCGCGGAGATGTGGTGACCGCCAACGTGCGCACCATCCCCACCGTACCGCTGCAACTGCAGGGCGACTACCCGCCACTTATCGAGGTGCGCGGTGAAATCATCATGCCGTTCAGCAGTTTCGAGCAACTTAACGCTGAGCGCGAAGAAATCGGAGAGGCTCCCTTCGCCAACCCGCGCAATGCCGCCTCCGGAAGCCTCAAACTGCAGGATTCCTCCGAAGTGGCCAAACGCGGTCTCGACTTCAAACTCTATTTCGCCTTGGGCGAGCAACTACCTGAGAACAACCACTTTGACCGTCTACTGAAACTCCACGAATGGGGATTCCGCAAGCCCGATGTCATGGAAAAAGTGGCTGATTTGCAAGGGGTCTACGACTTCCTGCACAATTGGGACGAAAAGCGCAAGACTCTCCCCTACCCGATCGACGGCGTGGTTATCAAGGTCAACGACTTTGAACAGCAACGACAGGTGGGTGCCACTGCGAAAAGTCCGCGCTGGGCCATCGCCTACAAGTTCAAAGCCGATAGAGTCTCTACAAAGTTGTTAAGCGTTGATTTTCAAGTTGGTAGAACGGGAATCATCACCCCTGTGGCGAACCTCAGTCCAGTGTCATTGGCCGGCACTGTGGTGAAACGCGCCACCCTCAACAACGCCGACTTCATGGCGGAAATGGACATCCGCGAGGGCGACAGTCTCTTCGTGGAAAAGGGCGGTGAAATCATCCCCAAAATCGTGGCGGTCGATTACGAAAAACGGCTTCCCGACGCACGTCCTGTACCTTTTATCACGCACTGTCCTGTTTGCGGCACCGAACTGCAACAAGCTGAGGGTGAGGCAGGTATTTTCTGTCCTAACTCCGACCACTGCGCCCCGCAAATCAAAGGCCGTCTAGAGCACTTCATCGCCCGCAAGGCCATGAATATCGACTCGTTAGGCGAAGGCAAAATCGACATGCTCTATGCCAACGGACTGGTCAAGAATATCGCTGACCTATACAGCCTTACATACGAGCAACTCTTTGGATTAGAAAAGGTTATCGAAGACGAGGAGGGTAAGACCAAGACCCTCTCGTTCCGTGAGAAGACCGTGCAGAACATCCTGTCGGGCATCGAAGCTTCGAAGCAGGTGCCGTTCGAGCGCGTGCTGTTCGCCTTGGGCATCCGATTCGTGGGCGAAGTCACCGCCAAGAAGCTCGCGCGCCACTTCAAGACAATGGATGCGGTGGCCAACGCCCCCATCGAGGAGCTGACGACCGTTGAGGACGTGGGCGAACGCGTTGCCCAAAGCATCACCGCTTACTTCAACGACACAGACAATCTTGAGATTCTGATGCGCCTGCGCGAAGCCGGACTGCAGTTCGAGCTGAGCCAGTCGCAAAGCCAACCCGCTTCCGACACGTTAGCTGGAAAGAGCATCGTGGTGAGCGGCGTCTTCACCGTGCCCCGCGACACCATCAAGGAGTTGGTGGAGCGACACGGCGGCAAAAACGTCTCCTCCATCTCCAAAAACACCTCATTTGTCCTCGCCGGCGAGAAAATGGGCCCCGAAAAACGCAAAAAAGCGGAAGCATTGGGCATTCCGATTATTTCGGAGGAGGAGTTCAAAGCGATGATTGGGGAGAATTAATCTTTACGCGTCGACGTTCACCACGCAACGAACCTGTTTATACTGCGGCAACTGCTTGAATTGACGAATCACCTCGCGGAGCTGTTGCTTCTTGGCTGTCAGGGTGTTGTCGCGGGACATCTTGATCCAGAAATCCTGCAAGTAGTAGTTTTGGATGCGGGAGACCAACGGGGCGGCGGGCCCCATCACGTTGCCGGCGAACACTTCGCGCAGCATCCCCTGCAGCTGCTGGGCAGCCGCCATAACAGTCTCTTCCTCAGTATGTTTCAACGTGATCTTCACCATGCGGGTGATAGGTGGCAAACGGAACTGTTGCCGCTCGGCAATCTGACTGGTGTACATCGCCATGAAATCGTTGGACTCCACATAGCGCAACGCCGGATGGTGGGGCTGGAAGGTCTGGATGACCACCTTGCCGGGCACCTCCTTGCGGCCCGCGCGACCGCTCACCTGCGACAACAGCTGGAAAGCCCGCTCGAAAGCGCGGAAGTCGGGGAAGGAGATCAGCGCATCGGCATTGAGGATGCCGACCACGCTCACGCGGTCGAAATCCAACCCCTTGGTCACCATCTGCGTACCGACCAGAATATCCGTTTTGTGCTGCTCGAAATCGGTGATAATCTGCTGGTAGGCGTTCTTCGAGCGCGTGGTGTCCGTATCCATGCGGGCAATCCGCGCCTCCGGGAATATCGCCGCCAACGTATCTTCAACCTGCTCTGTGCCAAATCCCTTCATCTCGATGTCAGTGCTGTGACAAGTGGGACACTCGTGCGGCACCTCGATAGCATAACCGCAGTAGTGGCACTTCAGCAGATTGGTCTTCTTATGGTAGGTTAGCGTCACGTCGCAGTACTGGCACTTGGGCATTGACTCGCAAGTGTGGCAGATCATGCGCACCGCGTAGCCGCGTCGGTTCTGGAAGAGGATAATCTGCTCCTTTCGCTCCAGAGCCTGTGTCATCTGCTCAATCAGGAAGTGGGAAAACAACCCCTGCACCTCATGGCGTTTGGTGGCCAAACTCATGTTAACGGTGTAAATATCAGGCAGATGACTGTCGGCATAACGCTGCATCAGCTCCACCAAACCAAACTTGTGGAGCTGCACGTTGAAGTAGCTTTCCAGTGACGGGGTGGCCGTACCCAGGAGCGTCTTCGCCCCGTGAATCTGCGCCAACATCACGGCGGCATCGCGTGCGTGATAGCGCGGAGCGGGATCCATCTGTTTGTAGGAGCCGTCGTGCTCCTCGTCCACAATCACCAGTCCTAACTGCTTGTAGGGCAGCAACAAGGCCGACCGAGCCCCGAGAATCAGCTGATACTTGGAGGTGTCGTCCTGTTCGCCGCCACTCAGCACGCGGTTCCAGATTTCCACCCGCTCATACTCGTTGAAGCGGGAGTGATACACGCCTACCCTATCCCCGAAATATTTGCGCAACCGATTGACAATCTGTGAAGTGAGCGCGATTTCAGGCAACAGATACAACACCTGTTTCCCCTGTTTCAGCACCTCGTCAATCAGCTTGATATAGATTTCCGTCTTGCCGCTACCGGTAACGCCGTGCAGCAACGTGACAGGATAATGCTCGAAATTCTGCTTGATTTGCTGATAAGCGGTCTCTTGCGGAGCAGAAAGGGCAACTTCCGCCTCTTGTTCAGATGCAAAATCGGCCAATCGGGAAACCACCCGCTCCTCCGACTCAAAAACACCCTTCTTGAGCAAAGTTTGCAGACTGCTTTGGCTGATGTGCTCTCCCTTCAGCAATTTCGCTTTGGAAATAGCGGCATCGAAACGGTATCGGCCATCCTGTCGGGTCTGCATCATAAAGCCCAGCAGCGTGTCGGCCTGCGAGGAAGTTTGGGTCTTTGCATTGAGACGATCCAACAGCGCCATAAACTCAGCCTCCTGATTGTAGGGCGGCGTCAGCTTTATAACCGTCTCTTTCTTAGGCTTATACGGATTATGAATCTCCTCGTCGGTAATAATCGCCCGTTTGTCGACCAGCGACTTGATGATGGGCATCACCTTGGCCACTTGCAGGCTCTTCGCCACTTCGGCCACGGTCATGGTCTCGCGGTGAATCAGCAATTCCACAACATTGAGTTCGTAAGGGGTGAGCACGGAGACGTCGCCATCGAACTCAGGGTGGATTTTGACCTTGGTTTCGCTGGCGAGCCGCAGGGCGGAGGGGAGCGCAGCGGCCATCACCTCGCCAATCGTACACATGTAGTAGTCGGCAATCCACTGCCAAAGACGGTATTGCGCCTCGGAAACCACCGGTCGGTCGTCAATGACATCCAGCACATACTTGACCGTGAACTGTTTGGGAGCATTCTCGTGAACCCTCTCCACGATGGCAGCGTAGAGTTTGTTGTTGCCGAAAGGGACGATGACTCTCATGCCGAATGCCAATTTGCCGTTCAGCACCTGCGGAACGCGGTAGGTGAAACGCGCCTCGATGGGCAACGGCAAAATCACATCCACAAAGAAAGTCTGCATGGGAGCGGTTAGTATTGGCTTGGAACTATCTCATTGTCTTTAACTTCCAAGAACTGCACATTCACATTCTCGAAACCGCCGCCGGGGAATTTGTCGAAAGAGAGCGGATAGGCAATCGCCTCTGTCTTCACAAGGTCGATATCCTTGCCGTTGCGCAGGAATTCCACGAAAAAGCGGGTGATGTCGTATCCCTGGAAAGCGAAGTTCTTCAACGTGGGCGGTGTTCCGAAGCGTTGGGTATAGTCATAAACGAAGGTTTTGACCTTTTCACCTTCAAAATCGATGTAATAATCCGAGAAGAAGTGCAAATTGAGCTTCGAATAGTACTCAATATCGTAGGTATTGGACTCCAACCAGGTTTCGGGCACCACAAAGGTAAGGTTATCGGTCTTTTCGCTCATCACCAAAGTTCTGGAAATAATCAAGTTTTGGGCGGGATTATCGTAAAAGGTGACCACAAACTGAGGTTTCGTCTTCTGAAGGCGGTCCACTACCGTGGAGGCGTTGGGCGTGATCATATAGGGGATGCTATTCTTGCGGAAATAGTTGCGGTAGGTGCTCATCTCCTTGTCAGAGATGGTGGAATCGCCGTAGATGATAATCGGAAAGGCGTTGTTCTGCTGCGCCAAGAAAGCGACCATTGCGGGACGTGCCTCCAACGACGGAATCAGCTTATAGACAAACTCGTTCTCTTCGATAAAATCTTGCCGGCGACTGAAAGGGTTCACGATCGGAATCTCATATTGTTTGGCATAATGGGCCGCAACGGCGAACAATTTGCCAAAAAAGGGCCCGATGATGAGATCCACATCGCGCATCAGCTCCTCATCCTCCATCAAGCGGCGCAATTTGGCCTCGTTGTTGGTGATGTCGCGCACGATGATGTTCAACGGAACGCCTTGTGCATCATATTCGTCCAACGCCATCTGCGCCCCGTTCCAAAAGCCCATCAGCTGATAGGAGCGCACAGCTTCCAAATCCTCGCACTCTTTCACGAAAGGCGTCGTATAGCTGTCTGATTCAAATGGAATCAGATACAAAATCGTAAACCTTTCATTTCCTTGGCCAAACAGGGTTGAAAGCCCAAAAGCCATACATATCAAAATTAGAAAAATTTTTTTCATCGTTAAAATCTCTCTAGAACCGTACGGCACAACTGTTCCATACGGTCATGGTAATCATCTAAAAACTTGCCTGTCACACGATTGGCGATAATCAGACAGATGGTCAGCGGATGGTGCCCAAGGAGGCCGCCCAGACCATAGATAGCCGAGCACTCCATCTCCATATTGGTAATAGCATTCCCTTGATACTCAAACGTTTCAATACGACTGTTGAGTTCGGGATATTTCAGTTTGGCACGCACTTCGCGTCCTTGCGGTCCGAAGAAACCAGGCGCACTGACGGTGATTCCCTGCTTCATGTCGTGGGCAATGCGTTCCAGCAAAACAGGTGAGCAAGGGGTGCAATAGGGATAAGGCAGCACATTGTCCCAGCCCGTATGACGGACAAAGGCCTCCACCAAGTCTTCCCGAATCAAGTCGTGGGTGTCGTAGAAGCGTAACATGCCGTCGATACCGAGTCCGAAAGCCGAAGCCAGGAAGCTGCCGCACTCGATGTTGGGGTTGAGCGCGCCAGAGGTGCCTATGCGCACGAGGTTGAGGGCGCGATGTTCCTCCTTGACCGTTCTCGTGGAGAGATCAACATTAGCCAAAGCATCCAGTTCGGTGAGCACAATATCGATATTGTCGGTGCCCATTCCCGTGGAAATCACGGAGATACGCTTACCATGAAAAGTTCCGGTATGGGTAATCAGCTCGCGGTTCTGCTTCCGCAACTCCACGCTGTCGAACATGGCGGAAATCATCTCCACACGACCGGGATCGCCCACCAAAATGACATTGTCGGCCAGTTCCTCGGGATGAAGATTCAAGTGGTAAATGGCGCCGTCGGCCTGTAGAGGCAGTTCGGAAGCGGGTATCTGTTTGTTCATATCGTTAAGGGTTTAATGAGAAGGCAAAAATACATTTTTTTCGCTTAGAAGCTTACAAGCTTAGGAGCTTAGAAGCTTACAGGTTTAGAGGTCAAACGGGTGAGATTTCAGGGAGACTTCGAAGAAGTGCTTGGGTTTAGCGTGGGGGACAAGTTTTTCGGTTGGGAGGGATTCGGGGAGGTAGATGGCGCACATGGTGTTGGCAACGTGGTAGAGGTGACGGCGTTTTTCCTCGGGGGTGCCTTCCCAAATCGCATCCAAGACGCTCCAACGAATGGTTTCTGGATCGTAGCCGTAGTCGTGCCACACAATCACTGACTTCTTGTCGCGCAGCAGCTCAAAAGCGGTCTGCGTGTCCCTCTTCACCGCCTCGGAATGGTGATCGCCATCGATAAAGACCATATCGTACTGATGCCGATGGGGCGTGAAGTCAAAGGTTTGCGAGTTGCCCTGCAGGTGGGTCACATTGTCCAAATGCTTGGAGAAACGGGCGTGGGCATCGGCGTATCTTTCATCGCCGGTGAGGGCGACTATCTCTTCACGGGAGAGGTTCAGGGTGACGCATTGCGGCACCACAGCGGCCACATTCGCCACACTTTCGCCGCGCCAAGTACCGATTTCAAAGTAGCTTTGGGCATTCTGCCGTCTGGCGAGCGACTTTAACAAGGCAATATCGATGGGCATAGTGGCGCCGGAAAGGTAGGCATATGGAGAAACCGTCTCCTGAAAACCGGGGAACAAGGTTTCCAAATGCAACAAAGGCAACCCGTCAGTGAGCCCAAACTTCCTCGACACCTCCTCCTGATACACATCCTCGCTCTCCAGCACCAAATTGAGGAGATAGGGATGCTTGGCCAGGAGTTTCAAAGCACGAAAACCTTTGGTGATTTTATTATCCATTGTACAATTTATTTCAGGTAATGATTCTTGATTTCAGCGATATATTCCTTTAATTCAGAAGGAGTTAACAAAAAATCTTTCGGGCTGAAGCGCGATTCCCGGAGGAAGCAGACCAGCAGAAAAACGGCGTTGAGGGCGTAGGCCACCGATGCTGTGATGGCGGCGCCGGTGGTGGCGTAGCGCGGCACCAACAGGAAACCGCCTATCAACGTAGCCGCTAAGCCGCACAAGGCCGCCAATGTATTCATAAAGTAGCGACCGGAGCCGGAGTAGTAGTGCCCGAGTATCAGGAAGATACTGTAGCAAAGCACTCCGGGTGCCAGAATTCGGATTATGTGCGACATATCCCCGAATTCCGGACCGAAAATGAACTGATAGAGCGACGAAGGCAACAAAGCCAAGACCACCACCGCACCCAAAGAGACCACGAAACAGATTTTCCCTAAGTTCAGGGTCAACGTCTGGTTGTAGGTTTTGTCGGTGCTGTTCGAAATGCGGGCATACTGTACCAGCGCTATGCTGTTGGAGATAATCCAAATCGACTCCGCCAACGACACCGCATTGGAATAGACCCCTACATGGCCGGTATCGACGTATGCATTTAGCAGATAGTAGCTCAACCGCAGATTGAAAAACTGCACGAAATGGCCGGTTTGGTTCAGAAATCCATACTTGAAGAGATCTTTCAACGCCTCTTTGTACTCGCCGAACGGATACCAGCGCAGCGATTTGTACTCTTCGCGCAGCTGAAAAACGCCCAACACCGAAGAACTCAAATAGGCGACATAGAGCGCGATGATGTATCCATAGATGTCGCGTTTGCCCAGCAACAGATAATAGACCAGCAGCGTCACCAGAAGCATGAAAGGTTGTAGCAGCGTGTTGACATTCGCCTTCTTCACCTCCTCTTTCCCAATCAAAATGCGGAAATGGATGTTGGCGAAGGAGGAGACAAACGAGAGTATAGCGGTATGCACCGCCAACATGCTGGCAAGTCCGGGGGTAAACAAGCTGATAACCAGCCCCATCACCACCGCCATAAGCAACGACCACAGCAAGGAGGGTGCCCAAAGTTTGGAGAATTCGTGTCGGGAAGTGAGGTAGACCAGACTGGCGCCGCAAACGATTTCGGAAAAGATGAGAATGAAGCTGATGTTCGTCAGCACCAGCGACTGCACACCTTTGCCGCTGTCGCCCAACACCTGCGAAATGACGATGGCGATCGTCAGATTGAGGAGGGCCACCAGGATTTTCGTGCCAAAAGTGTTTAGAATCTTCCCGAACATATTTGTAAATTCGGCGGCAAAGGTACACAAATTACAGACATGCTTCCAATGCGAAAAAAAACTATCTTTGCCGTTCAAATACGAAGATATGCTGGTTGTACATATACCCTCTTGGTTTCCCATTCCTGAAAAGCCGCTGAACGGAAATTTCATCTCGCGTCATATTGAATCGTTAGGCGACAACGTGCAATCGGTCATATTGCATCATGTACGCGAGGGCTTCACCCCTATCCTGCCCCAAAACGCGACGTTGTTCCCCTTACACGTGATTCACGCCAACAAGCTGGGACTTTTCCACGCATACGTCACCGCGTTTGAACAGCTGATCAAGAGATACGGACGCCCCGACCTCATCCACCTGCACGTAGCGATTCCCATGGGATTCGTAGCAGCCAAACTGAGCCGGAAGTTCCGCATCCCGCTGATTGTCAGCGAACACTGGACCGGCTACCTGCCCATGAACCGCCCGAAGCTCTCCCTTCCCGAGCGCGTGATCCTGCGCCGCACTTTCCAGCACGCCGACTATATAACCGCTGTGTCGCAGAACCTGCTCGACAACATTTGCGCCACCGTTCCCGCCGCGGTCGGGAAACCGCAGTCGGTGGTCGGCAATGTGGTTGACACGGAACTTTTTTCTCTCAAAGAGAACCCTTTTTCCGAAGGGAAGAAACAGATTCTGCACGTCTCCACCATCGACAACAACGCGAAGAACATCATGGGCATCCTACGGGCGGTAAAAACGCTTTCCTCGCAACGTGCGGACTTCGAGTTAAACATTGTTCACGACTTCCTAAACGAAGAGGCGGAAGCGTATGTCCAGGAGAACGGATTGTCGGAGATCGTGCATTTCCTTGGTCGCAAAACTTCCGCTGAAATCGCTGATTTGCTGCATCATTCTGACTTCTTCCTGCTCTTCTCCAACTACGAGAACCAGCCGTGTGTGCTGTTGGAGTCGTTCTGCACCGGCACGCCTGTAGTGACCACCCCCGTAGGCGGCATTTTGGAAATCGCCAACGCCGACAACGCGGTTATCGTCACGCCAAAGGATGAGACACAACTCATTGAGAAACTGAAGAATATGTTAGACGGCAAACAGAAGTTCAACCCTGCCTCCATTCGAAAACAGGCTTTGGAGATTTGCTCTGCCGATATTATCGGTCAAAAATGGTTAAGTATTTACCGTTCATTGTAGAGATGCGATTAATCGCGTCTCCACGTTAGGAAATTTGGACTAGCTCCACCTTTTCAAAATTCCGCAATATAGAGGCAACCGCCTTCACATTGTCGTAACGTTGCATCCGGATTTCCAAGGAGACCAACATCTTACCATTGTTTTCCTCCGCATCCTTGTGCATTTCATAGTTCAGCACGGTGATTTTTTCGTGGCGAAGATTTTCCAAAACCTCGGTCAGCACCCCGTAATCCTCCACCAAAAAGGTGATTCTGCGATCGCATTGGGAAACGTAAGGCAGGAAGACGTTGATCAATCCCAAAGAGGCGAGCGCGATGACCGTGGTCACTACCGCAATCACATACATGCCCGTACCGCAGGCAAGTCCGATAGCAGCAGTAACCCACAAGCCGGCCGCAGTGGTAAGACCGCGTACCATCTGTTTCTGCAAGATAATGGTCCCCGCACCGATAAAACCGATGCCTGTAACCACCTGAGAGGCAATACGGGAGGGATCGAAGCTCACATGATCGCGGCCCAACATGAGGTCAAAGCCGTAAATGGAGAGAATCATAAAGAGACAGGCGCCCAAAGCCACCAGCAAGTGCGTGCGCACACCGGCCTCTTTCGCGTGATACTCACGTTCAATGCCAATCAAGGCACCCAAGGCCGTGGCCACCAAGAGCCGTATGACCATCGTCCACATCATTGATCCGCTTCTGTAAATTCAGGTGAATTACGGTAATAGTCAAAATTGAGACGGCGGGTTCTCGGACTCTTCACCAAAGTATCCTCATTATGACCCGTGGTATAATCCATCATCAAATTCACGTATGAGTAGTTGCGAGAAGCCATCAAACCGTATGCCGACTCATCTTTGGAGATGAAATTGGTGTATTCCAGATTGTTTTGCGCAATGCTACTGCTCGGCGTGGCCACTTCACGGTAGATGAGGTAATTCTGATCTCCCGCCCAAACCGTCAGGCGCATGCAATAGAACGGCATGTTATCCACAGCGTCAATATAGCGCGTCACATTGGGATTTGTCTCAATCTGTTGAATAATAACATTGAAAAACGTTTCAGGAGTAAATCCGGAGTAGTTGACCTCCGAACCGGATGAAGCCCGGATATAGTCGCCGTTAAGCTTGCGCGTCAACTGCTTATGCTCGATTTGACCGGTGCTGTTGTTCACTTCAATGTAGTAGAACGTGAGATAAACATCGTACATGGCGGCATTCTCCGCAGAATAGAACTGCATCTTATAAGGCTGACTCAGATTCATATTCCAAGAGACCATCGGGCGTCTGATGGTGAAGCCATGAACCAACAAGGTTTCAGCATACACCTCTTCTCCCGTTGTGTTCCTGTGAATCACCAAACGGTAGGTACACTCGTCATCCAACTGCCAGTCAGAGTAATAGAGCAACTGCGTGGGATTATGGAAATAGCCTTCTTCCTTTGGGATAGCAGTGGTGGTGTCGAGCACCGCACTACGCTGAAGCTGTCCGTTCTTGTACTCTTCCAGTCGAACTTCGATGGAATCCACGGGATAATAAAGATTATCCCACTCGCCAGCAGCCTCCAAAGCATTTTCATCGGTCAAATAACCATGGTAAATCTTGAAGTAATGGACAGAATCTTGAACGTTCAAGATGCCGTATGATATGGTAATATCCTTGTAATCAGCAGTCAAATCCAAAGGTTTGCACTGATGGAACAAGATGGCTGTGATAGCCGTCAACAGAACGGTAATCAATACTTTTTTCATAATCAGTTGTTATAATCGGGAATTTCGCGCAACCATTTCGTGCCCATTCTCTGACCATATTTGTTGACGCGAGTATTCAGGTAAAATTTTTCGTTGATAAAGTAGACCAATCGTGCGGAGAGCAGATGGTTATAGTACTTGTGGGTTTCGATGAGGGAGGAACCGTCGTTGCGCATGTACTCGAACTGCGTCACACGGATGGGAACGAGCGAGTATTCATAGCGGAAATTGAGGTTCAGGTTCTTATAGAGACGGATATTGACATCGGCGATAATCGACCAATCGTTTTTCTTGTATGTGCCACTACGGACGTTGGTAGTGCGAAGATAGCCGTTGTAGATCTCCTTGGCGCGGACCAGTCGGCTCCAAGCAAATCCCAATGCGAAAGAGCAACCGGAATAGGGCTCGTCATAGCGCATCATCACCGGAATCTGCACATAGTCGAGGGAGATGTTGCACTTGACGGTCGAATCGATCGGCACAGACCAATCCACATCCTGAAACATGGACTCGCCATAGTTGCTGGTGAGGAAATATCCTGGTTGACAGGTCTTTTTGGCGCCCTTCATCGAGTAGAGCAGTTCCATGGAAACCTGCCAGGTCTGCTTTTGGTTAACGGGCAATGTAAGTCCCAAACCGCCGTTAAAGCCGACCTTGTAGAAGCCGTGCACGTCATCGCCTTCGATTTGCGCGAAATTACATCCCGCCACAACCGAACCGATAAACCGTTGAGCATCAACACTCTGCATTACAAAAATGCAGACTGCGACTCCCAACAGAATCCGTATAATGATATTTTTCATCGTTCCAATATATTTGCGCCGCGAAGATACAAAAATGTTTCTATAAGCGACCTGTTATCTTCTGCCACGAGCCTTCATCGCGCGAATCATACCCTTAGTCTTACCTGAACCGTTGTTCACAGCCTTCATCACTTTGCGGATGTCGTCGAACTGCTTGATGAGGCGGTTAACATCCTGGATATCACGTCCGGAACCGCGGGCGATACGTTTGCGGCGAGAACCGTTGATGATGTCGGGATTGGCACGCTCTTCGGGGGTCATCGACTGAATCATCACCTCCACGCTCTTGAAAACGTCGTCGTCAATGTCCATATTGCGGATGATTTTGCCCATGCCCGGAATCATGCCCATCAAATCCTTCACGTTGCCCATCTTCTTGATTTGCTGGATCTGCTGGTTGAAGTCGTTGAAATCGAATTGGTTCTTAGCCAATTTTTTGGAGAGCTTTGCAGCCTCTTCGTCATCAAACTGCTCCTGCGCGCGCTCCACGAAGGAACGGATATCACCCATGCCGAGAATACGCTCCGCCATACGGTCGGGATGGAAGACGTCGAGGGCCTCCATCTTTTCGCCCATACCGACGAACTTAATGGGCTTTTCGGTGACCTTTCGGATAGTCAACGCGGCACCGCCACGGGTATCGCCATCCAACTTGGTGAGAATCACACCGTCGAAGTTGAGCTTGTCGTTGAAGGCTTTGGCGGTGTTCACGGCATCCTGACCGGTCATGGCATCCACCACGAAGAGGATCTCCTGCGGGTTGACCGCCTCCTTGATGTTGCCGATCTCGTTCATCATCTCCTCGTCGACGGCCAAACGGCCAGCGGTATCGATGATGACCACGTCGTAGCCGTAATCCTTGGCGTGCTTCACCGCGTTTTTGGCAATCTCGACGGGTTTCTTGTTGTCGGGCTCGGTATAGACTTCCACACCGATTTGCTGTCCGAGCACCTGCAACTGGTCGATAGCGGCGGGACGATAGACGTCGCAAGCCACCAGCAACGGTTTCTTGTTGCGCTTGGTTTTCAACAAGTTGGCGAGTTTCGCGCTGTGGGTGGTCTTACCGGAACCCTGCAAACCGGCCATCAGGATAATGGCGGGAGAACCCTTGAGATTGATGTCCACCGCCTGGCTGCCCATGAGGGCGATGAGTTCGTCGTAGGTGATCTTCACCATCAACTGGTTGGGCGACACGGCATTGATGACATTCATGCCCATAGCCTTCTCCTTCACGCTGTTGGTGAACTCCTTGGCGATGTTATAGCTCACGTCGGCGTCGATCAACGCCTTGCGGATCTCTTTCGTAGTTTCGGCCACGTTGATCTCGGTGATCTTGCCCTGGCCCTTCAATATCTTAAACGAGCGTTCTAATCTGTCAGATAAACTTTCAAACATGTTTCAAATTTCAATATACAAATAAAAAAGCAGCTGCAAAATTTGCGGCTGCAAAGATAATCAATTTTCGGACATACAGAGCGATGTATCGCTCACAAAACCATTACCACACGGAATCCCAGTCTTCTGCGTCGCGCACCGACTTATCTCGCTGATATTCGAGCAGTTTGGCGTACTTCAGGAAACTATTGTGGGCGACGGCGCGGGAGAGCACGTAGCCATCAAGGCCACCGAGAATGCCGCCCCGGAAGAAGTAGTTGCTGACGAAAGCCGCCAGTCCGTGGAAGAAAGGCGAGAAGGCGTTGGCCTTTTTCCCTTGGAGATAGAGGATTTTCGCACCGCGGGAACTATAGTTGCGCTCCGGCTTTGCAAAAAGACTGTCGTAGTTCTTGTAACGGTAGTGGATAATGTCGGCTTTGAGACGTTGGGTGTTCTTCTCGGGCACAAAAGCGTGCTGCTTGCGGTCGAGGAAGCGCAGTTTGTCCTTTCGATAGAGACGCACCAGCCAGTCGGGATACCAGTTGCAGGCCTTCACCCAGCGTTCGCCGATGTAGTTGCGACGACGGATAGCGAAACCATCGTACTGAGTATGCTCAAGGTCAAGTTGTTGGATAGTCTCCACCAACTCATCCGTCAAGCGTTCGTCGGCATCAAGACTGAGCACCCAGTCGTTCTTAGCGTGTTCCAGCGGCAGATTCTTCTGTGGACCGTCGCCGATGTAAGGGTGCACGAACACGCGCGCGCCGGCCTTTTCGGCCAACGCCACAGTATCGTCCTTGCTGCACGAGTCGGTGACGATGACCTCATCGCACACGCGCTGCAGCGAGCGTATGCACGCTTCGATGTTTTGGGATTCGTTCAGGGTGGTGATGATGCCGGTGATCACGTTTGGTTTAAGGTTTATAGTTTAAGGTTTAAGGGATTAGAAGATTAAGGGTTTCAAGTTTCAGGTTTCAAGTTTCAGGTTTCAGCAACAAATAAGGTCAACAATAGCATGTTACGGAACCTCCATAACGAGCAACTTCAACAATTATCAATTCTCAATTATCAATTCTCAATTATCGACGTTCGATCTTCGCCCCCAATGCATTCAACCGCTCCACGATATTCTCGTAGCCGCGATCGATTTGCTCAACGTTTTGGATGACGCTGTTTCCTTCGGCGGAGAGGGCCGCGATGAGCAGGGCAATACCCGCGCGAATGTCGGGTGAGGACATCTTGGTGGCGCGAAGCTGTTTCTCGCGAGCCAAGCCAACCACAATGGCGCGGTGCGGGTCGCACAACACGATCTGCGCCCCCATCGACTGCAGCATATCCACAAAGAAGAGCCGACTCTCGAACATCTTCTGGTGAATCAGCACGCTGCCTTTGGCCTGGATGGCCGTCACGAGGGCGATGCTGATGAGGTCGGGGGTGAATCCCGGCCACGGCGCGTCGGCAATGGTCAGGATGGAGGCCTCCCGCGGGTTGGAGTAGATCTCGTAGGGTTGATCGCCGTGTACAATCAGGTCGTCGCCCACCTGCTCGATCTTCACACCCATCTTCCGGAAAACGTAGGGAATCAGTCCGAGATGCTCGCAGGCGCAGTTCTTGATGGTGATCTCCGACTGCGTCATAGCAGCCATACCGATGAAGCTGCCCACCTCGATCATGTCGGGGAAGATGCGGTGTTCGCAACCATGCAACTCCTTGACGCCCTGTATCTTCAGCAAATTCGAGCCAATGCCGGAAATCTTCGCGCCCATATTGTTGAGCATCGTGCAAAGCTGGTACAGATAGGGCTCGCACGCAGCATTGAAGATGGTAGTCTCCCCTTCGGCAAGCACGGCAGCCATCACGATGTTGGCGGTACCGGTCACGGAAGGTTCGTTCAGCTGCATATAGCAGCCCTTTAACTGCTTGGCTTCCAGCTCGAAGAACTTCTCATCGGCGGACGTGGAAATCACAGCACCGAGTTTCTCCAAACCCTCGAAGTGGGTGGTCAGCGGACGCCTACCGATCTGGTCGCCGCCGGGTTTGCCGGAGTAGGCTTTGCCGTAGCGACCCAACAGCGGACCGAGCACCATAATGGAGGCGCGGATTTTCGTGGAGAGCCGCTCGAATTCGTCGGTGTGCAACTGCTCGAAATCGACGTTTTCGGCCTGGAAAGTGAACGTATGGGCGTCCACTTCCGTGATTTTCACCCCCATCAACGCCAAAATCTCACGATAGCGGCGCGTGTCGAGGATGTCGGGAATATTGGAAATGGTGACGGGCTCTTTGGTCAACAACACCGCGGAAAGCACCTGCAGGGCTTCGTTTTTCGCGCCCTGCGGGGTGATCTCTCCGTGTAGTTTATATCCGCCTTGTATTAGAAATTCTGACATATTTATTGTTTTTCGACCCCACATTACGCTCCTTCGTCGCTCATATGGGGTTAATTGCACTTCGTGCGTCTTGCCTCTCCGAGGCTGCTCAAGGAATATCTTTTTGCCTTATTCGGGAATCACAATCGGGAACTTCTGGGTGAACTCCATGCGGTACGGGGCACCGATGATGTTACTCAAGAAGTCGGTGTATTGGTCGGTGAACATGAACTTGTTGGCGTCGTAGTAGGCAGCGGGCAGCGGGAAGTTGCCGATGTTGCCCATCTCGATGGCGTCGGTGTGGAACTCTTCGAGCTCGTCGTAAGGGACGATGTCGCTCAGGACGGGCATCTTGCCGAAATCTTCGCGGAGCAAGAGGTCAACCACCTTGTCGGCCAACGTGGAGGTCAGACGACGGTCGTATTCGTAACATTTGCCGGAACGCGGTATGTAACCAGAAATCTGACCGCGGGCCTCAATACCGAGACGCTTGTTGATTTCAGAAGCGATGACGCCGCTCACGCCGCCGAAACGCGGGTGTCCATACTCGTCGAGGTCGGAGCTGGCATACACCATGCCGAGTTCCTGTTTCTCGTCATCCCACCAGCGAACACCTTCGGAAACGGCGATGATGAGGCTGTGTTTCGGGGAACGCATGTACATCTCCTTCACGGATTCGAAGAAGAACTCCTTGCGCTCTTTGGTCATCTCGACCTCAGGAACGAGTGCCATCTGTGCACCGCCGAAAGTAGCGGAACCGGTAAGCCAACCTGCGTCGCGGCCCATCACCTCAAGCACCATAATACGTTGGTGAGACTCGTTTGTGGTGTGCAGCTTGCTGGTGAGCTTCTTCACAGCCATAGCACCTGACGGGAAACCGGGACACAACACAGTCTCGAACTGTTGTCCGTTGTAGTGGTGGTAAGTGCGGGTACGCAGGTCGTTATCGATGGTCTTCGGGAAGCCGATGACCGGGATGCCGTAGGTTTCATACATCTTCTTGGCTGCACCGTTGGTGTCATCGCCGCCGATGGTCACCAAAACGTCGATTTTATAGCGTTCGATGTTGCGGAGAATCTGTTGAGAGCGATCTTCAGGACTCTTTTTGCTCGGGAAGGGGTTGGTACGGCTGGAGAGCAGCGCGGTGCCGCCATAGATGCCGTTATAGGGGATATTGGTCAGATCCACGATGTCGCCGTCGCCAAGGAGGCCTTTCCAGCCGCGCAGCACACCGTAAACACGGAAGCCGAGCATGGAAGCGCGGTTGCGCACTGCCTCGATACTGGAGTTGATAGCCGGGGTGTCGCCGCCACCGGAAAGAATCGCTAATGTTTTGCCGTTGAAGAGTTTGTCTTTTCTCATATCGATGATTTTTTAATGTTAATAATTGTCTTTTTTCCCTTGTAGAGACAATGTGCACATCGTCTCTACAATCATGGTGATTATTTACCGAACAAGGAAGTCTCCTCATTGCGATGGTTGGAGTCGGAGCGAATGAACTCCTCCTCAACACGCATCTCCTCCAAAACATCGTTCAGCACCTTCTCCACAATGTAGTTCTGGATGTCGAAATTCAGCGGGATGGAGGTGTACTGCACATATTTCTGCACCATCTCGTTCCATACCGGAGTCACGTTGAAAAGGTCCATGCGGATGGAGACCGGCTGTTGGAAGGCAGACTTGAGGTATCTGTATTTGTAGAGTTCGAAATAGTCGGTGATGGGGGTGCCTTCGCCGTGAATCAGCGCGTCATGATCCACGATCGTCAACGAGTCGATGGCTTCCTTGAGGGGAGAGGCGAGTTGCGCTTTGCAACTGGCAGCCAGAAGGTTGGTATTCCATATTAGTGTATCAGCGAGATAGCTGTAACCGTGATTGGCCAACGTGTCGAAGAGCGAGCTCTGCAGCGGGGCGAAGTCGATACGATATTCTCCATCTTGATAGTCGTAGAAACCGTTGTTGTCGCAAAGATGGTTGAGGGCAGAGTCAGCGGAGACCCTCAGACAAACCTTAATAGCGGTGGTTTTCTGCACGTTAGTGTGCAATTGTTCCACAAATTGGCCGGTTTCGTCATTGCAAGAGGTCAACAGCACTACAGAAAAGATGGCTAATCCAAAAATGAGATTCAGTTTTTTCATATCACTAATTTTTCAAGCTGCAAAAATAGTATTTTTGCCGACATGAAACACCACCTCATCGAAACAAACTCAACGAATGCCTGGCTGATGGCTAAAATACGGGAGATGCGAGCCAATGGCAACGCCGTTCCGGACCTCTACGCCGTCTATGCGGACTTCCAGACGACCGGGCGCGGGGCGGGCGCCAACACGTGGCACAGTACGCGCGGTGCCAACATCCTCACCAGCATCTGTTTCGACACGGGGCTGGCCGCCGCCGACCAGTTCGTTTTCAACCTCTGGTTTGCGACCTCCACCCGCCGTTTCCTCGCCAAATACGTACCGGACGTCCTCATCAAGTGGCCCAACGACATGTACGTGCACGACCAAAAGATCGCGGGCGACCTCACCGAGCATTCCGTTTCCGGCGGACGTCTCGATTTCACCGTGGCGGGCATCGGCATCGACGTCAACGAGGAGCGTTTTCCTGAGGACATTCCCCACCCCACCTCGCTCTTTCTCGAAACGGGACACCATTTCGAGGTGGAAACACTGTTGGACGAATATCTCAGCGTCCTGCGGGAGCGCCGTCCGCTGCTGAATCTCGATCACGAATCCGAGCTCCGCAACGAGTACCTGTCGCACCTCTACCGCCTCAACGAACCGCGCCCCTATCTCGTTCACGGCAAACGCATCACCGCCACCATCCGCAACATCGACCGTTTCGGCCGGCTGGTGTTAGAGCATGAAGGCGATTCGATGCAGGAGTATGGGTTCAAAGAGGTGGGGTACTGCTTTTAGCTGTAAACCTTAAACCATACACAAAAAAAAGCCGTCCCCTATTTCAGGAACGGCTCTCTGTCATGTGTTGTGATAGGTTATAGAATGACAGGATTTATTGTTTCACGAAAGGTTTCGTCACAAAACCGCGGTCGGTGGCGATGCGCACGAAATAGACGCCGGCGGCCAATCCCGAAACATCGATCCGGGTCTGTAGAGACGCGATTAATCGCGTCTCTACAATGGCAACGACCTTCCCGTACACATCCACAATTTGAATCTCCCCACCCCATTGTGCATTGTCCATTGTACATTCTACATGGACAACGTCGTTGGCGGGGTTCGGGTAAATCTTGATGTACCGGTCATAATCCGCGATGCCCGTGTTGGTGGTCTTGCCGATTACCACGAGGGTCCAGTCGCTGGTGACGGGACCGCACACCGACTTCACCTGGATCTGGTACTCGGTGTTCGGCTCGAGGTCGGTAATCAGGTAGGCGGGCGAACTGGAGACTCCCGAGCTCATCACACCCGTGGCGGTGGAGCGGTACTGGATGTTCCACTGTTCCGCATCGCCGTTCTCCGTCCAGGCGATGGAGATCGTCTGGCTCGAAGAATCGGTCACGTGCAGGTCGGTGGGCGCGGGACAAGGACCTGGTTCCGTCGTGAAGGTAATCTCCTGTCCGTAATAAACAGCGGTGTCTGTGGCTGCGAACGCACGGAAAACATACTCCGTGGAGTGCTGAAGCCCTGTGACCGTATATACCATCGGGGAAGTGGCTATGTTCACGGACATATAGGTACTGCCAGATAACGTTTTCCATTCAAAACCCTGATTGACAACTATTTGATTCCCCGAATCGGCAAGATGTCCGTATAGTGTGGCAGAATTTTGTCCAATTTGGGAGACCGAGTCCGTGACCACCGTCGGTTCAATCACAGGACAATTCGCTGTGAAAGCGTACAAGACGGTGTCGGGATAGTAGTTGAATAATTGATCGATTTGATACAGCGTGACCCCTTCCGGATTTTGGAAGATGAACCCGCACTCGTTGAACATATTGCCGTTGTCCCAAACCAGCTCTACATTTGCCCCGTGGCACAACATCAACGGAACAGTATCGTAAGACATCACACCGTGCTGACCGACATGGTCGACGGCCGCCAAGTCCGCAATCTGCACCCCGTTTTGCCTCACATACAAGTGTCCACCACTCCAACCGTCACCGTAAGTGTCGGTCAAGATGAGCGTGTACTCGCACTGGTCGATAACCTCGCACGAGGGCGTGATGAACGAAGTCGTCACATAGTTGGAGAGATCCCCGTTGTCACAGTCGGCCTGCACACGCACATAGTATTCGGTTTCTGGAAGTAAATTCGTCATGGTAAAAGTCGGGCTGTTCACTGCGTTGGAAATCCACGAAGTGGCACTGCCTTCCTTGTAGTCGAAATTCCATGTAGTTTCCACATTGCCAGCGGTCCAGTCGAAGGTGGCAGATGTGGGATGCAGGTCTGTCACCGCTAAGTTATTCACAGGGTCGCAATTGTTGGTATGCACGGAGACATTATAGATGATGGCCCCAGGCTGGTTATGGACCGCATTGTCGTTCGTCCAGGCAAATGCCACCTTGATGGTGGAGTTCGCATCCGGGTTGTAGTATGGGTTCGTCATGGTAGCCGTAACATGCACGACATTGCCGTTGGTTAAATTGAAAATATAGGGGTATTGCTGATTTCCGGTGAGCGGTTTGTAGTTCGAGAAATCAAAACTGTAGCCAGACCAATTCACGTTGTAAAGCATATACAACGGGTATCCGGAACTGTTTTCCATGGCTGTGGAGGCCGCGTACTCCACCGTTGGGCCGGACAGGAGTAATTTCATGAAATCATACCGGCTCTCACCTCCGACCTTGACGTCGAAATCAATGGATATTTCAGGGTTTGTGCCGATGCGGAAGAGTTTCTCGGCCGTCACCGTGGACTGACCAGAGCCATAGTTGGGGGTCACGCCGTTGTTGGAGATGAACAACCCGTAGTCAGCGTCAGCAGTGGTATCAACTTGTCCAACCATCCAATAATTGTTGCAAACACCGTTGTTGAGTTTCCAATCTTGGTCCGACAGCGGCGAAAAATCAGTGTAATAGGGCAAGTCCTCGATGCCCAACGGGGTAGAGAAATTCACCGACTTCCAAGCCGAACCCGAGCAAACGGACGAAACCTGTACCTGGTAGTTCTTGCTGCCTTGCAAACCGTCGAAGATGTAATAGCAGTCGTACGTGGTGTCATAATAGGTCCAGGTAGTGTCAGGCAGAATGCGATAGCGGATGGAGTAGCCGTTGTCGGAAAAACCGACCCATGTAATGGTTGCGGAATCGGCGGTGATGCCGTCTACATTGAGGTAATAGATAGGGGCACACTCGGGGCCGTTGAAAACGGAGATGTCATCCACCGTAATGGTGCCGCCGCCGGCCTCCTTGGCAAAGAAAGCGAGCTGGATGTAATCGGAACCCGCGGGAAGCGGTATCGAGTCGTTCTGCAACGAAGAGGACGACTGGGTGAACAGTCCCCGCTTGTGCCAACTGTCGGTGGCACTGGTCCGGTAATAGACGCCAAAGTCATCGGAATTGTTAGAGCCGTTGTTGGAGGAGTGTTTGACGGAGACGTAGGGGTGCGTGACCACAGAGATGTCGAACACGGGCGACATGATACCGCAGGTGTCCGTTCCAGGATACATGTGATTGTGGTAAAGTTTTCCATTCGTCCATGTCCACGCATGCCACGGATTGGTGGCTAATTTCCAGCACTCCGGCACCGCTGGAAAAGTCTCCAAATAGGGCGATGAATCGGTGACAGTGAAGAGATCGCAACCCGAGATGAAACTGATGTTCCGCCACTCCGACAAGGAGGTGTCGCAGTTTGTGGCCACGCGCAGGTCGTAAGCAGTCTGGGTGAGCAGTCCCGAAAGCACCGCAAAGGTGTCTGTCACTGGCATGCTGACCACAGCCGGATCGGTCCAAGCCAGGGTTTGCGGTTTGTATTGCAACGTATAGGTGGCATTTGGAACGTATGTGCTCCACGTCACCACCGCCGTGTCCATAAATGTGCTGGAAAGGGCAAGGTCATTTACCGCATAACAATCTTGTTGCCAAACATGTACATTTGAGATTATGGGACCGGGTTGTGTACCGGACCCATAGTTGTTGCGCCATGCAAACACCAGTTTCGAGACACCGTTTGGGGTAATGTTCGCCAACTCCATGCTGACATGAATCACATTGCCGTTTGTCAAGTTCAGTTTGTAAGGAAAAGACGTGTTCCCGGTCTGGCTGAGATAGTCGCTGAAATTCAGCGCGTTTGTCATGTATGTGACTTGGCTGTAATTCGGGGTGCCTGTGGAGGCAGGGAACTCCACGCTGTCGGGTGCCCAAAAGACCTTCAGATAGTCATTGTAGGATTCGCCACCCACCTGCACGTCAAATTCGAGATAGACGAAAGGACCTGCATCCATCTGGAAAGTCTTGTATGCACAAACGTTGGTGGTTGCCTGCACGTTATAGCCTGCCGTCGTAGTGTAATGTTGTGCTATGAAAAGCGCGTTATCAAGCGTGCCCACACTGGGTGCACCCATCATCCATTGATTTATACAGCTGCCATTGTCCAAAATCCACGCCCGGTCGGAAGTGTCGGCGAAATCTGTGAAATAAGGGAGGTTCACCGATGCCATTCCTGTGGTGAAATCACCAGAGATGTACTGCATCCCGGAGTCGCATATAATGGCCACTTCCACGTTGTATAGTGTCAGCGGATCCAAGTCTGTCAACAGCACTGAATCCGCGTACTGTATCCCTGCATCTTCCCATGCCGTGTCCGCATCTTTCTTATATCGTACCAAATACTGGCCATACTCCGCACCTATCCATGTGATGGTCGCGTCGCCGTTTTCCTCATGCGCCATCACCACTTCGGAGGCCACCGGACAGGCAGGTCCCTCATACACACTGATGTTGTCGAATTGGGCTCGGGTGTTGAAGGCGCCACCTACCCCCTCGAAGGCGATTTGGAGCGTGGAAGAGTTGGACGGGAGCGACAACGAGTCCGTCACCCAACCTGTGGTGGGCTTCACGTATGTCCCCAATTTGTGCCAGGAATCCTGATCGCTGTCGCGATAATAGACCGCCACGTTCTTGTAATTCCCTTGGAACTCAGGCTGGTAGTGGGAAAAACGCAAGTAAGGATGTTCCAATCCAGATGCATTGATTACCGGTGAGACCGCCAAAATGGGATAGTATGGACCATACGAAGTGGTGTAAATATAACCGCTTTGATAGACGAAGAAGTCGTTGTCCCACGACCAGCAGTTGGCATCCGTGGCGAAAGTTTCCGTGTAAGGGGCAGTTTGGGCACCACAAGGTGTGGTGAAGGGATATGGCGATGAGAGTGCGGACGTGTCCCCGCTGCAGATGTCCGCCATCCAGAACGTGTAGCTCGTGTTTGGCAACAGCGTCGTGAGTTCGTAATAGCTGCCCGTGAATGCTACGCAAACTGTTGATGAGTCGCCGGTTTGGCTATAATAGAGCAGGTGGGTGTTCGGGGCCGGGAAGTCCACCACCACCCGGAACGTGGGCCAGTCTGTAATATAGAATTGGGGCGGCAAGCAATCGTCCGTGACTTTGTCCGCTGTTCCGGTCGGAACTGTCTGAATGTCAACACAGTTTGCAGACAAGTCCATCGCCCACAACCCCATTGACAAACAGGCCAAAAAGAATACTATTTCAAAAAAATGTAGATATTTTTTCATAACGTGAGAATTAATGAAACAATTCAGTGTCTTTTTTTCCATAACGAAATTCACCGTCAACTGTTACAGATCATTTTGAAAAAAAAAGCCGTCCCCTATTTCAGGAACGGCTCTCTGTCATGTGTTGTGATAGGTTATAGAATGACAGGATTCATTGTTTCACGAAAGGTTTCGTCACAAAACCGCGGTCGGTGGCGATGCGCACGAAATAGACGCCGGCGGCCAATCCCGAAACATCGATCCGGGTCTGTAGAGACGCGATTAATCGCGTCTCTACAAT
>Ga0265300_10000096_pt1 | contig 95662 bp, 91 predicted proteins | sample AusTroGonzalo_MG_FD_193482 | JGI IMG/M metagenome (GOLD analysis project Ga0265300, IMG submission 193482) | Bovine rumen microbial communities from tropical cattle in Woodstock, Queensland, Australia - Gonzalo_03 | ecosystem: Host-associated > Mammals > Digestive system > Stomach > Rumen ... | reverse complement strand
ACTTGATCATAGTAAAGCGCGCGTTTCTTTGTCTGATTTATAAACATAGTTAACTCTTTGTTGTGAGTCAACTTTTTTCAGTTAAAGACATTGGTACTCGGGAGTTGACAAAAAATGGCCAAAATGTTAAGTGAGCGGTTCTTCCGCTCTTCTAACGTCCCACTCATTGGACCGTTGGGCATGTTTGGCACAGGTTTTCTCGACCAACGTCCCACTGACTGGACCGTTGGACATGGTTACAGAATGTTCATGGACTGCTCGCGAATCTTTTCCAATTCGTCTTTCATGCGCACTACCAGTTGCTGGATGCCGGCGTGGTTGGCTTTGCTTCCGGTGGTGTTAATTTCGCGGCCCATTTCCTGAATGATAAATCCTAATTTTTTTCCGGGATAGGGCTCGTTGTCAATGGTGTCCATGAAGTACTTGCAATGCTGCCGAAGCCGTACTTTTTCTTCATTGATGTCGTACTTCTCCAAATAGAAAATCATCTCCTGTTCAAAGCGCTCCGGATTGGGTTTTGCAGCCAATTCTTCCAGTGCTTTACCCAGCTTTTCGCGGACGCTTTGAATGCGTTCTCCCTCGAGGGCTTCCACTTGGTCGTAAAGAGCCAGAATGCCTTTCACCCGGGAGGTTACATCGACATATAGAGCCTTTCCTTCGATGGCCCTATAAGTGCTAATTTGATCCAGCGCGTTGTCCAGGGCGGTCGATACGGCGGGCCAGTCTTCGGGGCTCACGGCATCGGCCTTGCGCGTTTCCACTACGTCGGGCATGCGAAGCACGGCGCTGGCAAGTATGCTGCCCACACCGGGATCTTTGAGAAAGGTTTTGGTGAAGATGGTTTCCTGGTCCAGGGCTTTCACAGCGCTTTTCCAGTAACTGTGAAAGGCTTCCTGATTAATGCTGTGACTTGAGTCTGTGGCGCCTGCTTCGAAAGTAACATACAGATCTATGGTGCCTCGTACCAGTTTGTCGGCCAGGCGTTTACGAACTTCGAGCTCCTTGTCTTTGGGAAGGAGGGACGTTTTGATATTGATGTCGGCGCTCTTGGAGTTAAGCGTTCTTATTTCGAGGATGAGCTTACCGCTCGCTAGCTGGGCTTCGGCTTTTCCGTAGCCGGTCATGGATTGAATCATGGTGTTCTGAATTTTCGCAGTGCAAAGTTAAGAAAAATTATTCTCTTTTTAGTTTTACTAAAAGAGTGAGCGAATTTGGATTTTTTTACTTATCTTTGCATAGTTTACTCCGAACTTAGGGAATAAACGGGGCTGCCCCGTTAGCTTGCTGGCCAAAGTGGCAACGGGCGTGCGTATATACTTCGCCGCGGCTTTTTTCTTTACTCCGGCTCACTATGCCATGTGGGCAAGGGGAATATAATTTGTGCACATAATCGAACAAACATGAAAATAGCAGTTGCCGGTACCGGTTACGTGGGCCTTTCCATTGCTACGCTTCTCGCCCAGCATCATCACGTTGAAGCTGTGGATGTTATCCCTGAGAAAGTGGAGAAAATCAACAACAAAATCTCTCCCATTCAGGACGATTACATTGCAAAATATCTGGTCGAAGAACCCCTGGACCTGGTGGCCACCCTGGACGGACGGGCGGCCTATAAAGACGCCGACTATGTAGTAATTGCCGCCCCCACCAACTACGACCCCAAGAAGAATTTCTTTGACACTTCGCACGTTGAGGAGGTCATTGAGCTGGTGCTGGAAGTGAATCCCAATGCCGTGATGGTAATCAAGTCCACGGTTCCGGTGGGATACACCAGGAGCGTGCGGGAAAAGTTCAGCTATCGCGAGCGCACCGCCGACGGAAAGTTTCTCACGGTGGTGCCCAACATCATCTTTGCCCCGGAGTTCCTTCGTGAGTCCAAGGCCCTGTACGACAACCTCTATCCCAGCCGCATCATTGTGGGGTTCGACGACGCATCGCTGGAGTCGGCCGCTCACATCTTTGCCAAGATTATTGCCGAAGGCGCCATCAAGGAAAACGTGCCGGTGCTGTTTATGGGCTCTACGGAGGCCGAGGCCGTTAAGCTTTTTGCCAACACCTACCTGGCGCTGCGCGTGAGCTATTTCAATGAGCTGGACACCTACGCCGAGATGAAAGGCCTTGATACCCAGGCCATCATCGATGGCGTGTGCCTGGACCCCCGCATCGGCAGCCATTATAACAACCCCTCCTTCGGCTATGGCGGCTACTGCCTCCCCAAGGATACCAAGCAGCTGCTTGCAAACTTCAACGACGTGCCCGAGAACCTTATCAAGGCCATCGTGGACAGCAACCGCACGCGCAAAGATTTCATAGCCGACCGCGTCCTGGACCGCGCCGGTTATTACAGCTACACGGGCGTGAACGCCTACAGCGCCGCCGAAGAGAAGGAAGTGGTCATTGGCGTGTTCCGCCTAACCATGAAGTCCAACAGCGACAACTTCCGCCAATCGGCCATCCAGGGCATTATGAAGCGCATCAAGGCCAAAGGCGCCAAGGTGATTATCTACGAACCCACCCTGGAAGACGGCAGCACCTTCTTCGGCAGCAAGGTGGTCAATGACCTTTCGGCCTTCAAGGCCCAGGCCGATGCCATCATAGCCAACCGCTACGACGCCGCCCTGGACGACGTAGCCCAGAAAGTGTACACGAGGGATATTTTCAAGAGGGACTAAAGGCCATGGCGTTCGATATCAAACTGTTCGTCAAACGCGTGTACAATCGCATTTACACGCCCATCCGGAAGAAGGAGATGCTCCACTGCGGGGACGATGTGGCGTTTTCACCATACGATTCGGAGATCTATTATCCGTCTCTTTGGTGCGGTAGTCATGTGCATATTGGCCCCGGCGCCGATTTTGTGGCCACCCTCTCCAAAATCATTATCCGGGATCACGTGGTCTTCGGCCCTAAGGTAAGCATCCGCGGCGGAGACCATCGTTTCGATATTCCGGGCCGATGGATAGACGAGGTTAAGGACGCCGACAAACTTCCGGAGAATGACGCCGACGTAGTGTTCGAAGGAGACAACTGGATTGGCATGAACGTGACCATCCTCAAGGGAGTAACGGTGGGTTTTGGCAGCATCATTGCCGCTGGCGCCGTGGTTACAAGGCCGGTGCCCCCCATGAGTATAGTGGCGGGCGTTCCGGCACGCGTCATTTCTACCCGTTTCAAAGGAGACAAATCATTACAGGACAAGCATTTGAAGCTGTTGAATGAGCTCAAATAATAAGATTCTGAAAAATACGATGATGCTCTATATCAGGATGTTTTTGGTCCTGATAGTAACGCTGTACACTTCCAGGGTGGTAATAGCTGCCATGGGGGTGGAAGACTATGGCGTATATAACGTCGTCTCGGGTTTTGTCGCATTTTTCGGTTTTCTTAACGTGACGCTGTCGTCCAGCATGCAGCGTTTTTACAATTACGATATAGGCGGTAATGAAGGAAAGGACATTCCCCGAATATACTCGACGGGACTCATGATACACCTGGCCTTGGCCGTTATCATCCTATTAATCCTGGAATCGGTGGGCCTGTGGTACATCAACAACGTGATGGTGGTCCCGGAAGGAAGGCTTGGCAGCGCCAATATTCTGTTCCAGATTGTCATAGCCTCCCTTATCTGCGTCATTCTGCAAATTCCTTATTTAGGGGCAGTGATGGCCTATGAGCACATGAATTTCTATGCCATCGTAGGTATAACGGAAGTAGTGCTAAAACTGTTGGCAGTTATTGCGCTGCCCTATCTGCCCGGTGATAAACTTATCCTGTACGGGCTCATTGTTTTCAGTGTCAATCTTATTTCTCTGGGGCTGTACTTCGTTTATTCTAAGACGAAATGCGGCCTGCACTTCAAGCGTGGGTTCGACAAAGGCATCTTCCGCTCCATCTTGTCCTTCTCTTCCTGGAACTTGCTTGGAACCTTTGCGTTCATGCTCAAAGGACAGGCGCTCAACCTGGTGCTCAATTACTTCTTTGGAACGGTGATCAATGCTGCCAGGGGCATTGCTACCCAGGCCAGCGGTGCGGTGAATGGTTTTGCCGCCAATGTGGCTACGGCTTTCAGGCCCCAGATTGTAAACAGTTATGCGGCAGGTGAGCACGAGCGGGTAGTAAGGCTCATGTTTCTGGAATCCAAGATTTGTTTTTTCCTCTTGAGCATCCTCATGATTCCGCTCATGATTGAGATTAAATACATCCTCAATCTGTGGCTGGATGGCATTGTTCCGGAGCATACGGCTATATTTACCGTGTTGGCATGTCTTGATTTGTTAATTTGTTCCCTCAATATGCCCTGCACCCAAGTGGCATTTGCGGTGGGAAGAATCAAGTGGTACCAGATCATTACATCGGTAATCACCTTCACGCTGGTACCTGCCAGTTATGTGCTTTTGTCCTTGGGACTACCGCCCGAGTCCGTTTTTGTAGCTACTATTGTTTTTTCTGTGCTGTATCAGGGCGCTTGCCTGCTCATTTTGAACAGATTGTGCCATTTTGGTCTAAGGTCCTACCTTTTCAAGGTGGCTGTTCCCTGCTTTTTACTCATGGTATTGCTGCCCCTTTTGCCGTATGCAGTAACGCTGGTTCTGCCTTCCTCCTTCCTGCGGGTTTGCCTGGTTGTGTTGGTAGACGTAATAGTGGGCCTTGGCGCCGGCTATTTCCTTTTCCTCCAAAAAGAAGAGAGAAAGGTGGCCATGAATTTTTTCAAAACAAGGTTGCATTTAAGATAGATGAAGCGCGTCATTGTTATTTTGTTGACATTCTTTGTTTCGCTTTGCGCAAAGGCTTCAGTGCTTCGCGTAGAGCGGGCCGATGCTTCCTTGTTTAACAAAGCGGGAAGCCAATATGTCATATGCGGCACTTTGGATTTTGCCGGGCAAACCATTCGGCTCCCGCAGGGCTGCACCCTGTCATTTGAACGAGATGGACGCATCTGCAGGGCCACCCTTGTGGGAAATGATACCTGGATAGATGCGGGGTTGGAGAAAATCTTCGACCATGTGCAGCTGGAAGGGAGTTTCCGCAATGCTGTCTTCGAGGTGCGCTGGTTTGTAGAAAAAGTGAGTTCGGGATTAAACGGGCTGGTTCCCTGCACGGCAGAGTTGCAGGCCGCCTTCGATTCTGGCGCTCCAGCGCTGCATTTCACCCCGTCCCTGTATTATGTTCCAGAGACGGTGCGCGTGAGCAAACGGGTTCTCATTACCGGAAGCATGGCTCCGCTTACCTGCATGAGCGCCGAGTATTCCTCCAATAACCTCATCCCGTACGGCCTGTACACCGACAAAGGTAATACCATCCTTCAAATAGATTTTGGGAAGGCCTATCCCTATTCGAATGCCTACTCAATTGGTGGAATTACCTGCGTTAGCGATTATTCAAAAGCAAAACCCACTTCCGATAAACCGCTTATTGCCGTGAGAATGTGCAAGATCTGGGGATTCGACTTTGGCGCGTCGCTGTGCTCGCTGGAGTATAAAGCCCCGGACGGATATCGTACAAAACATGGCGTAGGTCTTCGGCTATACTGTGCTACAGAAGCCGATTACGGAGCATTCCTCCAATTGGGCGGCAGTATTTCTGGTTTCAAGGAGTGTCTTCAAATAGACGCAGGGAAAGGATGGATTAATGATGTAAAGCACCATGGAAGCCTGACGGGAGTAGTGGGAATACGCGTAACGGGCGAATCCTTCCCGCTGGTGCTTGACGGTCAATACCAGCCCAAGGGCGGTTACGCAAAAAAAGACAACGGAGAGGCCTTTATCTACCAAGATAAATCGGTAGTTTTCAACAGTATTGTGTGGGATTTGGGACGTGCTCCTTCCAAGTACGTTGGAGCCACCTGCCAGTATGCTCTTTGTCATAACGGGAGTGGGGAAGTGATTAATCATTCCACCGTGTCCTATTACTCGTTTGCCGCCAACAATACGGTTTATAACCCCGACCAATCCATTCTTAACTCCTCCGTTTTTGCCGTTCCCGGGAACACGCCCGAAAAAGTGCAAACCAGGCTTTACTACAAATCTACCGGGAAAAACATTAGGCATAAGCTGCACAATGAGCAAATGCTCTTTGCAGCGCTGCGCTCGGTAAACACCAAGGAGTGCGCCTATCTTCTCCTTGAGGATACTATCCCAAGCGCCAAACTGGACGATGTAGCACTTGAACTTGCGATCAAAGGCAGTCAGGAGATTTTTACCTATGGCGCCAACTATTTCCATCTGACTGCGCTCAGGGCCGACAAATCCTTCTTCAACGGGTTCAAATATGCTAACGTGAAGATTACCGGAGACCTTGGTTTGGATGTCCTTTTTGAGACCGGCGACATGCTCCTGTACAATAACGAGACCAATATCAATCACTTTGTATACCGCATACAGGATACTTCCCATTTGCCCGGGCAATACACCATTCGTGTTATCTTTTCGGGTTTGAAGAAAAAAGTGCCCATTGTGTACCTCCTTCCACTGGGAATATCCAATGAACGGGCTATAGCACTGCAATGAAGAAATCTCTCCTGATATATTACGCAGTTCTCCTGCTGATGCTTTGCGTCTGGACGTCACCGTCGCTTCCTCCGCTTGGCATCAGGTTGGTCTATTTTGCTGCGGTGCTGCTGCCCATTTTCAAAAGAAAGAGTGCCAACTACCCGGCCATCCTTTCCTTGTTCGTCCTTGTCTCGGCCAACAGGTTTGCGCCCTCCTTCATGCCTTTCATGCCCAATTACTTATTAGTGGCCACTCTTTTCATGCTCATGGGCGTGCGGTTCAAAGCCTCAGTAAAAGCGCCATTGCCGCTGTTTGTAATGCTGGCCATCATACTTTGCATCGACTTTATACACTCGCGCACTATAGCATCATCGTCCTACATACTGGGCATCATCATTTTGTTCTTCCTCTTTATCGATGAGCATCTTGAGCAGCGCCGAAATGAGCTGGCGTTGTCGTTCCTTATCATTGTGGCTATTTTAGGGGTAGAGTCTCTCTTATACGGAAACGACGCATCTGCCACGGAAACGCTTACGGTAGATGGCATGGAGCGCGTTGGATGGAGCGACCCCAATTACTTCTCACATATGTTGGGAATGGGCGCTTTAGTGGCGCTGCAATTGCTCTTTACCTATACAAATCTGTCCAAAAATCTTCGCTATACACTGCTTGGGCTGCTATTCGTGATAGTTCTTGTCATGTTTTTAGTAGCCTCCAGAGGAGGACTTGTGGCCCTGGCTGGCAGTACCGTTGTGTTGGCGCTCCTATCCAGAAAGACCAATTCCAATGCAATCAAACTGCTCATGGTTATGTTGCTGTTTGTGTTTGCCTTGTATGCCATGGGGGCCTTTGACATTATGTTTGCCCGCGTAGAAAACGAGGATGAAGCCGAACTTGGCGGGCGCTCACTAGTTTGGGCCAGCAAATTGGTGGAATTCACGGCCCAGGCGTCGCCTATAGACTGGATTTTCGGCATAGGTAAAGAAAGGGCCTTAGGATTGGCTAATTACCTGGCCGAGGGGGAAGTCATGGGCTTCCACAATGACTACCTGGCCATCCTTCTGTCTTATGGTATTGTAGGATTGCTGGGCTTTGTATTTTTGCTGGCATATCCCATCTTCAAATTTAAAAATGCCGCCGTTACGTCTGGCATAGTATTTCTGGCGCTTTATAGTATGTCGCTGGAGCCCATGTTTGCAGGCGTTATGGGATATAGCTGCTTCTATTTCTACTTATACATTTGGGGGGCCAGTACACAGTATGAGGATAGCTCAGCGGTTCAAGAGAGTGAGACAACTGAGGAGGAACAGATATGTACGACATAAAAGAGTTAGGCCCTATGGCACCACCTTATGGTGGCGTTTCAGTTTTTGTAAAAAGGCTTATTGAACGCTTGTCGGATGATGGTTTTACGGTAGGAGGCTATTACGCGGAAGCGAAGCCTATGGGCCAAGTCAAATCGGCCATGTTTGAGAAATGGACATGGTTCCAAACTCTATATTTTCCGTGGAAGTTTTTCAAATATGCTTTCCGGTTAAAGGATTACCGTGTTCTCCATAGTCATATGAGCCTGGAAGCAATGGTTTATTTGTGGGCATTCAGGCACATTCTGAGGAAAAAGATTATTATCACCATCCACAACTCAATGGTAGAACAATATTATGGGTATACCAACCCAATTAACCGCTTCTTCCTCCATCGGATGGTCCGTGATAAAGATGTAGTCTGGATTGCCTGCAGCCAGGAAGGGAAGGAGCAGATGGAGCGCCTGCCGCTGCATTTTGCCTCGCCCATTCATGTGATTCCAGCCTATATCCCGGCCCGGGCAAGCGAAAGCGACTTAAGTGACAGCCTGCAAAGCTATCTGCGTTCACACGAAAAGAACCTGGTTTTTTACGGACACAGTTTCATGTTGCATAGGGGAACCGATGTATATGGCTTTAAGGCAATGCTCACGCTTTATAGCATGTTAAGAAAGAATAACCCGCAGCTGGGCCTGGTCTATTGTATTGCCGAAACCACCGATATGGCTTCCATAGCACAGTTGCAAAGCCTGGCAGGGGAAGATAAAGAAGCCATTTTCTGGCAACTTGGCGGCATAGCCAACATGGCCAGCTTGTGGAACCAGACCGATGTCTATGTGCGCCCCACCAGCACCGACGGGGATTCTCTCTCGGTGCGGGAAGCCCTGGAGGCAGGTGCTCAGGTGGTGGCCAGCGACGTTGTGAAGCGCCCCTCGGGCACCATCGTGTACCGGCATGGGATCCTGGAAGAGGCCGCCGAAAAGATTGTCAGCGCTCTTTCCATCCCCAGGCAGCATCCTGCGCAGGATTATACTTATTACCAGGCCATGAAAAACATTTACCTGGAATTGCTTTCGTAATAAGCCTATGAAGATAGCCTATTTAACCTCCTATCTTGGGAAAGAGTTTCTGCAGCGCTACGGTCAGGGCAAGCATTTTGCCCTGTCTGGCCCCTTCAAGTCGCTGGGCATTGCCCGCTCGCTCATGGCCGCAGGGCACGAGGTAACCATTTACAGTCCCGCCGTAACTACCTGCAACGCAGTTATTCCGGCGTTTACAGAAACCGAAACCTATCCCGAAGGAATATTGACCATCAAGTACTGCAACATCCTTTCCAAGCACCGCTGTGCCCCCATCAACGAGTGGCGCATCAGCCGTCTGGTCAGGAAAGAAAGCAAGGGCTATGATGTTTTCCTATATTATAATATTACGTTATCGGCGGCGCTAAGTATAGACGCATTCAAGCATGCCGTAAAGGTAATAGAATATGAGGATAACATCTTTAACCGTTCGCTGGTGGGAGATAAAATAAGCATGGAAGGTTACAAGCGCAAGCTATATAACTTCCTAATGAAGCGCACAGACGGCGTGATGGCCGTTTGTCTGGGCTTGCAGCTAAAAGATACCTTAAAGCACAGCGTCTTAACACCGGGTATTATCAATGAAGAGGTTCTGGAGAACGTTTCCACCAGGGTCAATAGCCTAACCAAGGACAAGCCGGTCCATATTATCCTCACCGGCGGCATCCATTACAGCAAGGGAGGAGACCTGCTGGTAAAGGCCATGAGCTATATCCAAACTCCCTGCGTGGTTTCTGTCTATGGCAACTGTACTCTGGACGAGACACTCAAAAAGTTAATTGAACAAGTTCCCCCGCGCCATTCCTTCCACTTCAACGGTTACATGGAGCATGCGCAGCTCATTAAGACGCTGGACCGTGACGCCGATATCCTCATTAATACCACACGCAGCATGGGCGTTGGCGCACAAGCCGCTGGCTTCCCCTTCAAGATGATGGAGTATGCCGCTGCAGGCCGCCCCATCGTGAGCAGTGAAATTGGGAAGCTGGACCCGGACTACAACCGGCACATTACCTATTATGAAGGAGAGCAACCAGAGGCCATTGCGGCAGCAATAGAGGACGTTATTGCCCACTACGATGAAAGGGTGCAGTTGGCACTTGCGCTTCAGCAGTTAGTATTTGGAGAATATACCATTGAAGGAACTGCCAAAAAACTAGACTCCTTTTTGAAAAAATTATCGAGTTCTGCCTCTTAAAGTAGTTTCACATGGGACAGCAAAAAAATATAGATTGTAAGGTACAAAGGCTTACGGATGGGCCGAAGCATCATCTGTTCGGTTTCCACGATCTCCCTATTTCAAATAAGGCCGGTGATAGGTTCCTGTGCCTGGAGGTGGACATCATTAACCGTCCGCCGCTCCCTGGGGAGCTATTCGGCGTGGGATATGTTCAGGACGGACAGTTTGTAAAGGTAGGGGAGACAACGGCCCTTAACTATCCACAAGGAGCCAGGCAACAATGGGTGAGTAGCAGCAACTTTTTTACCGTCAATAACCGCGTAGGAGATCACTGGGGCGCCGATTTATATAATGCCGATAGCAATAAACTGGTGGAGCACCTTCCCGCCACGGTGCACATGCTCACTCGCGACGGGCGCTATGCCCTGGGCCTGGATTATGCGCGTCTGCACCGGCTGGGCGGCTATGGATATATCGGCCTGGAGGACAAAGGCGCTAACAATCCTTATCCGGACGACAGCGGCATTACCATCATGGATATGGAAACAAAGGAGGTAAGGCTCCTGGTTTCCGTAAAGCAGGCCGCACTGTGCGGTGCAAGCAACATGTCCGGCAAGGCGCATCATTACCTTACGCACCTGTGCGTGAACCCTTCTGGCAGCCGGGTGGCTTTCCTGCACCGGTATTTCATGCCGGATGGCGGCATGATGACCCGCCTAATGACCATTGGCCTTGACGGAAGCGATTTAAGATGCCTGGCACAAGGCTTTCTGAGCCATTTTGACTGGAAGGATGATGAGCATATCTATATCTTTGGCAGGGCGGGAAGTTCGGTAGATGCCTTAAGGAATAACCCCGTGATGTCTAACCCGCTTGTCAAGAGTCTGATAAGGCTGGCTCGGAAAACCATTAAAGCGGTAGTGGGGAAAGGAAAGAACGTTGTGGGCGGCATGTCATTTCTCATGATTGAGGACAGCCCCGAAGCGCCAATCACCCCTTTCGCCAAGGACATCATCCCCACCGACGGCCATCCCATGACTTGCCCGGCCAACAACGATTGGTGCATTTGTGACAATTATCCTGACGAAGAAGGATACCGGGATTTGTTCCTATATCAGTTCTCTCAGGACCTGCGCCTGAACCTTGGCCGCTTCCAAAGACTGTTTGAAGAACCGGACATGACTCTGAAGGAACGTTTCTTCCTGGGTATTGACACAAAAATCTTGAAGAACATTCAAGAGCAGGAATTGGCCTTTACTCGCAGTGGCCTGCACTGTGACCTCCATCCCCGATGGAATGCCAAAGGAGACAGAGCCTTCTTTGATTCCATTCACGAAGGCAAGCGGCAGGTGTATTACGTTGAGGTGGCGTCACTAGTGCAATAAGCCTATGAAAAACCTTTGTTGCATATTCAATATTCCATCGCTCTATCGCGAAGCTATCTATACTGAAATAGATAGAAACTACAATTGTGAGTGGTATTTCGAGAAAGAGGACATTGATGTGGCCCTGTTCGACACCAAGGTGCTCAAAAAGGTAATTATGCTACAGCACGGCAAAGTTTTGGGGCGCTTGTACCGGATGAAGGGCCTGGTAAGGAGTATCTGGAGAAGAAAAGACTTTGACGCCTATTTGATGGTTGGCGCCCCCATGTGCGCCTCTATCTGGATTCTATGCGTGCTCTTAAGAATATTCCACCCTGGCAAGCCCATCTATTTCTGGGGGCACTGCTGGTATGGAAAAGAAACCAGGGCCGAAAGAATAGAGAAGAAATGTTTCCTAAAGCTCGCCAGCGAGTTGTTTGTTTATGGGGAGTATGCTGCCGGCCTGCTGAAACAGCAGGGGTTCCGGAAAGAGACTCTTCACGTCATTCACAATTCCTTGGATTATGACCAGCAGTTGCAGCTGCGGGAGCAGGACCTGCAGCGAGATGTTTACCAGGAGCATTTTGGAAATACTTACCCAGTACTACTTTTTATTGGCCGCCAAACGCCTGTGAAGAGGCTGGATATGCTGCTGGATGCCATGGTACTGCTGCGTCATCAAGGGAAGACGTTCAACCTTGTTCTGGTAGGAGACGGTAGCGAAAGAGCAAAGCTGGAGCAAATGGTTCACGAACTGGAGCTTAAGGACCAGATTTGGTTTTACGGCCCTTGCTACGACCAAAAGACCAACGCCGAACTCATCTATAATGCCGGCTTGTGCGTAGCGCCTGGTAATATCGGCCTAACGGCCATGCATGTACTCATGTATGGCTGCCCGGCGCTTACCCATGACAGTTTTGCCTATCAAATGCCAGAATTTGAGGCTATTAAACCAGGAAAAACGGGATGCTTCTTCCGTCGCGGAGACGTGGGTTCCCTTGCTGCCACCATTGATAAGTGGTTTACCGTCGAGGGTACAGACCGGGAATTAGTGCGACAGGCCTGTTACCAAGAGATGGATCAGTATTGGAATCCTGCTTTCCAGATGAAGGTGATTAAAAGCGTAATAGGTTAATGCCCACCTTGCTTCAAATAAATACCAGCCTTGGACGAGGCTCCACGGGGAAGATTGCCAACCAGATTGGCGCTCTGGCCTCGGAGGCTGGGTGGCGTTGCTTTGTGGCACACGGGTCCCGCTTTGTGGGAGAATCGGCCATGACAGGCCTGCAGGTATCTGGCAGGGCGGCCGAATGGGGGCATTACCTTAAGAGCCACCTTCTGGACGAACACGGGCTGGGATCGGCGGCCGCAACAATGCGCTTGCTGGAAGATCTGGATGCAATAAAGCCCGATGTGGTCCATCTTCACAATATCCACGGATATTATGTGAATTATCCTCTTTTGCTGGGGTATTTGGCTCACAAGGGAATTCCCACGGTGGTTACTATGCACGATTTCTGGCTCATGACCGGACACTGCGCCTACATCCATCCCAGTTGCGGTAAGTGGCAAACGGGTTGTGGGTCATGCCCGCGACTACGGGAATATCCCGCGTCGCTCACGGATGCCTCCCATAGGAACTGGACTCGAAAAAAAGCATGTTTCAAGGCTTTTGAGAAGGACAAACTGTGCATTGTGCCGGTTTCCCACTGGCTGGAAGGCTTTGTGAAGCAGTCCCTGCTGCAGGATTGCCGCATTCAGGTACTGCAAAACGGCGTTGATACGGCTCGTTTCAAGCCCTATGAGGGGAAGCCTTCGGCCCTTTATGAAAGCATTGACTGGAGCAAGCACACCATCCTTACAGTGGCCGACCGCTGGACCTCATCCAACGGCTACGGGGACATTCTGAATTTGAATGCTATGTTGCCCGCCGACATGCAAATTGTAATGGTGGGTCTAAGCGAGCAGCAATTTAAGCAACTGCCGGAAGGAATCATTGGCGTAGCCCATACAGAGAATGTAGAGCAGCTCATAGAACTTTATACGTCGGCCGATGTTCTTTTCAATGCTTCGCAGGAGGTCACCTTCGGCCTAGTGACCGCCGAAGCCATGGCCTGCGGGACGCCAGCCATTGTGTTTGAGCATACCGCCGGGGAGGAAATCATTGACGGGGGAACGGGTTACGCCGTGCAGACGATAGAACGTATCCCCGCCCTGGTGTACGATTGCCGTCGGCGCCGTGAGGAGTTCCGAACCGCCTGCCGGGAGCGGATTGTGCAAAACTTCGACGCCAGCAGGCAGTACGCGAAATATATAGATTTGTATAACAGCATGCTTGGATAGCTATGGGGAAAGCGCTTATTATATCGCTCAATTTTAACCCGGGCCATGTGTCGCACATGGTGGCCGGCTATAGGCAGTATGAGGAACTGGGGTACGAGCCTGTTTACTGCGTGGCTCAGCGCTTTGTAGATTTCCTGCCTGCTGGCAGCCGCATCTGCGTTTATGGGAAAGACGCTCTTCCCGTGGCCGATTTGGCCCTGTTTGTGTTCCCCAGTGAAAAGAATTTGGGGCTTATTCGCACGCTCAAGCGCCAGGGAGCCAGGGTTATTTACATTTTCCACGAGCCGCTGGGGCCTCTAAAAGATTACAAAGAGGCTGGTTTTTCATATAAGTACCTGGCTAAACTGTGGCTCATCAATCGCATTAACGCGCTCACGGTAAAATGGAGCGACGAGATCCTGTTGCCTTCCCGGAAGGCTCTGGAACTTTATAAAGCCAGCAGGCTGTACAAAAACGCCAATTATCATTACTTGCCGCTACTATACGACGACGAGCGCATAGATCAGCTTGCCCAAAAGCCTCGCCGCTATTTCAGTTATATCGGCACGGTGGCGGCCGACCACTCCTTTAGCGAGTATCTGGCCTTTGTGCAGACGGCCGTTCAGCAGAACCTGTTGCCGCAGCTGGACTTCCTTATTGCCACGCGCTCGGAATTCGAAGTGCCGGAAGTCCTGGCCGCCTCCTCGCGCGTGCATATCCAAAAGGGACGCCCCCTCACCGATGCCGAGATTAACGAGGCCTATGCCAGCTCTTATGTCATTTGGAACGCCTACGCCCGCACTACGCAAAGCGGCGTGCTGGCCAAAAGTTTTATGTTCGGCACGCCTGCCATAGTCCTACGAAAGAATCTTTCAGAGTTCGTGGAAGATGGGAAAGAAGTAGTGGCTATTGACGACAATACCAGCATAGAGCAAATTGCATCGGCCATCCAGCGCATTTTGGATGATTTCCCGCGCTATTCGGCTGCGGTGCGTGCCCGCTTTGAAGATACCTTTTATTATAAAAAGTATAACGCGCAAATGGCCCGCAGGACCCTTTGGATGGTTACCGAACTCTTTTACCCCAGCGAGAGCGCCACGGCCTATATCCTAACCCGCATGGCCCAGCGCTTTGCCAGGGACTTTGATGTGAAGGTCATTTGCGCCGATGCCGATTATGAAGGCGATGCCGCACGCGTGGAAGCAGGTCATGACCTTCCGGGGATGGAAATCATCCGCGTTCCTGTACCGGCCCTGGACAAGAACAGTCTGGTTAAAAGGCTGCTGCGCTTTGTGAGCGTGAGCAGGGCCTTGTACGGAAGAGCACGCAAAGAAGTTCGGGACGGAGACCTCGTTTTTGCCGTTACCAATCCTGCCTTCCTGGTCCTTAAACTGGAAAAGCTGCGCCGGCAAAGGAATATTCGCTACACCCTTTTGGTGCACGACGTATTCCCCGAGAATGCGCTTGCAAGTGGCGTCCTCCCGGGCATCAAGCCCCTTTACTCCTTCCTCAAGAAGCGCTTTGACCGGGCCTATGCCACTGCCGACAAGATTCTTGCGCTGGGAGAAGATATGAAGGAGGTTGTAGCCTCCAAGACGGGCCAGAACGACAACATCTTCGTTCTTCCCAACTGGGGGGCAGGGGATATTGTTCCCGCAGAAAGACCGGCCGATGGAAAACTCGTGCTGCAATATGCCGGCAATATTGGCCGGGTGCAGGGGATTGAGCCCCTGCTGGAGCTGATTGTACGGCTCCATAATCCAGCCCTTGTTTTTGACTTCTGGGGCAGCGGCGCGCTGGTTCCTTATGTGAAGCAATTTGTTAAGGAGCACGGGCTGCAAAACGTTCAAGTTCGCGGCAGCTATGGCCGGGCCCAACAGAATGCAGTTTTAAACGACTGTGACCTGGCCCTTATCCCCCTTGCCAAGGGCATGAAAGGCCTGGGCGTCCCGTCCAAGACCTACAGCGTCCTGGCCGCAGGGAAACCTATATTATATATAGGAGACAAAGGGAGCGAGATCTACAATTTGGTGCAGGCCCAGGATAATGGCTATGCCTTTGATTGGGAAAGCACCGTGGAACTGGAGGCTTTTCTTAACGCGTTAACGCCAGATGCGTTGGCTGATTTGGCAGAACGGGGAAAGCGTTCCCGTGCCCTTTACGAGCAGTCCTACACAGAAGACAGCATTCTTGAAATAGCAATAGAACTCTTAACGATATGAATATCACACTAATAGGTGGAAGCGGTTTTGTGGGCACCCGCCTGCTGGACCTTTTAAAGGGGCAGGACCATACCTACACGCTCAAAAACATAGACCTGGTTCCCAGTCACTTTTTCAATGACCTGACGGTAATTGGCGATGTGCGGAGCCAGGAACAGATGGACGCCCAACTAAAAGGAACCGACGTGGTGGTTCTTCTGGCCGCCCAACACCGGGACGACGTTTCTCCCACTTCTCTATACTACGACACCAATGTGGGCGGAATGAAAGTGACGCTGCAGGCAATGGAGCGAAACGGCGTGCATCGGCTGGTCTTTTTCTCCTCTGTGGCCGTTTATGGCCTAAATAAGAAGAATCCCGACGAAAGCCACCCGGCCGACCCTTTCAACCATTATGGAAAAAGCAAGTGGCAGGCCGAGCAAGTGCTGCAGGAGTGGTACGGCTCGCACCCCGACTGGAATATTGACATTATTCGGCCCACCGTTATCTTCGGCGAGCGCAACCGCGGTAATGTGTACAATCTTCTGAACCAGATTTCGGGAGGACGGTTCCTCATGGTAGGGAAGGGAGACAACGTGAAATCCATGGCCTATGTAGGGAATGTGGTGGCCTTCGTACGCTTCATGATAGATCATGTGACAAGTGGCTACAACGTGTTCAATTACATAGACAAACCCGACATTGACATGAACCACCTGGTGGAGCTGGTAGAAAAAGTGCTGGACAAACACATTCCTTCTACGCATTTCCCGTATTGGATGGGAATGGTCGGCGGGTATTGCTTTGACCTCTTGTCCCTGATTACGCGCAAAAAAATGACGGTGAGTTCTGTTCGGGTAAAGAAATTCTGCGCCACTACGCAGTTCGATTCCTCCAAAGCTATGAACAGCGGCTTTGTGCCTCCCTATACGCTACAGGAGGGCCTTTCCAGAACGCTGGAATTTGAGTTTGTGCATCCTAAGCCCGATGCCATTGAATTTGTGAGCGAATAATTAGCTTCCATATGACGAAAAAAGATATTACCAAAAATGAAATGGAGAATGATGGCAAGACCATCCATCTGTATTTCAATACCGAAGTGGGCCTGTATGTGGCCTATGGCTTTTCGGCCTTTTTTGCTTCGCACATTGTAGATGTTATTACGGCTTTTTCCGAAGATCTGCACATGCCCGTTGCCATGATGCGGAAGCCAGACGTAACCGAACTGCGCCTTTCCACCGTGAAGATGGAGCACGATTACCACCGCTATTACAGGCTGGAACTGAAAAATGAGATAGCGTTGGACGACTATGTGCGCTGGGCCAATAGTGTGAAGTGGGAGTAAAAGGAAGAAGATGATTCAGTATAGAATTTCGCTTGTTATTATGGCCGTGGCCCTGGTGGTCACAATGGCCGTCTATCCCTTTATCCTGCGCTTTGCCCGCCGGCATGGCATTCTGGACAATCCAAACGCCCGGAAGTTGCAGCGTGCTCCTGTGCCGGTAATGGGTGGAGCCACTGTTATGGTGGGGGTATTGGTAGCCATGATTCTTTGTTACATCATTACCGGCGACGCCCGCGTGATGAAGATCCTGCTCATGCTTGCGGTGATGTTCTTACTTGGATTCTGGGACGACCTTAAAGATGTATCGGCCACGTTTCGCTTTATTGCCGAGATTGTGGTTATCTGGCTCATTATGCTGCTGCTGGACGTAGAGATTAACAACCTGCATGGCCTGTGGGGCATTCGTGAGATCCCGGATATCGTGGCCATTCCGCTTTCTATCATCACGGGGGTGGGCATCATCAATGCGGTGAACATGATTGACGGGGTGGACGGGTATTGCAGCTCTTTCGGCATCATGTCCTGCCTGGCTTTCGCGCTGGTATTCTACTTAGTCAGTGACAAGGTGATGGTTACCATAGCGATTATCGGCATAGGGGCCATGATTCCGTTTTTCTTCCACAATGTCTTTGGCGCATCGTCCAAGATGTTCTTGGGCGACGGCGGCTCGCTCATGCTGGGGACGCTGCTCACGGTCTTTACCTTCACCACGCTGTCGTCCAATTCGGCCTGCGCCCGTTATGACCGGGCGGGGCTTTCCCTGGTGGCGCTTACGCTGGCCATCATGGCTGTTCCGGTATTCGATACATTGAAGGTGATGTGCTACCGTATTGCCCGCAACCGTTCTCCGTTCCAGCCCGACAAGACGCACCTGCACCACCTTTTTATTGACATGAACTACTCGCATTTGGCGACATCGGCCACCATAGTGCTTTACAACTTCCTCATTTTTGTGGTGCTGGTAGTGGCCTGGTTCTCAAGAGTGCCTAAGGAGTGGCAGGTATATATAGTGGTGTTCATGGCCCTCATGTTCACATGGGTGTTCTACTTTGCCATGGAATGGGATCAGCGTAAGATGGACCGCCCCGGTTTTCACCTGTTCCGCTGGATTAGCGAGCGCCATAAGATTAGAAATGCATCCCAGACGGCTATCTGGCTTTTTATCCGCCGCGTGGTAGACTCCAAAGCGCTGAGTGGAAAAAGCCAGGAAGAGGGGAGCGAGGAGCAGAAGCGGCCCAAGATTGACCCCCGTGTTTAGTGCTATAAGATGGAGAGCAACATTCAGTTATTACTGGCGTTAACGCGCCTTGGAATAGGACATCCCTCAGGAGAGATTCCGGCCTTTAAGGACTTCCAAGCCCTATATGACATTGCCCGGAAGCAGGAGCTGCAGGCCGTGGTTCTGGATGCCATAGAGGATTTGAGGGTGCAGGAACCCCGGCGGGAAGACCTTCCTACCAGAGCCATGATGCTTCCCTGGATTGGCGGGGTGCTGCGCGGCTTCGAGAAACGCTATCCTCTGTACGAGTACGTGCTTGCCGGCATGGCCGATTTTTATAGCAAGCATGGCTTCAAGATGATGACTTTCAAGGGCTATGTATGTTGCCAGGACTGGCCGCGCCCTAATCATCGGCCTTGCGGGGACATCGATATCTGGCTGTTCGGCAAGCAGGAAGAAGCCGACGCGGTACTTAGAGAGAAGGGCGTGCCCATTAGTACCGGCCACCATCATCATACCATCTTCCGCGTGGGTGGACTGGTGTTCGAGAACCACTACGACTTCATTAACGTAAACCATCACCGCTCGGGACAAAAGATGGAGGCGCTGCTAAAGGAGTTGGCGGCCGACGACAGCCACTACATGATGGTGCGGGACAAGAAAGTTTACATTCCTTCTCCCAGGCTTAATACACTGTTCCTGCTGTATCATACCATGCTGCACTTTGTTTCCACAGAGATGAACCTGCGGCAACTGCTGGACTGGGGATTCTATGTAAAAATGCATAGGGAAGAGATAGAGTGGGACTGGCTGCTACCCATCCTTAAGGAGTATCATTTGACCGAGTTCTTCCACTGCATGAATGCCATATTGGTAGAAGACCTGGGCTTTGAGCCGGCATTATTCCCTTCGGCCGAGGCTTCCGATCTTGCGTTCAAAGAGCGCATCCGCGAGGGCATCCTGGCCCAAAACGTAATAAAAAAAGAGCCCGCTCATTTCCTTCCCCGCGTGCTGTTTCGCTTCCGCCGCTGGAAAGACAACAACTGGAAGCGCCGCCTGTGCTTCCCCGACAGTGTGTGGTCCATCTTCTGGATAGGGGTGAAGGGACATTTGTTAAAACCGGAGTCAATATAAGTAAGTTATGCTTTGCGAAGATAAATTCAAGGAAATATATGGCCGAGAGCCTGAAGGCTTGGCTTTCTGCCCTTACCGGATATGCCCCATCGGTGCGCATTCCGACCATAATCTGGGTAAGATTACTGGACTAGCTATAGACAAGGGCATCCATATTGCCTATGCCCCCAAGCAAAACGGCGTGGTGGAAATGGCGTCTCTCCAATTCACTAAGCGGGCGCAGTGGCATATTGCCTCGGTTCCTTCGGCGCGACAAAACGACTGGGCCGACTATCTGCGCGGGGCTACCATCATGCTGGGCAAGCGTCACCGCCTTAGTCTTGGCATTTGCGGCGTCATTGAGGGGAGCCTTCCTATCGGCGGGCTTTCTTCCAGCGCAGCGGTGATTATTGCCTTTGTGCATGCTCTGGCAAAGCTGAACGAGATTGCTCTTGAGCAGCAGGAAATCATAGATATAGCCTACGAAGCGGAGCTTCTTTATGTGGGAGTGAATGTGGGTAAACTGGACCAGAGTTGCGAGGTCCTGTGCAAAAAGGACCATTTGCTATACCTGGATACAAAGAACGGAGAGTATGAGCTTATCCCGCAAAGCCCGGCCATGAAGCCCTACAAGATTGCTATTTTCTTCTCTGGGCTGGAGCACAGCAATGCCGGCTCTAAGTTCAATATGCGGGTAGACGAACTAAAGTCGGGCGTTTATGCCCTACAGGCTTTTGCCGGCATGGAGTATGGCAAGTTTAAGGAGGCTTATGCCCGCAATGTTCCCCGGGAAGTGTACGAGCAGTATAAAGACCGGCTTCCGGCCACATGGGCTAGGCGCTGCGAGCACTGGTATACCGAGTTCGAGCGTGTGGAAAAGGGCGCCGAGGCCTGGAGAAGGGGAGACATAGAGGCCTACGGCCGGCTGTCATTCGAAAGCGGCTGGAGCAGCATTCACAACTGGGAATCGGGCGCTCCCGAGCAAATTAAGCTTTATGAGATAATGACCCGCACCGAAGGCATTTACGGCGGCCGATTCAGCGGCGCAGGCTTCAAAGGCTGCTGCATGGCACTCATCGACCCTTCTTTTGAAGAGTCTGTGCGGCAGCAAGTTACGGCTGCTTATTTAAAGGCTTTCCCTGAGATGAAAGGGAAGTACGATGTGTTTATTTGCAACAGCGCAAACGGAGTAGTATTATGAAGTGTTTGATTCTCGCGGCCGGTTATGCAACCCGCCTGTATCCGCTAACGGAAAACTTCCCCAAACCGCTTTTGGAAGTGGGCGGGAAACCTATACTTGACTGGCTCATCGAAGACCTGGAACAGAACGCCCGGGTAGACGAGTATATCATTGTGTCCAATCATAAGTTCGCGTCTATTTTTGCCGCATGGATTGCCCAGCATCCCTGCCGCGAAAAGATGTCGCTGGTAGATGACGGCTCTATTTCTAATGAAACGCGGCTGGGAGCCGTAAAGGATATCCAGATGGGGATAACGGAGCGGGGGATAGACGACGACCTACTGGTTATGGCGGGCGATAATCTCTTGACATTCAGTTTGAAAGATTATCTGGCATTCTTTGCTTCCATGAAAACGACCTGCATTATGCGCTATTGGGAGCCGGATACGGCAAGGCTGCATAAAAGCGGTGTGGCAGAGGTTAATGCCGAAGGGCTGATTCTTTCCATGGAGGAAAAACCGGCGCAGCCAAAGACTAACTGGTGCTGCCCGCCGTTTTATATCTACCGTAAGGAAGACCTTCCTCTGGTAGGGAAGGGAATTGCCGAAGGCTGCGGCACCGACGCCCCGGGCAGTTTCATCGCCTGGCTTTGCACCAAGACTCCGGTCCACGCCTGGGAGATGCCCGGCGAGCGGCTGGACATTGGCAGCCTGGAAACCTACGAACAGGCCAAAAGAAGATTCGAATGATTAAGGTTGGCATTATAGGCTGCGGTTTTGTTGGTGGCGCCTTAAAAGATTGGCTGGAGCACAACAACCCAGATTGTGAGCTCTTCATCAGCGACCCTCCCAAGGGGTACAATGATGACCTGAGTGGCATTGACATCGCGTTCCTACAGATTCATGTGCCCACCGAGGAGGACGGCACACAGGATTTAACCCTCATGAAGGAGCTCATTTCCGGGCTTCCAGATGTGCCGGTATTTGTGAGAACCACCATTCTTCCCGGTACCAGTGAGCGTCTTTCCAAAGAGACGGGACACCAGGTATACTACATGCCAGAGTTCCTTACGCAGCGCACGGCCAATGAGGACTTTAGGAAGCAGCCCATGGTGTTTACCGGTGCCCACGACCTGCTTACCAAAATTTTCGTGGGAAAGAAGTTTACCGTTATGAGCCCTCTTGAGGCCGAGCTCACCAAGTATATGCACAACGTGTTTGGCGCCTATAAGATAACCTTTTTCAATGCATGCCGCGAATACTGCCAGCAGATGGGGGCCGACTGGCGCAAGGTGCATACCGGAATGCTTCTTTCGGGTTACATTAACGATACGCATACCTATGTGCCCGGGCCCGACGGAAAACTGGGCTATGGCGGTAAATGCTTCCCTAAGGACGTAAATGCCTTTGCCAAGATAACCGAAGGTACTCCTCTTGGAACGCTTTTGGAGCCTCTGCATGATCTTAATATCCATTTCCGTGGAGAAGAGGAGTAGAATTAAACAGGAAATTAATAGAGTAGGATGAAAACGATTTTGGTAACCGGCGGGGCCGGGTTTATTGGAAGCAATCTGGTGAAGCGGCTGTTCAAGGAGCTGCAGGAGGGGACGATTGTGAATATTGATAACCTGAACGATTATTACGATCCGTCGCTGAAGGAGTACCGACTACGGGAGTTGGAGAAGCAAGTGCCGGCAGGGGTGAAGTATGAGTTTGTGAAGGGGAGTATTGCCAACAGGGAGTTGGTGAACCGGTTGTTTGAGGAGTATCAATTTGACATTGTTGTGAATCTCGCGGCTCAGGCGGGGGTGCGGTATTCGATTGAGAATCCGGATGTGTATATCGAGAGCAATATCATTGGATTCTATAACATCCTGGAGGCGTGCAGGCATTATCCGGTGGAGCATCTGGTGTATGCTAGCTCCAGTTCTGTGTATGGAGGCAACAAGAAGGTGCCGTTCTCTACGGATGACAGGGTGGACAATCCTGTTTCGCTCTATGCCGCCACTAAGAAGAGCAACGAGCTGATGGCGCATTGCTACAGCAAGCTTTATGATATTCCTTCGACCGGTCTGAGATTCTTTACAGTGTACGGTCCTGCGGGACGGCCGGACATGGCCTACTTCGGCTTCACGAATAAGCTGCTGAAGGGCCAGACGATACAAATATATAATTATGGTAACTGCAGGCGGGATTTCACGTTTGTTGATGATATCGTTGAAGGCATTGTGCGCGTGATGGCCAAAGCGCCGGAACGCAAGAAAGGGGAGGATGGACTGCCCATCCCGCCGTATGCGGTGTACAACATCGGCGGCGGTCAGCCGGAGAATTTGCTGGACTTTGTGAACATCCTACAGGAAGAGTTGCTCCGTGCGGGCGTTCTGCCGGCCGATTACGACTTCGAGGCCCACAAGCAGCTGGTCCCTATGCAGCCGGGTGATGTCCCTACGACCTACGCGGACGCATCGGCTTTGGAGCGCGACTTCGGCTTTACGCCCAAGATCACGCTTAGAGAAGGCTTACGCAAGTTCGCAGAGTGGTATAAAGAATATTACGGATAAGACATGATTACATTTAAAATCAGCACTCATGGTGCAGAGCTACAGAGCCTGCAGAAGGATGGAAAAGAATACCTTTGGCATGGGGATCCGGCCTATTGGGACCGTCGGTCGCCCATCCTCTTTCCCATGGTGGGAAAGGTGTACGGCGGTGTGTTCCGGGTAGACGGCAAGGAGTACCCGATGGGGCAGCACGGGTTTGCCCGAGATATGGAGTTCGTGAAGGTCGGGGAGCGGTACGTGCTGGAAGGCTGCCCGCTGGAGAAGTACCCGTATAAGTTCGAGCTGGCGGTGCGCTATCGCACGGAGGAGGATCGCTTCATTGCCGAATGGACGGTGACCAACAAGGATACGAAGGATATCCATTTCCAAATCGGCGCCCATCCGGCCCTCCTGTTGCCGGACTACCACGAGGCGGATACGGTGCACGGCTACCTGCAGTGCTTTGACGCAGATGGTCGGCCGGTAAAGCACCCTATGCAGAGCCACGGCCTGGACGGCGGTTTCATAACAGAACTTCCGGCCCCCATGCCCGTGCCTGTGGACGCTGACGGCCTTCTGCCCATCACGGCCGAGACCTTCTCCATTGACACATTCATGATGGAGCACGGTAGCGTTAAGAGCGTGGCTATGCTGGACAAAGACAAGCGGCCCTACCTCCGCGTGGGCAGCGACCAGACCGAGGCTTACGGCCTCTGGGCGCCCTACAAACCCGGCTGTCCCTTCGTCTGCCTCGAACCCTGGTGCGGCATCGCCGACCTCGTCGGCTTCTCCGGCGAACTCAAGGACCGCTACCTGAACCACAGCCTGAAGCCGGGGGAGAAGTTTGAGTTTACGTATTGGATAGAGCTAAACTAACATATGACACAACTCAATAATACTGACCGTGCCGCCCAGATGGCGGATATGAAGAGCTTCGACGAGCCAATGCCGTCGGTGGGGATTTTCTGGTATGATCCGAAGACACACTCGCTGTTCGGCGTACGGAAGAAGGAACTCACACCCCGAGAGCAAGTTCAAGGGCGAGGGCGACGATACACAGATCCCCCGCGGCCGTGTAGCGTGGACCATCGATACGGACATTGAATGCGGTTTATTGTGAGTTTGCTGAGACGGGGTGAACAACACAACAGTGATAAATATAACAAATAATATAACATACACGGAATAACTATTCCCCAAGGACACTTTGTTTACGAAATAATAGTCACAGAATTACAAATAACAGATGATTAATGAATCAAATTAAAACAGGTGCTATTATATCATATATATCGCTCTTTTTCAATATTATAACAGGGTTAGTATATACTCCTTGGGTCATCAATAGTATTGGCAAGGAGAGCTATGGATTGTACTCTCTCGCCATGTCTGTCATTACTTTGTTTGTGTTCGACTTCGGTTTGGGCAGTGCAATCCAACGATATGTCTCGAAGTACTTATCTGAAGGTAGGCAGGATTTGGTGGACAAATTATTAGGATTGGTTTTTAAGATCTACTTAATAGGCGATTTCATTGTATTAGTGAGCTTAACGATCATCTATTTATTTATACCATCCATCTATCAGGGATTAACGGCTAATGAATTAAGCGATTTTAAAATTGTTTATTTAATTGCAGCCTTATTCTGTGTTATTTCGTTCCCGTTCATTCCACTGAATGGTATTATTTCATCATACGAAAAGTATATACAACTCAAATCTTGCGACTTGATTCATAGAATCATTGTTGTCGTACTTATGACTTCATGCCTATTGTTAGGTGGTGGGTTGTTCGCTCTTGTTATCGTTAATTCTATTGCCGGTATTACAATTATTGTTTTGAAATTGGCAATTCTCGGAAAGAATCGTTTACAGGCGATACACTGGAAATATTGGGACAAATCTTTACTGCGAGCTGTTTTTTCATTTTCCGTTTGGGTCACTGTGATTCAACTTGCGCAGCGATGCATATTTAACTTGGCTCCTTCTATTTTGGCTGCTTTTGCTAATTCTGCCAGTGTGACTATATTGGGAGTTGCTATTACTCTTGAAGGTTTTACATATAGTTTTGCTAACGCTATTAATGGAATGTTCCTTCCTCGGGTCTCACGGTTACTTACGGGAGGAAAGCGGGAGGAAGTTTTAAATCTTATGATTCGAGTAGGCAGAATCCAGATCTATATAATTGGTCTTATCTGTGTGGGCTTTATATGTACGGGGCGGGAGTTTATTCAGGTCTGGTTAGGTGATGGCTTCTCAGAAGTGTATATCTGTGCACTTTTTATCATTCTCCCATCCTTCCTTCAATTGCCACAAGAAATAGGAAGTACAACCATAATAGCAGAAGGGAAGGTCAAAAAACAAGCGTATGCATTTCTAACAATGGCCGCGGTTAACCTGATTTTGGCATTCCCTTTATCTAAGTTTTATGGAGTTAAAGGTTTATGCTTTTCTATTATGATTGCATATGTGGTAAGAACTGTTTTTCTGGATATTATTTTTTATCGGGAATTAAATATCAATGTCTTGAAGTTTTTCAAGGAATCTTTTTTAAAGATTATACCTGCTATCGTCATCGCAACTCTATGTACATTCCTTATTATAGGTATTATTCCTCTGAATGGGTGGCTTGGTTTTGCATCGAAGGCTCTGGTCTGTGTAATAGTTTATTCGGCTTGTATTTTCATTTTTCCCATGAATGAGGAAGAGAAACGTTTGATTATTAGCCCTCTAATGAGGCTGGTAAAGAAATAGTATTGAAAAATGACTCAAGAAAAGATTATATCAATGAATCGTGGCAGTGTAACTTCTTTTACAGTTGCCACAGTAATCATGATGCTACTTTATGTGATGCCTCAGGCGGTCTTATTCATAAGGAATGACTTGCTAGCAATAATTGCGACTATATATTATGTTCTATTTGTAAGAAAGTATGTTTCTCCGAGTGTTTTAATCTCGACATTATTAATCGCTTTCCCGTATTTATTCTTATATGGGATAAATGGCTTTTGGGGCAATTTGAAGTATGGTTTTGTTCTCCCATTTATGACACTATTGACTTTGGTGATGCCATGTTTCGCGATGATTGCTATAGTAAAAAGGAACAATCTACGAGAACAAAAAGTAATTTTAATTGTCACCGCGCTAAGTTTAGGATACGTTGCGATTAATACATTAATTGCTCTGGCAACGAACCCACTGATTATGCGCGATTTAACAGGGACCACCGACGGTAGTTTTTACGTCATGACACGTATGCGGGGTGTGGGAGGCTATGGTATTGCATATTCCATGGGTGCTTTGTTCATAGCTTTTTGGGTGACTAGAAAGTATATAAGCGATTCTTTTATCCATCCTGTCGTTTACTATACATTGATGATTGGATCGGCGCTTTTGATTGTCCAATCGCAATTTGGTACACTTCTTTTTATCACCATTGGAGGAATTGCCCTTTATTATTTCATAGAGACTAAGTCTTTTCTACAAAAGTTATTAGTACTTAGTGTCACAATTGTTGTAATTGTTTTATCTAAGTCGTTGATTAGTTTAGGTATGACAATGCTTGAAGGGGAAGTCATACGATATAAATTTGAACTAATCTATGATAGTATTTGGGGGGGCGGTGGAGCTGAGAATATTTCTGGAGAAAGAAGCCAAGTTCAGCTAGAGGCATACCGCCTATTCCTGCAGAGTCCAATATTTGGCTATAATGGTTTCATCAATTTAGATGCATACAAGTCTGCGCATTCTACAATTATAAGTGTTATGGCCGCTTCTGGAATAATTGGATTGTTTAGTTATCTGGCAATGTTCTATTCGGTGATACGTAGAATTCTCACATGCTGTTTTAGTTTAAAAGAAGAAAAGCGATTATACTATCCGGTTATTCTTTTTTATCTGTCGTTTGCTTTTTTAAACCCGATAGATTTTACTTTTGAATGTTCGTGGATCATCTTTTTTGTAATCCCACTGCTTTATTATGTGGTTTTTAACAAAGTAAAATAATTTATGGAAGAGAAAATACTCCCTTGGAAAAACGATGTCAATGTACTTCTTATCTTCTTTATTCGAGAGGATGTGTTGGCAAAAACATTTGAAGCTATCCGTCAAGCACGCCCACGACGTTTGCTGTTATGGCAGGATGGAGCTCGTGAAAACCGTCCAGATGATATGGAACGTGTTCTAAAGTGTCGTCAAATAGTAGAAAATATTGATTGGGAATGTGAAGTCCATAAGAATTACCAGACACGTAATTGGGGATGTGATCCATCGACATTTTATTCTCACAAGTGGGCATTCTCTATCGTTGATAAATGTATAGTATTGGAAGATGACTGTGTGCCATCACAAAGTTTTTTCCCTTATTGTAAAGAGTTACTTGACCGTTACGAGAATGACACTCGTATCAATCGTATTTGCGGCATGTGTCAAGTAGATGTTTTTCAGAATTACCCGTATGATTATTCCTTTGCTTCTTTTGGTTCAGTATGGGGATGGGCCACATGGAAACGTGTAGCAGATTTATGGGAGGAAGATTATGCTTTCCTGGAAGATAACGAATTGGTTCGTTTGTATTCAATGAAGTATCCTTCCAAGAAATCACAGCATTATCTGCAATTGACAAAACAGCGTAAAAAGAACCAAGTCGCTCATTGGGAACAAATACAAACATTTGCAAGGCGTCTCAATTCGCAGTTATGTATTATTCCAACGGTTAATTTAATACAAAACATTGGACTTGGAGTGGATAGTACACATTCAAAACAAGCTATGACTGATGTGCCAAAGAAATTACGCCATTTGTTTTACCTTCCAGCCCAAGAATTGTCTTTCCCTCTTAGGCATCCAAAATATGTGTTTGAAAACGTGGAATATGAAAAGGAATATTTCAAGATTACATCTCCTTCCTTTAGCACATTCCTAAGCATGGTTGGCCGTTCTTTTCGTCGCTTGAAGAACGGAGACATTAAAGGATTATGGAAGAGTTTCAAGGGGCGTTTAGCGAAAGCATAAAGATTATTAATATCATATGTATCAGAAAGAAATTAGCTTCATAAAGGAGCTGTACGGGAATCAGGAGTTTACTCCGCTTGCAGTACCCAAGTTTATTGGAAACGAGAAGAAATACCTCAACGAGTGTATTGACACTACATTCGTTAGTTCTGTAGGTCAGTTTGTTGACCGTTTTGAGAAAGACATGGCAGCCTATACGGGTGCCAAGCGTGCTGTTGTCTGTGTGAGCGGCACCAATGCTCTTCACATGAGTTTGATGCTCGTGGGAGTGAAGCGCGATGACGAGGTGCTGACACAGGCACTCACCTTTATCGCTACTTGTAACGCACTGAGTTATATCGGTGCTCATCCAGTATTCTTAGATGTTGACCGTTCAACAATGGGCTTATCTCCTGATGCCATGAAGGAATGGCTCCAGAAGAATGCAGAGATTCGCAAAAATGCCCGTATCCATGAACTTGACAAGAGTCACGATTTCGCTTTCCAGGAGGATGAGTTGGCTTGTTACGACAAGAATACTGGCCGTAGAATCAAAGCCTGTGTTCCTATGCATACCTTTGGCCATCCTGTACGCATTGAAGAGATTGCAGCACTCTGCAAAGAATGGCATATTGAACTGGTAGAGGATGCCGCAGAAAGTATTGGCTCCAAGTACAAAGGCATCCATACCGGCCTTTTTGGCAAAGTCGGTGCTCTTAGCTTCAATGGTAACAAGACCATCACCACTGGTGGTGGCGGTATGATGCTCTTCAATGATGAAGAGCTTGGAGCTTACGCCAAGCACATTACCACTCAGGCAAAGATACCTCACCGTTGGGAGTTCCGCCACGATCATATTGGCTACAATTACCGTATGCCCAACATCAATGCCGCCCTCGGTTGCGCTCAGTTAGAGCATCTGGATGAGTACATTGCGGACAAACGTGCAACAGCAGCCGCATACTCAGCGTTTTTCAAGAACGTTGATGGCATGGACTTCTTCACCGAGCCTAAGAACAGCTTTTCCAACTATTGGCTCAATGTGGTCATTCTACCTGACCACTCCAAACAGTTGGAGTTCTTGCAGGAAACCAATGATAATGGTGTGATGACTCGTCCCATATGGGAACTTATGAACCGCCTGCCCATGTTTGAGAAATGTGAGAATGACGGTTTGGCTAATACTATCTTCTTTGCGGATAGAGTCGTAAATATTCCGAGTTCCGTACGCTGCTTGTGATGTACTTTTATAATGGTTGATAGATGGATTTGATTATTACAGATAAGTGGAATCAGTACTTAAGTACGTTTAAGGACGGAGATAAGGACTTGTATTTCACAGAAGAATATGTGAAACTTTACGAAACAGACTCAGAAAAAGGAGTGTGTTTTGTCGCTCGCCAAGGTGACAAAATCATGCTTTTCCCATACCTTGAGCGTACTTTTACATATTGCGGGAATGTATATCACGATTTTGAAACCGCCTATGGATATGGTGGCCCAATTTATAACGTAGATGATAAAGATTTCCAGGAAACAGCTTTATCTGAAATGTTAGACTACTTGACTGGGCGCAATTATATTTGTGGATTTGCCCGTTTTCATACTTTGCTGAAGACCTATCAGGTATTCAATCCATCAAATATCATTTATGATCGCAATACAGTTGCTGTTGATCTTACGCTAAGCGAAGAGGATATTTGGTCTAAAGAGATTCATTCAAAAAATAGAAATGTTATTAGGAAAGCAGAAAAAGCAGGCCTCCAATTCATCGTTGATGACAAGTTTGAGCATTTGAATGATTTTATTCGCCTGTACAATGAAACGATGGATAAATTATCCGCCGATGAATTCTATTATTTTAATAGAAAGTACTATTCGGATTTCATTAAGAACATACCTGACTCTTTTCTAGGGGTCGTTCTTTTAGATGGGAAGGTAATATCGTCTGCTATCTTTATGTATGACGGCAGATTTGGACATTATCATCTTTCTGGAAGTGATAAAGCATATCTAAATTATTCACCGAACAATTTCATGCTTTTTCAAGCAGCATTGGAACTAAAAAAGAGAGGCGTACACTTATTCCATTTAGGAGGAGGTACGACGTCTGATGAAAACGATTCGCTGCTTGCCTTTAAAAAGAAGTTCTCCCCGTATCTATATGACTTTTATATAGGGAAGTTCATCTTTAATCACGAAATATATAAAAGCATCTGTGAAAAATGGGAAGCGGAAAACCCTGAAAAAGCGCAAAAATACAGAAAATTCTTACTGAAATACAAATATTAAAAATATCAACGATGGATAAGAAAAAGATTATCATTCTTGGAGCCACCGGAAATACGGGTTCATATCTTACCCTGTATGCTCTGAATTTCTTTGATAAAGACAAATTTGAAGTCATTGCTTCCGGAAGGCGTAAAACAGATTTTTGGTCAAACCAAGGAGTCCCTTATATCCAGGCGGATATAACCAAGAAAGAGGACTTAGAAAAACTTCCGAAAGAGAATGTTCATGCAGTGATGCTGCTCTCAGCACAACTTCCCGCATATATGGACGTGTACGACCCTTTTAAGTACATTGACATTAACATTACAGGAGCGCTCAATGTATTGGAGTATTGTAGAAAAGTGAAGGCTGACAGAATTATCTATACGCAGACGTTCTATGATATTGCAAAGTACCCGAAAGATAAGGTAATATACCCTTATGATGCACGTAACTTCTCTTATACTGGAGACCATGCCGTATATGTTATCAGTAAGTGTTGTGCTTTGGATTTAATGGAGCATTATAGGCAAGAATATGGCTTGAAGAAATTCATCTTTAGATTGCCCGGGATTTACAGCTATACTCCTGACTATTATTACTATCCGGACGGAGTCAAAACCATGCGTCCTTTTTACAAGCAGGTCTTCCGTGCCATGAACGGCGAACCTTTGGAACTTTGGGGCGACCCGGATAGCAGGAGAGATATGGTTCATGTTTATGACTTTAGCCAGATGCTTTGCAAGGCTGCACTGGTTGATAGAGAGGAGGGGATTTATAATGTCGGAACTGGCAATCCTGTTACATTGGAACAGCAGATGAGGGCGATGATAGATGTGTTTTCACCAGCCGATAAGAAATCTGAAATCGTTTATTTGCGTGACAAACCCAGTGGCCCTGGTTTCATCGAAATGGATGTGACTAACGCAAAGGAGCAGTTGGGCTATGTACCGAAGTACGATGTTTACAAACTCCTTGAGAATTTTAAAGAAGAGATGGCGGTAAACAGATTCAAAGAATTAAGGCTTAAATAAGCACATACTCAAGTTGTATTCACGTATATCTGTATGATTATGGAAGAAAAAATTAAATTGTTATCAATAGATTGTAATGAATCCATCCTTTCTGCATTAAAGCAGATGGATATGACACGTCATAGATTATTGGTGGTGCTTAAAAACGGAAAGTTCTTATCCATGGTCAGTACAGGTGACATACAAAGGGCTATCATTAGGGGGTTAAGTGTGACTCTGCCACTTAAAGATATCCTCCGAATTGACAATATTACAATAGCCAAAGAAGAGGATGACATGGAGGCTGTGAAGGATTTGATGCGTGAAAAACGTATTGAGTTTATGCCCATCATTGATAACAACAACGATGTTACAAAGATTATTTTTTGGCAGGATTTGTTTGTTGAACCAACCAATGCGACGCGTGAAAAAATAGACTTGCCAGTAGTGATAATGGCTGGTGGCAAAGGGACGCGTTTAAAGCCTCTGACTAACGTTCTTCCTAAACCCTTGATCCCAGTTGGCGATAAGACCATACTGGAGGTCATCATGGATCAGTTTGAAGGAATAGGCTGTCATAAATTCTATATGTCGGTCAACTACAAGGCCGATATGATGAAATACTATCTGAGTCAGCTTGCCCACAAGTATGACATAGAGTTCTTTATGGAAGATAAGCCGTTAGGGACAATAGGTAGTGTAAGCCTCTTGAAGGGTAAAATAACAACGCCTTTCTTTGTATCAAACTGCGACAGCATAAACGAGCAAGATTACCGTGATGTTTGGGACTATCACAAGCAAAACCACAATGATATGACCATTGTCACGATGGTGAAGAGTTTCAAGATTCCATACGGTGTAATTGAAACTGGTGAGGATGGATTGATGCTAAACTTGAAGGAAAAACCGGATCATACCTATATGGTTAATTCTGGGGTTTATATTCTGAATCCTGAATTAATCGAGGAGATTCCAGAAGGTGAAATGTTTCACATCACTCATTTGATGGAAAAGGTAAAAGCCCGTGGCGGTAGAGTAGGCTGCTTCCCTGTCAGCGAAGATTCATGGCATGATATGGGAGAGTGGCCGGAGTATTTAAAAATGATAAAAGTACTGTAAAATGAAGAACATATTACTTATTGCAACGGGTGATACAAGAGGAAATACAGGTGGGCTAGCTGCGGCTCTTATTAAGGTCTTACTATACAATAAGCATTTAATAGACCTCAGTTTCTATGATATATCTTTTGTGACTAGTCATAAAAAGGAACTATATTTCGCTGATAAGTACTATTCTATGCCAGACAATCTTATAATTAGGTTGTTAAAAAACATACCATTAGTTAGAAGATTTTTTAGAGAAGGAATTATTTGCAGAGAGCTGGCAAAGCATTTTGAGAATTATAAATATGATTTAGTAATCATTTACGAGATGCAGCCCTACAGCGACCGTATAGTCAAGATGGCACATGAAAAAGGGATGAAGGTAATGATCAGACCTTGGGGTAGTGATGTGTTAAGGGCGAATAAAACCAAACAAAAACGTCATGCATATTCATTTGCTAATGTTGATTATGTAAGCGGCTATATTGACTCACAGGTTCTTTCATTCTTACAGAAGAAGTATAATGTACCAAGTGAGAAGATTCATCTAACCCACCCCTCTCTGCCGCTTGTCCCTGAAATACTATTACACGAAGGGAGGGAAACACGTGATGAAATGGTGAAGGAGTTGGGACTACCTAATTCAAGCTGTTATATTATTTGTGGCTACAGCGGCTCAACGACACACTATCACTTACATATAATTGAAAGTATTAATAAGATAAAGAAACTAATACCAGATGATACCGTTTTGATAATCCCATTTACTTATGGCGGAGAACCTAATTATTGTCAAGAAATAAAGAATAAATGCAATGAGTTTTCACTCAATTTCCATGTGATTGAAACATTCTTGACACAAAAGCAAATGGCATTTCTCCATCTGGTGTCCAGTTTGTTCATTAACATACAGCCCACAGATAATGGAAATGGTTTTTTGATTGAAGAATTAGTATGTGGGAATAAAGTAGTTTGCGGCAAATGGTTGACGTATGACCAATTTGAATCTTATGGTATTCCATACTTCCAATGTCAATCTTATGAGTCTTTGTCAGATACTATTTTGGAGGCACTGAATGCTCCAGAAAGTAAAGTGCCCAAAGAATTAATGGAGGAATTAAGGCAACAGACTCCCGAAAAAGTGAAGGAGGATTGGGCGAATCTCTTTAACGCTATCTAGTATTGTTGTATTTTTTAGAATAACTTGTTATGAAGGTTATACAAATAAATGCGGTATATGGTTTTAGTAGCACAGGGCGCACTACACGAGAGATGCATGAGTCTTTCTTAAGTCAAGGGATAGATTCATACGTGGCTTGTCCTGACTTGTCAGGATTGAAAGGACGAGGTATAAAGATTGGCGCCACACTGGATTATAAGATTCACGGCTTACTTTCTAGGGTATTGGGGCGCCAAGCGTACTATTCAACCATACCTACGATGCAATTGATTAATAAGCTAAAAGGCATCAATCCTGATGTGGTGGTTTTGCGTAACCTTCACAGTAATTACATCAATTTTCCACTTCTTGCCAAGTATCTGGCAACGAGCAATATCATTACAATAGTTGTTCTTCATGACTGTTGGTTTTTCACAGGTCATTGTTGCTATTATACGGATGTCAACTGTGATAAGTGGCAACGCGAATGTGGGCAATGCCCGTCAATTAGAAGATGGAATAAGAGCCTGTTTTTTGATAATTCTCGCTCAATTTTCCGTGACAAGAAGCGACTGTTCGATGCCATCCCCCGTCTTGCTATTGTGGGTGTATCTGGGTGGGTCGCAGATGAAGCTCGGAAGGCTCCTGTATTTGCAAATGCAAAGCAGTTTCTCCCTATCTATAATTGGATTGATTTAAAGACGTTTTGTCCTAAGAATAGGGGAGGCTTGAAAGAGAAGTATGGGTTTTCCAATGATTCCTTCATTGTACTTGGTGTTTCATCAGCATGGACTAAAGAAAAAGGGCTGGGCCTATTCCAGCGTTTGGCAGAGCTATTACCTGACACAATGAGTGTCGTGTTGGTCGGCAATATCTCTCCTAACGATGCAACAGGTAAAAGAATCAAGTACCTCCCCGCGACCAACAGCGTTCGACAGTTGGCTGATTTTTATGCAATGGCTGATGTCTTTGTTAACCCAAGTGTTTTTGAAACGTTTGGGAAGACAACAGCCGAAGCCCTATCCTGTGGTACCCCAGTTGTAGCATACAATGGTACAGCAACTACGGAGTTGGTTGGTAAAGATGGCAAATGCGGCTATTTAGTTGATGGTTTAAAACCTGAGGACTATGCCGAAAAGATAGATGAAATATATAATAAGGGTGTAGATTCCTTCTCTTCAAACTGCCGTTCTCGAGCAGAGGAAAACTTTGATATGCAGACCAACATCAAGCGTTATGTCAAACTTATGAATCAATTGTCTGAACTATGAGTAAAGTAATAAAACGCTTTTTTGATTTGCTTTTGGCAATAGTACTTCTGATTCCTGCGGCAATTGTCTTATTGTTGGGTATGCTGTTCGTTGCCATAGTGTCACCTGGGAGTTCCCCCATCTTCAAGCAGGTTCGTGTGGGCTATAAAGGAAATCATTTCACCATGTACAAGCTCCGCTCAATGACCAATGAGCGAGATGCTGAAGGTAATCTTCTTCCCGATGAGGTGCGGTTAAAGATGTGGGGCAAGATAATCCGAAAGACAAACATAGATGAGCTTTTCCAGATTTGGAACATTCTCATAGGTCAGATGTCATGGATAGGCCCACGACCGATTCTCCCGGCTGAAATGCTTGTGATGACAGAAGATGAGCAACGTGAGCGTCAATCTATGCGCCCAGGTATCACTGGGTGGGAGGCTATCCATGAGGGAGAGTCTGAGAACCGTCGTCAGATGGCTGAGTTTGACCTTTACTATGTGCGTAACTGGTCTCTTGGATTGGATTGGCAGGTGTTTTACCGTACTGTAGCCATCATTTTTGGAATGCAACGTCCGGATGATTCTGTCAGAGCACCTAAAGTGCAAGAGACAGACCTCCGTTCTGATAAAGAAATTGGATCATAGACTTATCTGTATATTTTAAAAAACCAATATGAAAGTAGTACTTTTAGCAGGCGGATTCGGTACTCGAATCTCAGAGGAATCGCAATTCAAGCCCAAACCCTTAATTGAGATTGGCGGTATGCCTATCCTTTGGCACATCATGAAGGAATACTCCTATTTTGGCCACAAAGAATTTATCATCTGTGCTGGCTACAAACAGGAGGTTATCAAAGAATGGTTTGCCAACTACTTCCTCTATAACAGTGATGTGACCTTTGATTTCAGTGAAGGGAAGAATGAAATGACCGTTCATGAAACCCACATGGAATCTTGGAAAGTAACAGTAGTGGATACAGGTTATAACACCATGACGGGTGGCCGTATCAAGCGCATCCAAAAATACGTTGGTAATGAGACTTTCCTCATGACTTACGGAGATGGAGTATGTGATGTGGATATAAATGACCTCATCGCTTTCCATAAGAAACACGGTAAGATTGCCACCCTTACTGCTGTTAAGATGGCGCAGGAAAAAGGCGTCCTTAATATTGGCGAGGATAATTCCGTCCGTTCTTTCCGTGAAAAGAATGCCAGTGATGGAGCTCCCATCAATGCTGGTTACATGGTGCTGGAACCTACTATATTTGACTATCTGGAAGATGACAACACAATCTTCGAAAGGAAACCTATGGATACTCTGGCAAAGGAAGGTCAACTGATGTCCTACATCCACGAAGGCTTCTGGCAGTGTATGGACAATGTGCGTGAGAGAGAAATGCTTGAAAAATTACTTAAGACAGATAGCGCACCTTGGAAGAGATGGGAACGTGCTGTACCTAAACCTTGCTTGTAAAACTATGATAGACATATTCAATAATTTTTACAAAGGAAAGCGCGTTCTTGTAACCGGCCACACAGGTTTCAAAGGCTCTTGGCTCAGCATCTGGCTCCACGAGCTGTGTGCTGAGGTGGTAGGCGTAGGACTGGAACCCTACAGCGAGAAGGACAACTTTGTCCTCTCCGGCATTGGTAAGATAATTAAGGCTGACATCCGTGCTGACATTCGCGACGGAGTGAAGATGAAAGAAATCTTCGCGCAGTACCAGCCCGAAATAGTCTTCCACCTTGCCGCTCAACCTCTGGTGCGTCTTAGCTACGAAATCCCTGTTGAGACTTACCAGACCAACGTGATGGGAACCATCAACATCATGGAAGCCATCCGTGCAACGGAGAGTGTAAAGGTTGGTGTGATGATTACCACCGACAAGTGTTACGACAACAAGGAGCAGATGACCGGCTATAAGGAAGATGACCCCTTTGGTGGTTACGACCCCTATAGCTCCAGTAAAGGTGCTTGTGAGATAGCTATCCAGAGCTGGCGCAGGTGCTTCTTCAATCCCGATGACTACGGAAAGAAACATCATGTTAGTCTTGCCAGTGTCCGTGCCGGTAACGTGATTGGTGGTGGTGACTGGGCTAAAGACCGTATTATCCCTGACTGCATCCGTGCTTTGGAGGCAGGTAGGCCCATTGAAATTCGCAGTCCAAAAGCTGTACGTCCTTGGGAACACGTTCTGGAACCCCTGAGTGGCTACATGCTCCTTGCCCAGAAGATGTGGGACGATCCAACTGGTTATTGCGAAGGCTGGAACTTTGGTCCCGAATCAGAGTCTGTCTTGACCGTGTGGGAAGTGGCCATGGCCATGATAAAGAACTTTGGATTTGGAGAACTTAAGGACGTATCTGACCCCAATGCCCTTCACGAAGCCAACCTCTTGATGCTTGACATCACCAAGGCTAAGACTCGTTTGGGCTGGAAACCGAGGCTGGATGCTACCCAGTGTGCCATCCTAACTTCTGACTGGTACAAGCGTTATCAAAAAGAGAGTGTATATAAGATTTGTGTAGAAGAGATAGAGAGTTTTCTTCAATGAGCAAAAAAGTAAGACTTCTTGATGCCACCCTTCGGGATGGTGGTCAAGGGTTGGACGATCTGTTCAACAATGGCTTCTCTGATAAGTTTTATTCAGAGGATTCAAAACATAAAATTATTGACTCCCTCGGAGAGTCTGGTGTAGAGTTAATAGAACTTGGAGCAATGGGTCCTTCTGCAGATGACAAAAGTAAGTTTGCCATCTATCAGAATGTGGAAGAACTGTCGCAGTACCTCCCCAAGAACAGAGACCCCAAGAAAATGTACCTTGGGCTTTATATTGGGCCGGATACTGACGTTGATAAGATACCAGATTGGAATCCTTCATTGGTGAAAGGCATACGTGTGATTCTACGTTACTCGGAGCTGAAAAAGTCTCTTGATTATTGTGATGCCTTGGCCAAGAAAGGTTATACCATGTTTGTGCAACCCATGCTGACTATGCGCTATTCTGATAAAGAATTGGATTTAGTGCTGGGGATGACCAACGACATGGGTGCTTACGCTTGCTATTTTGTGGATAGCTATGGCTATATGGAGCCAAAGAATATCAATCGCTTGTTCCATTATTTTGATTCAAAGTTGAACAAGGATGTGAGGATTGGTTTCCATGCCCACAATAACATGAACTTGGCTTACTCAAATGTTATCTCGTTCTTAAACATCGAGACTGACAGGGAACTGCTAATTGATGCCTGTGCTACAGGAATGGGGCAGGGAGCCGGCAACCTCCAGACAGAGTTGATTGTGCCTTATCTCAATGAACATTTTGGAAAGAAATACAATTATGACTCTGTTCTGGAAGTTTGCGAGATACTTGACAACGAAATGATACCGGCCAATCTTTGGGGTTATTCCGTCACTCGTTTGCTACCGGCAGTTTACAAAACCGCATACAAGTATGCTTTGGTCATGCGCAACAAATACCATATTCCCTTCAAACAGATGAACCACATTTTAAGGGATATGCCCGATGAGATGCGCAACCGCTACACGAAAGATAATCTTGAAAAGCTCATAGCTACAATAAAATAAATATGACAGGCGCACAATACATAGTTGAAAGTCTCATCAAACGTGGAACAACCGAAGCCTTTGGCATTCCCGGAGGAGTTGTTCTTGGGCTCCTGTATGAGATGGAGAGTTATAAGCCTCGGTTTACACCTCATTTATCCTACCATGAGCAATGTGCGGGTTTTGCAGCTTGCGGATATGCCCAGGTTAGTGGCAAGATAGGGGTGGCATACGCAACGCGCGGGCCTGGATTTACCAATCTGATTACGGCCATTGCTGATGCTTATTATGACTCACTACCCACGTTGTTTATTACGGCTCACTCCGTACCTTGCCCACCGGAAGGGATGAGAGTGATGTCCGATCAGGAGATGGATACCTGTAGTATGGTGCGCAACATTACAAAGATGGCTGTACGTCTGGATGACGAGAGTGCGTTTGCAGAAACAATAGATAGAGCCTTAGACATTGCTGTAGAAGGAAGAAAAGGCCCAGTGTTCTTGGATATTGCCTCCTCACTTTTTAAGAAAGATATAACAGTAACAAATAACGAGGTAAAGTTCCATCAACCGAGAGTGGATTATTCAAAGCAAGTTGAAGAGATTGCAGAAGCCATAAGAAATGCCAAGCATCCTATTATTCTAGCGGGTGATGGAATCAACCAATCGCAGGCAAGCGACCTCTTCAGGCAGTTCGTCAAAAGAGTAAACATTCCCGTTGTTTCCAGTCGTTTCTGCCACGATGTGATGGCAGGGGAGGGGCATTACTATGGCTACGTTGGAGGCCATGGAATGCGAGCTGCCAACTTTATCCTTGCGAAGACCGACTTGATTCTTTCATTAGGCAACAGGCTTCATTTCCCGCCCAAATCCGAAAGCTATGGTGGAGTAATGGATCATGCCAAGCTCTTGCGGGTTGAAATTGATGAGAACGAGTTCAAACGGGACATTCAAAACACAGTCAACTACCACTGTGATTTAAAAGAATTACTATCACAGTCCATAGAAAAGAACTCTGATTATGGAACTCATTCTGATTGGCTAAAGGTTTGTGATATTCTAAAAGAAGAGTTAAAGAAGGAGGACATCAATCCTGCGATAGAATCCATCATATCTGTTCTGAAACACACAAAAAAGGACACTGTTGTAGTAGCGGATGTGGGAAATAATGAATTCTGGGTGTCAAGGGGAGCTGTGGAATCCGGTTGTGAAAACCGTGTTTTGTATTCCAAATCTTTTGGCGCCTTGGGTTGTGGCCTTGGGAAAGCCATCGGAGCTTATTACGCAACCAAGAAGCCCGTCATAAGTTTTGTTGGCGACCAAGGCTTACAGTTGAACATTCAGGAACTGCAGTTTATTTCCCAACATCGGCTTCCAATTTCTATTGTCCTTTTAAATAACGACACATCTGGGATGATAAAGGATAGGGAAATGGCTTATTTTAAGCAGCTGCTTCATACAACCAAGGAGAGTGGATATGGTTCACCAGACTTTAAAGCAGTCGCAAAAGCATATGGAACTAAGGTCTCGAATGTGGTGAATGACGAAGAACCTGTTCTAATAGAAATACCGGTTGATTCTAACGTGTCCCTTTCACCAGTTTTGCCACGAGGAAAGAAGTGCCAGGAAATGATGCCGGCATTACCCGCTGAAAAACACAACTATTTAGATAATCTGCAATAATTAATTGCCATGTTATTAGATAAAATCAATAATCCCAAGGATCTAAAGAACCTGAATTTATCAGAGCTCAATCAATTGGCAGACGAAATACGTTCTATTATGATGCAGAAGATGAGTGTCTGTGGAGGCCATTTTGGACCAAACTTTGGCCTTGTGGAGGCTTCCATTGCTTTGCACTATACTTTTGAATCACCGAAAGACAAATTCCTGTTCGATGTCTCTCATCAATGCTATATTCATAAAATTCTGACGGGTAGAAAGGAGGCATTTACCAATCCTGAGAAATACAACAGCATTAACGGATTTACTAATCCTGATGAGAGTGAACACGATTTCTTCAAGGTCGGTCACTCAGCCACATCTATCAGTTTGGCTTGCGGAATGGCAAAAGCCAGGGATTTGCGAGGTGCAAAAGAGAACATCGTAGCAGTCATTGGTGATGGAGCTATGTCGGGTGGAGAGGCTTACGAAGGTCTCAATTTCGCTGGTGAATTAGGCTCAAATATTATAGTGGTTGTCAATGATAATAGTATGGCAATCGCAGAGAACCACGGTGGTCTATATCCTCATCTCAAAAGTCTAAGGGAATCTAACGGTCAGGCTTCCAACAATATCTTCAAGGCGTTGGGCTTTGACTATTATTATGTCAATGAAGGAAACGATATTGAATCACTTTTGAAAGTATTCTCTCAAGTGAAGGATACAGACCATCCTACTGTAGTCCACATAAAAACGGTCAAAGGCAAAGGCTATGAAATAGCAGAGAAAGCTGCTGAAAACTGGCATTGGAGACCGCCGTTCTATGTGGAGAACGGAGAGATGAGAAGTTATCGCACAGGCACGGTCGGGTATGATGAATTGACAAGAGATTATTTCCTGCAAAAGATGAAGGAAGATCCGTCCTTTGCTGTTCTGGTTGCTGCCGTTCCGGGTTCAGTCCGTTTCTATAAGGAAGAAAGAACCGAGGCGGGAAAGCAATTCTGTGATGTGGGTATTGCGGAAGAACATGCTATCACTATGGCCGCCGGCATGTCCAGGAATGGAGGCAAACCTGTATTTGTTACGGACTGTACTTTCTTCCAAAGAACGTATGACCAGATTTCACATGATCTTTGTCTGAACAATGCTCCGGCAACATTGCTGGTAAGAAATGCTTCGGTGTGGGGCTTGCGGGATGTTACGCATTTAGGATTCTTTGATATTCCGATGATGTCCAATATTCCCAACCTTGTGTATCTGGCTCCTACAAATCAGGAAGAGTATTTTGCTATGTTGAAGTGGAGTATTGAGCAGACTAAGCATACGGTTGCGATACGTCTTCCCAAAGCGCCATTGACGCACGCTGACTATGAAGTAATAGATGACTATAGTGATTTGAACAAAGCTGTCGTCTGTAAAGAAGGGAAAAAAGTTGCCGTTATTGCCGTTGGTGACTTCTTCTCGATAGGAGAAAAGGTGGTTGAGCAGTTTAAAAAGGGAACAGGGATACAGGCAACTTTGATTAATCCGAGATACATCACAGGCCTTGATACTGAATTGTTGGATGCATTAAAGAAGGCTCATAGTGTTGTTGTTACGATAGAAGATGGTAGCTTAGACGGTGGGTATGGACAGAAAGTGGCCAGCTATTACGGTGATTCTTCTATGAGGGTTCTTAATTTCGGATTAAAAAAGGAATTCATTGACCGTTACGATGCAAATGAAGTCTTAAAGACAAATGGCTTAACACCAGAAAATATCGTTAGCAAAATTAAGGCTACACTTAAGTCCGGATTCGATTTGATTCAGTTCATCAAATTTGGTTTAGTTGGACTTTCGAATACATTGGTGGCTTATGCCGTATATGCGTTGAGTATCTTTATTGGATTAAACTACTTCATCGCTAATTTTCTTGGTTTTGTAATTAGTGTCTATAATGCTTATTTCTGGAGCAACAGATATGTATTCCCTGCATCGGGAGAGGCCAAACGAAACAAGTGGACAACGCTCTTAAAGACTTATGCCGCATATAGTATTACCGGTGTATTTCTGAACAGTGGTTTATTATACCTTTTCATAGACTGTTGGAATATAAACAGTTATTTGGCTCAGGCAATATGTTTGTTATTCACCGTGCCTCTCAATTTCATACTTAATAAATTCTGGTCATTCAAAGAAAGGAAATAATTATGGCAGAGAATACAAAAATCAGCGTGTTGGTTCCTTGTTATAACGAGGAAGGCAATGTTGTCGAGATATGTCATGCGATAGTCAATCAGTTGCAGGAATGTCGCCCGCAATATGATTATGAACTTATTTTCATTGACAATGATTCCAAGGATAATACCCGTCCTTTGTTACGAGATCTTTGTAAACAAAACCCTAAAGTAAAAGCGATATTAAACGCCAAGAATTTTGGTCAGTTCAATAGCCCTTATTATGGTATTCTGCAAACCACAGGCGATTGCACCATTTTTATGTCGTGCGATTTTCAGGATCCTGTGGAGTTGATACCTCAAATGCTTACCGAGTGGGAGAATGGAGCAAAGATTGTCTCACCCATCAAAACGGCTGACAAAGAGAATCCTATCATGCGAATGATTAGGACGGGATATTATCGGTTGATAAAAAAGATGTCATCCATTGAGCAGATTGAGCATTTTACCGGTTTTGGACTTTATGACAAGTCGTTTGTGGAAGTACTTAGGAATTTGAAAGATCCCACTCCATTCCTTCGTGGCATTGTTGCTGAGCTTGGATATAAGAGAGTGTCGATTGAATATACGCACGCAAAGCGCAGGTCGGGTAAATCTCACAATAATTTTATGTCGCTGTTTGATGCGGCGATGCTGAGTTTTACATCATATACAAAAGTAGGTTTGCACCTGGTTACAATAGCCGGAATGATTATCTCTGGGCTGTCATTCTTGGTGGCGTTGTTCTATTTGGTATATAAACTCATTTTCTGGAACACCTTCTCTGCTGGTTTAGCACCATTGGTCGTTGGTATGTTCTTCTTGGGTGGTTTACAACTGCTCTTTATCGGATTTGTGGGAGAATACGTGATGAGTGTGAACACCCGTGTAATGAACAGGCCATTAGTAATTGAAGAAGAAAGGATCAATTTCTAAAAAACCAAGACGTAATGAAAAAGGTTTTAATAGATTTTTACAACGACATCGCCAAGAAAAAGACCTTTTGGATACCGTTGTTGATTTTCGTGCTTTCGGCGTATGCTTTTGGCATGTTGAATCGTACTTTAAGTTGGGACGATTTGGGACGAGATAAATATGTAGGAGAAGGGAATGTTACATTAGCTGGAAGATGGGGAATGGATTTGTGGGCCAAATTGACTGGTACGTTGGATTTGAACCCATTTACAGATCGGTATTTGGCTGCTTTTTTTCTTACGATAGCATCCATATTGGCTTGCGTCGTTCTGTATAAACTAAGTTCACATAATAAGGTATGGCCATATACGATAGTCGCTGCTTCCATTATTACTTATCCATTAATCAACGAGATATGGGAGTATACGATGGCTGACTATATTTCATGTGGAAATCAGTGTTTGGTAACATTGGCATTGTTATACCTTTTATGTGGCGAAGAGGGAAGGAAATGGAAAGAATGCATTATAGCTTCTCTATTATTGTTATTACCAACCTCCAGTTATGAGTCTGCCATTTTTTACTATATAACGTTTGTGTCTTTGGTAATATTTTACAAAGAATATAAGCTCAAAGAGCAATATACGTTTTTGAAAATTCTTAAAGAGGGTGTGGTGTACTGTTTGCCATTAGTTATCGCTGTGGCATTAAGATTCGCGATTAGTTTTATTATTAACCATGTATTGGGCCTTTCATATAACCAAGGTGGTGCGACAACGCTATACTGGGATTTTAGTGATATTTTCAATTCTGTTAAAATGCTTGTTCTGAAGAGCGGTTTCTTTTACGGAATTGTAGGACTGGTTTATTTCCCCATCACGGTTTTTGTAATCAGTATGTTTGCTTTCATTGGAGTATCTGTGGCAGGGGCAGTTAAGAAGAAAAGATTGGGATTGATTGGTCTAGGTGCTCTTGTCCTTGTAGCCATTTTCTTCCAAGCTATTGTGCAAGGTGATTCCATGCCTTACAGGACAGCCACTCTTAGTCTTGCTTTGTTTGTAGCGTTTGTTTCCTTCTTATTGTGCGAAGCTTCCCTTGGTCGCAAACTCATGTATCTAGTTACAGTGACAGTCCTGATGTTGGTTTGTTGGCATCAGTCTGTTTATTTGAATAAAATCCAGTCACTCAATAATTTGCGATCTGATAATGAATTGGCTGCATTAAGGCACATGGGATACAGATTGGAATCAGAATACGATGGTTCGAAACCTGTAGTGTTTGTAACGAGTTATACAGATGGTGATTGGCTTAAGAAAAGATGTACGGTCTCTTCCAAGACATGGAATGGCAGGTTGTTTTTATATATAACACAGTCTTTGATGGGTGGTAGTGCTGTTGCTCAAGATGAGAATGGAGAATCTTTATTTACTGATTTTAAATATATTCAGTCTAATTTGAATTGTTTTACTGGCTATTATACAGATATTGAAGCGGCTTTGTCATATCTTGGTTTTCGTGTTAATATTCTAAGTCCGACCACTGATGAATCGCGACCAGAGTATAAGATTTTCGAAGAAGCCCTACAAATAGCGCAAAAAGAGAATATGACACCATATTCAATTATAGAGACAGATAATTATATTATCGCGACTTTGAGTAACTCGAGTTTTTTTGATAAATATGGTTATCAATAGTGATTTATATAAGATATTTTAAAGTTTTATCATATGACAACAAGTATTCCTAAGGTATCGGTAATCGTACCGATTTATAAAGTTGAGAAATACATTGAGAAGTGCGCTGTCCATCTATTGGAACAGACTATTGACAGTATTGAAATCATATTTATAGATGATCGTGGTCAAGATAACTCTATGGCGGTCTTGGAGGAGACTCTAAAACGCTATCCTGAGAGAAAGGACTCGGTAAAAATCTATATTAATGAAAAGAATATGGGGTTGGTTGCTAACCGCCAGAAAGGAATCAAACTGGCAACGGGTGAATTTATAACCCATTGCGATAGCGATGATTGGGTGGATAAGAACTTGTACGAAACTCTTTATAACAAAGCCAAGGAAACCAATTCTGATGTGGCTATTTGTCCCTTTATCTGGGAGAATACGGATTCCAGATTTGAGATACCTATGCCAAAACTTCCCGACACTTGTAAGGAGCTTTTAAAGGATTGGTATCGTTATGGTATCGGAATGAACCATTGCAATAAAATCGTAAAACGTTCTATTGCGATAGAACACGACTTGGCACCTTACGAGAATACTGGCGCATGGGAAGATGCTAGCTTTATGTTCCGTTACTTCTATTATGCCGGTGGTCTTACACAGATAGATAATGCGTATTATCACTACAATAGGACAAATATCAATGCCACCACTTTCGGAGTGAGCAGAAAAGGTGTTGACCAACTGATGAATGCAGCACAACTGGTAACAGATTTTTTCAAGAGTAAGCCGGATTATAAAGATTATGAGAAGACCTGCCATGCTTTGCAGTATATAGCAAAATTGGATCTTGTCAATACAAGATTTGATTGGTTACGGGATTTCCACCATTTGTTCCCGGAATCTGATTATATCAAGAAAGATCTTTCAAGATATACTTTTTCCAAGAGAGGAGCCTTCCGTTTCTGGTTTGTTAAACACCATCTCGCTTGGCTGTTTGTCCTAATGTACAAAACCTATTCTGTACTTCATCGTTAGACTATTCGCTTCATGGAAATAGGAAGTTTTCTTGAACTGCAACTACCCAAGGGTAGGGAATGGCACAAAGGTGATAAAGATATTGCCCGTCTGAACACGGGTCGTATGGGTATCTGGCACGCATTCCGCGTGACGGGTTGCAAGCGTATCTGGATTCCCATCTATCAGTGCGACTCCATTCGTGAGACCTTTGAGAAGAAAGGGGTGGAAATGTGCTTCTATCACCAGGATAAAAATTTCAACCCCATAGATATTCAGGCAAAGGATGATGATGCTGTACTGGTGGTGAACTACTACGGCATTATGTCGAGCAAGCGTATGGCAGAACTTGCCAAGCCATACAATCATCCTATCGTTGACTGTGCCCAGGCGTTCTTCTGCAAACCAGCGGAAGGAGCATTGACCGTTTATAGTTGCCGTAAGTTTGTGGGAGCTCCAGACGGTGCTTACGTTGTGGGCAAGGATTCGCACAAGTATGTGGAGGAATATCCCCAGTGCTATAGCAGTGATACGGCAGCATTCCTGCTGATGCGCATTGAGTATGGCTGTGAGGGCAAGGGCTATGAGGCCCGTGGCCTGAATGAGCATCGCATAGATGCAGAGGACTGCATGAAGATGTCAAAGCTTACACGCACCTTGATGGATGCAGAGGATTACGCTTATAACCAAAAGAAGCGGAAAGAAAACTTCGCATACGCCCATCAATTGTTGGGTGACATCAACAAGATAGATCCAACCAAATATATGGATAGTGAAACCATTCCGATGGTTTATCCCCTGGTAGTAGAAGATGATGAGTTGATCAAGAAGCTGTTTGCAGCCAAGCATTTCCAAGGTCATTGGTGGAGTTACATTTGCGATGAGCAGCCAGACAACAGTTTTGAGCATTGGATTAGCCGCTATGTGATTCCTATCACTATTGATCAAAGATATGGACAAAAAGAATTAGATTATATTACAAGTTGTATTAAGAAAAGCTAGATGAGAATAGCAGATATAAATAAAAATCACCCCCCCTCCAGGCAGCAACGTGATTCTACTTTTGAATTGTTGAGGCTTTTGTCTATGATGATGATTTTAGCTTTACATGCGAATCAACAAAGTATAGGGGAACCAACGGTAGCCGCTGCAATAGCCAATCCTTTACAAATGTTCACGCGACAGTTCTTTCAACAGTTGTGCGAGGTTGGTGTGAATGTGTTTGTGCTTATTTCTGGTTGGTTTGGGATTCATCCCAAGAAGAAATCATTATGTAATCTACTGTTTCAAGTGCTGTTCTATTCGGTAGCGTTGTTCATCGTAACGTATGCGTTTGGTCAACGACTCCCTATACTAAAAACAATTCAATTGTTCTGGTTTGGTGCTGGATATTGGTTCGTTCCCGCTTATATTGTTCTGTTTGCGCTCGCTCCTGTACTGAATTCATTCATAGAACACGCTAATCAGCAATCTATTAGAAACTTCTTGATAGCTTTCTTCTCTTTAGAATTACTATATGGATGGGCATTTGATGACTTTGCAAATTATGACGGAGGTTATTCTGCCATTTCCTTTGTTGGCCTATATTTGCTTGCCCGTTATTTAAGAGTATATCAACCATCGGTGACAAAATGGTCTAAACAGAAGGTCATAAGTGTATTTTTTGTTATTTGCCTGTTGGGGGCTGTAATAACAGAATTATCACTACTAAGTGGCGTTTCGTTCTTGGCAGAACACATGTTTGGGAAAATGCATATTTACTCATCTCCCTTTGTGATAATTCCTTCGGTAATGATGGTGCTGTTATTTGCAAAGATATCGATTCAATCTAAGATGATAAATTGGCTAGCATCCTCTTGTTTCGCTATTTATCTTATCCATCAGCATTTGATGGTTAGACCATATTATTGTGAAGCATGTGCAAACATATTTGAAACTTATAGCGGGTTTGCATATTGGGGACTCATTATTCTATTCTTAATCGCCGTGGGCCTCGGTTGTATTCTTATAGATAAAATAAGGGTGGCAAGCTGGAAGATTATTGAGAAGAAAGTATTTAAATAGTCATTTATATGAATAACAGTTATAACGGGCATCTCTGTATAGTCTTTGCCCTTGAACATTACAATCCGTTGAACATGATTCGCGCCTTTGGCGAGAACGGTATCAACCCAGTGTATATATCCGTGAAGCGTCGCTATGAGGTAGCAACACGCAGTAAGTATATCTCCAAGCTCCATCGTGTGGATTCTGTGGAGGATGGCTACCAGTTGCTGATGAACGAGTATGGCAACATTGCTACTGAAGCGGGCAAGAAACCTTACATCGTGTTCTCGGATGACAAGTCGGTGGGCTTCTTTGACCTCCACTATGAGGAGTGGAAGGACAAGTTCATCACTTACAATGCCGGTCGCAACGGACGCATCAACGAGTTTATGGACAAGTACCAGATACAGCAGCTGGCCAAGAAACACGGATTCAACGTGCTTGACAGCTATGTGATTGGCAAGAACGACCCGCTGCCTGAAAACCTGTGGTACCCCATCATTACCAAGGACATTTCTCCCAACTCTGGCAGTTGGAAGTTTGATGTATATATCTGCCAGAACGAGCAGGAACTGAAAGAGGCCATCCAGAAGATAGAGAGTCCGCTAATCATGATTCAGCATTTTGTGGATAAGATGAATGAGATGGCTCTGGAAGGCTACACCATCAATCACGGCAAGGAGATGCAAATCATCACCCAGATGACGTGGAAGTACCTCATCCAAGGTTACTACAGCCCGTATCACGATGTCTGTATGTTTACCGACAAGGAGATGGAGAAGAAACTCCAAGCAATGTTCGAGGAGATTGGCTTTGAAGGCGTGTTTGAAGTGGAGTTCCTGATTGACAAAGACGGTACGTTCTACTTTATGGAAACCAACTTCCGTGCTTCTGCATGGAACCCCACCTGCAAGTTTGCCGGTATGCCGTTGGATTACCTCTGGGTAAAGGGTATGGAGAACGGTTATATAGACCCTGCTGACCGCAAGGAGTTTGAACCGTTCACCTCAATGAGTGAAGTGATTGATTATGGCAAGCGTGTGGAGGGTGGTATGGTATCCTTTGCAGAATGGCTCCGTGACTTCAAGGATGCCAAGTGCGTTTATATCTATGACAAAGAAGACCGTGGCCCTTGGGATGCGGTAATTGAAAACTGGGATTCATTTAAATAGAAAAATCAATGAAAAAGGTTATGCTCGTTGGCGTCGGTGGTTACATTGGCGGCAAGTTTACAGAATACATCAATAAAAACTATCCAGATTGGAAGATAGATGCCGTTGACAGTATGAACGGCATCTGGAAGGGTGCTGACTTTCATGGTTATGATGCAGTATATAACGTGTCGGGTCTGGCTCACGCTAATGCAAGGCAAGGATCAGAAGAACTGTACTATGCGGTAAATGGACAATTGCCTATTGATGTGGCCAAGAAAGCCAAGGAAGAGGGCGTACCTCTGTTTGTACAAATGAGCAGTCAGATTGTATATGGCGACATGAGCAATGTGGGAGAAGAGAAGATGATTACGGCTGAAACCATCCCATCCGAACCCACAGTCTATGGAAAGAGCAAGATGATGGCCGAAAGGGGGTTGCAGGAATTGGTGAATGACATCTTCCAAGTGGCTATTATGCGTCCTCCACTTATATACAGTGAATTTGCAAGGGACAACTTTCCTCGTTTGGTGAACTTCGCCAAGAAGATGCCCATCTTCCCGAAGTTGGAGAACAAGCAAAGTATGGTATATGTGGATAACCTATGCGAATTGGTAAAACTCGTAATAGAGAACTGTAAGGGAGGTATCTATTATCCCCAGCAAGAATGTTACATTGAGACCAGCAAGATAGTGGCAGACATTGCCAAGGCTGTTGGTAACAAGATGTGGCAGACAAGAATCTTCAATCCTCTTCTGAAGCTGCTCTCAAAATCAGAGAAACTTGGTTTTATCCATAAAGCATTTGGAAGTATTGCCTATGATATGAGTTTGAGTAACCACTTTGACGGCAAATACCGCGTGGTGAGCTACGAAGAGAGTATCAGAAGAATTGCGAATGCGCACATGAAAGCGTAAGATGAAAAAAGTATTATTATTATCGCCAACAGGCTCAATACATAGTCGCTTCAATACTGCCAATATTAAAGCCATTGATGAGTTAGGGTACGAACTTCATCTTTTGGCTAACTTTGAAAACGGACCAGGCCCCGAAAGGAATAATGAAGAGTTTGCAAAGGATTGTGTGGAGCAAGGTTTTTTTGTCCATAACATCCCTTTTTCTCGTGCTGGATCTTTCAAGAATATTGCTTACGTAAGTGAACTTAAAAAGTTCTTACGCAAAGAAAAATTTGATATTGTTCATGCTCACACGGAAACAGGAGGACTTTTATTAAGATTGGCCTCATCTGCAAAAGGACCGAGTCGTTTTATCTATACGGCACATGGCATGTCTTTCTGGAAGGGATGTCCTTTAAAGAATAGACTTATCTATAAACCTATTGAATGGTGGATATGTAGAGGCATGGATATGAATCTGGGCATGAACAAGGAAGAGGTGGATATTCTGAGAAAGTGGAACAGTAAGACCGCCGCACATGTTCATGGTATTGGGCTCAACTTGGAAAGATTTCAGCAAGTTAGCCACTCCAGAGAAGAAGTTAGAGCGGAATTTGGGCTAAATGCTGATGATAAGTTTATCGTTTCTGTAGGCGAACTTGATGACAACAAGAATCACATTACTGTCATTAAATCTCTTGCCATGTTGGAGCACAAGAACTTCAAGTATGTGGTATGTGGTGTTGGCCCAAATAAGGGAATGCTGGAGCAATACGCGCACAATAGAGGCTTGAGTGATAAGGTAATCCTGGCAGGATATCGTTCTGATATCCCAGACCTACTCAATGCGGCTGATATATTTGTGTTTCCTTCCTTCCACGAGGGAATGCCAGTAGCAGCATTGGAAGCTATGGCTTGCGGCTTACCCCTTGTATGTTCAAAGATTCGGGGCAATGTAGATATTGTAAAGGATGGTGAAAATGGATTCCTTTTTGAACCGGAAGACTATATTACATTGGCCTTGTCTCTTGAAAGCCTGTTTTGTAACCCCAAACAGGCTCATATGTTTGGAGAGAAAAACAAGGAAATAGTAAAAGATTATTCGCATGATTCGCTAATAAAAGAACTAATAAATATTTATACAAATGAATAATAATGGAATGAACGTCCTGATTACAGGGGCTAAAGGGTTTGTTGGCACCCATCTAAGTAAACGCTTGAAGGAAATAAAGAATGGTGAGTTTATCATTCCCGGGGCGTCAATTAATAATATCTATGAATATGACATAGACTCAACCCCAGAGGAGTTGGAAGAATGGTGCGAAAAGGCTGACTTCGTTTATAATCTTGCGGGGGTTATGCGTCCTGCCAGCCAAGATGAGCACATGAAACAGAATTTTGGCTTCGCTTCTACGCTTTTAGATACTTTAAAAGCAAAAGGGAATAAGTGTCCTGTAATGCTAGCCAGTTCTATCCAGGCTGCTATGGTTGGTAGATTTGGCGTAACTGAGTATGGGCGATCAAAAAAAGCAGGAGAAGACCTGTTCTTCGATTACGGGAAAGAAGCTGGTGCGAAGGTGCTTGTATATAGATTTCCCAACCTATTTGGTGAACACGGAAGGCCTAATTACAATTCAGTTGTTTCAACATTCTGTTATAATATTGCACATGACCTCCCAATACAGATTAATGATCCCAGCGTTGAACTTACGTTATTGTATGTGGGTGATTTGATTAACGATTTAGTTAGAGCCCTTATAGGGAAAGAACATCGGTGTGAGTTTGATGGTCTAAATCCCATTCCAGGTACAAAATACTGCTATGTGCCTATTACTAATAAGATTACTGTGGGAGAACTGGCCGAAATGCTGCGAAAGTTTAAATCTTCGTTATCACAGCAAACACAGTCATTCAATATCGAAAGTTTGGAAGCCAAGATGTTTTCTACATTTAAAAGCTATTTATCCGAATAGACGAAGTAATTGTCCTATGAAATTATCAAAAATGGAATGGATGACCGGAGAGAAGGGAAATCCTATAATTATCAATGCTGATGATTTTGGATTAAATCACGAAGTAAATAAAGCTATCCTGGATCTTCTAAAATCAGGCAAGATTCAGAGAGCAACACTTCTCGTAAACATGCCTTCCACCAAGGAGGCTTCTGAAATGGTAAAGGCCAATGGTCTAGAATCAAAAATCGGCTTACATATCAATTTGACCGATGGGACACCCCTCACAAATGACATTAAACTAACGCGTTTCTGTCAGTTTGGCGTGTTCGACGTGAAGCAAGTAGAGAAAGGAACACGGTTGCGTATTACGTGTGCTGAAAGAAAAGCTGTTAGAAAAGAAGTCCAAGCACAGTTTGAACGGTATAAAGAATTGATGGGCAATTATCCGAAACACGTTGACAGCCACCGTCATATACATAACAATCTACCATTTTTGTCTATCTGTGTGAGGATTTCAAAGAAGTGTAAGGTTGAAAGTATGCGGATAGGCATCAACCTGTTTGACAGAAAAGAAGCTTCGTTTGCCAAGAAAGCGTATAAATTTGTGTTGAATTCTATTATAAAGGCGAATTTCAAGCACACAGATTTTATGGGGGCATTTCTGGAATACCGTGATTACTTTGATGCATCCAAAGACAAGACTTGCGAAATAATGGTTCATCCGGTTTATTACGGGGGTGCGATAAAGGATATAATATATGATGCAAAAGAGGACAAAACATATTTTGATTTCTCTGAAATAAGTTAAGCCGCATGCAATATATAAAAGAAGGAAAACAGGTAGAGTTGGTTTTTCTCGACGATAATGATTTGATAGGTGAGAACTATCATTCGTTCGTAGAGTCGGAAGAGTTTAGGACCTTTATGCATTCCGAAGATGCAGACTTTTATACTCCTTATATAAAGACATTGTCGTTTTATAAGTCATGCTATGACCTGAAAATTTTGTGTGCAAAGGTTGATGGCAAGATAGTAGGGCAGAGCTGTGCCCTAAAAGCCTACGCCATAGCTAAAGGCGAACGTGTAGAGTGGTGGTGGAGTGTTGACACCTTCCTGATGACGTCTTGTCGAGGACTAGGAATAGGCAAGAACTTGCAGAAGATTCTTCATGACACGTTGCCGAATTTCTCCTCTGCTTGGTACACACCTATCAATGGGGCCGTGAAGAAAAAATGTGGAGCTCACGGAATAGGAGATATAGAGTTTGCCTATTATCCGGTTTCTTCATCGTTGTTCATATTCGGTGACTTGGCCTTCAGGAAACTATTCAAACGCCCCATCCTGTTCCGTATCTCCATTCCCTATATGTACAGTGCATTGAATGGGCTTTTTATCAATACAAAGCTGAAGGGGTACACTATCTCTGAGATTCCCTATGACCAAATGGGAGAAGATGTCTCGGAGTTTATGGAAACAGCGTTGAGCAAGAAGGATTTCCATATTGAACGCTCACTTCATTTCCTGAAATGGAGATATTGTTTCCTTCCCGCGGGTTATACGATGTTGAAATTCGAGATGGAAGGGAAAACTGAGGCGATTGTCGCTTTTTCGGATGTCTATCGGTCACGGTTTGATGAGTCGCCCATCAAAGGCGTAACTATCTATGACATGGTGATAGCCCCTAAATCGAAATTGACGAAAAGACAAGTTTTGTGCTATATCGCGAATCGGTTCAAGCGAATGCACAAGAAGTTGGACGGTTTCCAGATGCTGGATAATTTCCGCTACTTCGGAAGGTGGACCTATCCTTTCATAGCTTGTCCCGTGTTAACCACTTTACCAGGTGAGTATCCGGACTTGTACCTGACGTATGCTGATCAAGATTTATATCAAATTTAGCAATCATGCCTAAACTAAGTGTAATTATACCTGTTTATAAAGTGGAGGATTATCTGGAAAGGTGTGTCCGAAGCGTGATGAATCAGAGCTACAAGGATCTGGAGTTGGTTCTGGTGGATGACGGCTCGCCAGACAGATGCCCACAAATCTGTGATGAACTTGCCACTGAAGATAACCGCATCAAGGTTGTACACAAAAAGAATGGCGGTCTTGCTTCTGCGCGAAATGAAGGCATCATGAACGCTACGGGTGAGTACCTTGCATTCTTGGATAGTGATGACCAATGGAACATCGATTTGTTGGGCGAGGTGATGGGTGCAGTATGCAATTCGGAAGCAGAGATGGTTTTATTTGACACAATTAGCACTTATGCTGACGGCCACATGATGAAGCGTGAGAGTTATGGCATGTTTGATGGCGCACCTAAAGAATTGTCAATTACGGAATATTACGCCAAGATTATTTCTGTTGGGGACTTCCAAGAGTCAGCATGTACCAAGATATTTAAAAGAGATTTCATCGTATCCAACGATTTATTTTACTGTCTGGGCATAACAGGAGAAGATTCGGAGTGGATGTTCAGGGTGCTTCGCAAGGTTACCAAGGTGTTGGTGTTAGATACGGAATTGTTCCTCTGTACCTGTCAGCGCGAGGGGTCTATCCAGAACAGCATTAAGGCAAAGAATATCCGTGATGTCATTTCTACTATTGAAAAAGTAGAGGCATATAACCAAGAGCATGCAGATTCACCCCTGAAGAATCATGAATTGGAACAATGTGCTTATCTGTTGGGTAATGCGACGGGATTGCTGCACTATATTGCGGATAAGGGTGAGAAGAAAGAGCTGAAGAACAAACTGCGTTCGAAGGCTTATCTGTTTGATTATGCCACAAACAGTAAAACCAGTAAGATGAGAAAGGTCTATAAGATTCTTGGCTTTAACCTCCTTGCCTCGATGCTGGAGTTGTATCTGGTTCTGCATAAGAAGAATATATTGAACAAGAAAAAGGTTTATCATGGCTGATATGAGAGTTTTATTGCTGGTGGCAGAGCCTTGGCGAGGGGATGATTCCGGAGGGAACACGATGGATAATTTCTTTCGTGGGATGAAAGGTGTCGAGTTTGCACAGATATGTTGCAGTGATAAGCTGCCGTCGAATGATGTCTGCACTAAGTATTTTTATCTTCCGGAGAGTGAGATCGTTCATAGTTTCTTGAAGCATAAAAAAGTTGGGCATGTATTAGATTATGTCATTGGTCAGGAAGAGAATAAAAAAAATGCGAAAGCGCCAAGCTCGGGTAGTTCAAAATTGAAGAACTGGATTAAAAACTTACGTCCGGAGTGTCTGATTACGGTCAAGAAGTTCATCTGGCGATATTCCAATTGGAAGACGCCTGAACTGGAAGCGTTTGTGAAGGACTTTAACCCAGACGTGATTTATGCGCCATGCTATGCTTCACCGTTCCAACTGGCTCTCACTCGTCACATTAAAAGAATGACGGGGAAGAAGATGGTTACATGGTCAGCGGATGACTCCTACTCTCTGCGGCAGTTCAGCCTAGACCCTTTCTTTTGGATTAATAGGTTTTGGAATCGCCGGTGTTTGCGGAAGACTTATCCATGCTATGATGAATTCTTCTCGATTAGTGAAGATGAAATAAAAGAGATGTCACCCATTGTGGGGAAGCAGATGAAGATATTGAGAAAAGGTGTTGTGGTGCCAGAGACATTTACACCTCGTGAGGTTCATCACCCCATTAAGTTTATCTATGCCGGAGGGCTTTACCTTAATAGGCATAAGAGCTTGATCGCTATAGCTGACGCACTGAGGAAACTGAACAAGGACGAGGTAAAGGCAGAACTGCATATCTATACGGGTACAAAGCTGGAAGGCAAGAACGCATCAGAACTGAATGACGGACGGTCATCGTTCATTCACGGTCTGGTTACACCTCAGGAACTCACTAAGTTGTACCAAGAAAGCGATGTGGCCATACACTGTGAATCTTTTGATTTGAAGTATCGTCTGATGACAAGACTGTCTTTCTCTACCAAGGTGATAGATTGCTTCCAGAGTGGATGCGCGATTCTGGCTATTGCCTGGGAAGAGCATACTGCATTGAAGTTCTTAAAGAAGGAGGATGCAGCGTTTTGCGCGACCTCAGTTAAGGAGATTGAACCTATGGTTCAAAGAATCGTAGATAATCCTGAGCTTATTCCAGAATATGCTCGCAAAGCTTATGAATGCGAGTATAAAAACCATAGAATAGAGGATGTCCAGAAAACCCTCTATGACAGTTTGGTAAGGTGTAGTGAATAATTATTTGAATATGCCAAGGGGCTCCTCCAAGAGTTATAGTAGTGTGATAAAACTGGATGATAATACAATAGCGTTCTTCGCGTTAGTTAAGGCAGGGCTGTGGGAGAACTCTCAAAAGTTTAGTGTTGAGAGTTTTGAGTTAAGAGATTCAGTGGATTGGGGTGAAGTCTACCGGATAGCAAGTGAGCAGTCGGTATTGGGACTTGTGCTGGCAGGGATAGATTATCTACCTAATGATCAGAGACCACCGAAGATAGAATTGCTGCAATGGATTGGAGAAATCCAGATGCTGGAGCAGCAGAATCAGGCGATGAATAACTTCATCGGGAAACTGGTGGAGGATATGCGCTATAAGGGTATTTATACAACACTGATAAAAGGGCAGGGAACAGCCCAGTGCTACGAACGCCCGCTGTGGCGGAGTGCGGGTGATGTGGACTTTTTCTTGAGTGAGGATAATTATGAGGAAGCCAAAGTGTATTTGGCAAGAATAGCCTCAGACATAGAGCCGGAAAAGGAACGCACGAAGCATATTGGTTTTACCGTAGATCAATGGCTGGTGGAATTGCATGCAACGATGCATTCGGGTCTGAAAAAGTCGGTTGACAGAGTCATTGATGAGGTAAGGAGAAGCGTTTTCAACGAGGGGAATGTTCGCGGCTGGGACAATAACGGTGTGGATGTTTTTATCCCCAGTCCGGATAATGACATTATTATTGTCTTTACTCATTTCCTCGGGCATTTCTGCTTTGGGGGCATCGGACTAAAGCAAATTTGCGACTGGTGCCGCTTGCTGTGGGTTTACAGAGATGAGATAGACCACAGGCTATTGCAAAAGCGGCTTGAGGCGATGGGGCTGATGACGGAATGGAAAGCGTTTGGGGCTTTTGCGATAGAGTATTTGGGGATGCCCGCTGATGCGATGCCGTTGTACTCTGCAACTTCTGGATACAAGAGGAAGGCCAACAGAATTTGCGCACGTATTCTGAAATCGGGGAATATGGGGCAGAACAATGATGGTAGTTATCGCCAAAAAGAGCCTCAGTGGAAGGCTGATATTATAACTATGGGACACCGTGTGGGCGAATATTTTGGTCTGATGAGAATCTTCCCTTGGGACGCAACGGTGTTTATGAAAAACTATTTGAAACAGAAATTGCCTTGGAATAAATAGGGCGTTATGCCTGTGATATTTCTTCGCTGATAAATGAAATACTATGCCGAAAATAGTCAGTTTACATTCATTGACGGATGCACAAGTAGAACAGGTTAAGCTGCTGATGTACGAGCTTAATCCCAATATCCCTGTTACGGCTGAGATGATAATCAATACGGTTAGTTCTGAGGAAACCTTCTTCTTTGCATTAGTTGAGGATGAGCAAATAATTGGCTGTTCTTCGTTATGCGTTTTTTACAGCCCGACAGGTTGTAAGGGGCATATCGAGGATGTCGTTGTCCTGTCATCATATCGTGGTCAGGGCTTTGGGCGTCAACTGATGGAGCACATGATAGACTTTGCCCGAAAAGACTTGAAAGATATTGACCTCTTCCTGACATCACATCCTACGAGGGTGGCTGCAAACAATATGTACAAGTCATTGGGTTTTTGTCAAAGAGAAACCAATGTGTATAAAATGGCGGTAAGGGATTCAAAGGTTTAGCATAAAATAAATAAGTAATAGACTAAAAGACAATATATATGTTCAACTTAGACAAGTTTATTTCGGACAGCGTGACATTCCGTCCAAATAGTATGTTTGAGCCTGACATCAAGGCTAATGCGGAAATGCTTACTCGTGAAATCAAGGGTAAGAAGGTGTGTGTGATAGGTGGTGCTGGCTCCATCGGTTCCAGCTTCATCAAGGCGGTATTGCGCTTTGAGCCGGCATCGGTGGTGGTGGTTGACCTGAACGAGAACGGCCTGGCAGAGCTGGTGCGTGATGTACGCTCGACAAACGGGCTCTATGTGCCGGATGAGTTCCGTTGCTACACGTTGAATTTCGCAGACCCGATTTTTGAGCGCATCTTCCGTGAGGAGAAGGGCTTTGATATTGTGGCCAACTTCTCTGCCCACAAGCACGTGCGCTCGGAGAAGGATAGATATTCTGTTCAGGCCCTGATAGAGAATAATGACATCAAGGCGAAGAAACTGATGGATTTGCTTACTGTTTATCCTCCGAAGCATTTCTTCTGCGTATCGACCGACAAGGCTGCCAATCCTGTGAACATCATGGGAGCCTCGAAGCGCATCATGGAGGACCTGGTGATGGCGTATAACAAGTACTTCAAAGTGACTACAGCTCGTTTCGCGAACGTGGCGTTCAGCAATGGATCGCTTCCTGATGGCTGGATTCACCGTTTGCAGAAGAAGCAGCCGCTGGCAGCTCCTTCGGACGTGAAGCGTTACTTCGTTTCGCCCGAAGAATCTGGTCAGATTTGTATGTTGGCTTGCATACTTGGTAATGGCGGTGAAGTGTTCTTCCCGAAACTGGGAGAGGACCAGATGTTAACGTTCTCTTCGATATGCGACCAGTTTGTGAAAGCAGAAGGCTTTGACAAGAAGGAATGTGGTTCGGAGGCAGAGGCCAAGAAGTATGCCAGCGAAATGAGCTATGAGGGTACGACTTATCCAGTGGTATATTTCAGGAGCGACACTACTGGTGAGAAGGCTTACGAGGAGTTTTACGTGCCCGGGGAGAAGATTGATATGCAGCGGTTCCAGGCTCTTGGAGTTGTGGAGCAGACCACACGGCATGAAATGAGCGAAGTGAATGGTTTCTTTGAGAAGCTGGAAAACCTCTTTGCTAATACAGACTTCACCAAGGCTCAGGTAGTGGAGGCCATCAAGGAATTTATTCCTAACTTCGAGCATGTGGAAAAGGGGAAGAACCTAGATCAGAAAATGTGAGGACTGTCTAATCGTGCTATCTACGTCTTATTGTGGTTCTGTTTATACATCTTTTACCACATATAAGACTAATCAATTAGTATCAAGAGTAATACAATATGTCAGTATTTAAAGACAAATTCCTCCTGATTACAGGAGGTACTGGTAGTTTCGGAAATGCAGTATTAAACCGTTTCCTTCGTACAGATATTGGTGAAATCCGTATCTTCTCTCGCGATGAGAAGAAGCAGGATGATATGCGCCATGACTTTCAGGCGCGTATGCCGGAAGTGGCCGACAAGATTAAGTTCTATATTGGTGACGTGCGTAACAAAAGCACACTTCACTATGCTATGCAGGGTGTGGACTATGTGTTCCATGCTGCTGCATTGAAGCAAGTGCCTTCTTGCGAGTTCTTCCCGATGGAAGCCGTGAAGACCAATGTGATTGGTACGGATAACGTGCTGGATGCCGCTATTGACGCCAAGGTAAAATGCGTTATCTGTTTGAGTACGGATAAGGCTGCATATCCCATCAACGCAATGGGCATCACCAAGGCCATTGAAGAGAAGATAGCAGTTGCCAAATCGCGTTTGAGTGGAGAAACAAAGATTTGCTGCACTCGATATGGAAACGTTATGTGTTCTCGTGGATCTGTGATTCCTCTGTGGATTGACCAGATTCGCAAAGGAAATCCCATCACTTTGACCGAGCCAAAGATGACACGCTTTATCATGAGTCTTGAAGAGGCTGTTGACTTGGTACTCTTTGCCTTTGAGAATGGTAAGAACGGTGACATTCTGGTTCAAAAAGCACCGGCTTGTACCATTCAGACGCAGGCAGAAGCTGTTAGAGACCTATTCAAGCATCAGGCTCCCTTTATTGATGAAGCTCGCCCTGAGCAAGGCCGAAGGGAACCCGAGATTAAGGTTATCGGAATCCGTCATGGTGAAAAGATGTACGAGACCCTTCTCACCAAGGAAGAGGCCGCCAAGGCCATCGACATGGGCAATTTCTATGCTGTGCCAGCCGATAATCGTGACTTGAACTACGATAAGTATTTCAAGGATGGTGATACGAAGAGGGCTACTATCGAAGAGTTCAATTCTGACAATACCCGTAGATTGAATTTGGAAGAGACCAAGGCTAAGATTGCCTCATTGGAGTATATTCAGAATGAGCTCAATGGGATTCCTAATATTGTCAAGTAGGTCAAGAATTGGAGAATGGGCTCGTGTTTATATAAGATAATAGTCAAGACAACGATATGAAATACTTAATTGTAGTGGCTCATCCAGACGATGAGGTTTTGGGTGCTGGCGCATCTATTTACAAGTGGACTCGCAATGGTGATACCGTGGACGTGTGCATCATGTCTTCGGAAGCTAAGGCGCGTGCGTTCCGTCCAGAGGATAATGAGCTGGAGGATGATATGCATGCCGCATTGGCATACATTGGTGTGAATAAGGAATATGAGGGCAAGTTCCCGAATATTGAAATGAATACTGTGCCTCATCTTCAGCTGGTGCAGCACATCGAGGCTGCCATCAAGGAATCTCAGCCGGATATTGTCATAACCCATCATTCGGCTGACACGAACAATGATCACTTGCAGACCTCAATGGCTTGCCAAGAGGCTATTCGTTTGTTCCAACGTAGGACGGATGTGAAACCTATTCAGGAGCTGTGGTATATGGAAGTTCCTTCCTGCACGGAGTGGGCATTGAATACAGCCATGAACCGCTTCCAACCTAATACTTGGGTTGAGGTTGGAAAAGAAGGGGTAGATGCCAAGGTGAAGGCTCTTTCAATGTATCGTGGTGTGATGCGCCCTTATCCTCATCCTCGTTCAGCCGAGGCTATAGAGGGATTTGCTGCCTACAGAGGATGTCAGGCTGGGTGCGTGTATGCGGAGGCGTTTGAGACGGTGATGAGAAGGGGCTAGTTTGGGGCTTTCGACCGCTTCGGCACCCTTCGACAAGCTCAGGGGCCGCTAAAGGACCAACAAATTGTAAAATATATGGTGATAGATAAGAAACTTCTTGATGAGTTGTCGGCCCGGGCGAAGGCATCGGCCCGGCTGAGGATGAATTTGGATCTTCGGAACTCGGCTTCCGATGGGTCGCAGCGGATGCTGAATGCGATTGAGCCGGGGAGCGTGTTGCCTATTCATCGGCATCAGAAGACCTCGGAAACTGTGGTATGTTTAAGAGGGCGTTTGGTGTGGGAGTTCTATGATGAGTTGGAACGGATATGTACGGATTATATAGAACTGTCGCCCAATGGACAAGTGGTGGCATTGAATGTGCCGGCTGGGCAGTGGCATACGGTGAAGGCGTTGGAAAGTGGTTCCGTTATCATGGAGTGCAAGGAGGGGGCGTATGAGCCGCTGCAGGACTGTGATGTTCTGCAGATGTAAGATGTCTGAGGTTAGAAGGAAGATGTATGGATCAAGTGGTTCGACAGGCTCACCATGAAATATCAAGTTTCAGGATATGACGCAAGACGAAAGATGGTTGACAAGATACAATGAAGTCAAGAGCTTCATTGAGACTAACCATCGGAATCCGTCACGTCATCGCATTGATGAGCATGATATGTTGAATTGGCTAAAGGCGAATAGGAAGAAGATGAATGCGGGGGAACTGAAGGCGGAGAGGGTGGAGATGTTTAGGTGGTTACTGGCGATGGGGGAGAAGTGTAGGAGGGTGAATCAGTATCAGTGAATCATAAATAGCTGTTTTACGGAATTTGTTTATGACCTTGTCGGTAGCTCTGACGCGGTTTTTTATGGAAATAATTATAATTCCGTGAGTTTGTTTATTGATGAAAATAATTAACTTTGTAAAATTAATAATGATAGTCGCTGTCTATGATCTATTCAGTAACATATGAGTTAAGGACAAAAGATAAGGATTATTCTGCCTTCTATTCCTTCTTGGAAAAAGAGATGGGGGATTCTTCAATGCATGTTCTTCGTGACGCGTGGTGGGTTTTTAGTGAAAGACAATTGAATTTTGTTGAAGTCAGAGAGAGAATAAAGCAGTTCTTATCAGAGCAGGATCTTTTTTATATCTCTGAACTCCCGAAGGATAGAATTAACGGATGGATGGCTATGTCAGCATGGAATTGGTATAAGGAGTATTCAGAGAAGTAGAGAATGTTTACAGCGATTGATTTCAAAAACTTCAAGTGCTTGAATGGCAAGCACTTCGCGCTTAACAAGATTAATATCTTTGCTGGATATAATGGGCGCGGTAAATCTAGCCTTATTCAAGGAGTATTGCTTTTTTCTCAATCCCTTCATTTGAAAGAAAGCTTTGAGAAACTACACCTAACAGGCAACTCAATTTATTTGGGTAGTTACGATGAGATTTTGACTGATGATAAAGATGAGACCGTTGGTTTCACCTTCTTCTTTGATGACCCACATTTCCATAAAGTGGAATTTAAGTATACTATGTCACTCGAAGATGAGTTTCAAGGGCAGATGACGGGATGTCGAGTAAATGATGAGGACTATTTTGTCGCTGTGGGTAATCTTGGTGAAGAAACGATTGGACGAGGCCATTTAATGTTCGTTTCTTTACCTCAGGGGATTTATGAACATTTCAATAATGTCCATTTTGTCTCCGCCAATCGTATTGGCCCTGTTAAATTTGTGGAAAAAAAGGAAGTCCCTGATTTCTTGCGCGTGGGAGCTGATGGTGCGTTTACGATTAATGCGCTGGACGCTTATAGGGATAATATTACTCCAGAGATGAATCTAGATTCTCAAGACACAATCTCGCATCCTTTGACTGAGATGGTCTCAATGTGGTTATCATATATTATGACAGGAGGAGGCGTATCTCTAGATAAACCAGAAGGGAAGAAAACTACGGTCCTTTCGTTAGGGTTTGGAATTAGTCCTGAAGAAGGGAACAGGCGCTTCTCGTCATACAATGTTGGATTTGGATATAGTTATATCTTATCTATCGTAGTTACTGCTTTGATTGCAAAAAAAGGAGCGACTGTTATCATCGAGAACCCGGAAGCTCATCTTCATGCTAAAGCGCAATCTCGATTGACGGAATTGCTCGCGAAGATGGCTAGTCGTGGAGTTCAGCTATTTATTGAGACTCATAGTGAGCATATTGTTAATGGATTTAGGCTGGCAGCGCTTCGCCCCAATGGCGCAATCTCCTATCAGGATCTTGCTTTTTTCTTTTTTGATCAAGATTTTTCAATTAAGACGTTAACGGTGAAGCCTAACGGCAAGATAGAGAATTGGCCTGAAGGTTTTTTTGATCAGGCTAAGTATGATGCTGCAGAGATTATCAGGCTTGGATTAGAAGTAAGAGAATAACTCTATATGGACGCTCTGATTGTTTTGCATCCTGACGGGCTCAGGTACAACGGCAAGGATTCATATGAGGACGTGGTAAAAAAAGTAAGGGCTTTTGTAACCGATCTTGCTAAGATAATACGCCCTCAAAATCAAGCACTCCCGTTTGGTAATGATTCTGTTCGTTTCTCTCATGGCGTGTTTACCGTTCATGTATTCGAAGACAAGACGCTTTTCGATATCGCGTCTAATGCTTTTATAGGAGAAGAGGCTGATCTGTTTTATTCTTTTTTTGACGAGCAAGGCTACACGGAGGAACTCCCTTTTGATGCTCTTCAGGATTTATCGAAATATCGGAAAGAAGAAAAGATTTGTACAGCAGTTGCTGTTTTGAACAGTGTTCCACAGACATTCTCAGATGAAAAGGAAAGAAGAGCGAAAGAGAATGAGAAAAAAAGAAATTACATCACATTCGAAAAGTATGAGATTGTGTATGATCAACGTTCTTGGCAATTTTTTCGACGGCAAATTTTAGGTAACCATCCAGGAAACGCAAAAGAATTTGTTTCTCAATGCAGACGTTTATTTGATAGGCTCCAATTTAGTGAAGATTGCGAATCTTCTGTATCCGGTTACTTGGATAAAATACCACGACGTTTAGTGTACTATTTATCCTGTATGAATGATAGTCTTAAAGATCACTATTGTTCTGAATACACTGAGACAAACGGGAGAATGAATCTTAACTCATTTTTGGCGAATTTCTCTGGAGAGTATGCGTTTGATGAGAATGGTTCTATGGAAATGGATACTCCAAATAAAGAGGATTATACTTTCAGGTTTGCAGCTTCAGATAGAGAAAATACAGATGCAAGAATATGCTGTGATGCGCACATGAAGATTCAACATTACGATAGTAATTGTACTCTTCAAGAAGCTGTTCGAGGCGAAAAGTGTCATGGCCGAATCTATTTTCATTTTGGCGATTCAGGGAACGCATCAGATCGAATTAAGATAGGTTCCATGGGGAAGCACATATAATTGAAAAATTGTTCAGGATAATTTCCGTTCGGGCGTGTGGCAGTTCGTTATCCGCCGCTTCATGGAAGAGAACGTAAAGATTGTCCAAGAGATGGTCAAATGCGAAGAGCATCTGTTTTTCCTTCAGATGCTGCTGGCTTCTGGCAACGTGCTGAGAGTAGACGTGGATGTGTATTACTATGTCCAGAACCCCACCATGGGCATGGAGCCGGTCTCTGTGGGGAGCCTGGAGCGGAGGAGGAGAAATGAGAAACAGGACCTTTTTATGACGAAGTCCCGTTTAAGAGAAAAAGGTTTGGCAGGACTACCGAAGATACGGCCATCCAACTTCCACAAACACCATTCCTAAACATCTGGTTTGGACTGTATCACGTCAAGTCGCTGTTGCTGCAAAGCACACGAAACTCAGCTTGGGACATAAGTCGCAGGGATATTGTGATGGCGTATATCAATTAAGACTAAACACAATGGAGTTCTTTTACTTACCAAAGGAATACTGGAAAATACACGCTGCTTGTTTTGAACTTGTCAAACAAATAGAAGAGTTCATTGTGGATAAGGAGTATAGATTCTTGAAAGTAACAGAAGCTAAACTGTCTGAAGGCGACAAAGAGCGATTGGATGAATGTGGAGACATTTGGGATTTCTTGCAAAGGTATAAGGAAGATCAATTCTATACCTTACTGAACAAACAATTGATTCGGGGATTATTGATGGATTTCTGTTATTTCATTCAGGAATCTTTAGATTGTTCAAAAAAGATGAGGCTTGTGGTATCATACGCTTTATTAAGAAGGCCAATTGTTGATAATCTGAAAATAATCCTCAGGATCATTGGAGACAAATCGTTCTATGAAAATTTCATCGAGCGGGAGGATTATGACCCTGCAAAAATGAAGGATAATGAGCTTAAAGATTTATTGGATGCGACAGATGAGGTCAGATTCGCGAAGTCTATAACGGGATCCTTCATTTACAATTGCATTTACGATAAGGAAAATGCCGGCTCTGTGTATAATCTATCTAATAGAGCCATACACCCAGTAACTACGCGTCCATGGAATAGAACTGGTGTAATGAACTGTAATTTCATGTTTTTGACAAGCGAGGATATTGCTGAGTTGTGGAAGCATTATTATGCATATTTGCCGGCTATACTCATTTTTTATTCGGAGTTATTCAATTATGCCGTTTTTAGTTTGTTTAAGGATGAGGTTGATATGGATTTGCTCCCCGACCGACTAGAAAAGTTGGCAAAGATCATGGAGGCAGCATACCCAAAGGGGTGACGGGATTTTTTATTGTGGGAGAGTTAATCATGACGGTGCTGCAGCCTTTGAAACGTTGGACGGCATACTCGCCATCAAGAAAACAAGAGCGATCGATTGAACTGGCATTGGTGGCGGTGTGCTGATTTGCCGCTCGGCAGAAGAGGCTAACGAGATCATGTGGTATGCTACGCAAGCCCGCGATGCCTATCCGTATTATCAGCACACGGCTATCGGCTATAACTATCGGATGAGTAATGTCTGTGCGGGCATCGGCCGCGGACAGATGAAGGTGCTGGATGCGCACATCGACCATCATAAACACTTGCAGGCGCTTTATGAGGAGTTGCTGAAGGACGTGCCTGGCGTGCATATCCACAAGCAGCCTGCCGACCCTCGCTTCGACTCGAATTTCTGGCTGTGCGCTGCCACCATCGACCCGGAGGTAAAGATCCAGGGGCAGGAGAATGCCTACAAGGAGGTGATCAAGACGGCTGTCGGTGGCGCCGCGGGGGTGATTCATCAGGTGGAATCGGCCACGACGGACTGTCAGCCGAATGAGAATGTGGAGGCGCTGCGGGTGTTCATGCTGGGCAAGAAGATTGAGGCTCGTCCCACGTGGAAGCCCATGCACAAGCAGCCCGTGTATGCCGGTGCGCCGGTCTATACGAATGGCGTCGAGGAAGAGATCTTCAAGGTGGGCTTCTGCCTCCCCGCCGGCCCGTATGTGACGGATGAGGATGTGAAGTATATTGTGGAGAGCATTAAGGAAGCGATAGTGGGGTAATGGGATATGATTATCGACAATAAGATACTTGATGAACTGACGGCGCAGGCGAAGGCATCGACCCGGCTTAGGATGAATCTGGATTTGCGGAACTCTGCTGCCGACCAGTCACAGAGGATGTTGAATGCGTTGGAGGGACTCCGTTGCCCATACATCGGCACATGAAATCATCGGAAACGGTGGTGTGCCTTCGTGGTCATCTGCGCGAGGTGTTCTATAATGATGCCGGGGAAGTGACGGAGGTGATCGACCTGGCGCCGAACAGCGATTGTGTGGCCCTCAATATCCCGCTTGGCCAGTGGCACTCGGTAGAGGTGCTGGAGAGCGGCACCGTCATTATGGAAACCAAGGATGGGGCGTATGAGCCTCAGAGGGAAGAGGATATATTGAGTTTGTTAGATGTATGAAGTAAGTATGTATAAGGAAGAAGTATGGCAAAATTAGAGCATTATGCATTGGATTTTGATGCCATAGTACCTACACTGGAGGTTTTCTTTAGCGATAAAGAGGGGCTAGAGTTTTCTTTTGAGCAAACGAATGATTTTACATACAGGGTGTCCGTATCTAAAGCTAACATTAAGAAACCGGGGTTGCTTACCATATATAATAGGCAGGGGTTGTACTGTTTGGATCCAGGTGGCACACCAGCATTGATTGGAGTATGCAAAGATTGTAGTGATTTTATTATACAGCGGCTTCAGATACCTAACGCTGCTCGTCAGTCGTTTAGTATTAAAGATGTTGATTCAGAGCTAGCTGAAGCATGCTTGGCCTGTTTGGGCGAGAACTATACATTGAGTGAAGACAAGGGTGATGTTCCTGACGCTAGACATTTTACGGTGACTGATACACACAGGTCTTCTGTGTCTGTGATTTGCTACAATAACGGAACGATTTATGTTCAAGGAGCAGTCACAGCGCTATTCCTGAAAGTGTGCACTGAAATAGCGAAGGAGTGTAATGGTTCTCCTGAACGTGTAGTTGATGAGCTTGTGAAAATAGCACCGATGGTGCAAAAACGCTATGAAGTAGATATCAATGCTTTAGTGACCAAACCTCAACCTTTGATTGACAATCATCTTGATGTGATGGTTCTTTCATCGGTAGTATTGGCAAATAGTGCGATTGCTTGTTACGACTTTGGACCTTATGCTTTTGGCGTATTGAAAGCAATCGAAGGCCTGCTGGCTCTGAAATTACAGGCACATTTTGTTAAAGATAGCGATGGCTTTGGCAAGTGTTATTCTGATAATGGTTCTGGACGACAAACCTTGTATATTCATGATTATGATGCACCAGAACATGCTGTTTTAAAAAAGACGATGGAAGATGCATATAACTTTATCGTTGACAACAGAAATACTTCATTTCATGTAAAAAAACTACATGTTGAAACGAGTAGGATTTTGACAGAAGAGGAGGCTCTTGATATTATTGAGGACGGACTCGCGTATATTAACGATTTATGCGATAATTGGTAAATTTATGAAAGAGTATCAAATAATCAGACTGAGTGACCATAGGGATTTGATAATTCTGCTGACAATGGACATGACCAGGACTATGTTGGCTGCCATTGAGAGCGATTTACGCGGGAGGATGGCCGCAAAGACCATTGTGTATTTCGATTTTCTAATGAGCAACGGTATGTCGAATCGATTCTATTATTCTTCGTTGACCAGCCTCAGAAATAATGGTGCGTTGAAGATTTGTCATGATATGCCAAAGAAGTATGTTGAGGCTTCTGATAGTTTCTTCGTTCAGCACTATTCCTATGTTGAGGCTTCAGTCCTCTCGCGGCGGCAAAAGGCGATGTTTAGAGATGAGTTGATGAGATAGGTTATGCGCTTAGAGAAAGCATACATTACTACTGAGATAGAACATTGGAATGACATATTCCGCTTGAACCAGCGGTTTATGTCAAATTTCGTGTTTAGAGGTCAAGGTAATGCTGATTGGGGGTTAAAGACCTCGTTGGCTAGAATGGTGGAAGGGCATCATCCCAATTACTTGGACAAGATAATGCCGGCTGCTTATGAAGAACGGATGATGGAAGAGTTTCAATGGAAATATCCCAGTTACGAGAAAAGTCATATTCCAAATTCAGATGAATCCATCGAATGGTTGTCACTTATGCAGCACTATGGTTCTCCTACAAGGATGCTGTATTTCTCATATTCAATGTATGTGGCTATGTTCATGGCAATAGACGGATCTTTCTTTCCTAAATCAGCCATTTGGGCATTAAATAAGCATGAGCTTAACGGGAAAGTATTCGCTAAGTATCGTGAGGAATTTAATACAAATGTAGCCTCGGGTACTGACTTAGAGAATTATATATACAAAGAGGCGACCGCTGCCATTAACAATCGTTTTGTAAGAAGCAAAGAAAAGGTTGAACACTATTTGTATCTTACAAGGCCACATCTTTCAAACGAAAGAATCAACAGGCAACAAGGTTTGTTTGTTATTCCTTCATCAATAGAAGTTGGTTTCGAAGATATTCTAAAGGGCTACTATGAGGAAAAGTTCTATGGTGAGATGAAATTTGATGATGTTGTAAGGATGTCGGACGACCATAGTTACGGTCAACATACGGTTTCTGTTCTGAAAATTGAGATATCGAAGAAACTGAAATATGGCATATCAAACGTGCTGAGGCAGATGAATATTACTTCGGAAACAATGTATCCTGGACTGGATGGCTTGGCTCGTTCAATGTCTTGTTTGCGCGATGCTATGGGTGACTATAATGCTGATTGAAGATGGAGAGTTATAAAAACCTAACAGATATTTGGCTGGTATTCGATGTGATTGAGAAAAAGCACTTTCTCGCACACGAAGTGTCTGCTGCCATTAATAGCCTGCCTAAGGACAATCTGGAGAAGCAGTTGTGTATATACGAGGTCATGGCATTTGATTTTGCTGAGAATTGTGATGGAAAAGAATGGAATTCTTACTATGGTCCACAATGGACGTTCGCAAAAAAAGATACAGGAGAAGAAATTTATGTCCCAGATATAAGGGATGTGACGGAAGAGATGATTGCCTATTGGGAAAAAAGGGCTAGTTTTGTGCGGAACCCGTTATTGAAGATGAGATATACTGGGCTTGTGCTGGAGTTCAAAAAAAAGCTTTTCAACAAGGAGCCAGACGTTAAAAGTATAAAGCTGGCTCATATACTATCTTTGATTGAGGTGGTCGATGGTGACTATTGCCAGTATGAGACAATAACCTTTGATTATGCAGAAAGAGCATTATATTTGGCGATAGGGTTTAGAAATAAAGAGTTGCAAGAACGTGCCGTTAAAGCTTATTATGGTGCGCACAAAAGACATTCAGGCAACGATTTGCATCCTGTGTTTGGGGGAGGATATTCCAGTCTCTTATAAAGCATAGAGATTATTTCCTTGAATATGAGAATGAACTTTTAGACGAACAGTTAGCTCGTTATGAAAGATTAAAGAAACTGGCGCTGGATAATGGCAACAAGACGGATCAGTATTCGCATGTCCTTTCGGAGCAGATAGATTTACTTGCGGACTATTATCACCTAATAGGCGAAGGTGCAAAAATAGAGCCGCTATTAGATACGATGCTTGATGCTATTAAGGCATCTGTTCCTTTTCGTGGCGGTATGTGGGGGCAGGGCATGATACAACAGTTGCAGGCTCGCTACAGGAAATATGGTTTTGACAAGCGGGCTAACCAATTGTTTGTTGAACTGGGTGATCTTGGAGGGGAAACTCTAAATGAGTTGAAAGAAACAGAGTTTTCAGTCCCCTTGGATAAAGAAAGAATTAAAGCTTTTCTTGATGAAGCCTTAGAGGGAACTAACCGTGAAGTTCTTTTGTTTTTTCTTGTTCAATATCTTCCCAGGATAGAAGACGAGAAGCGACGGTTGAAAGAGCGGGCAGAAAAGTCGCCATTACTCGATCTGGTATCCACATTTACGATTGATTCTTCGGGGAATACCATTTCAAGGGTTGGCGTTGGGCCGGATGCGGAACGTCAAAAATTGTATTTCTTTATGTATGAGAACATGAGATTTACAATTCCATTTATGCATTTACATGTTACAAAAATGAAAGAACAGGAAAAGATGACTACGGAGTCTATGATGGAATTAATCAACGGCTCTGAGTTGATTAGCGAAGATCATAAAGAGATTGTACGTAGAGGTCTGGATGCTTATATGGCAGAAGACTATCTTGTATGTTGCCATCTTTTAATCCCTCAATTGGAGGCTGCCATTAGGAGGCTGTTTGCAATTAATGGCGCAAACATAATGCGGGCAAAGAAGAATCCGGATGAGGGTAATGAGTATCTTTCTTTGGACAGCCTTTTGGCGACGGAGGACGCCGTGAAATATATGGGAGAAGATATTGCCACCTATTTCAGGAATGTATTGACCGACCAGTATGGTTGGAATATACGCAATCAGGTGAGTCATGGCCTATTAGCATCTGACAACTTCAATTTTGGAATGGCAGACAGAGTTGTCCACGCTTTTCTGATGCTTGGCTTGTTTAAAAAGAAAGAGGTTGCTGTGGAACCAAACAACAAAGAGAATGGCAAATAACGACTATACTTCTTACGAACCGTTGGCTTTTACGGTTACGGTAGATAATCTAGAATTTGATAAACAGACTGGATTTGTCGTTCAATCTGATTTCGCTGCCCTTATGCATGAGTGGTGGCATTATGTTCAGGACATTTCTACCGTAACAGGTCAGAATGGCGTGTATATGTGGCTTCGAGATATGGCAAGAATCTCCAAAATCACTTGTGCAAAAGTGGGTGAAGAGATTCATATACCTTTGGCTAAGGATGAATATGGTGAGCCAATGAGTAAGTTCCGGAAACTGTATATGCTATTTTGTGGCGATAAAGAAGAGCTTCATATCGAACAGGCCGCTATAACTGCAAAACCAGACATAAAGGCTTTTTCGCTTGGCCTTGATGGAGAGAAACGTACTCTTCCAGACTGTAGATTAAATATTAATGGGAAAGAGTATTTGTTCAGGCTTATTGCGTTACAGGAATTGAACTGTTATTATGCGCAGAAAATTGCAGAAGGTTTTGTACAGGATGAACCGAAGGTGCCTGCTGATAGTCTGCCTGAATTTCCTTATAAAGTCGGTGACTTGCTTTTTAATTATTACGGAATTGAATGTGATGATAGGGTTAAGTTTCTCATTTCATATCTTTGTCTGGACTCGATTCAAGCTCCTGCTGTTTTCTTGAAAGTGGTAGAAAGTTTTCAGGGTCAGAATTTGTCTTTTGATACTGATGAGCAGCGAATAGTGCAACAAGTGGATAGAATAGCAGGTACGTATTCTTGGCCAAATGATGATATTTATAGGGAGTGGATGAAGGACTATAGTAATTGGATGTTTGACAAAGGCCGTCAGTATCTAGCTAAATCAATAGAATGGTTCGTAGATAAAATTCGCCAATGTGATGCATATAGATTTTTTGAAGGGAAATCTTTCTTTGTGAAGGTTTTTTGCGGAAATATCAATAGCCTGAACCAATTATACTTATGTTTCCCCATACCCATTTTCAAACAAGTTGGAGCATTGCTTGGTTCGAGTATGTACGGGAATAATAAAACAATAGATTTTGGCAACGAACATGAGCAGGCTCTTATTCTAAGGTATCATAAACGCCTTTTCGACCTAATAAGTGTAAAGGATGCAGATGATTTAAAAGATAAGGCTGAATGTGATATGTTTACTCATTGCCCATATCGTTCAAAGGTTAACAAGGATTACGATTGTAAGACGGCCGTATGGGAAGTGGTGCAGGGTGAAACTAGGGCACAATGCCCTTATGCTATAGCCTTGCATACAATGGGGCTATGGCAAAATAGACTTGTGGTGGATTTCTAAGGTTTTGTTTATGGCCCAGAACGAACGATGGCAGAAACGATATGACGAGGTGGTCGAGTTCATAAACACCAACCACCGTAATCCATCACGCCATCGCATAGAGGAACATGATATGCTCAATTGGCTCAAGGCCAATAGAAAGAAGATGAATGCGGGGGAGTTGAAGGCAGAGAGGGTGGGAATGTTCCAGAAACTACTAGAGTTAATAGAGGAGAATAAGAGGAAAAACCAGTATCAATGAGCGAGAGCTAAAGAAGACGAGGCGCACGCCTCCGGCGGGCGGCTGGTCTTCGCGGGGAGCGGAAGGCTTTAGTCTCATGGTTAATGATTAAAGGAGAACTGACGATGAGCAGATATAATGGTTGGCGGACTGAAGACTGCTAAGAAAACATAAAATTACATAACGAATGCAATAAAAGCGAAGAAGAATCGTTATTTTTGTAGAGTCTTGTTTGCTTATAGGTAAATATCAGCGAGAAGACATTTTCATATAGTTAAAGATCTGGTCATGGATGGTAGAATAGTGAGTTTAATACAACAGCAAGGTATGCTAAGTGTTCCGTTGTTGCACAGACAAGCAGCGGAGAGGGAGCATTATGCTTTGTTAAACGGAGCAAAGAATAACCTTTGTCTGGATGGCAATCTATCGGAGCAAAGTGAGTGGTATAGAAAGATGGCTTGGTCTTCAGGAAACAACACTTATATTGCTTTTGATGGTGGCAAGTGCCATATTTTTCGTTTTGACCGTCCTCAGATTGAAAGTTATGAAGAGAACATAGTGTTTGACCATGCAGACAGCTTTTTTGATTATTTAGGGAAAGGCACCAGTAATGTTGAAAACAGTATTATTCCTTACGTATTGAGGACATATCGCCAGATACGTAATGAGATACGAACTGAAAACAGCGGCTTGGATTCTCTAAAAGCATTACTCTATCTATTGGCGTTTAGTAGGGATGGCGCAAATCTTAATCTTGATGCATGGGGGATGACGGCACAAGACAGAGATATAGCCCAAGCCATAGAGCGTAACAAATGGGATATGATTTTGGAGAATTTTATGAATGGCATTGTTTTTACTGACAAGAGACTGAAGCCAGACATTGATTTGATTCTTCGTCATACTGCCGGAAAACTTTTTGAAGAAGCCAACTATATAGCTTATTTGCCGTCACAGTTGAACTTGTTCCCTGATGAAAAGATTAGATATAGCTATGAAACGACACAAGACGGTGCCTTTTTTACGCCTGCATTTGTGGCTCGGACAATAGTGGAGGAGGCATTGTCAAATGTAAATCTGGCCGAGAAAGAGAGATTAACCATTTTTGACCCTGCGTGTGGTGCAAGCGGATTCCTTACTGAGGCGTTGCGTCAGCTTAAGAAAGCCGGATTTGATAAACCAATTAGAATCATTGGTTGGGATAAGGCAGAAACTGCCGTGAGGATGTCGCTGTTTATGCTTAATTTTGAGAAACAGGAGTGGGGAGATGATCTCACTATCGAGATTAATCAATGTGATTCGCTTGCTGCTGAAAATGCTTGGCCCCAAAATGTGGACATATTACTGATGAACCCGCCATTCCTTTCATGGGATAGGATGAAGGTCGTGCCTCATCTGAGGGAACAAGTGCTTCAAATTCTACCTGGAATAGGAAGAGCCAATATGTCAGCTGCTTTTTTGGCAAAGGCCGTGGAGTCTGTGGGTGACAATGGTGTTCTTGGCGTAGTCGTGCCAACACGTCTGCTCAACGACGAGAGCTATATAATGTTGAGAAGAATCGTCAGCGAATGTATGACATTGAAATTGGTAGGAGGATTGGGAAGTTATGTGTTCGAAAATGTCCTGACTTATACCAGTATGTTGGTGGCCAAAAAGGAAAGGGCTAATGCTGAAATGACTACCGTTTTATGGACTAACAATGTGGCAGGAACAGCTAGTTCGGGTTTGAGAGCATTACGAAAACATCGCTATACTAACGCCGTTGTGGCTGAAAAAGATATCTCTGTATATGAAATTCATATTGACGCAGAAAGGAAATCTTGGAGGACGGATAATTATAACAATTTGGAGTTGAAACGGCACATTAATGCTGCTGAACGCAGAGGTTCTCTCAAGAAGGCAGTTGATTTGTTTGAGATATATTTAGGCGCAAGAACAGGATTAAATAAAGTGTTTATTGTTCCCGAAGAGGTCGTCATGTCATTACCGGCAGCGGAACGTCCTTATTTCAGACCATCAATAGATAATCTGGCAATAGATGCGGGGCATTTATACAAAGCAAATTATGTGTTCTACCCGCATACCAAAGGCTTGGAACCGATAACCACGGAAGAGCGTTTGCAGAACTTGTTGCCTGAGACGTATAGCAGGATTCTCTTGCCCGTCAAAGATAGTTTGATGGCACGTACTTCTTTAAGAGGCAATCCGCGTTGGTGGGAATTGTCTGAACACCGCAATTGGCAAGAAGAAAAGAAAACAAAATTTGTCTCTACTGAGTTTGGACGTGCAGGAAGTTTTGCCATAGACTATGATGGAGAATATGTTGTAGAGCGTGGGACTATGTGGGATTTTATCCGGAAAGGATGGAATCCAAAAATGAAATTTTTCGAAGCATATCTTGCCATATTAAATTCACCATATTTTAATGTGGTTTTAGGTGTTTATGGTGAACAATTAGCTGGAGGCGAAGTGTACAAACTCGGAAAGTCGTATGTGGGAAACTTACCATTGCCAGACTTGTCTTTGCCAATATATGAGCGTTATATTCCTGAGTTGAGACGATTTGCACAGTTAATGAAGGATGATTTGTATTGGGATGCTGAAGAACTAGGATCTCTGGTAAAAGAAATCTACTCTTATGGCGAGTAACAGGTTAAAACCAGACGCTTTTTTCAAACAACTCCTCACCATTGCATCGAAATTCGTGGAGAGTCATGATGCTTTGACCAAAGAGCTTGTTGATAGGAATAAAGGTGTCTATGCGCTGCGTAATACAGAGCATCCGATTATCATGGAAAACAAACCGCAGTTCTACTTATTGCAGGTGAAGAACTGTAATGGGCTGTTCATTCATATCAGTGTGACTTTGAAAGCACCGTATGCGAATGCCGCTCTGGATAAGAATCACGAATTTGAGGGGGTAAGCATACAATTCATCCAAGGTACTAATAAACTGTTTTGCAGGGCAGAATGGGATTTGAAGAAGGAAAAAGAAAAGCTCGAACATCCTCAACCACATTGGCATTGGGGATATGGGGAGGAGAAAGCACCTGAACGTTTTGTGGCGCCTATAAATGCCGCACCCCCCTTTATCGGCGAAGAAGGGCAGGAAATCCAGGCACTACCAGCTGTTGATTTTAAAGAGTTGCATTATGCAATGACTGCGAAATGGATTGAGAATGACACCATTGTAGAGGAGTTTTCTCCTCAACATATGTATGATTGGATGAAACGCTGTATTGGTAGTGTTGTGGACCAGTATAACTATCAAGTCAATAAGGCTGGTTTTGTAACTTCGCGTTGGTGGTGAAGCTTTCTTCCCAAAGTTCAAATTGCTATGTTTTTGATAAAGCAGTAGACTTTGATAGGAAAGAGAGTGGCCAGATGTGGAAGCCATCAAGGAGTTTATCCCCAACTTCTAGCACGAATAGAAAAGAAAGAACCTTTATACAAAGATGTAGTTAGAAATTAGGGAATTCGGTTTTGACGCGGGTATGTGTCGTAGGGAGAAAAAAACTATCTGAGATTAGAATGTGAACTTCCCCTTTTTGTAGCCTTCCCTATAAGATATGTGCGGGTCGCTGGGGTTCGCAAGCGTTGCGGTGGTGGGCTTGTTTCCGCAACCAGTTAACTTAAACGATAAACCATCATCCGTTTCGATGATGGTTTGTCGTTTTAATTTCCGGGTGTACTTCTTTTTTGACCTGTACAAATGGCTTCGAAATGATATTGGTTTGCCGTGCGCTTGAATCTCTTCCTCTCTAGCTGCTTTTCTGTTGGCCAGAAGGAAGTCGCGTTCAGTTATTCGCAAGCTCTTTGTCTTTTTTGTCTTCATTACAGATCTCGATATGTTGAGTAAAAGTCTGACATTGCCAATACTGCATAACGCCAATGTGTTTGAGTCTCCCGACCAGGATGGAAGGGTGCGTATGATACTTCTTGGCGGCTTCAAGAATAGTGGCCTCTGAAAACACGTTGTTTTGCAGGAAATCATGTTCATCGGCGCCGGATAAAAGAATTTCTGACGCAAATCTGTCGGCTTCCTTTTCCTTCGCTTCATCTTGTTCTTTAATACCTGCCTGTTCCAGGAAGATATCCTTTTTGCCGTGTAGCAGAATGTGGCCAATCTCGTGGAAGAAATTGAACCACAGGATATCGTAACCTTTATATCTTCCAGATAGTTGGATAACAGGAGTGTCTTTAACCCATCTTGTGGCTCCATTGATGGGTGCCTTTGGGAGTGTTTCAGTTGCAATCAATACAACCCCACAGGAATTGCAGAGTGCTTGTAGCCGATGGAAGAAATCGGTAGGATTATCTATCATCAATTGCTTCATGGCAGGCAGGGCTGACTTTAATTTTTTTTCGTCAAATGATACAGCCAGGTTTTGGGTAGCTGCTTGTAACTCGCCTTGCCTGAGCCATACAGACATAGCGTGTGGGTCCTTCGCAGATGACAGAGAGATCCTGAAGGCCACCTTTAAGGCTTGATTGAGATAATAGTCTTTCCATGCCTTTTCTGTACTGACGCCAAAATACTCAAAAAGAGACCTGACCTTTTCTTCAGCGGTCCTTGCCGCAGCAATCCAGCCGCGTTTAACCATTACGGCATAGGGAAAGAGTTTCATCCATGCGATAGCTGAAGCGGCGTCTTCCTCTCTTTTCTTTCTTACCATATATTCGTCATACATTTGTTGCTTTCTTAGCCAGAATGATGCAGGTATTTTCGTGACTGTCTCAAAAGAAACAGCCATTTCGGTGGTGATGGAGCTATTGCCGTTAATGACGGCAAAAATGGTTTTTTCGGGTTTGGAAACCCTTACTGCAAATTCCTTGATACTCATGCCCATCTCCTTGAGCTTCTCGGAAAGAGTCTCTCCGGGATGATGAACCTGGATCAGCTTAGATGCGTTTGCTTTGATACTCATAGTGGTTCTCTTTTACCCCATATCAAATGATGAAATGGAGCGTAATGCTTGTTTATAGGGGTTTTGTCTATTTTCCGTGGTAGTCGTCTATATCAAGTATTTCTACACCTTTTATTTCAAGCCAGATGTATTGTCCATCTTCATTGGTAGGAATCGGGTCCTCGTGCGGCTCAAATATCAGTCTGTATGGATGGTCAAGGTCACAGGCCCATTGCCCTTTCCGATTCCCCTTCAATTCGTGATATCTCCCCGGCAAATTCCGGACATCCTCCAATGTCTGAGCTGCCATAAGGTTTTCAATGCGCTCTAGGTATATATCGGAACGGGTCATGCCCAACTTTTGCACACTGAATTTCTCATCTTCAGCATACTTTCTGAGCTTGTTGTTTTTATATGTAACGTCCATTCTTCATCATTTTAACCAACAGTAAGTGTTACGTAAGTTTTGCAAAGATAGCTATAATTTTTCATAACACAAAATGTTAGTAATTTTTTATTGTGGTTTCTAGTGAGCTTCCCTCCCAAATCATCATTCCCCCAAAGCGGTAGTTTCGACGGGGGACTCGAGACCATCGGTGTTTTGATTATTATCGCAAAAAGCGTTACCTTTGAATAGTTATGGTAGAAGAATTAATCTCATATTCGCCCCAAGACCTCTCCGACCTCGATGCACTGATGCACGAGCTGTCGGAGACGAGTTTCTGTAGCGAGGAACTGCTGAAAAACGCACTGGCCGATGTCAACGTTCACGTGTATGTGATCCTGGACGAGGGCCATATCGTCGCGGTCGGGACGTTGTGCATCAAGCACACGCTGGAGTTTACGATCGCCGATATCGAATCGGTGGTCGTGAGCGGGCATTGCCGGGGGCGCGGCTACGGAAAGGAGCTGATGTCGGCCCTGATTGAGGCCGCCAGGGGCTTCAAGGCGCATCACATCCAGCTGACGTCCAATCCTGCGCGAGTGGCGGCGAACCGGCTGTACCAGGCGCTGGGATTCCGGCGCTACGAGACGAACTGCTATAAGTTGCTGTTTTAATGGAAGTCACCAACCTTTTGGAAATACACACCCGCGAGGAGCTGTACGCGTGGTACTTGAAGAATCACTCGATTGCGAAGGACTTCTGGCTGCGGGTGAACCGGGCGGCGGCCGATTGCCCCAGGGTGATTCGCTACGTGGATGCCGTGGAGGTGGCGCTGTGTTTCGGCTGGATCGACAGCACGATGAAGCGGATTGACGACGGTAAGCCCATCCAACACTTTACCCCGCGACGGAAGGGCAGCAACTGGTGCGAGCAGAATCTGGCCCGCTGCCGGCGGCTGGTTCGCACGGGCGAGATGACCCCCGCGGGCCTGGCGGTGGCGCCATCGCTGGACCCTTCGGCCTTTGTCTTTGAAGGCTGGGTGCTGGACGCCATCCGGGCCGACGAAAAGGCCTGGGCGTTCTTCCAGGCCGCCCCCGAGAACTACCGCCGCATCAAGGTGGACCGCATCCAGCACTATCAGCACACCGATCGCCCGGACTACGCCCGTCGCACGCTGGAGAAGTTCATCCAGGACTGCCACGCCGGCCGCCTCCAACCCGGCTGGAGCGACTTCGGACGATTAGAGGAGTAAAGACATGATTGTTCTTCACAATAAAATGCTCGCCCAGGCCGACCCGTCCCAGGTGGCGGGGCTGGCGCGGTTTTTCAAGACCGGTCCCGGGCAGTACGGGGAGGGCGATAAGTTTCTGGGAATCAAGGTGCCCGTTACGCGCGCCTTGGTAAAGGAATGCTGGCAAGATACTACTTGGGAGGACCTGGAAGATTGCATCGGCAGCCCGTATCACGAGGTCCGGCTGGCGGCGTTGCTTACGCTGGTAGAACACTTCCGTCATGCCCGTAAGACTATCCCGTCCGTAGCCGGTTTTTCCCGTGCCGCCTGCATCGATTTCTATCTCTCCCACACAGACCACATCAACAACTGGGACCTGGTGGACCTGAGTTGCTATCCGCTGCTGGGGGAGTGGCTGCTGGACAAGGACCGGAGCATCCTTTACAATCTGGCTAAAAGCGGAAAAACCATCTGGGAGCAACGCATCGGCATGGTGAGCACCATGACCTTCATCCGTCACGGCCAACTGGAAGACACGTTTGCTATTGCCGATATCCTCCTTTACCACCCCCACGACCTCATCCAAAAAGCGGTGGGCTGGTTGCTGCGGGAAGCCGGAAAGCGAGACCGCGCTGCGCTGGAGGCCTATCTGGCGCCCCGCTACCGCACCATGCCACGCACAATGCTGCGCTATGCTATCGAGAAGTTCCCTGAGGCAGATAGGCAGCTGTACCTGAAACAATCTCGTAGTTCCTTCACGGAATGAACGATACGGTTGCCGGCAAGTTCTTCCACGGTTCGGTAGCCCCAGCTGACGGCAAGGGCGTCAATTCCACCGTTCGCCGCGGTGCGCATGTCGGTGGGGGAGTCGCCCACCAGGATAGTATCCTGGCTTGATATCCCGGCGGCGCCCAGCACCTCTTCCACAATCTCCGGTGAGGGCTTCAGCGGGTAGCCAGGCCGATTCCCCAGGATGGCTACAAAGCCCACCGAGGGGAAGAATTCCCGGATGAGCCGCTCTGCTCCCTCCTGAAACTTATTGGAAGTCACGGCCATCTTGATTCCGGCGGCGGCAAGATCGGCCAGCAGCTCCTGCATCCCCGGATAGGGGCGCGTATGCACGTCGATATGGGCCGAATAGTACGTCTTGAAATCGGCCAGCGCGGCGTCGATATCTGCATCCGTGAGGGCCAGATTCGAGTTACCGGCTGCTGACATTTTCTGCAGCGAAGCCTCCAGCGCCTGCTTCACCAGGTTCCGCAGCGCCAGGGCGTGGTTCACGGCTTCGCCAAGGTCTTCAATCGTGTCAATAAGCGTACCGTCCAAGTCCCAGAGTATAAGCTTTTTGGCTTGGAACAAGCGCCGATACGCATCGGCCTTTTTCTCCAGCGGCAGGGGATAGGCCCGCGATGTGGAGGGCATCCGCCAGAAGCGGAGGCCGGCAACGTCTATGCATCCTCCCACCGGCGGCACTTCGCAGCCAAGCCATGCGGAGGCAAGTTCCGTCGCCTTCTGCCCCGTGGTGACCAGGGTGTGGCAAGAAGGAATTTGGGCCAGCAGGGCGCCGATGTCGGTGGGCGTCACAACCTCCAGGAAAGCGTCGGAGGCATTGTCCCGCAGGCGCCGAACCTCGCAGGCGGTGTCGTAGAAAGCCATGCCCTCGCGGGTACAGAAGTCCCGGATAAGTACCTCGTCGAAGCGCTTTTCACCGGCCACGCAGAAATAGTCCTTGTTGCCGAAGAAGATGAGCCCCATCACCCGCCAGAAGTCGTTGATCCAGTTGGGGTAGTAAAACGGCATGCACCAGCGATGCGGCTGGGGCGGGAAACTGCCCAGAAAAAGAATACGCGCACCTGCCGGCAAGAATGGCTCGAAGGGGTGGGACTCGGTGTTCATAAGGCGCGGGGTTTGGTGTTCATTGCCCAAAGATACGGCTTTTCCCGGAAACCAGCGCCTATCGTCCCAAATTCCGGGGCGTTAGGCGTAAAAACTGCCTTCTCATTCCTTTTTCGACAACTTTTTTTGCTTTTTTGTAGAAAAGAATTATATTTGCCATTGATACCATGTTAAAACACGACAGAACCATTATTCACGTGGAGGTCAAGGACACCCGTGAACACTTCTACTTTGGGTCGGCGGCTGCTATGTTCGAAGACTCCAGGGTGAAGAATCTATTAAAAATCAAGTACCAGACCTTCCGAACCAAGCGCGTGTCGGAAGACAGGCCGTTTGAAAACGAATATGTCATTGTGCGAAAAGGGAATTTGAATACCATTTTGCACAATCCGTAGTGCACTTACCGTCCCAATAATTGGGACGGTAAGTGCACATTGCGGGACTGATGAAACCATCTAGCGGGGCCGATGAAGCCCTAAGAATAAACCATTAAAACACAACAATATGAATCTCAAAGGAAGCAAAACCGAAAAGAACCTGATGGAAGCCTTTGCCGGCGAGTCCCAGGCCCGCAACAAGTACACTTACTATGCCTCCAAGGCCAAGAAGGATGGCTTTGTGCAGATAGCCAATCTCTTCGAGGAGACGGCGGCCAACGAGAAGGAGCACGCCAAGATCTGGTTCAAGTACCTTCATGGCGGCGCTGTGCCCGGCACCATCGAAAACCTTACAGATGCGGCGGCAGGGGAGCACGCCGAATGGACCGATATGTATGCCCGTATGGCGCAGGAGGCCCGTGAGGAAGGTTTCGACGAGATAGCGGCCAAGTTCGAAATGGTGGGCGCCATCGAAAAGCACCACGAGGAGCGTTACCGCAAACTGCTGAAGAATATCAACGACAAGAAGGTCTTCTCCAAGGACGGCGACGCTATCTGGCAGTGCTCTAACTGCGGCCACATCATCATCGGCCCGTCGGCCCCCGAAGTGTGCCCCGTGTGCGATCATCCGCAGAGCTATTTCCAGGTTTTGGCAGAGAATTATTAGCCCATGCAAAACTTTGAATATTGTACCCCCACCCGCATCATCTTCGGGCAGGGGGTCATCGCGAAGCTCCCGGAGGTGCTGGGCAGCATCGGCCGAAAAGTGCTGCTCACCTACGGCGGCGGAAGCATCAAGCGCATCGGCCTGTACCAGAAAGTCCTGGAACTGCTAAAAGATTTCGAAATCACGGAACTTCCTGGCATTCAGCCTAATCCGAAATACGATCCAAGCGTCCTCCAGGGCGTAAAACTGTGCAAGCAAAACAACATCGAGGTCATTCTCTCGGTTGGCGGTGGCTCCGTGCTGGACTGCTCCAAAGCCATTGCCGCGGGTGCGTGCTATGACGGCGACCCGTGGGACCTAATCTCCTACAAGGTCAAAGCAAAGGCCGCGCTCCCCATCGTGGACGTGCTCACCCTGGCGGCGACCGGCAGCGAATACGACTGCGGCGGCGTCATCTCCCGCCCGGAGACCAACGACAAGATTGGCTACATCGACCCGCTGCTCTTCCCTGTGGCCTCTTTCCTGGACCCCACCTACACCTTCACGGTAAACGCGTGGCAAACCGCCGCCGGCATTGCCGATGCTATGAACCACATCCTGGAGCAGTACTTCTGCGAGGACGCGACGCTGATGAACGACGGCTTCTGCGAGGCGGGCCTCAAGAGCCTGATGGTGAACGGCAAAGCCTGCCTGGAGAACCCCGAAGACTATAAGGCGCGGGCCGAAATGATGTTCGTGTGCACCCTCGCGTGCAACAACATCATGAGCCTTGGCAACAGCGAATCAGGCTGGCCCATGCACGGCATCGAGCACGCGCTGTCCGGCTACTACGACATCACCCACGGCGTGGGTCTGGCCATCATCACCCCCCGCTGGATGCAGCACATCCTAAGCGAACGCACCCTTCCACGCTTTGTCAAGTACGGCACCAACGTCTTCGGCATCGACCCTAAACTCCCGGAACAGACCATCGCCGAAAAAGCCATCGAAAAGACCTACGCTTTCTTCGAAGAGATCGGCATCCCCATGCACTTAAAAGAAGTGGGCATCGGCCCCGAGCGTATTGGCGAAATGGCCCATCACATTGCCGTGAACGAAGGCCTGGACCAAGCCTATGCTCCTCTCACAGAAGAAGACATTGCCGCCATCCTTACTGCGTCGCTATAACATTAGCTTATCTTTGCATTTTACGCACTTTCTTCGTATCTTTGGAGGTTTAAATATTACACCATGAGCGTTTTTAAAGACAAGACCCTTCTTATTACCGGCGGAACCGGAAGTTTTGGAAATGCTGTCCTTAACCGTTTCCTTCGCACCGATATCGGCGAAATTCGCATCTTCTCCCGCGACGAAAAAAAGCAGGACGATATGCGCCACGACTTCCAGGCCCGCATGCCAGAGGTAGCAAATAAGATTAAGTTCTATATTGGCGATGTTCGCAACCGCAGCACGCTGCACTATGCCATGCAAGGGGTAGATTACGTATTCCACGCCGCCGCGCTAAAGCAGGTGCCCAGCTGCGAATTCTTCCCCATGGAGGCCGTGAAAACCAACGTGATTGGCACAGACAACACCCTGGATGCCGCTATCGAGGCTGGCGTAAAATGCGTCATTTGCCTTTCCACAGACAAAGCCGCCTATCCCATTAACGCCATGGGCATTACCAAAGCCGTCGAGGAAAAAATTGCCGTGGCCAAAAGCCGCATGAGCGGCAACACCAAAATTTGCTGCACCCGCTACGGTAACGTAATGTGTTCCCGCGGCAGTGTTATTCCTCTGTGGATAGACCAAATTCGCAAGGGCAACCCCATTACGCTCACCGAGCCCAAGATGACCCGCTTCATTATGTCTCTGGAAGAGGCCGTAGACCTTGTGCTCTTTGCCTTCGAAAACGGCAAAAACGGCGACATCCTGGTCCAGAAAGCACCTGCTTGCACCATCCAGACGCAGGCCGAAGCCGTTTGCGAACTGTTCGGCGGCAAGAAGGAAGACATCAAGGTGATCGGCATCCGCCACGGCGAAAAGATGTACGAAACCCTGCTCACCAAGGAAGAGGCCGCCAAGGCCATCGACATGGGCAACTTCTACGCCGTTCCGGCCGATAACAGGGACCTGAACTATGACAAATATTTCAAAGACGGCGACACCAAGCGCGCCACCATCGAGGAATTCAACAGCGACAACACGTATCGGCTTAACCTGGAAGAGACCAAGGCCAAGATTGCCAGCCTTGAATACATTCAGAATGAACTGAACGGCATTCCCAACATCGTTAAGTAATATGGCCGCATTCAAAAACAACGGGAAGCTCAAGCTCCTCATTATTGTGGGCACCCGCCCGGAAATTATTCGCCTGGCAGCCGTTATTAACAAATGCCGCGAGTACTTCGATTGCCTGCTGGCTCACACAGGCCAAAACTACGACTACAACCTTAACGGCGTTTTTTTCAAGGACCTCAAACTGGCCAGCCCCGATATTTACATGGAGGCTGTGGGCAGTGACCTTGGAGAAACCATGGGCAACATCATCGCCAAGAGCTATCAGCTAATGGTGGAAGTGAAGCCAGACGCTGTCCTCGTTTTGGGCGACACCAATAGCTGCCTTAGCGTCATCGGCGCCAAGCGTCTGCACATCCCCATCTTCCACATGGAGGCCGGCAACCGCTGCAAGGACGAATGCCTGCCAGAGGAAACCAACCGCCGCATCGTAGATATTATCTCCGACGTAAACATGGCCTACAGCGAGCATGCCCGCCGCTATTTGGCCGATACAGGCCTTCCCAAGGAGCGCACCTACGTAACCGGCAGCCCTATGGCCGAAGTTCTGCACAACAATCTGGCCGAAATAGAAGCCAGCGACATCCATAAGCGCCTGGGCCTGGAAAAAGGCAAGTACATTCTGCTTAGCGCTCACCGGGAAGAAAACATCGACACGGAAAAGAACTTCCTAAGTCTTTTCAACGCCATCAACAAGATGGCCGAGAAATACAACATGCCCATCCTGTACAGCTGCCACCCGCGCTCCCGCAAACGCCTGGAGTCCAGTTCCTTCAAGCTGGATCCCCGCGTCATTCAGCATGAGCCCCTGGGCTTCCACGACTACAACTGCCTGCAGATGAATGCCTTTGCCGTTGTGTCCGATAGCGGAACCCTGCCAGAGGAAAGCAGCTTCTTCACCTCCATCGGCCATCCGTTCCCGGCCGTTTGCATTCGCACCTCCACGGAGCGTCCGGAAGCACTTGATAAAGGCTGCTTTGTACTTAGCGGCATCGACACCGTGGGCCTGCTGCAAAGCGTAGACGTGGCGGTGAGCCTCATCCGCGACGGCCTGCCGGGTATTCCCGTGCCAGATTATGTGGATGAAAATGTGAGCACCAAAGTGGTGCGTATCATCCAGAGTTACGTTGGCGTAGTAAACAAAATGGTATGGCGAAAATTCTAGTAACTGGGGCCAAGGGGTTTGTAGGAAAGAACCTTTGCTGGGCACTGAAGAATATCAAGGACGGCAAAGACCGCAGGTTCCCGGGACTTAGCATAGAGGCCGTATATGAGTATGACCTGGACTCCACCCCAGAGGAATTGGACCAGTGGTGCCAGGAGGCCAGTTTTGTCTTTAACCTTGCCGGCGTAAACCGCCCGCAAAATCAGGAAGAGTTCATGGCCGGCAACTTTGGCTTTGCCAGTACGCTCCTGGACACGCTCAAAAAGCACGGCAATACCTGCCCCGTAATGCTTTCCAGCAGCCAGCAGGCCAGCCTTACCGGCAGGTTCGGCAATTCCGAATACGGCCGAAGCAAAAAAGCAGGGGAGGACCTGTTCCTGGAGTATGGGAAGGAAACGGGCGCCAAGGTACTGGTATACCGCTTTCCCAACCTTTTTGGCAAGTGGTGCCGTCCCAATTACAACAGCGCCGTAGCCACCTTCTGCAACGCCTTTGCAAACGATTTGCCCTACACCGTCAATGATCCGTCGGTAGAGTTGGAACTCCTTTATATCGACGACCTTGTAGACGAGATGATTGCCGCCCTCCTGGGCCAGGAGCATCACTGCGAGTTCGAAGGGCTGGAGGTTCTTCCGAAGGCCGATGGCCGCTACTGCTACTGTCCCGTGACGCATCACGTTACCCTGGGCCAGATTGTGGAGCTGTTAAAGACCTTTGTCCAGCAGCCCCAGACGCTTCTTATTCCCGAGATTCCCGCCGGCAGCTTTGCCAAAAAGCTGTACAGCACCTATTTAAGCTACCTTCCCTACGAGAAAACAGCTTTCCCGCTCAAGATGAACGTAGACGAGCGTGGCAGCTTCACCGAGCTGGTACATACGCTCAACGCCGGACAGGTGTCCGTCAACATCTCCAAGCCCGGTATTACCAAGGGCCAGCACTGGCACAACACCAAATTCGAGCAGTTCATTGTGGTAAAAGGGCATGCACTCATCCAGCAGCGTAACCTGAACGACCCAGAGGGTAAAGTGTTGGAATGGGAGGTGGATGGAGACCATATCCAGGCCGTGCACATGCTTCCCGGCTACACCCACAACATCATTAACCTAAGCAGCACCGAGGACCTGGTTACCATCATGTATTGCAACGAGGTCTTTAATCCTGGGCGCCCGGATACCTTTTTTGACCCGGTAAAAGCTTAAACCGCCGTCAGTCGCTTTTTCATCCAGCGTTCGCCGCGAATGTGCCAAAGGAATAACAGGCCTCTTAAATTGAGGTCCAGGCACATGGCTACCCAATAGCCCACCAGGCCGTAACGCGGCGTAAGGAAAATGGCAAGGCCGATGCGAACCACCCACATTCCTGTCAAGTTCAGGAGAGTGGGCACAAAGGTGTCGCCGGCACCCACGCAGGCGCCGTAAGCCACTATGGATACGGCATAGAAGGTCTCGGCAAAAGCCTCTATGCGAAGTACTTTTGCACCCAGTGCCACCACTTGGGCGTCGGAGCTAAGCAGTCCCATGAGCTCTGGAGCAAAGGCATACATCACGGCGGCAAGGAGCGTCATTATTCCGGCTCCCATCCAAATGGTAATACGGGCAAATCGCCGGGCAATTTGTTTGCGCCCGGCCCCCAGACTTTGGCCCACCAACGTGGTAGCGGCTTCTTCCAGGCCATATCCGGGCATGTAGCAAAAACTTTCGGCCGTGATGGCAAAGGCATTGGCGGCTATGGCAATGGGGCCCAGCGGCGCCACTATAACGGTGCTGGCCACATGAGCGCCCCGCATAATAAGGTTCTGCAGCCACATGGGGCCGGTGATGCCCGCCGCATTCCTAACCACCTGCAAACTGGGACGGAAGGAGCCCTTTTCCCCTACAATCTTCAGTTCTTTACTGCGGCATAAGACAAACCAAAGTGAGGCCGCCGTAGTGAGTGTCTCGGCCAATCCAGTTCCCAGCGCAGCTCCGGGCACCCCCATATCCAGAATGTAGATGAAAAGATAATTGAGCACTACATCCAGCGCACACATGGAAATGTACAGGATGCTGGGCACTCTCATATTGCCGCTGCCCTGCAGCATGGCATTGGCGGCATATCCCACGGCGCCAATGGGCAAGAAGGCCGAATAAATCCAGAAGTAGGCCGACGCATCGGCGGAAATAGCGGAGTCTCCGCCCAGCCAGCGGGGGAGCGCAGGACTAATGCCCATTCCTAATACTGCAAACAGCAGGGAAATGCCCAGACAGCAAACCAGTCCCTGCCGAAGCACCCGCCTGGCCGCCGGGAAATCGCCGGCTCCGCACAGATGCGCCACCTGAACTGAGAAACCGCTGGCCACCGCCATGGTAAAACCGGCGAAGATCCAGGTGCTGGTGGCCATAAGGCCGATAGAGGCCGAAGGGCCAGCTCCCAGATGCCCCACCATGGCCGTATCGATGTACTGCATGAGCACAGAGGAGAACTGGGCAAGAATGGCCGGTACCGCGAGCAGTAATGCCAAATGCAACTGCTCGCCCGTTCGCATCTGGCTCCCATCCCTTAGCTTAGACAGGAGCTCATCTTTTCTGTCCTGGGCCATATCGGCAGCGAATATACACATACTTTTTGATTAATTGCGTTAAAAATCGTATATTTGCCATAATGCATTAATGAATAGTATTCGCACATGAATCATAATAATGACATGCTAAAGAAGGTTACCACGTGGTACTTCAGCAAAAAAGTGCTGCCCTATTGGGCCATCCTGCTAGCCGACACCTTCCTGGTGTTCTTTAGCTGCGTCTTTATCTTTTGGGTGTCGCACAAAGACAGCACCCTTTTAAACCAGTACCAAGCCGTTCTAACGTCGGCCCTTGTATATAGCATCCTAAGCTGGGTAGGCGCCCGCATTTTCCGCACCTATACCGGTGTGCTGCGATATTCCAGTTTCGTAGACCTGATAAAAGTGTCCAACGCCAATCTGGTATCCATGGCGCTGGCGCTGGTCATCAGCATATTGGCCAGAAGCCAGGGTTTCCACATTATAGCGGCCTTCAGCCCCATTGCCACCATCCTTTCATTCGTGCTCAGCATCATGCTCATGTGGGGCCTGCGCATTATTGTAAAGATTCTCTATGATGCCACCAACGCCGATGTTCAAGCCATGCGGGTGCTCATTTACGGAGCCCTCACCGGCGGCATCGGCCTGGCCAAATACATACGCATGCAAAATCCTCCCCAATTTTTGCTCAAGGGGTTCATCACGCATGAGAAACGCATTAAGAACATGCGGCTCATGGGGGTGCGGGTCTATACCCTGGACGAGGATATTGCTCAAATCATCCGCAAGGAAAGAATCCAGGCCGTACTGGTGAGTCCGCTGCGCATCGAAGAGTTCCGCCAAAACCAAAAGATACAAGATATCCTCATTGGGGAAGGAGTTAAGATTTTCCTCTCGCATGGAGCCAGCGAAGCCACCATCAAAGACGGATCCATCCTGGAAGCCGGCGCCGAGAGCATCCAGCTCAAGGAAGTGAGCGTAGAAGACCTGCTGCCCCGCACAGAGATAGTTGTGGATTTGCAATCGGTAGAAGAACAACTCAAAGGGAAAAGGGTGCTCATTACCGGATCGGCCGGTTCCATTGGCAAGGAAATCGTGCGTCAGGTAGCCCAGTTCTCGCCCGCCAGCATGATGCTCATCGACCAGGCCGAAACTCCTCAGCACGATGTTCGCCTCATGATGGCCAAAGATTTCCCGGACATTCCCTGCGAAACCATTGTAGCCAGCATCGACCGTCGCACCCGCATGGAAAACATCTTCCACAGGTTTAAGCCAGAATATGTATTCCACGCCGCCGCCTACAAACACGTGCCCATGATGGAGGATAATCCTTCAGAGGCCGTGCTCAACAATATCTGGGGCACCAAGATTATTGCCGACTTAAGCGTGGAAGTAGGGGCCAAGAAATTTGTCATGATTTCCACAGACAAAGCCGTGAACCCTACCAACGTCATGGGCTGCAGCAAGCGCATCTGCGAAATTTATGTCCAAAGCCTGGACCGCAAACTCAAACTGGAAGCCCTGGAGCGCCGCAAATCCCAAGTAGCCGGCCAAGGCAAAAACGTTACCCCTGACTATACCCAGTTTGTCACCACCCGCTTTGGCAATGTGCTGGGCAGTAACGGCAGCGTCATTCCTCTGTTCAAAGAGCAAATCAAAAATGGCGGCCCCGTTACCGTCACCGACGAAAATATTGTTCGTTTCTTCATGCTCATCCCCGAAGCCTGCAAGCTGGTACTGGAAGCCGGCACCAAAGGCAATGGCGGCGAGATATTCGTCTTCGACATGGGTCAGCCGGTTAAAATCGCCGATCTTGCCAAGCGCATGATAGCCCTTTCTGGCGCCAAAAACGTAACCATCCAGTACACCGGCCTCCGCGAAGGGGAGAAACTCTACGAGGAAGTGCTCAACGAACTGGAAAACACCAAACCAACCTTCCATCAAAAGATTCGTATCGCCCAGGTGCGCGAGTACGAATACGAAGAAGTGAACAAGGACATTGAGCAGCTGGTAGACCTGGCCAAGCAATACAACAACATGGAAACAGTTCGCAAGATGAAAGAGATGGTGCCGGAATACAAATCCAACAATTCCGTATACGAAGCCCTGGACAAATAAAAAAAAAGCCTCTGGAAAACTCCAGAGGTTTTTTTTGAGGTACCAAGCGGAATCGAACCGCTGTAGCAGGTTTTGCAGACCTGTGCCTAACCACTCGGCCATAGTACCAACGGGACTGCAAATTTAGCAGGAAAATTGGAATCTGCAAAATTTAATCTTCACTTTCTTCGGGCTCAGGCTCCAGGGACGGTTCCTCGGGCACAGGTGCGCACAGGGAATCCAGCTGCCGGGATATCAGGTCCAGCTGGGCCTGCATGGCACTTATAGCAGCCGCATTCTGGGAACGTTCTGCTTCTACTTGCTCATAAACCTCGGACAGGAGCTGGTTCATTTCCTGCTGTGTTAGGCCAATACTTTGCTCCACAATAGAAATGTTGGCCGGCTTTATCTTGTACTGGGCGGCCTGGGCAATGAAATCGGCCTTTAAGGAATCGGAGAGCGGTTCTCCGGCAAAATAGAACGCCACCTTTCTTCGGCCGCTTACATTAACGTCGTATATGTAGGAACGTCCTTGTAGCCGATGCTCCTGAACAAAGGCATCTACGCTGCGCTGAAAATTATTCTCCCTAATCATAACCACAGCGCCCCAAATACTGGGAATGAGCACCACCGTGAGCACGCACTGAATGAGGGTGCGGCGCTTTTTGGCCAGCGCAGGATCCAGGCCCGTGACCGTATGGAAGCGCAGAAATTTTACCATGAGATAGGTGGCCAGGGCAATGAACACACTGTTAATGATAAACAGATACAGCGCCCCCAGGAAAAAGTGCATGTTCAGATGCGCGAGGCCGTACCCCGCGGTACACAGCGGCGGCATAAGGGCGGTGGCAATGGCAACGCCGGCAATAGCCGTACCCTGCTCCTTGCGACTGTTCTCCAGAATGCCGGCCAGTCCGCCAAACAGGGCTATTAGGACATCGTAGATGGTAGGAGAGGTGCGCGCCTCCAGCTCCGTGGGATTGACCACCGACAGCGGCGAAAGGATGAAATACAGCGTAGAAGCGGCCAGGGAAATGGCCACCATAACAAGAAGGTTCATGACAGCCTGCCGAAGAAGGTCAAGGTCGTTGGTGCCCAGCGCCAGGCCCGTGCCAATGATGGGCCCCATGAGCGGGGAGATGAGCATGGCGCCAATAATGACGGCCGTGGAGTTTACATTGAGCCCCACAGAGGCGATGATAATGGAAAACGCCAGAATCCAAACCGTAGGACCCTTGAACCAGATGGCCTTTTTGATGCGGGCGGCGGCCGACTCTGTATCTACTTCTTCAAACAGGTTCACCTGTGCTTTAACCCTTTTAACAAGGTAATCTATATCTGGAAGTATCATGTATCGCTTTTTTAGGCTGGCAATATACGTATTTTTTCGTATCTTTGGAAGATAAAGAAACAAAACTATGACAAAAGAGATTGCCCCCGGTATTGCCTACATAGGCGTAGATCACTTGGACTTGGACCTTTTTGAAAGCCAGTATGTGGTGCCGGAAGGCATGTCCTACAATTCCTACGTTATCCTGGACAAGGAAGTGGCCGTAATGGACACCGTAGATGCCCGCAAAACGGCCAATTGGCTGCAAAACCTCCAGGAGGCCCTCCAGGGCCGGGAGCCCAACTATCTGGTGGTCCTTCACATGGAGCCAGACCATTCCGGCAGCATAGAAGCCTTCCTGGAAAAGTACCCCCAAACCACTATTGTAGCCAGCGCCATGGCCCTCAAGTTCCTGGGGCAGTTCAATCCCGGTAAAACATTCCCTCATACATTAACGGTAAAGGAAGGAGATACGCTGGCCCTGGGAAGCCATACGCTTCAGTTTGTAGCAGCCCCCATGGTACACTGGCCAGAGGTAATGCTAAGCCTGGAAAGCAGCACCTGCACCCTCTTTGCGGCCGATGCCTTTGGAAAATTCGGGGCCCTGAACGGGGATATCTTTAACACCCATGACTGGGCCTGCGAAGCCCGTCGCTATTACTTTAACATTTGCGGCAAATATGGCCCGCAGGTAAGCGCCCTCCTAAAAAAACTGCCTGTTAACCAGGTTAACACCATCGCGCCCTTGCACGGCCCTGTTTTGAAGGAACCTCTGGCCGAATATCTAACGCTTTACACCAAATGGGGAGCCTATGCGCCTGAAACCGAGGGCGTTTTTGTAGCCTACGCATCCATCCATGGTGGCACCGCCGCCGTAGCCCAGGCCTTTGCCGCCCAGCTGGAATCCAAGGGTATTACTGTAGAACTGCTGGATCTTTCCCGCTGCGACCGCGCCGAGGCCGTAGAGGCGGCTTTCCGCTATCCCACCATGGTGCTGGCCGCCTGCTCCTACGACGCCGGCCTCTTTACGCCCGCTCACGACTTCCTGCACTCCCTGCAGGTAAAGGGATGGCAAAACCGCAAGGTGGCGCTCATCGAGAACGGCTCCTGGGCTCCGTCGGCCGGACGCGTTATGAAAGAAATGCTGTCGGCCATGAAGGGCATCACGCTCATTGGCAACCTTGTTACCATTAAGAGCCGCGTTACGCCTCAGGACCAGCCGGCCCTGGATGCCCTCCTTAATGCCGTGGTGGCAGGGGAGTAATTAATCTTCTATCTCCGGAAGCGGTTTTTTAGGATTTTTGGGCACCCCCAGTTTCAATAACTGATGGGCGCTCACCAGGATGCTCTGCCCCGAATCACTAATTTTTGCACTGCAGGCCTGATACTCGTCCAGGGCATCTTGCAACTTCTTTCCCATGGCGGCGTGCGCCTTTGAGAAATCGGCCACGCGGTCTATCATGGTTTGGGCGGCCTTGATAATCTTCTCCTGGTTGCGAACCTGGTCGTAGTTGGTCCAGGCCACGCGAATCATGCGAAGGAAAGGCATGAGCGTCTCTTCTGTGGTGAGCAGAACTCCTTGCTGATAGGCCTCCTGGAAAATATTGGGCGCCAGGGTTTTGGCCAGCTGCAGGGCCCCGTAATTGGGGATGAACATAATAACATAGTCCAGCGTCTTGTAGCCGTCCCTTATATAATCCTGGTACCTTTTGGTAGAAAGGCTCTTGATTTGCGTTCTAATGGCAAGCAAATTGCGTTTGGCGGCATCGTCGCGAAGCGCAGGGTCCTCGGTGGCGTACCAGTCCGACAGGGCGTCCATAGATGTTTTGGCATCTACAATCACTTCCGTTTTGTCGGGGTAGTGAAGGATATAATCTGGGCGCATACGCTTACCACTGTCTTCGTTATGCACAATAAAGCCCGAGGAATCGCGCAGCGTTTCTTCGCGGTCAAAGTCCCGGCCTTCTTCCATGCCTTCGCTTACCAGCATATTATAGAGAATCATCTCGCCCCAGCCTCCTGTCATTTTATTCTGGCCCTTGAGTGCCTGGGCCAGGTTGTCGGCCTTGCTGCCAATGGCCGATGTTTGCTCTTGCAAATGCTTCACCGCCTGCTCTACGGCGGTTTTCAGGCTGGCCGTGCCCTCGGCCTGAGCCCGTTTTTGGGCGTCGAAGCTTTCTTGCATGGCCTTGAGGTCCTTGCCCAGCGGGCCCGCCAGCGTCTTGAAAGTTTCTTCGGCCTTGGCCTGTAAAGCCTGTTCCCGCTGCTTGAGGAGTTTCTCGGTTTCGGCGCTCATCTGGCTGCGTACGGCCTCCAGCTGCTGGGTAAAAGAGGCCTGCTGCATTTGGAAGGCTTTCTCGTGGGCGGCGGCTTCGGCTTCCCTGAGGGCCTGGGCCGACTTTAAGGCTTCGGCCGATGCTATTAGCTTGTTTTCCAGCTCATTGCAAGCTTTTACCTCGTGGGCTCGCATAAGGAGCCAAGTTACTATTACGGCCACCACAAGAAGGATAGCCAATATGACAATTATACTTTCCATACCATACAAAGATAATCACAATTTGCCGAAAAAGCTACTTCGCGCGAAGGGCAATTTGACGGGCGCACACATATCCGGTGCTCCAGGCCGCCTGCAAGTTGAAGCCGCCGGTAATGGCGTCAATGTCCAACACTTCGCCGGCAAAGAAAAGACCCGGATAGCGCTTGGCCTCAAGGGTGTTCAGGTCTATATTGGAAAGCGCCACGCCACCGGCCGTTACAAACTCTTCCCGAAAACGCCCCTTGCCGGAAATGGGGTAGGCGTCGGCCACCAGCGTTGCCACCAGCCTGTTCATGCCCTTAGTGCCCAGTTCGGCCCATCGAATGTCTTCCCTAAGGCCTCCTTTTTCCACAAGATGCAGCCAAAGACGTTGTGGCAAAAGGGGAGTATTGGCCACCTGCTTTTGAGGATTCCTTTCGGCCGATGAGCGCAGAAGTTCCCTCACATTGCTTTCGGGAGCGTCCATCCAATTGATGAGCACGGTTCCTTTATAGCCGGTATCGGCCAAGTGCCGCGCGGCATACGAGGACAGTTTGAGCGTGGCGGGACCGCTGATGCCCCAGTCGGTGATGAGCAGGGGACCGCTGGCCCTGAAGGCCGATCCCTGAAGGCTTACGGATGCACCTACCACCAGCCCCATAAGCGAGGTAAGGCGTTTGTCGGGAATGTTTAGCGTGAATAGAGAGGGGAGTGGCGGCACTATTTCCAGCTCCAGGCCATCCAGAAAAGACGACGATGAGCCCTTGGAAAACCCGCCGGTTGTGACCACCACACAATCATACTCCAGCATGATGGCCGAAAGGGAAGTTACGGGGCTGCTAAGCCGAAGCGTGGCGCCCTCCATGCCTTTTTGCAGGCATCGCACCACATCCATGGCATCCTGGGAGCGCGGGAACCAGCAATGGTCGGGCTGCAATACGCAGGGTACGCCGGCCGCATGGAACCACTCTATGGTATTGTCCTGTGAGAAAACCTTAAGGGCACGCTTCATCACACGCTCCCCGCGCGGATAGGCCTCCGAGAGGGACCTTATGCCTGCAAAGTCATTGGTGAGGTTACACCTCCCGCCGCCCGTAATGGCCAGCTTGGCCATGGGCCGCGCACCCGCCTCGAACAGCGTAACGGTGGCCTCCGGCGCCATTCTGCGCACATTGGCGGCACAAAAGCACCCCGCCGCTCCAGCCCCTATGATGGCAACCCTTAACATGACTAACAAAAATACGCAATTTTTTCCTTAGCGTCCACAAAAAAGTTTGCAAAGTCCAAAAAAACGCATTACCTTTGCAATCCCAAACAACCCGGTGCTGTAGCTCAGATGGTAGAGCAATGGACTGAAAATCCATGTGTCGGCAGTTCGATTCTTCCCAGCACCACAGTAACCCGCTGATTTTCAGCGGGTT